>Ga0335078_10017063_pt1 | contig 10786 bp, 11 predicted proteins | sample Lox_Sample_32_FD_206711 | JGI IMG/M metagenome (GOLD analysis project Ga0335078, IMG submission 206711) | Soil microbial communities from Loxahatchee National Wildlife Refuge, Florida, United States - Lox_Sample_3.2 | ecosystem: Environmental > Terrestrial > Soil > Wetlands | place: USA... | reverse complement strand
CGGCGAGCTCGCGAATGGGTTTCCCTTTCCATCCGGAGCCCATCGTCAGGACCACCTTCTCGGCGGAAGGAGAGCCCGCTGCGGCCGCGTAGTAGCGCAAAGCGTCCGCAAATTCGCCCTCAGCTTCCTTCGCGACCCCGATGTTGTTCAAAGTGAACGCATTCGAGGGATCAAGCATCAGCGTGCGCTGTAGCAAAGCTTCGGCCGCGGGGGCCCGCCCTTCAGAAAGCAGCCGGATGGCTTCCGTATTGTCACGGTTGATGCGCGTGGGAACGTCGTGAATGTTGTGCAGCGCCGCGTCGAGCGGCTCGCCGCGGAGCCCCTTGGCGCTCGCCCGGTCGATCACCGCTTGTGTGGGTATGGCAGCCGCCAGCGCGTAGAAATTTTGTGCGCGCTCCACTTGCCCCTCAAGCTCGGAAATGTATCCCAGATTGTTCAGGGTAAATGGATCGCCGGGATCGTAGAGGTAAGCTTTATAGAAAAGCGCTTTGGCTTTGGCGTACTGATGCTTGCGCAACGCTTCCACGCCTTCGCGGTTCAAGCGCTGGACCGGCGTAGGCTGGCTGCGCCTGGGGATAGTGACCTTCAGATCGCCGGCCCGCGCATCCGGCGGCCGCCATGCACACAGAGCTCCCGCCAGGCAGAACAATACGAGTTGCTTCCACGAACGCTGCATTAACTCCCGCCCCGCACAAAGCTCCAGGCGCAAACTAGGATGCAGCCCCTGCGGACGGTGCTGCCATCGGTTGGGTAAATTACCGCGCCAGGTTTTCCGGTTGGGCAGACTACCTTTCCTCGGCCCGCCGGCATCGAATCGCGCAGGTAGGAGGTTCTGCGTGAATCGCTGTGCCTGCATCCTGCTGCTGGCGTGCGGAATGATGTTATCTGAGGCAGCCGCAGCCGGCGGAGGCGCAAGAGACAGCCTTACGCCTACAGCTCAAACTGATCCTCGCTTCGCGCCGGACCTCCCGCCGCTGCCTCCCGGCCAGGCCACCGTTCTTGGCGGCGCGATCGTTTCCATCGACCATCTGCGCGACCGCATGGTGCTGCAGATTTTTGGCGGAGCGCGCACGGTGGTCAGCTTCGACGTTCGCACCCAGGTCTTCCGGGACGGCAAGGCCATTTCCCTCGACGAACTCAAGGGTGGCGACCGCGTGTATGCGGACACGGTGCTCGACGGCACCCGCGTCTTCGCGCGCAACATCAATCTCGGCAGCTCGGCCGTGAACGGCCAGACGAACGGCCAAGTGGTGAGCTTCGATCCGGCAACCAACGAGTTGGTTCTGCGCGACACGCTTACGCTGGTGCCGTGGAGAATGCGTCTGACCGCCGGAACCGCAATCGTGCGCGGAGATCGCCCGGCATCGGCCGCGGAACTGCAGCCCGGCGGTCTGGTCGCAGTGGCATTCACGCCCAGCAACGATGGCCGCGCAACCGTGCAGCGCATTTCTCTGCTGGCTTCGCCCGGCATGACCTTCACTTTCTCGGGGCGCATCGACCACCTCGATCTTCGACGCGGCATGCTGGTTGTGGTGGACCCGCGCGATCAGAAGAGCTACGAGGTTTCTTTCGATCCGCGGGTGCGCCCTCTGACCCGCGACGTTCACGAAGGCGCGGACGTTACCATCCTTGCCAGCTTCGACGGAAAGAGCTACACGGCGCAATCGATCACGTTGAACGCAACTTCCAGCCGGTAATTGCGCTCATCAGGCAATCCGCCTGGTTCAAGCTCACCCGCATCTGTCGGATACGCTACAAAACTTTCGCCGTGAACTTTTGGCCGTTCTGAGTGTCCTTTTCTGTTGACCATCCCCACCCACGCCATTACTCTCTCGCTACTGCCCCCGGGATTTAGAGACGGCGAAAGTCCGGATCTCTGGCCTGTTCAGTGGCCCCAGCGTCCGCTTCAGTTGTTCCTCAACTCAAGCAGTTCGCCGCTTCGACTTTCGTAAGCAATTTCTATTTCGGGAGAAGTGTGCAGATGAAGAGGCTTTGCCTGATTTGTATCCTGATTGCAGCAGCGATTCCGGCTTTTGCCGGGGTTACGGTTACCAGCCCAACCAACGGCGCGACCGTGAGCACAACGGTGCAATACGCGGCAACGGCAACCACAACAACCTGCTCGAAGGGCGTTGCCTCGATGGGCATTTACGTCGACAACGTATTGCTGTATGTGGTCAACGGCACCAGCTTGGGCACGAGTCTTACGATCTCGCCCGGCAGCCATCAGACGGTGGTTGAGGAGTGGGACTATTGCGGCGGGGCAACTTACACCAAGCTGGCGATCACGGTGGTCGCGCAATCGGGTGTATGGGTCACCTCGCCTGCCGTGAACGCCTCGGTGACCAGCCCGATCAGCTACGTCGCAACCGCATCCACTTCGACGTGTTCGAAGGGCGTTGCCTCGATGGGGGTTTACGTCGACAACGTGCTGAAGCAGGTAGTGAACGGCGCCAGCATGAACACCACTCTCTCGCTGCCGGCAGGAACCTACGACACAGTCGTGGAAGAGTGGGACTTCTGCGGCGGCGCGGCGTACACGCACGTGCCGATTACCGTGGTGGGGGCCGCCAACGCTTCGGCCAAATCGCTCACGCAATTGCAAGCCAGCAAGGGCTGGACCGGCTATGGCGAATTTCCGCCGGTGTACGCGATTTGCACCTCCTGCGGACCGGGCGTGACCTGGTCGATGGCCCAAAACGTTGCGTCACCTTCGATGAGCGGCAAGGCGACCAAGTTCAGCATTGGCGGCACGACTCCCTACGCCGACGTGCTGTGGACCAACCCCGTGATCGGGGCTTATTCCACGCAAGGCTTGCCGGATACAGGCCGCACGCTGGTTCCCAACCTGCACAACTTCACCTACGACGTTTATTTCTACGGCACGAACCTCGAGCTGTCGCAGGTGCTGGAGTTCGACATCAACCAGTATTTCAACGGAATGGGATTCACCTTCGGCAACCAGTGCCGCATCGCGGGCGGACACGGCTGGGACATCTGGGACAACGTCAACAAGCACTGGGTTTCAACCGGCGTGGCCTGCAACCCCGTCGACAACGCATGGAACCATGTGACCATCCAGGTGCAGCGCACCAGCGACAATGAACTCCTCTATCAGACCATCACCCTGAACGGGGTGACGGCCTCGATCAATCGCGCGGTGCCTCACTATTCGGTTGCGTCGAGTTGGTATGGCATCACCGTGAACTACCAGATGGACGGAAACTCCAAGCAGTCACCGTACTCCGTCTTTGTGGACAACCTCAACCTCACCTACTGGTGAGAAGATCGCCGGAGCTGAAGTTCGCGGCAGTCTGCGCGAGATTTCGGCCAGCAGCCGGCGCGTAATTTCGTCAGCGTCCATCGGCGGGATCACCGTGATCCCGCCCGCAACGCTGGCGAGCGCCAGGTAAGAAGCGCGATTGCTGCGCAGGAAGTCGATCTCATACTCGGGCTTGCGCTGGCGAGCTTGCACCGGGTCCGCATCCAGCACCCACGCCAGATCCGGCCGTGGAATGAGCGTCAGTAGCAGCCGCGCATAGGTGCGCGACACGCGGTGATCTAATTCGAGGTTGGCGAGTTCGTCATAGAGGTAGCGATCGAAGACGATCACCTCGGCGTCGCCCTTTGCCGTTGCTCGTGCGGTCACAAGCGCAAGACTGAGCGCATCGACAAAGTACAGAACGAACCGCGCGACGGTCATGTGCCAGCCGCGCACGTCCTTGTCGCGGCGGCGCACCGGTTTGCCGGGAGCGCCTATGCCCTTTTCGCTTTGGAACAGGGTGTGGGTCAGAAATTCGCGCGCGCGCCCGAGGCCGGCAACATCGTCCCAAAATGTGATGAGGCGTACGCGAAGACCGGCTTCGCGCAGCCCCTCGTGAATGGCCGCAATCTGCGTGCTCTTGCCCGCGCCATCGATTCCCGAGAAGCTGACGAGCAGCGGCCTGCGACGCTTGCTGCGGTTCATGAGTTACTGCGCGGGCGGTCTGCTGGGACTGCCCTTGGAGAGTGCGTAGACCGTGCCGGCCGCGGCCCCTGCTCCCAGCAGCGCGCCGACTTTGATCACGACCGAGCGCACGCGCCGTTGTTTTGCGGGCGCGACCGCGGCGCCTGATGGCCGCGACGCGGCGATTCCCGAGGCCGGCATCCAGCCAGCGGCCGCGGTGCCCACCGGCTCATGGAATGCGCTCTGCGGCGCTGTTTGCGGCGCCATTGCTTCGCTTGGTTCCCGCGGACTCTCGGGAAGCGGGGCCTCGGGCTTCGGGCTCGGGGCCGCTGCCGGCCCTGGCGGCGTGTAAGCGGGCGGGCCACTCAAGGGATTCGTCGGCTGCGCGGGATTGGAACTCTGGCTTTGCGCTGCCACGATCACGGGCTGGAGCAACACAGCCAGCGCCAGCAAGGTGCTCATCACCTTGATCCCAAAGCCCATCGTACTTCTCATTAATCCTCCGGACTCTTGCGTGCCGCGGGGCCCGAAAGGCCGGTCACGGCACCGACCGTGAGATGCGTTGCCCCTCCGTTCTGTTGCAAGGCATACACTGGAAACCGGTGGTAGCTGGTGACCGCGTCCGAAGGATTGTCGAAAATCTCGAACAGGCAATCGACACGCGTGAGCTTCAGCAAGGAGGCGATCGGGGGCGGAACGGAGGCGAGCTTGAGATCGCCGTTGCGCTTCATGGCCTCTTCCATGCACTGCAGCAGCATTTCAATACCGGCGCTGTCCAGGTGCGAGACCTCCGAAAAGTCGAAGACCAGGCAGGGATGGTCGTTCTTCAAAACCGGCTCCAGTTCGCGAACGAATTCCAGAACCTGCTGTTGACCCACGCGCTCCGGCAAGCGCTTGACGATTACATCCCCGTTCGACGTCATAATTCACCCTGAAGACTGCCCTCGAGTTCGAATGGCTGGTTCCTGGTATCCAGCGGCTCGCTGACTTCACGCTGCGGTTTGGGAGCGCGCCACGGACGAGGCACCGTATCGCGAATCAGGTTGGGATCGTCTACCGTCAGAACAAGACTGCGAGCGAGATCTGCGAACCGGTTTCCATGAACGACGGCCTGCGACACATCGAGCCCCTTACCCAGCGCCGTGTGCGGCAGCACCGAGGCCGTCTCGACGACTGTGCCAGCCCCGACGCGGCTGTTGCGCTCGATGTTGCTGAAGCGCGCGACCACGGATGCAGGCTCCAGCTTCACCGCGTGCCCGACGTAGGCTGGCGCGAGGATGCGCGCCGAGCGATGCGGACGCGCACCGTCGTCCATCCAGATTCCCGGCCTGACTTCGCGCCCGCGCGGCCGGATCGCACAATGGCCAAGAAATGCATCGACCACCAACTGGCGAAGATCGCGCGCATCCGCCAGCCGATTCACGTACCCCTTAACGACAAACGGCGCGGGTGTGCCGAGGATCTTTTCGATACCGAAGAGAGCCGAAGAATCGAGCAGCGACGCGCTCAACGCCCGGGCGCTCGCGATCCAGACATCCAGCGGCTGCTGGTTGTGCTGGAGCTGCGTCGCCGCAGTTTGCCGGGAGTGATGGACCCGCAGGGTTTCCGCAAAGTCGCACTCCACATAGGGACCGAGTTCCATGACGATGACGTCTTCCACTCCCTGCCACGCATACTCTTTCAGCTTGTGGATGGCTCGCGGCCAGCAATCGAGAGAGCGTTCCACGGCGATCATCTCCAGATCGCGCGGCGGCCAGAAAGGAACCGAGCCCGCTTCGGCGATCACGGCGATGGCGCGTATGTCCGCCTCGCGCAGCCGGTTGACGGTCAGCTCGAGTACAGAGCGGCCGAGGATCTCCACGCACCCGCCGGAAAGGCCCTGCTGTCCAGGCCGCTGTTGATGCGCGAACTCCGAAAGGGTAGTGCCTGCAAACTGGTTGCCGATGACAACGATTGCGCTGGCCTGCAAACCCGGACTCCTTATTGCTTAATCTTCGATGATGCATTTGCGGGAGATGTTGTCGAACCAACGCAGAAGGAATCGCGCATGGAAAAATCTTTGGCGAGGCAACTCGGCGAGTTGGAGGCTGGACGGGCCTTTGCCGCGGGTAATCAGATACGCCGGCTGTGCGATTACTGATGGCCGAAAGCCGCTCCGTTGTATTGCTGCATGACGCGATAGCACTCGCAGGCGGCTTCCTCGATTTTCTCCCGGCTGAGAATGTGTACCACGCCGCGCGAGTAGCCGATAGCGCCTTTGGTTTGCAGGTCGTGAGCGGCCAAGCTTACGCTCGGGCGGTCGGTGCCGAGCATCGAGGCCAGAGAATCGTGGGTCACGAACAGCGGGCGATTGTCGGCCCGGTCCTGCATGATCAGCAACCAGCGCGCCAGGCGCTGCTCGATTCTGTGCAGACGGTTGCACGCCGCCGATTGCGCCGCTTGCATGCTCTGGATGACCGCGTGGCGGCTGGCCAGCAATTGCAGTTGCGGCGTGAGCGGCAGCAGGTTTCGGAGACTCTCCACCCGCAGCCGCAGGCCTTCGCCCGCAATTTGCACCACTGCGCGATGCGGGCTGTGGTTGAATCCCAGAATCGCCGGCGTGCCAATCACGCCCTCGTTCCCGACCATTCCGACCTCGACGGTTTTGCTCTGCCTGGTCACGACTACCAGCGAAATCAAACCCTGATTGGGGAAGTAGACAGACTCCAGCCTGGCTCCAGGCTCGTGCAGAACCGTCTGCTGGGGGAGATCTACCGGGCTCAAGAAAGAGCGCAGATTGTGGTATTCGCCTTCTGGAATCGCGAGGAGAATGCGATTCCTCACCTGGGCGCCCTCGGAAGTGGTGCGCTCGCGCGGTTCAAAAGGCGTGGGTTCGCTGCTGGTTGGAATCAGTTCAGGTTGCATAGCGCGTAGGCTCATATCCGCCGAACTGTGATGCAGAAAAATGCGCGCCTGCTGGCCCACGGTGATTTTGGGGGTGTTTACTGCTGTCCGATCGCCCTAATACATGAAATACGGTATGCGGCCCCTTTTGAGACGAGCGGCGGTCGTCCCGGTATTTCTATTTCGCCGGCGGCGATTTCGCGCTGGCGGCCACGAAAGCCTGCACTTTGCTGAGCACGCCGCGGGCTCGCCCGGCATCTTGCCCGTTGGGATCTGCCGACAGGTAGGCTTGAAGCTCGCTCGCAGCCTGATCGTAGAGCTTCAAGCCGATCATGGCTTGTGCTTTCATCAGGTGCAGAGGAGCGTAGGGTGCGTCGAGCAATGCCTGCGCTTTGTCGAAGTGCTGCAACGCCGCCGCAAACTCACCCTTGCCCGCATCGGCCTTGCCCGTCTCGAAGTAGCCCTGCCACACGGTGGGCGCAAGCGTCACACCGCGATCGAGCGCGCGCAAGGCGTCATCAAAGAGCGATTGCCCGTTGTAGACGGTGGCCAGCGCGATGTAACCGATGGCGTAACCGGGATCGGAGCGCACCGCCTGTTCCATGTCCGCTTGCGCGCGGGGAATTTCTTTGCGATCCAGGCACAGCAGGCCGCGCAGCACCAGCGCTTCAGCGTAGCCGGGATCGATTGCAAGCGCCTTCTCCAGTTCTTTCCAGGCGTCATCGACGCGCTGCTTCGCCAGCGCCTGCCGAGCGCGCTCGTAGGCGCGCCGCGCCTGGTTTGGAATCTGCATCTGCCGCACCGACACGCTGTTCCCGTTGCCGCTCGAGGTATTGGAGAAGCTCTTGGGCAGGCGAAGAACCAGCTCGGAGATGGCCTGCGAAACCGCCAGGCTCTCGCTCGCCTGGTCCAAGCCAAATGTAGCAACCAGGAGATAGCGGCCGGGTGAGACATTGGCGATTGCAAACTGCCCGGTTGCGTTGGTGTAGGCCGTCTGCAGCACAGCCTGCGTGACTAGGTCGCGCAGTTCGACCTGTGCATCGTCGGCCGGGCGGCCGTCGAGCGTGATCACTCTTCCGGTGATGGAAACCGCCATCTGTCCGGCCGGCGCTTGCGCGGCGCACAGCGCCGCCAGAAGCAGATTGATGATGAGAAGGCTGCTGGCTGCTTGCCTGGGCATGACTTTCATCCCCTTGCAGAAAAAGGAGAGGACTGCGGTGCCTGCAGGGGGCCTCTGAGGACCTTGGGTTCACTCCCGCACCAACACTCGCGTGCCGTGCTCACATTTCAGATGTGACTGCAGGAGGCGAGTTGTCTCCATGCTTGCGAGGATAAGAAAAAGAAGCGTTTCTTAAGCCAGCTCGTTGACAATCCAGGTCTGCCGCTTTGCCGAATTGGGATAGACTTCGCCGCCGATGGCCATTCTGGTGCTATTCAATGGCGGTCTTGGTCTGTATTGCGGGCGGAATTTGCCGCCTGCCTATGACCATCAGGCGGATTGCTCTTGGAGTGGAGAATTCTGGAACGCGAGGCTCCGCGGGCGCCAGTAGCCTGCCGAGAAGTCAGCGGATCACGCGACTTCCTTCACGCCCAGGTTCGCCAGGTGCACAATATTGTTGTTCACCGCGTAGAGCACAAGAGCGCTGACTGAGTGCAACCCCAGCTTGCGCATGATGTTGGCCCGGTGCGTTTCGGCAGTCTTCACGCTCAGGCCCAGCGCCTTGGCTACGTCCTTGGAACTCTTTCCTTCCGCCAGGAGCTGGACGATTTCACGCTCTCGCGGAGTGAGCCGGCCCCGCGTCTCCGGCGCCGAGGAACGGCGGGTGTCGCGGTGCAGGTAGCCTTGCACCACCATGGCTCCGACCCTGGGCGTAAAGTAAACCTTGTGGCGCAGCAGAGCGTCAACTGCGGCGATCAGGTCTCGCGCCGCATCCGATTTCAGAAGGAAACCGCGCGCTCCAGCGTCCAGCACATCGCGCACAATCTGGTCCGAGTCGTGCAAAGTAAGCACCAGGACCCTGGTCTCAGGTCTCATCTTCAGGATCTGGCGCGTGGCTTCCAGCCCGTTCATGTTCGGCATGCCGACATCGAGGATGGCAATATCGGGCTGCAGCTTCTCCGCCATCTCCACCGCCTCACGGCCGTCGGCCGCCTCGCCGCAGACCTCCCAATCCGGCTGCGATTGCAGGAGCGCACATAAACCCCGGCGGACTATTTCGTGATCATCTGCCAACAGGATTCGAACAGGCATGCGTTGAAAGAGTAGGCCTTCCTTGCTTAGGTTGGGATTATTACCGCAGGCATGCGGGTTGCACCGGTACGGCGATTATCGAGCGGGAGCGGCTCACGCCACCGCCGTAACCGGAGAGGTGTTGATCATCACTTGCGCAATCACCAGCGTACCCTTGCCGTTCGACTGTACCTGCAAATCCCCGCCCAGCTGTCTGATTCTTTCTCGCATGCCTCGGATGCCAACCCCCAAGCCCGCTTCCGAGTCGAGCGCCTTTCGCTTTTCCGGCGATATGCCGCGGCCCCGGTCCGCGACTTCCAGAAGCACCATCCTGCCAGAGCGGTTCAGACGTACCTCGGCGACCGAACTGCCGGAATGGCGGTGAATGTTCGTCAGGCACTCCTGAACGATGCGAAAAAGAGCCGTCTCCAAATCCTCCGGAAGCCGGCCGAAATCCTTCGGGCAATCAAAATCGACTTTAATCCTGCTGCGCTCGCTGAAGCCCTGGAGGTATACGCCGAGGCCCGACCTCAGCCCGGCCTGATCGAGCAAGGGCGGATGCAGCAGGTGCGAGATGGTGCGCAACTCTTCCGACAACTGGCCGGCGAGCTCGATGCTTTCCCGGATGGCGTGAGCGGCGCCGGCGGAGAGCCCGCTTTCCGATTGCAGCGGGATCAGGTTCATGCTGATCGCCGCGAGCAACTGTCCGCCGCTGTCGTGCAGTTCGCGGGCCAGGCGCCGCCGTTCTTCATCCTGCAGCTGGAGCAGCCGGGCAGAAAGCGCATGCAGGCTTTCTTCCGCGCGTCTTTGCGCGCTTAGTGAGGACTCCAGCAGCCCGCGGAACCTCGCCTCGGCGTGCTCGCGTTCGCGCGTCCGCTCCGCTTCCATGCGCAGCCGTTCCGCGGCCAGGAGTCCGCTCACGATTTCGGCGCGCGTCTGCGCTTCCTTCGCGGCGGCAATGCCAACCTCACGCACCAGGAGAATGCAGACCAGCAAAGCCAAGGCAGCAAAGGCCAGCAGCAGCGAGCGGGAGCGGAACGCCGCAAACCCAAGCGCGAGGCACAAAACAACCGTGAGCGTCAGCAGCAGTTTGCTGTGCCAGCGGGCTACCACAAGCGGCCTCTCCGAAACGGCAGGGACAAGTAGCGCAGAGGATTAGATGCGGGAAAAGCGGTGATCAAGCGGATGTCCCAGGTTCGGCCCATTGCAACCATTCTATCGCGAGTGAGGCGCAAGGCGGTTGCCTCTGCGCGTGGCGCCGCAGCGCATGCGCCGCACCGCGCAGGTTGAGTAAAAAATTCCCGACTGTCCGCTGTGCGCAAGCGGGCTCTCCACTTCAATGTCGTTCCCTTATTTACAGTTATCGGGCATGCGGCTGGCTTGGCACGCCACATGCATATCATCCGGTCGGAGGGCGCGGTATGAATCCGACCTACTATGTCGCAACGCGTTATCAGTGGAACATCGCTCTGCAGCGTGACGTGTGGTTTCGCCTTACCTACGAGCGAACTTATTTGCCGGAGCGCGGCATGTATCGCGACAGACTGGTCCACGCCGAAGTTACCGGCTGACCTTCATACCCGGGCCGGGCGCAACCTGTGTCCGGCGGCTGGCATCGGAAAATAACAGCCACTCGCTTATCCCGCCTTTGTTCCCCAATGCTCGAATACGACGGGAGAAGTGTGTGTCTGTAAGCGTTGCGGTAGGACCGGGCCCTTGAGAAACAT
>Ga0335078_10017062_pt1 | contig 10787 bp, 5 predicted proteins | sample Lox_Sample_32_FD_206711 | JGI IMG/M metagenome (GOLD analysis project Ga0335078, IMG submission 206711) | Soil microbial communities from Loxahatchee National Wildlife Refuge, Florida, United States - Lox_Sample_3.2 | ecosystem: Environmental > Terrestrial > Soil > Wetlands | place: USA: Florida... | reverse complement strand
TCCGGATTATTGGGCATCGACTCGTTGGCGTCTTCAAGCAGTTCCCGCGCTCTTTGCACGGCTCGATAACGGAGGCAGGTAGTCGCCAACGTCACGTCCAACGGCGCGTTATCCGGGAAATTCTCCAGGGCCTTTCTTGTGGAAGCGAGAGCCGTCTTGGAATCGCCTGCGGCGAATTGGGCACTCACCAGAAGCACCCAAAAACGCTCCTCGGGGGGCGTCTGCTCCAGCGTTTTCTCGATCACTTCGGCAGCTTCGCGGGGATGGCCGGAAGCGAGCAGCGCCGTACCCAAGCCGAAACGGGCGGGAGCGTGTTTGGGGTCCAGATCAACGGCATGTTGGAAAGCCACTTTAGCGGCATCGTATTGATTCTCTTGTATCTCCAAGACACCGAGATTGTAGTAAGCGCTAGAGGTCCGATTCCCCAGCTGAATGGACTTCTGGAGGTGGGCGATAGCCAAGTTGACTTGCCCGCCGGCCGCTTCCGCGGTTGCCAGGTGATTGTAATTTTCGGCGGAAGGCTCGCGCTCGACTAAGCGCAGAAGGGCTTGCCGGGCGGCCGCGTAGTCCCGGGCTTGCATGGCCTGATTGGCGCGCTGCCGAAGGTCATTGGTTTGAGCCCGCGTCCGATCTCCGGGGGAAAGTAGAACGGCGAGGCCCAGGAGAAAGAGGGTGCAGGTTCCGCGGGCCCCCGTCATGGCGAACCCCGTGCGCCTTTCAGGCGGATGGCTTGTTCGCGCAGGGCAGCGAGGTCGGGAATCTCGAGATGTTGAGCTTTGATCAACACCATTTGACCGGGAGAGTACCACCCGCTGTAGTCGGCATATTGGATCAGCATCGACTTCGTCTGGTATTGCTCGTCCGTCAAATCCACCACCCGGTAGTTCGCCTGGCGACGGCTGTAGTCGAAATCCAACCCGGCCGCGGGGTCATGCACGCTGTAACGAATGTTCTGGACGTACTGAAGCTGGTTGGCGAAATGGTCGGGAGCCGCCACCATGGGAAAGGGTGGCGCGGAAAGACCCCAGTTGCGATCGACCAGTATTTCCAGGATGCCGGGGATTGAAACCTTGAAAAGGCGCTCATCGGTAACTTGCGCGTTAAGGGAAACAACTCGCACATGCGGGTCCCCCGGAGGAACTGAAAAAAAGGAGGATTTCAGCGCGATGAAGGCAGCCCGTCGCTCCGGGCTGTCGGACGAGCTGAAGTAAACTGCGTCCACCAGTTGGTAATCTATGGCGCACATTCCTCCACTGCTCACCACATTCATACCATCCAGATTCACGTCCCCGTAATGCCCTTGCTTGATCCGCAGGAAGAGCGTGGCCTCGCAATGAGCGAAGCTGGGTCTGGCATTCGTACGGCAGGGACACGGTACGCGGCACGGACAGCAGACTACTCCGTCCCCCTTGAGACGCCAACTCGCTGCCCCGGGATGCGCGGCACACGCCGGTTCCCCACCGGGTGGCTTGGCAACGAGAGCCGTGGTCAGAATCAGGTATAAAAGAGTGATCGCCGTCCCTGGCTTGAATGCACCCATCGTCCTGCTCGCCTGAAGGCCGCCCGTTGAGGAGGTGAGAAACACTTGAAAACCGGGAGCAAGGCGGCGCGGTTCCAGCAGCGCCTTGCTCCCCAAACGTCTATTTTACGATGGGCTGAATCTGCCGGCAAACTTTATCGAGCTTCGGTAGTGCCTCAGTTTGAATTGGCAGCGGCGATCTCACCTCGCCCAACGGACGCGCAAGCAGGGTGCGGGAGAGCTTCCCCGGCCTGTCATCCTGAGCGGAGCGAAGGATCTGCAGTGTTCTCCTCGAACACTGGCAAATGCGGATCCTTCGCTTCGCGGCGGACACCCCGAGTCAATACACGAATTTCAGCCCCAACTGAAGTTGTCGCATATTGCCGTAGGTGCTGGTGATCTCCCCAAAGTTCGAGGCCGAGATGTCCGCTGTGGGAGCCCCAAAGTTCGGGTGATTGGTAACGTTGAAGCCTTCGAAACGAATTTGCAGGTACGTTCCCTCGTGGAACACAAATCGCTTCATGATATTCATGTCCATGGTGCCGAACCACGGTCCGATCACCGTATTTCGCCCCACGTTGCCGTAGCAAAGACAGGTGGTGTCCGCGTACGCGGCAGGGTTCAGCCATTCATTAATCGTCTGCTTAGCTGGCTTCAGGGGCGCCCCGGTGTAGTTGGGGCGATCGTAGCCCCCTTCCCCGTTATTCACCTCGTCTGTATCCGTGAGAATGTCGACGGGAAACCCGGTCTGCAAGGTGAGAATTCCCCCCAGTTGCCAGCCGCCCAGGATGGCATTGGCCACACCACCCTGATTCAAAAACGCGCGGCCCTTGCCCGCCGGCAAGTCATAGACGAACGAGGTGACCGCCCGGTGCTCGATATGGAGATTCGATAAACCACGATCGGCATTCAAATCATAGGGATTCTGCGGGAAAAGGCTGTCATTCGCGTGTTCCCGAACGGCGCTGCCATCGTCGATGTCGCGGCTCCAGGTGTAGACCTGGTTCAGGCTCAGACCGTGCGAGATCTTCTTGGATAGTCTGACCGATAACGCGTTGTAGGCGCCACTGACGAAGGGTTCGTCGCCCTGGATGACCCCAAAGGTTGGGTACGGTCTACGGGGTGTGATAGGGCCGGGGGCGGGAATCTCGGGATCGTTTTGATCGATCAGTTTCCATAGGGAGTGACTCATGTTCCCCATGTAGCCTACCGTGAGCATGGTGTTGGGAGTAAGCTGCCGCTGCACGTCCAACAGGTACTGGTAGAGGTAGGGAGTATGCATGTTGGGACCCTCGGCCAGCGTGAAGGGATTCGTCACAAGTTGTCCCCCCGCGCTCCCTAAGGGCAGTTCGAAGCTGAGGTCGGGGGTCGCAGCATTCGTCGTAGTCTGGCGGCGCGCCGCCAGGTTTCTCCCCTCATCAAAAAAGTAGTTAGCCATGTCCTGCGAATAGAAGATGCCGCCGCCTGCCCGGATCACCCAATTCGGGGTGGGGCTGTAGGCAATCCCCAGGCGTGGAGCAAAATCCGTCTTCCAAACGCAGTACAAGGCTTTCTTCATGCAGGGAACATCACTCGTCCGGGCGGTGATCAGGCCCCCGCCAAACTGAAAATTCGCAGGAATGCCCTGATAGAAGTTTCCCTTCCCCGCGCGAACCTCTACCGCGACATCCGTCTCGGGCACCCCTGTCACGCTCCCGCCTGTAACGGTATTGACGCCAATCACGGTCTGGTTGGCGGGGGGAAACCAGACGTTTGAGTCGTCGTTGTGCTTTTCCACATAGGGATCAACATACTCATATCGCAGCCCCATGCTGATAGTGAGGTTTTTGCTGACCTTCCAAGTGTCGTCAATAAAGTAGGCTTGGGAGGTGTTGCGCAATTCCGTGTGCGCCAGGCCCTGGGCGGAGCAGAGCGCCGTCTGTAAACCCAACAGGAAGGCCGCCGAGCCCACTCCCCCGACGAAATTCGGCGGACCGCTGGAGGTGGGTCCTTCAGTGCGGTAGCTAAACGCGCCACGAGAGAAGTCATTTCCCGCCGAGTTGAATTGGTCGCGGCGAATGTCCGCGCCGAACCGGATGGAGTGTTTCCCGTGAACCTTCGCCACGGTGTCAGCCCACTGGAAGGTGTTGTCCTGGATCAGGAAGGGTATCCCGCAGCAGTCTCCCCAACTCGTCACATCGACGGGCCCGATGCTCGGCACGCCGTAGATTGCGGGATAGGGAGCGGCGACTCCGGCAAAGCCGCCCAGCGCTCCTACTTCGTTGACCCCCGTGTAGGCGTCATGTTGCAGGATGCCGTTGATGAGCCGGTTGTAGCCAAACCGGAAATCGTTCACCAGGGTGGGACTCAAGGTGTACACGTTCGACAGCACGAATTGATAGGCGTGGGTAGCGAGGCTGTTGTTCGCTTGAGGAATCGCGCTCTGGATGATTGAGCCTACCTCGCCGGTTTGACTCCAGCGGCCAAACCATGTGGAATTGGCGTTCTGGTTGAAATCCCCCCGGAACGTATATTGATTGTTCACCTGGGTGGACGGGAAGGAGTCAAACAAATTGAGTTGACCGGGAAGCGCCGCGGCGACGGTGGGCAGGGGCTCGAAGGCCAGGAGCTTGGCGGCAATGGGATCGATGCGCGAGGGCATTCCCGGGCAATTGCTTCCGTTGGGAATTACATTGTTCCCACCGCATTCGCTGGCAAACGTCTGGACGCTGGTAACAGCGGTACCGGCCGGATAAGTCGTCCCGCCGATGGTAACGGGCGCCGTATTCACGACGCGGGTGGCGGGATCATAGAGTGGAGCGGAAGTCGCGTAATAACTGAAATCCCCCTGGCGCTCCGCTGGAGTCATTACAATACCCGATTCGGTCTGTTGCTGGCTTGTCCGGAAGCCCTCATAATTGAACATGAAGAAGAGCTTGTTGCGGCCATCGAACACGTGGGGAATGTACACCGGGCCGCCTACAACCCCTCCAAACTGATTCTGGTGCAGGATGGCTCCCGGAGGGCACGGCCCATTGAAGCAATAGGCCTGGGCGTCCGTAGAAGTGTTCCGCACGAACTCGAAGAGGGAGCCGTGGAGGAAGTTGGTTCCGGGCTTCGTGGATACGTTGATTTGGGCGGTCCCGCGTCCGAACTCCGCCGGGAAGACGCCGGTCTGAATCTTGAACTCCTGGATGGCGTCAATGGACGGCAGGAACGTATAGGTGTTAAAGGCCACGTCCGTATTGGTGACTCCGTCCAGAGTGTAATAGTCAAATTCCGGGCGGCCCCCGGCAACGGAGATGTCCATTTGGACGCGTTCGCCGCCCATACGGCTGGTGGCCGCGCCCACGTCCGGAGAATAACCGTACATCACGTTGGCGTCGAGGGCGGTCAATTGCAAGAAGTTGCGGCCGTCCAAGGGAAGCTCCACGATTCGTTCGTTCTCGATGACCGAACCCACCGTGGCGTTCTCGGTGTTCACTTGCACGGCGGAAGCCGCGACCTCGACTCTTTGGGTGATTTGTCCAACCTGGAGCTGGAAATCGATGCGGGCTGCTTGCTGCACCTGCAACTCGATGTGGGATCGGACCTCGGTTTTGAAGCCCGTCATCTCTACCGACACGTCGTAGAGGCCAGGCACGAGCGCCGGCACGTCGTAAACTCCCGCAGTGTCGGACGTAACGACCCGTATGCCGCGGGTGCCCGTGTTGGTCACTGTGACTTTGGCTCCCACGACCGCCGCCCCGCTGGTGTCCGTGACGGTTCCAGTGATTTCCGCTTCAGTTTGGGCGTTCAGGTTCAAACCCGCCAGCAAAAAGAGGTACAGGCCACCGAGAGCTAATCCCTTTCTCATTTGCCCTCCGACGATGTTGGTTTATCTAGCCCAATACATCCTGATTCCGAGCTGCCTACAACTAATGGCCGTTCCGGGGAGCAGGAACAGGTCCCCGAGGAATTCAATTTTTAAGGTTTATGCGCCCTACCGCCGCTTCGGCCGAGGAAACAGTTCGCAACAGTCGAATCGACTGATCACACCTGATAAATGCCCGACATCTGACAAAATGTCAATATGTTTGTTTTAATAGTAGAGCCAAAACAAGATTATAATGGGCGGAATCTCAGGGAACTGAGAACCAGGGGCGCACATCGAAGAGCAGTTATCTTTGGGCCCGAAGAAAATTGCCAGGACGCACCTCTCATCAAAAGGGGGAGAAAAATGAGCACCGTAGCCACACCAAGCCCCGCGGTCAGCAGTGAACCGGCATCACTCCCAATCGCCAAACCCAAGCAGCGGCTGCTTTCCCTGGACATTTTTCGCGGCGCAACCCTGATCGCCATGGTCCTCGTGAACATGCCCGGCGACGAGCGTTTCACCTACGCGCCCATTTCGCACGTCAAGTGGAACGGCTGGACGATCGCGGATCTGATTTTCCCGTTCTTCATCTTCATCGTCGGCGTGGCCATGCCGTATTCGTTTTCCGGGCGGCGGGCGCGCGGGGATTCCCAGGGGAAGCTCTTTGTTCATATTCTCGAGCGGGCCGCGATACTTTTCGCCGTCGGGGTATTCATGACCTGGTATTACAATTACATGGATGGCCTTACTCGGTATCATCTCTCGAATATCCGTCTTTTCGGCGCGCTCCAAAGAATCGGCCTCTGTTATTTCTTCGCCGCGATTCTTTACCTGAAGGTTAAGCCGCGGGGATTGGCGATTATTTCGGCGGCCATCCTGGTGCTTTATTTTATCCTTTTAAAGTTCGTGCCCGTCCCCGGCCTGGGAGTACCAACCTTGGCGAAGGCCGGCAACTGGGTGAGCTACGTCGATCTGCATCTGACGCCCCACCACCTCGGAATCAGGGACGCCGTGTGGGAGCCCAAAGGCTGGTTGGGGACGTTTCCGGCCCTGGCCAACATGCTGATTGGCGTGCTGGCGGGATTGTATCTGCGCTCGGCTCGCTCCGCGATGGACAAAGTGCGCACCTTCCTCGTGGCGGGGAATGCAGGCCTTCTTCTAGGTTTGATCTGGAGTGCGTGGATTCCCATCAACCAGAATCTCTGGACCAGTTCCATGGTGGTTTTCATGTGCGGGATGGCGATGGTCATCCTGGGTTGCTGTTATTATGTGGCCGATTTGCGGAAAATCACCTGGTGGACGAAGCCCTTTATCATCGTCGGGGTCAATTCACTTTTCCTCTGGGTCGTGGCGGGCACTACCGATTCCTTGACGAACCTGGAGCTGATCAAGGTCCATCTGGCGGATGGTACGCGGGCTCCGTTGCCCGAGGTGATTACCAGGTTTTTCGCCACCTGGTTCGGCCCGACAAATGGATCGGAGTTGTACGCCGCTCTCTGGATGACACTGTGGCTGGGAATTCTGACGCTGATGTACAAGAAGCGAATTATTGTGAAAATCTGATCGGAATTTGGATTGAATACGAATTCCGAAGTTGCGAGGCTCTGTGGGAAGAAACCCCTCACCCGGCTCGCTACCCTCGCCACCCTCTCCCCAAGGTAGAGGGCTGAATTCAATCATGGATGACTGCCCTCTCCCATGGGGAGAGGGCTGAACAATCATCGTTGACGTCCCTCTCCCTTGGGGAGAGGGTGGCCCGCAGCCGGCGTAGTCATCAGCCGGTGCGGGACGGGTGAGGGGTTACTTCCTACAGAGTCTCGCAACTTCGGAATTCAGGCTTATTTAGCCGCTTGTACTTTGCGCTCCGCCTCGGCTCTTGCCTGGTCTTGCTCCTTCGTCGACCTCGCAATGTAGTCATCGAGCGGAGTCAAGCCATAGTCCTTGATAAGGTCTTCCGTTCTCAAATTCGGATCGAGCGACGCCACCGTGACCCAATCGCTATCGTGATACCATGTGACCTCAACCCTCGCTCCATACTTCTTCTGAATTTCCTGAACTTTCGGAGCGTTATAGTCAACCTCAAATAGCCGCTTACCAAGCGGCAGCACCGCCCCCGCCCACTCCTGATATCTCCCGCTAGCGGCCAAGGGTTCGCCCGTGATGTCATAGATATGCGCAGCCCCGCCTTCAACGGCGGAGACGACGTAGATCTGATTGGTCAAGGCCAGGGCCGGGATCTGACGGCCCGCCGGGTAAGCGGAGGGCCAGAACACTATTTTGGCGCCTTGTTCTTTAAGGTGGCGCCAGCCGTCGCGCCAATTCACATCGAAACAGATCTGTATGCCGATCACACCGAAGTCGGTCGTGAAAACCGGCGGAAGCACGTCTTCGCCCGGCGTTACTCTCTCCTTCATTTCCCCTTCGGTGGGATGGGCCTTGTTGTACTGCCCGATCACCTGACCCTTGCGATCAAGCAGAATCGCGGAGTTATACACCAAGCCGCCTTGCTTCGTTTTCAACCCATAAATGACATACGACGAGTGCTCGCGCGCCCAACCCGCGAGGCGCTCCGTGACCACTCCCTGAACCTCTTCCGGGGCGCGATTGCTGAAAAGCTCCGGCAGGCAAGCTATATCGGGGTGGAACGAGCCCGCCCGGTTGAGGCGTTCGAGCGTCGGTTCCAAAAGATCGTGGCTCCCGAATTCAAGCCCGTCCTGACTTATAGTGACCACTCGCACCGTCCGGTCACCGCCCGGTTGGCTTGCCCCAAGCGCGTTGCCCCTAAACGCAACCGTCAGCGCCAGTGCACACGCGAAGAGCAGACCCATGCGTCGGAACGTCAGCAGTCTCATCTTTGGTCCTCCTGTGACTGTGTGCTCTTTCTTTGGCGGTGCTTTATCCGCCGCTGCCCCGCCCCCACACTATCGCATCAGTTTACTGCCACAGGGAGTGATGTCAAGCTCTTGAGCGGACAGCGGGAGCCGGGTGAGGTGATTCTTTGACTGCTCGTCTCATTGACCTCGTCCTTTGTTTTCACATACATTCTCGCTTGGTTCCCTTTATTTCTTGTAGCGTAGACCGCCGTGTTTGCGGTCCGCGGCTTGCCCAGCGTTCATGGAAATGCCCCAGGCCACCGAACCGGCGGTCAGCCAAACCTAGAGACTTTTTGTATTCATTTTTTTTCATATACATTCTGGCTTTGTTCCATCGATTCGATGCAGCGCGGAACGCCGTGTTTGCGGTCGGCGCTCCACCCCAGTGGAAAAACCGCAGACCGCAGAACCGGCGGTCTGCGCTACCAGGCTTGGGGCGCGAAGCACTCGCATCCGAGAATCAAATATGTCCAATCGCTGAAGCGCTGACATATACTACAAACTTCAGGGATACCACGCTGGGAGTTAAGGGGCATCATGCGAAGACGCGACTTCTTAAAAGGCTCCGCCGGCATCGGCGCTTTGGCCGGTACCGGACTTGCCGGCTCCTTCGGCGACGAACTGACGGGGGAGGTCGTATTCAACCAGAGTCCTATTCCCATGGGCAGCACGCCCGGCAAAATCGGCCGCCCGGTGGAGGTGGTTAGTATCGCCTACAAAGGGCATGAGCGGCCGCTCGACTCCGTGGTCCAGCTTGTCGACAGCGAGGGAGCGAAGGGCACGGACATCATCGTTCTGGCGGAAACCTGGCGCGGGCTCGACATGAATGGCAAAAGCGAAGAGCCGCTGGACGGTCCCGCCGTCACCGCCATGTCGGCGCTCGCGAGGAAGCACCGGACGTACGTGGTTTGCCCCATCGATCGCCGGGATGGCGCGCACCGGCGGAATTCCGCCGTTTTGATCGATCGCCAGGGGCAGGTGGCCTGCGTCTACGATAAAGTCTTCCCCTGGCTTCCGGAATTCCGCCGCGTGCCGCCAATCGATCCGGGCCAGAAAACGGTAGTTCACCAGGCGGATTTCGGCCGGGTAGGCTTCGCGGTCTGCTTCGATTCCTTCTTTAACGAGGTGTGGCAGGAGCTCTCCGAACAAGGGGCCGAACTGGTCATCTATCCAAGCGACGCGCCGGGAGGAATCCTGCTCGTAGCCCAGGCGGCGAATTACCATTACTACATCGTGAGCGCCACCCACACGCCTGACTGTCAGGTGCTTGATATCACCGGCCAGGAACTCATTTACAAAACGGGTGTGGACCCGCTGATTACGCGGGTTACGCTGGATTTGGATCGTGGAATTTACTGCATCGATTCCGTGGATGCCAATGGCGGCGGCATTGCGCTGCGCGACAAATTGCTGAGGGAACATCCCGATGACGTGGCTCAAGCCAATTACATCGAACGCGACGGCTGGTTTGTGCTCGAAGCCCGACGGCCGGGAGTAAGCGCTCGCCAGCTGGCGCGAAGCTATGGCCTCGAGGAACTGCGGGACTTTATCGAGCACTGCCGCCAGATTTGCGACCATCGCCGCGGCTGGGTTTATGCCAACCGGCTTTATCAGAAGCCGTTGGCAACCGGACGCGGCATTCGCTCCGGCGGCGCTTAACGGCATACCACTTGTAGATACACCTTTACCGTCCAACCCATGGGCCAAAACGACAACGATCGCACGTTAGGCATGAACAGCCGGATTTGCCGCCGTGACTTTCTCAACTCCACCCTGCTGGCTGCGGGAAGTGCGCTCTTGAAACCCCTGACGCCGCTCGAGCTGCTGGCCGGGCAGCATGCGCCTGCCTGGGGCGGATACACCGGCGTGGGTGATTATGCCGTCGCCAACGGCAATACGGAGGCGGTAATGCTCGCCGCCCATGCCGTGCGCGACGGCGCATTCGATTCTCCATCGGCGGACGCAACCGATACGGGAGAGATTTTTGACCTCGTCGTGGTGGGGGGAGGGATCAGCGGCCTCGCCGCCGCACTCTACTTCAAAGACTCGGCGCCCTCCCGGCAAACCTGCCTGGTGCTGGAAAACCATCCGATTTTCGGCGGCCAGGCGCGACGCAATGAGTTTATCGTCGATGGCCAGCGGCTCATGGCGCCCCAGGGCTCCAACTGGTTCTGGGTTCCGGCAAAGACCAAGCTCGTAGCGGACTTCTACGCGCGCATCGGTGTGGACCCGAGCCAATTCAAATACCAGGAGTGGGGAGGGCCGCCGCCGGCCATGCCCCTGAGCCGCACCAGTTATCACTTTGCACGCAATTTGCCGCCGCCTCCGAACTTCGGTTTCTACTTCGGAGAGAAGTTCGGAAAGCGGCCGGGAGAGTGGGTCGTCGACCCCTGGAGGAATATCGATCGCCTGCCGTTATCGGCGGCGATGCGTGCCGATTTCGCCAAATATCTGAAGATCGTCATCGACTACCACCAGTCTCCTCCGCACGACAGCGAAGCGTTGCTGCGGCGGTACGACACCATGACGGCGGAAGAAGTCCTGATGGATCGCGACGGCC
>Ga0335078_10017061_pt1 | contig 10787 bp, 3 predicted proteins | sample Lox_Sample_32_FD_206711 | JGI IMG/M metagenome (GOLD analysis project Ga0335078, IMG submission 206711) | Soil microbial communities from Loxahatchee National Wildlife Refuge, Florida, United States - Lox_Sample_3.2 | ecosystem: Environmental > Terrestrial > Soil > Wetlands | place: USA: Florida... | reverse complement strand
GAAGACGAGGCGGAGGAGCTGAGTGATGACGAGTCCTCCCGATTCCACTAGTTTCGGCGTCTGGATTGGTGACCGCAGGGCCGGTACGATCCGGCGGTTTGGCGACCGCACGCGGTTCTCGCTCGACGCCGATTACCGGAACGACCCGGATCGGCCCGTGCTCGGGCTTGTCTTCGAGGATCGTCCGGACAAGGTTCATGTGGCAAGCGTCAGGCTCGCGGCGTGGTTCTCGAACCTGCTCCCCGAGGGCAGGCTACGGGACTGGATCGCGGGGGAAAGAGGAGTGAACCGGCAGCGGGAGATGGAGCTACTCGCCCAGGTTGGTCACGACCTGCCGGGTGCCGTTCGGGTGCTACCCGATCGTGAGGAGCTTGCCGAGTCGATGTGGACCCACGACTCGATATGGTCCAGGGAGACCGACACCTACGTCGTCGAACTGGACGGCGACTTTCATCTGCCCGGCGTGCGGTTCTCGCTAGCGGGCGTCGCGATGAAATTCTCCATGCTCCTGCGGCACGAAAAACTGACCGTCCCTGCCCGTGGCGAGGGCGGCGACTGGATCGTCAAGACGCCAGACACCAGGTTCCGTGACGTGCCGCTCAACGAGTTCGCGATGATGTCGCTCGCGGAAGCCGTTGGCATCGAGGTTCCCGAAGTCATGCTGGTGCCACGCGATCGCGTTGATGACCGGCTGCCGGCCGGCGTGTGGCCAGAGCATGAGCAATGGGCCTATGCGGTTCGCCGCTTCGACCGGGACGAGCAGCGCGGCCTCGTCCACATCGAAGACCTGGCGCAGGTCAGGAACGTCTACCCGGAGCACAAGTACGACGGGAACTTCGAGACGGTCGCGAGCCTCATCTACCGTGGCCGCGACCGTGATTCGCTGCTTGAGTTCACCCGGCGGCTGACGTTCTCCGTGCTCATCTCCAACGGCGACTATCACCTCAAGAACTGGTCGCTCATCTATCCGGACGGACGGGTCCCGAAACTATCGCCCGCCTACGATCTGGTTTCTACCGCGTACTACCTGGCCGGGGATTACCCGGAAGACCTCGGGCTGAAGTTCGGCGGGTCCAAGGATTTTCACCGCGTCACGCTCGCGACCTTCCGGAGATTGCAGGAACGGCTAGGCGTGCGCGACGTGGACCTGGCGGAGTGCGCCGCAACTACGGTTGAGCGGACGCTTGCCGAGTGGCCGCGTCACGCCAGCAAACTGGACCCCAACCCGCGTCTGCAGGAATCGGTCGACCAGAGCATCGGGATGCGCAGCAAGACACTCATGCGGGGCCGAGCATGAGACCGACCCTGGCCGCCGAGGAACTGAAGCGGAACCTCACCCAGTACCTCACCACGACGTTCGCTCTCGCCGACCGGCCAGCACGCGAGGGCCTGGAACGGTTCCTCAACGACGACGCGCGGGGCATGTTCCGCGGTCCGTACCTGCGGATCCGCACCCCGTACGTGCACGCGACCGGGGACTGGCGGCAGGTGCTCGACTGGGCACCCGAGCACCCCGTCCCTTACGTGCACCAGGTGCGGTCCTGGCAGCGGCTGAACAGCGACGGCCGGGACCCCGAGCCGACGCTGATCACCACCGGGACCGGGTCCGGCAAGACCGAGGCGTTCCTCATCCCGGCGCTCGGTCACTGCCGCCGCGAACGGGCGGCGGGGAAGCCGGGCATCAAGGCGGTCCTGCTGTACCCGATGAACGCCCTGGCCGCCGACCAGGCGAACCGGATCAACGACCTGCTCAGCAGCCAGGCGCTCGCCGGGGTCACCGCGGGCCTGTACGTGGGGGAGCGGCCGGACACCAGCTACCGGCGGGTGCTGACCGAGCGGTCCGACATCAGGCGGCAGCCGCCGGACATCCTCATCACCAACTACAAGATGCTTGACCTGCTGCTGCAGCGCGGTGACGATGTGCCGTTGTGGCGGGACGCCGACATCAGGTACGTGGTGGTGGACGAGTTCCACAGCTACGACGGCGCGCAGGGCACCGACGTGGCGATGCTGCTGCGCCGGCTCGCCGCCGCCACCGGGCACGCCGAGCCGGGCCGGCCGCTCGGGCGGATCTGCCCGGTCGCGACCAGCGCGACCCTCGGCGAGACCGCGGGCAACACCGAGAAGATCCGCGCGGTGGCGCAGGAGGTGTTCGGCACCCCGTTCGGCCCGGACGCGGTGATCGGTGAGCAGCGGCAGCAGGCGGCGGACTTCCTCGGCCCGGTCGACTACGCGCTGCCGCTGCCAGAACCGCGCGACCTCGCCGCCCTGCCCGACCCCCGGCTCGACCCCACGGCGCTTGCCCAGGTGCAGCAGGCGGTCACCGGGCAGAACGACCTGTCCCCGGCGGACCTGGGAAACGTGCTGCGCAGGCACATCCTCACCCACGCGCTGATCGAGGTGCTCGGCGGCAGGCCGGACACGTTTCCCGAGATCCTGGAGGAACTGCCGCGCAAGGGCCCCTACAGCTGGGGCGCGGCCTTCCGGCAGTCACCCAGGACGGCCGCCGCGGCGCTCGCCCGGTTCACCGCGCTGCTGTCCGTCGCCCGTGACCCGGACGACGAGCGCAAGCCGTTCCTGCACATCGAGACCCACCTCTGGGTCAGGCCGCTGAGCCGGATCGTCCGCCTGGTGCACGCCAGGCCCGAGTTCGGCTGGCACGGCGAGCCGCTGCCTGAGGCCGAGTCCACGCTCGGCGGCACGCCGCGCGAGGCGCTGCCCGCCGTCTACTGCCGGCACTGCGGCCGCTCCGGCTGGGCCGCCATCTCACAGGAACGCGACCCGGCCGAGCTGATCGGCGACCCGAACAAGATCTACCGGGCCGCCGTCTCCGACAAGCGACTGGTCCGCCCGTTCATCGCGGCGACCGGGCAGGAGGCCGCGGCGCGCGCCGCCGGGCAGCCGGGCGCGGCCGACGTCCTCGTGCTCGAGCCGGACGGGCGCCGGGTCCGGCCGCTCGACCCGGATCGGGATCTCGGCGCCGACGGCGCCCGGCCTGACGGCGTGTTCGTGCTGGGTGACCTGCGGCACAACACCGAGGGGAACCGGCTAGCCGAACGGGACCGCTGCCCTGCCTGTCAGATGGACGAGGGCACGCGGTTCCTCGGCGCCGGCCTGGCCAGCCTGGCCTCCGTCGCCATCACCGAGCTGTTCACCGGCGGCCAGCTCGACGAGCCGCGCAAGACGCTGATGTTCAACGACTCGGTGCAGGACGCCGCGCACCGGGCCGGGTTCGTCGCCAGCCGGTCCTACTCCTTCTCGCTGCGCACCCTGCTCGCCGTCGTGCTCGACAACCACCCGGGCCGCGCCGCCTCGCTCAACGACCTGATCGCCGACGTGATCACCAGCGCGTCCGACCCCCGCTGGCTGCCCGCGGTCGTCCCGCCCGACCTGCAGGGCCGCACCGACGTGGACGCGCTGCTTGCGGGCGACACCGCGGGCGACGCGGACACCTGGCGGCTGATCAGCGAACGGCTGGCGTTCCAGGTCGTGCTCGAGTTCGGCCTGCGGTCCCGGCAGGGCCGCACCCTGGAGCTCACCAGGACCGCCGCCGCCGAGGTGACGCTGGCCGACCCGGAACGGATCGCGGCGCTCGCCAGGGACCTGATGATCACCGGGCCGGCGATCCCGCTCACCGGCCTCCCGACGGCCGCGGACTATATCGCCTGCGTGCGGGGCGTCCTTGAGCGGCTCCGGGTCGGCGGCGGCGTCCGGCACAACTGGCTGGAGAACTGGCTGCGGCAGGCGGGCGCCAAGCGCTGGGGGACCATCTGGGGCAACCGGCCCGACGGCATGCCCGCGTTCCCGATGAACGGCCGCACCAGGCGCGGCGTGTCCGCCCCCGCGTTCCTGCTCGGGCAGCGCAGGGACCGCAGCGAGTTCGACCTCGCCACGGCCAGGCAGGGCTGGTACGCCGACTGGGCCGCCCGCACCCTTGGCATCTCCGCCGACGCGGCGGCCGGCTACCTGCCGCGGCTGCTCGCGCTGCTCGCCGATGAGAACGTGATCAGCGTCCGCACCGCCGGCGACGGCGCCACCCGCGTCTACGGGCTGCAGCCCGGCCACGTCCGGGTCCGGCTGCTCGGTGACGCCGAGGTGCCCGGCGCCACCCTCGGCTGCGACACCTGCCAGTGGGAACAGGTCGTGCCGCCGGAGCGAAGCGGCGACTGGGCCGGCCACCCCTGCCCCCGCTACCGGTGCACGGGGACGCTGACCAGGCCGCAGCGGGACGCCGGCACCGCGCGCAGCTACCGCGACGACTACTACCGTGACCTGTACACCCGGGCGCTGCCGTACAAGGTGGTCACCGCCGAGCACGTCGGCGCGATGAAGCGCGCGCAGCGCGAGCAGGTCGAGCGCGCCTTCCGGGACGGCACCAGGTACAACGACCCCAACGTGCTGTCCTGCACGCCCACCCTGGAACTCGGCATCGACATCGGCGACCTGTCCGCCGTCATCCTCGCCTCGGTGCCGCGCAGCCCGGCCAGCTACGTGCAGCGGGCCGGGCGGGCCGGGCGGCGTACCGGCAACGCGTTCCTGCTCACGTTCGCGGACCGGCGCGCCCGCGAGCGCTACTACTTCGCCGAGCCGCGGCAGATGATCGCCGGGGAGATCGTCCCGCCTGGCTGCTACCTGTCGGCCATCGAGATCCTGCGCCGCCAGTACACCGCGCACCTCGCCGACCGGGCCGCCCGCGGCGTGCTGCCCGGCGTGCTGCCGCTGCCGCGGCGGGCCTCCGCGCTGTTCGGCGACTCCGGCTGGCTGCACCGCCTGCTCGCCGCCGCCGGCGGCGACGCCGGGCAGGCCGACCGGCTCGCGGAGGCGTTCCTCGCCCTGTTCCCCGGCCACGTGGACGAGACCGCGGCCGACGAACTGCGCGACTTCGCCCGCACCGGGCTCAAGCTCAAGGCAGACGAGGCGCAAGACACCTGGCAGCGCCGCCTGGCCGGGCTGCGGGACCGGATCGCGGCCATCGACCAGGCGATGAGCGAGCAGATCGACACCGATCCCGTGCAGCGCGCGGTCAAGCGGGAACTCGCCGCGGAACGGCGCGGCGTGCAGCGGCGGATCGGCGAGCTCGGCCGCACCGACGCGCACGGCGCGCTCGTCGACCTCGGCCTACTGCCGAACTACTCGCTGATCGACGTGACTGTCGCCCTGGAGGCCACCCTCACCTGGCAGGAGGACACCGCCGACGGCGGCAAGCAGTACCACAGCGAGCTGCGCGAGTACACCCGCCCGGCGAGCAGCGCGCTGACCGAGTTCGCCCCGGGCAACCACTACTACATCCAGGGCTACCGGCATCACGTCTCCGGCCTGGACATCGGCACCAGGGACCGGCCGGCCTGGGAGCACTGGCGGGTCTGCCAGGACTGCGGTCACGTCCGCGAGGGCATCGACGCGGCGGACACGCGGCCCTGCCCGCGCTGCGACAACCCGCGGATCGGCGACGCGAGCGCGCTGCACCGGGTGCTGCGGCCGGCCCGGGTCACCGCTTACGACCGCCGGGACGACGCGCGCATCTGCGACGATGACGACGACCGGCAGCGCACCTACTACGACCAGGCGATCGCCGTCGACATCGACCCCGCACACATCGAGGGCGGATCATGGCGGCACCGCACGGCCACCTTCGGCGTGGACTACACCAGGCACGCGTTCGTCAGGCACTTCAACCTGGGCGTCGCCCGGGCCGACCGGCCGGCCACGTCCGGCTTCGCCGGCGCGCAGACCCGGATCAGCCCGTTCTGGACCTGCGAGTCGTGCGGCGGCACCGCCGTCGACCGGCCGGCCGCCGGCGACCAGGACCCGCTGGTCAGCTCCGGGTTCGACACCGCGCCGAGCCATCACCGGCCCTGGTGCCCGCAGCGCAAGTCGGCGGCCGGGCACGTCGACCTCATCCTCGCGCACGTGCTTGAGACCGAGGCGCTGCGCGTCCTCGTGCCGGTCGCGACCGCCCTGATCGAAGAGCGGATGGCGTCGTTCGCCGCCGCGCTGATGGCCGGCGTCGCCGCCAGGTACGGCGGTGATCCCGACCACCTGGACGTCGTCGCCGCGACCATGCCCGACCAGGAGACCGGCCGCACCCGGCGGTTCCTTGTGCTGCACGACACCCTGCCGCGCGGCACCGGCTACCTGCAGCGCCTCGCCGACCAGGCCGAGTTCCGCGAGGTACTACAGCACGCCAGGCGCATCGTGGCCGGCTGCCCGTGCCAGGACGAGGGCAAGAAGGCCTGCCACCGCTGCCTGCTGCGGCACATCAGTGACGACAAGTTCGACCTGGTCTCCCGCACCGAGGCGCTGAGCATGCTCGATGACCTGCTCGGCGGCTGGGCCACCGACAGCGTCCCGGACACCGGGCACATCTCGCTGTGGGACCAGGTGGAAAGCGAGCTTGAGGCCCGCTTCGTCCGGGCGCTTGAGGTGTGGGCGACGGAGTCAGCCGGGTCCGTTCTGTATCGTCCTGGCGCGGTGCTTGACGGGAAGCGGACAGCCGAGCTGCACATCAGCCGGCGCGGCGGCGGGGGCGAGGAGCAGCTCGTGCACTGGCAGGTGCGGCTGCAGAACACCATCGACGGTGCCGAGCCCGACGTCGAGTTCAAGCGGGTGGACGCCGCGCCGCTCACCGTCGCGGTCTACCTCGACGGGTACCGCTACCACGCCGCACCGGACAGGAACCGGCTGGCCGGCGACGCCGATCAGCGCGCCATGCTGCGCGCCGCCGGGCACGTGGTGTTCCAGCTCAACTGGGACGACGTCAACGCGGCCGCCGGAGATAGCCGCGCGGGCCGGGCCGGGCAGCCGGCCTGGCATCCCTACCAGGGCAATGCGGAGGCCGAGGCGCGCCGCAGGTACGCCACGCTCGGCGGCGACCCGGCCGAGCTGCCGGAGCTGATCTGGGCCAGCGGGCTGCGGACCCTGCTGGCGTTCCTCGCCGAGCCGGACCGCGCCGCCTGGTCACGGCGCGCGCTCGCCGCCCTGGCCGGGCTGCTGCGCCATCCAGGCGCGGAACCGCCCGCCCAGCTCGCACCGGGTTCGGCCGCTGTCGCCGGCGCGGTGACCGCCGCGGTCCGCGGCGAGGCGCTGCCCCGGGGTGGCGGCGGGCAGGTCGCGCTGGTCCGCGCCACCGACGCGAGCGGGCTGCCGGTCACCGTGCTGCTCGACACCCGCCAGGCGGACGCCGCGGCGCCCCTCGGGGCGTGGAGCGCGCTGCTGGTCCTCGATGACAGGGACGACACCATCCGCGCCGACCAGGTGGCGCACGCGCGGCGCTGGGCGGCCTGGCTGTACTGGGCGAACCTCATCCAGTTCCTCAGCTACGGCGGCGGGGACGGCGTCCAGCTCACCTGGACCGGGCTCGGCGACTTCGACCCGGCCGTGCTCGCCGCCGCGGGCGGCGCGGGGCTGCTCACCTCGCTCGCGCTCAGCGCCGCGAGCGGCAGCGGCACGGGGGAGACCAGCGACGCCGAGCTCGCCATGATGAGCGCGTTCACCCGGTCGGCGTCGTCCTCGGGTGCCGGGCCTGGCGGGGTGCGCGGCGACGTCGTATGGCCGCAGCGGGTCCTTGACCTGCTCGCGCCCGAGGCCGGGGTCCTCGCGCACGAACTGGCGGCGCGCAGCGTCCCGGCTCCGGAGGAAGAGCAGGTCGGGTATGAGCTCGGCGAGCAGGCGTGGCAGGCAGAGATTGCCTGGCCGGGCGCGCGGGTCGCGGTGATCGCGCCGGGACCGGAGGCGAGCGACTGCATCAGGGCCTACGCGGCGGCGGACTGGGACGCCCGGCTGCCGGGCGACTGGCCGCCTGACGAGCTCGCGCCGCGGATCTTGCGCACGACGGGAGGAGAGCGATGAGCGTCCAGTTGCAGCTGCTCGACAAGGCCGACAAGGAGATCAACAAGCTGCCCCGGCCGGTCAAGGGCGCGATCTACGACTTCCAGCGCAAGTTCCGCGAGGACCCGGACGCCAACGGCCTGCAGTTCAAGCAGCTCGCCGGGAACTCGCAGCTGTACTCGGCGCGGGTGACGGCGGACTACCGCGCGCTGCTGCTGCAGGTGAGCGGCACGAAGTACCTGCTCGTCGCGGTGAAGCCGCGCGGCTCTGCGTATGAGAACCTCGACCGGTACGCCTTCGGCGTCAACCAGGTCTCCGGCGGCATCGAGTTCATGGACGTGGTCGGCTCCGCGGAGGCGGCGCGCTCCCGGGGACCGGCGCCAGCGGCCTTGGCTCCGACGTCGGCTGCCGCTGCCGCCTCTCCGGAGCCGGCTGTCTCACCCGAGCCGCTGTTCGCCGCCTACTCGCCCGGGCAGCTGCTCGGGCTCGGCGTCGCGGAGCCGCTGCTGCCGCTGATCGCCAAGATCACCACGGAGGACGAGCTGCTCGGCCTGGCCGAGTACGCGCCGGCGCTCACCGCGGAGGTGCTGCTCGCGCTGCACGACGGGCACAGCCAGGAGCAGGTACTCGAGCAGGTGACCGCGCCGGTCCGGGCCGAAGAGCCGGTCGACGTGACCGATTACGAGACGGCGCTGACCCGGCCCGCGACCCTGGTCACCACCGACGACGCCGCGCTGCAGGCGGTCCTGGCGGGGGACTTCGCCCGCTGGCAGGTCTTCCTGCACCCGCTGCAGCGCAAGATCGTCGAGCGTTCCTATAGCGGTCCCGCGCGGGTCAGCGGCGGCCCGGGCACCGGCAAGACGATCGTCGCGCTGCACCGGGTCAGGCACCTGGCGGGCCGGCTGCCGCCGGGCGACGGCAAGGACGTGCTGTTCACCACCTACAACAAGAACCTCGCCGCCGACCTGCGCGGCAGGCTGCTCGAACTGGCCGGGCGGGACATCCTGGACCGCGTCGACGTCGTCAACATCGACGCCCTCGCCTCACGGGTCGTCGCGGAGGCCGAGCCAGGCGCGCGCCGCAACTGGATGGACGATGCGAAGGCCGTGGAGCTGTGGGAGGAGATCCTCCTCGAGCTCGGCACCGAGCACTGGGACGCCACGTTCTTGCACGACGAGTGGTCGCAGGTCATCCTCGGCCAGGCGCTCGGCTCCCGGGATGAGTACTTCCGCGCCCGCCGCGCGGGGCGCGGCAGGACACTGAACCGCGCGCAGCGCGCGGAGGTATGGCAGCTGGCCGAGCGGTTCACCAAGCGGCTCACCGAGGCGAACCTGTGGACGTTCCGCCGGGTCGCCGCGCACGCCGCGCGGATCGAGCGGGACCGCGCCCAGGCCCAGGGGCACCGCTACCGGCACGTGGTGGTCGACGAGGCACAGGACCTCAGCCCCGCGCACTGGATGCTGCTGCGCGCCATGGCCGCGCCGGGCCCTGACGACATGTTCCTGGCCGGCGACACCCACCAGCGGATCTACGACAACTACGTCTCCCTGGGCAGCCTCGGGATAGCGATCCGCGGTCGCTCGACCAGGCTGACGCTCAGCTACCGCTCCACCCACCAGATCCTCACCGCCGCCGAGGCGCTGCTCGGCAACGAGGAGTGGGACGACCTCGACGGCGGCACCGACAGCCTTGCCGGCTACCGGTCGGTGCTGCGCGGCCCCCGCCCGTCGCTGCACGGCTACCCGAGCTGGGCCGCGGAACTCGACGGGATCCTCCGCCAGGTGCGGGACTGCCAGCCGGCGGACGGGACCCCGCCGTCCATCGGGATCGCCGTGCCCGGGCGGCGCAACGTGACCGAGGTGGAAAGCTACCTGAACGAGCACGACGTCCCGGCCGCCGCGATCGGCCCGGACGGGCCGCGCAAGCCAGACGTGGTACACGTCGGGACGCTGCACCGGTTCAAGGGACTCGAATACCGGCAGATGATCGTGGCGGGCATCAGCGACGGCGTGCTCCCCGCCGCGCGGATCGCCCGGCTGCGCGACAGCGACCCGCAACGCTACGAGCGGGAGGCCAAGCAGGCGCGCTCGCTGCTGTTCGTCGCGGCCACCCGCGCGCGGGACGCGCTGGCGATCTCCTGGCACGGCACCCCGAGCCCGTTCCTTCCCCCGGTGCCGCCCGCCTGACGCCGTCCGCGCGGTAGCGGCAACGACGCTCACCGCCCCATCGCCCCATCGCGCCAGCAGTGCCGGGCGCAGGCCCGGCTGGACGCGAGTGCCGCGTGCCGGCGGGTCACAACCAGCAGCAGGTGACGCTGGACGCGAGTGCCGCGTGCCGGCGGATCACGGCGGGCAGCAGCTGACCGCCAGGCACCAGCCAGGCACCGTCATGACCGGCACCGTCACGACCTGCTTCACGGCTCCCGGGCTATTCGCATGCTACAAATAGATGCCAATTGATTTCGCACACCCGTCCGATTACGCTACCCATAGCAACACCCCCGCTCCCGCCCGGAAGCGGGCGGGCCGCGCCGGTGTACCAGCACCAGACGCGGCCCTAGACCATCCAACCGACCTAACCGGAGGACGATCATGCGCACAAGTCTGCCCTACCCCGGCGAGCCCGCGCTGGCTCCCGATGACGACCAGTTCACCGAGCGGCTGCGCGGCCTGAGCGCCAAGCAGCTGCTTGACGCGATGACGTTCCTGTCGTTCTGGTCCCCGCCGGCGTTCACCGCCGTCCTCGACTACTGCGAGGCCGCCGACTGGGGCTGGTCCGGCTTCGACCCGGACCTGATTCCCGACCCGGACGCCGACGGCGACCCGGACGCCGACGGCGACCCGGACGACGGCCCCGCACCTGTCTGCGCCCGGTGCGGCGGCGACCTGGGCATCTTCTTGAAGTTCGGCCTGGACTGGCGGCATTATCGCGGTCAGGGCCTGGACGACATCGAGCTGTAC
>Ga0335078_10017057_pt1 | contig 10788 bp, 5 predicted proteins | sample Lox_Sample_32_FD_206711 | JGI IMG/M metagenome (GOLD analysis project Ga0335078, IMG submission 206711) | Soil microbial communities from Loxahatchee National Wildlife Refuge, Florida, United States - Lox_Sample_3.2 | ecosystem: Environmental > Terrestrial > Soil > Wetlands | place: USA: Florida... | reverse complement strand
CGGACTATTCCACGTCGTGGAACTCGGCCGTCCCCTCCGCATGGCAGAGCGCGACGCGTTTCCATTTCCCTTACAATGCCTACGGATTTTTCGGCCAGGACCAGTGGAGGGCCACGCCCAAGCTTGAGGTCGATTACGGACTGCGCTGGGATTTTGAAACTTACCCGTATCCGTTTCAGACCGGGACCGATCTCACCAATTTCCAGCCGCGGATCGGACTGGCTTACGCGCCCAACCCCTCCACCGTGGCGCGCGCAGGATTCGGCATCTTCACGGACCGGCTCGCGGGCAGCGTCGGACAGGTCTTCAACGTCGCCCAGGATATCAGCCGCGGCAACCTGCCGGGTGCGGCTACGCTGTTTCCCGGCATCGCGCCGGTGCCCGGCGTGTTTTATCAGGGTACGATCACACCCGCGCAGGGATTGGGCGCGCCATCGACGGCCGGCTTGAACCTGCTCGAGACGGGGGCCGTTCCGCAGCCGTCATGCCTGACCGAGACGCCGCCGGCTTGCTCATCGGATCTCTCCGTCAACAAGGCCGGTGCCGAGCAGAATCCCTACGCTTATCACGCCACGCTGCAGGTGAGTCATCAGTTTCCGAAGGACCTGGTGGTGAACGCGGGATATCTTTTCGTGCGAGCGCCCAATCTTCTGGCGATCACGCCCAACCTCAACGCTCCACTTTCGGGCAAGACGCAGCCTGACGGAACCCCGATCCATTCGTCTGCCTTGCTGTACCCCGCGCTCGGCGATTTCTTCGTCAGTTACAACGGAGGATTCTCCGAGTATAACGGCGGAACGCTGGAAGCGCGGAAGCGAATGCGCCGGAACCTCGGATTCGGCGGCAGCTACACCTATTCCAAGACGATCTCCAACGTGGATTCGATCAGCAATCTGGGTGATTTTCCGCAAACCAGCCTTTCTCTGGAGAAATCGCTCTCGCGCCAGGACCTGCGGCACCGGTTCGTGCTGAGCTTCATGAGCGCGGCGCCGCCGGATACCATTCGCGTTTTGCGTGGCGCGCAGTTCGACGCGCTCGCTACGGTTGAGAGCGGCGCGCCTTACACTATTTACGCCGGTAGTGATCTGAACAACGACGGCAATCCGCTGAATGACCGGCCGGGGGTTCCGGCCGGATCGCCGGGGTGCCCCAACGGCTGCGCGCTCGGCCGGAACACATATATCGGGCCGTGGTTCGGCGGCGTCGATCTGCGAGTCGGCCGGACCTTCAAGATCAGAGAGGGCACCAGCCTGCAGTTGACGGCCGACGCCTTCAACGCGTTTAATCGGCCCAATATCAAGGACCTGAACACCGTCTGCGGCAGCGGAAACATCCTGGCGTGCCCGAACGCGGTCCCGCAATCGACGACGCAGGGATTTACGCTGCCGGTGCTGCTCTTCAGCCCGCGTGACGTATTCAATGCCCGTCAAATACAGCTCGCGGCCAAGCTGCAATTCTAGCGGGTGATGGAATAAAACGACTCATGTCACTCCTCGCTTTCGCTCGGAATGACAGAAGAGAGGACGACTGCGTGGCTACAGGCCGAGGCTCGACAACGTACCCTTTGACTTCGGAACTCGCCTTCCGCTGGCTGGAACGGCAGGCTCATCTTTACCAGAGTTTCACCCGGCAGGCGCTGCAGGAGGCCGGACTGAAGCGCGGCATGCGCGTGCTCGACGTCGGCACGGGCACGGGAGCGGTGGCCCTGCTGGCGGCGCAGATCGTTGGGCCCGAGGGCCGCGTCACCGGCGTGGATCGCATGCCCGAGGTGCTCGAGGTGGCGAAGCAACGCGCCGCCCGGCTGCCCAACGTGTCGTTCCGCGAGGGCGATCCTGCCGAGATGGAGTTCGGCGAACCCTTCGACGCCGTCGTAGGACGATTCATCCTGGTCTACTACCCGGATCCCGTCAGCACGCTGCAAAAGCTCGCGGGCACGCTGCGCTCCGGCGGCCTGCTGATGTTCCAGGAGCCCGACTGCACCGGCGTGCGCTCGCCTTACGAATTGCCCATCTTCCGCAGCAACGACCGGTGGATCGTGAACACCATCGAAGCGGCGGGAGGCGATACTTCGATCGGCTTGCGGCTCTACGAGTACTTCGTGGCGGCGGGATTGCCCGCGCCCGAACTGCGTCTCGACGCGCGCATTGGCGGCGGCCCCGATTTCGAGGGCTACGCGGTCGCGGCGGGCTTCACGGCGGCGCTGCTCGATTCCATGGGCGAGCGCGGACAGATCCTGGCGCGGGAAATGGACCTGGACACGCTCGAACAGCGCATCCGCGACGAGGTCGTAGCGAGCGGCGGCGTGGTTGTGTTTCCATCCCTCATTGCCGCCTGGGCGCGCAAGCCGGAGTGAGCCCGCGAAAGCGAGGTCGCGCAAAGGCCGCAGGGCTTGGGCGGCGAACCGTGTGCTACTTCGCTGGCCTAGTACTCATCCCTTCCGCGACAGCGCATCCTCTTCCACCGGCGCTTCGGCGAGATCGTTCGCTTGTTTGAGAATCGCCGCCTGATTCGCCGCGTGCCACGCGGACGAGCCCTCCGCCGGACTTGAGCTGCGCTGGCGCCCGATGTAGATCAGCGGCCAGCGAAGCTCGATCAGCCGCTGGATCTGCAGCCGGACGAACTCCCATGCGCCCATGTTGCGCGGCTCTTCCTGCAACCAGACCACCTGCTCGAGATTCGGATAGGCATCGAGCACCGGACGCAGATCGGCTTCGGGAAAGGGGTAGATCTGCTCGAGCCGGCAGACCGCGACCGCCGGATTCGGCTGGCGCTCGCGAGCGCCGAGCATCTCCACGGCGATTTTGCCGGTGGCGAGCACGAGGCGCCGCACGCGCTCCGGCGCGCGCGAGGCGTCGGGATCGTCGAGCACGCGATGGAATCGTCCCTCGGCGAGCTCGCGCAAGCATGACGTCGCGAACGGATGGCGCAGCAGGCTCTTGGGTGTAAAGACGACGAGCGGCAGCGGGTCGGTCTTGAGCAAGGCCGCTTGCAATCGCAGCAGGTGGAAGTATTGCGCTGCCGTGGTGCAATTGGCGATGCGCACGTTGATGGCGGCGGCGAGCTGCAGGAAGCGCTCCGGGCGGCCGCTGGCGTGGTCCGGCCCCTGGCCTTCGAGCCCGTGCGGCAGAAGCATGACAAGCGAGGGCGTCAGTCCCCACTTGGAGCGCGCCGACATGACGAACTCGTCGATCATGGTCTGCGCGCCGTTGAAGAAGTCGCCGTATTGCGCTTCCCAGATCACCAGGCGCTCCGGCGCCTGCACGTTGTAACCGTATTCGAATCCGAGGGCCGCATTCTCGCTGAGCGGGCTGTTATGGACCTCGAACGACGCCTGCGCCTGCGGCAGCACCTGCAACGGCACGAAGCGCGCGCCGGTCGAGGCGTCGAACAGCACGGCATGGCGCTGGTTGAACGTGCCGCGGTCCGTGTCCTGGCCCGTGAGGCGTATGGGGGTGCCTTCGGAGAGGATCGAGGCGAGCGCCAACTCTTCCGCCGCGGCCCAGTCGATGGTGCGATCGTCCATCGTCGCCAGCATGTCGCGGCGGCGCGCCCGCGCGCGTTCGAGTTTGCGATTGACAGCGAAGCCTTCGGGGACCTGCAGTGCCGATTCATTCAGTTCGCGCAGCCGCTCTGCCGGGAAGGCGGTGGCGGTGTAGCGCGCCGCGCCCGGCGGCGGCTCCTCAGGCCGCGGCTCCACCAGTTCGCGCTCCGGCTGAAGCGAGGCCATCACGCTTTCCAACCGGCTGAAATGCGTCTTCACCAGCGCTTCCGCGTAGCCCTCCTGGATCACGCCCCGCTCGCCAAGCGTCTTCGCCCAGAGCTGCCGCACGGTGGGATGCGACGCGATCTCGCGATACATCACCGGCTGCGTCACGCTGGGATCGTCGCCCTCGTTGTGCCCGTAGCGGCGATAACCGATCAAGTCGATCACGAAGTCCTTGCCGAAGCGCTCGCGATAGGCGAACGCCAGGCGCGCTGCTTCGAAGCAAGCCTCGGGATGGTCGGCATTGACGCGCGCCAGCGGAATACGGAATCCACGGGCGAGATCGCTGGAAAAAGGCGTGCTGCGGCCTTCGGCCGGCTCGGTGGTGAATCCGAGCTGATTGTTGGCGATGATGTGCAGCGTGCCGCCGGTGGTGTAGCCCTCCAGCCGGTACAGATTGAGCGTTTCGGCCACCACGCCCTGGGCGGGGAAGGCCGCGTCGCCGTGGATCAGCAGCGGCAGCGTGCGCGTGGGATCGAATCGCGCCGGACCTCGCTCCCGGGTGTGCGTGCCGGCGGCGCGCGCCATGCCCTCCACCACCGGATTTACGGCTTCCAGATGCGAGGGGTTGGGCGCGAGCGTGACCGTCAGCGCCACATTGTCCGAGCCGCCCAGCTGCCGCACCGCGCCGGAGTGATACTTCACGTCGCCCGTCCAACCGAGATCGCTGCGGAATCGGCTGGCGCCTGCGGGGTCTTTGAACTCGGCAAGGATCTGCTCGTAGGGCTTGTTCAAGACGTGCGCCAGGATGTTCAACCGGCCGCGATGCGCCATGCCCAGCAGCACGTTGCGGAATCGGGCGTCGGCCGCGCGGCGGATGATCTCGTCGAGTATGGGCACGAGGATTCCCAGGCCTTCGATCGAGAATCGAGTCTTGCCCGGAAAAGCCCGATGGATGAACAGCTCGAAGGCGCCCTCCTGCGTGATGCGGTCGAGCAGCGAGACTTCGTCGATCGGATCGGCCGGCGGGCGGAACCGCCGCGACTCGATCGCGTCGAGCAGCCAGGCGCGCTCTTCGGGATCGCGCACGTGACCGTAGTCGAATCCGCTGACGCTGCAGTAAATCCCGCGCAGCCACTCGATGAGGTCCCGGGCGCTTCCGGCGTCACCGTTGCGCGCCGCGTAGGGGAACATTCCACCAAACAGCGACGCGGGGAGCGCCCGCAAATCCTGCTCCGTCAGACCATGATATTCGGGCTCGAGCGATGGATCACCGGGCGGCGGAGTGCCAAGGGGATCGAGTTGCGCGGCCAGATGCCCGAACTTGCGAATCGACTCCGCCAGGTTCACCGCGCCCACGATTTTGGCGATGGGCACGCCGCCGGCCTCGCTCATGCCGGGCAATTCCGCCGTTCCGGGAATGGTGACTTCGGGCGCTTCCTCGACGACCGGCGGCGGGCCGTTCTGGCCAAAGAATGCGCGCGTGGCGGGATCGAGCGAGGAGGGATCGCGCTGGTACTGCTCGTAGATATCGGCGACGTACCCGGCATTGATCCCTTCGAATTGTTTCCAGGCGTCCATCACTTGGTCGGCATGCAAAGCCGGCGTAATTTCGAGGATAAGACAACGTGATGAGGCAGGCAAGACTCCTCGTCATTCGTCATTCCCGCGTAAGCGGGAATCCATAACGAAGAAGCTGAGGAGGATCTCGAAACGTGGATTCCCGCTTGCGCGGGAATGACGAATTCAAAGTCACAGCCGCGTCCGTGCCACCGCGTTCAGCGCTGAACGATAGTGCTCGAGATCCGGGACTTCGAGACCGGGAATCTTCGCGGCGTCGTCCCAGCGACGCAGTCGTAGAGCTTCGCGATAATAGCGGTGAACTTCGAACGCGCGTGCCTCGTGCTCGCTGAACGGTCCGCCTTGCAGCGTCAGGCTCTGGACCGACGCCGGCGACAATTGGTTGAAGTAGTCGGGATCGGTGCAGCACAGATATCGCTTGGCCGCCACGTGAAGCTTCACCGGCTCAGTGACACTGGGCGGAAAATGCCGCGCCAGCCAGGCTTCGCCGGCCGCTTCGTGACGCGCGTCCACACCACGATCCGCGATGTCCTCGCCCATGCCGTGAAGCAGGTGCCCGATGTCGTGCAGCAGCGCCGCGACCACCAGCGCCGGCGGCGCGTTCTCCTGCTCCGCTTGATGAGCCGCCTGCAACGCGTGCTCTGTCTGCGAGACGGGCTCGCCGAAATACGCTTCCTCTCCGTGACGGGCAAACATCTCGAAGATTTCGTCCACAACGTTCATGCCGCCTCCGACCAGTGGCGCATTGTCTTGCGGTAGCGGCGCTCTATGAGCGCCGGCTTTAATAGGAATAACGACCGGCGCTCCATAGTGCGCCGCTACAGCACGCTGCCCGCGCTCAGCAGTTCGGACGCGGCCATGCGCCTCTGATGAACCCAGTAAGCGGCCGCGGCAATTCCGGAGAGCCAGCACACTGTGGCGAGCATCGTAAAGGCGCCCTTCCATCCGTAGGCCACCGAAATCTCGGCCACGGAATTCCCGGCCAGCACTCCTCCAATATAGCCAACGCCGTCGATGAATCCCGAGGCCGTCGCGCTGCCCTGCTTACCGCCGAAATCGAGCGCGATCGCGCCTGCCAGATATGAGTATGGCCCCAGCACCAGGAAAGCGACAGCCGCCACCAGCAACACGGGCCCGGCCTTCGATTCGAATCGCACGTTGGCGAGCGCCAGCAAGGCGATGCCCGCCAGGACCAGACCCCAGAGGATGATTGCCGCCCGCCCGCTGATGCCGAGCCGATCGCTCAAGAATCCCGCGGCCAGGACGGAGATTCCGCCGAACAGAGGAAACAGCGCGCTGCTGCTCGCTGCCGTTGCGTCGCTCAGTCCCACCGACTGGGTGAAATAGGTCGGGGTCCAGATGTTGAAGGTCTCGCGCACAATCGTCATGCCGAACGACAGCAGGCAGACGAGCCAGAATACGCCGCTCCCCAGAAGAGGTTTCAGCAACTGCCCGATACCTGCCGGCGTGTGCTTCTCGCCCTCTTGCCTGAAGAGGTTGGACGGATTGATGGCAGGCTCGGGCAGTCCGACGTCGCGCGGCCCTTCCCGGAGGAAAAGCGCGTTGAGCAAGGCGATGAGCGCCAGGGTAGCCCCGGCGATTAAGAATACGCCGCGCCAGCCGACGCCATGCCCGATGAGAATCGCCATGAACTGCCGCGAGGCCGCGTCGCCGAAGAGGTAACTCAGGCTGATCACGCCCATGGCGGCGCCGTACCTTGAAGACGAGAACCATTTCGATGTGACCTTGACGACTCCCGCCCATCCCATGGACTGCACCAAGCGGTTGCCGATCCAGGCGAGCGTGAAGATCGGCAGTCCGCCGCCCAGCGCAAAGAGGATCGTGAAGATGACGGAGCCCGACATGCCGAGCAGGAGGTTCCGCTTGCCGCCCAGGAAATCCGCGAGGCCGCCGCTCGGGAATTTGCCAAGCGCGTACGCCAGCACCCCGAGTGATGCAATCGTACCCATGCGGACCGTCGCGACGCTCTCCGGAATTCCTCGCCGTCCCATCTCCGCGATGACCAGCGGCAGCGCCACGGAATAGTCCGATCGGCACAAGTAATATCCGGCATAGCCGAGCACCAGCAGCAAAATGGTGACCGCCTGCCAGGTCCGGCGCGAATTGGAGTTTGTCACAATGGAATGTCCAAACCTGAGAATTTGTAGAACACCGTCCAAGCGCGGCAGACAAGGATAGCGCAAGTGCTGTTAGGAAAGGACTACGAGCTGCGAGTTCGCCGCGTTGTCAGATGTAGGGGCAGACCTTGTGCCTGCCCAACGGAATGAACCGCCCTGACGCGGGCGGGCACAAGGCCCGCCCCTACGTCTGAGCCGCGAACAGTGTTATCATCAGTTTTGACATCTACATAGCAGTTGCCGGCAGTGCTCCGTCAACCTCAGTAGCACGTTCGAGGTTGTTGCCTCCCCGGGACGAAGCGAGCCAACCAGCCTTCCGTCTCCGCACGTCCAAGTTGGGAGTCGCACTCGTTCTGCCGTGCAGGCGGAACGTTCGCCGTACGCTGGCGTACGATTTCGGGCGACGGCTCTGCCAGGAAAGGAAATCGACCATGAGCGAGGCTGATCTTCAGCAGGCGCACGCCGCCGACATCGAGACCCAGGAGTGGCTGGAGTCGCTCGATTACATCCTCTACAACGACGGAGGAACGGAACGCGCCGGGCAGATTCTGCAACGCCTGCGATTGCACGCCGCCGAAGCCGGCGTGACCCTTCCCTATCGCGCCACGACTCCTTACCTGAACACGATTCCGGCCGATCAGGAGCCGCCGTTTCCGGGCAGCCGCGAGATCGAGCGCCGCATCAAGAGTTTGATCCGCTGGAACGCGATGGCCATGGTGGTGCGGGCCAATCGCGAGGAGAGCGGCATCGGCGGGCACATTTCCACCTATGCCTCGCAGGCCACGCTGTTCGAAGTGGCATTCAACCACTTTCTGCGCGCCAAGACTCCGGACCATGATGGCGACGCGGTTTATTTCCAGGGCCACGCGGCTCCGGGTATTTATGCGCGCGCCTTTCTCGAAGGACGACTGTCGCTCGAGCGCCTGCAAAACTTCCGGCGCGAAACGCGTCCCGCCGGCGGACTCTCATCTTATCCGCACCCCTGGTTGATGCCCGACTTCTGGGAATACCCCACGGTTTCGATGGGCCTCGCTCCCATCATGGCGATCTACCACGCGCGATTTGTCCGCTATCTGCAGGATCGCAAGCTCAAAAGCGCGTCCGACTCGAAAGTGTGGGCATTCCTCGGCGATGGCGAGATGGACGAGCCGGAGTCGCTGGGCGCCGTGTCGCTGGCGGCGCGCGAGAAGCTCGACAATCTGATCTTCGTCATCAGTTGCAACCTGCAGCGGCTCGACGGGCCGGTGCGCGGCAACAGTAATATCGTGCAGGAACTGGAAGGCGTGTTCCGCGGCGCGGGTTGGAACGTGATCAAGGTGCTGTGGGGAACCGATTGGGATCCGTTGCTGGCTCGGGACAAAGACGGCCTGCTGGCCGATCGCATGGGCCAGGTGGTGGACGGCGAGCGGCAGAAGTTCAGCGTCTCCTCGGGCGCCTACATTCGCCAGCACTTCTTCGGCACGCACCCCAAGCTGCTCGACATGGTGAAACATTACTCGGACGAGCAGCTTGCCAAGATGCGCCTTGGCGGACACGATCCGCAGAAGGTCTACGCCGCCTACAAAGCGGCGGTCGAGCACACCGGCGCGCCCACCGTGATCCTGGCGCGCACCACCAAGGGATACGGTCTCGGCGAGGCGGGCGAAGGCAAGAACATCACTCACCAGCAGAAGAAGCTCAACGAAGCGGAGTTACGCTCGTTCCGCAGCCGCTTCGGCGTGCCCATGTCGGACGAAGAGGTGGCGGGCGCGCCTTTCTACCGCCCGTCCGAGTCAAGCCCCGAGATCGAGTATCTGCGCGAGCGCCGCAAGGCCCTGGGAGGCTACACGCCAACTCGCGCGGTGCGCGTGGAGCCCCTCGATGCTCCTCCCGACTCGCTTTTCGACGAGCTCTACAAGGGGACCGACAACCGCGAGGTGTCAACCACCATGGCGTTCGTGCGGTTGCTCAGCAAGTTTCTGCGTGATCCGATGCTCGGCAAGCTCGTGGTCCCGATTATTCCGGACGAGGCCCGGACGTTCGGCATGGAATCTTTGTTCCGCGAGGTCGGCATCTATTCGCACGTCGGCCAGCTCTACGAGCCCGTGGATCGCGACACGCTGCTCTACTACAAGGAAGCGACCGAAGGCCAGATTCTCGAAGAGGGAATCACCGAAGCGGGCAGCATCTCATCTTTCATCGCCGCCGGCACCGCCTACGCGACCCACGGCGTGAATACCATTCCGTTCTTCATTTTCTATTCGATGTTCGGACTGCAGCGCGTCGGCGACCTCATCTGGGCAGCAGCCGATTCGCGGTGCCGCGGCTTCCTGCTCGGCGGAACGGCGGGACGCACGACGCTGGCCGGCGAGGGCTTGCAGCATCAGGACGGCAACAGCCACGTGCTCGCCTATCCGGTGCCGAACCTGATGGCTTACGATCCGGCGTTCGCGTACGAGATCGCGGTCGTCATCCGCGACGGCATCCGGCGCATGTATCACGACGGCGAAAGCATCTTCTACTACCTGACGCTGATGAACGAGCCGTACGCGCAGCCGGTGATGCCGAACGAGCCCGGCGTCGAGGAAGGTATTCTGAAAGGACTTTACCGGTTCCGGGCCTCGGCGCATCCTAGGGCGAAGCTGCGCGCGCAACTGTTCGGCAGCGGTTCCATTTTGAACGAGGCGCTCAAGGCGCAAGTGCTGCTCGATGAGAAGTACAACGTGGCCGCGGACGTGTGGAGCGTCACGAGCTACAAGCAGCTTTACCGCGATGGGCACGATGCCGAACGCTGGAACATGCTGAATCCGGCCGAGGAGCCTCGCGTGCCCTTTGTGGCCTCATCCCTGGCGGACGCGCCGGGCGTACTGGTCGCCGCCAGCGATTACATCAAGTCGCTGCCCGATTCGATTGCGCGCTGGTGCCCGCGTCCGCTGGTTTCACTCGGCACCGACGGATTCGGCCGCAGCGATGGCCGCGCCGCGCTGCGCAATTTCTTCGAGGTGGATTCGCGGTTCATCACGCTGGCGACGCTCGCGGCGCTCGCGCGCGAAGGCAAGCTGCCGGCTAAGGTGGTGCAGCAGGCAATGAAAGATCTCGACATCAGCCCGGAGAAGCCCAATCCGGTCACTTCGTGACAGTGGCGAGTGGTTAGTGGCTAGAGAGCCGTCAGCAATCAGCATCAGGCGTCAGCAACCGCGGGCCTTTGCTGAAGGCTGAAAGCTGAGAGCTAAAGGCTGATTGGTTCTAGCCACAAGCCACTAGCCACTCAACACTAGCCACTCCTTTGGAGAGAAATGTCAACGGAATTCAGACTGCCGGAGCTCGGAGAGAACGTCGCCAAGGGCGATCTGGTGAAGGTCCTGGTGTCGGTGGGGGATATCATCA
>Ga0335078_10017056_pt1 | contig 10789 bp, 9 predicted proteins | sample Lox_Sample_32_FD_206711 | JGI IMG/M metagenome (GOLD analysis project Ga0335078, IMG submission 206711) | Soil microbial communities from Loxahatchee National Wildlife Refuge, Florida, United States - Lox_Sample_3.2 | ecosystem: Environmental > Terrestrial > Soil > Wetlands | place: USA: Florida... | reverse complement strand
CAGCCCTCCTCCAGGGTCGTGTGGACCGCGATGGCCCTCGCCCCCAGGAACTCGAGGCACTCCTTGTAGGCGGGCCAGTTCGGCTCGATGACGAGGGCGCTCTCGCCCTCGCGCACCGTCGTCGCCAGCGCCGAGTAGACCCCGAACCTGCCTCCGGGGTCGACCATCACCTCGGTCTCCTTGGCGACGTAGTGGCGCTTTCTCTCCAGGTAGCTCCTCAGGGCCGCGGTCAGCTGCGGGATGCCCCTGGTCCCCGTGTAGTGGGTCTTGAAGCCGTACAGAGCCTGGGACGTGGCGTCCAGGACCGCCTTGGGCGGGTGGAAGTCCGGCTCCCCCACGTCGAGCCTGAGGAGGTGCTTCCCGGTCGCCTCGACCTCGCGGGCCTTGGCGGACATCATCATCGGCGTGATGAGCTGCTGCTTCGGCCGGAAGCCCTGGACCCTCTTGCCCTCGGCGACGACCGCGCCGAGCACCTTGAGCCCCGTCTGGACGTCGACGCCCTTCTCCTCGCACTCCTCCATGACCAGCCGCACGAGCGCGTCCTCGACGTTCGTGTCCTCGATCTGGATGGCCTCCCTCGCCTTCACCGCCCCTATCCTCTTCGCCAGCTCGTTCCTCGCCGCGATGAGGTCGATGATCTCCCTGGTCCTGTCGGCGACGAGCTCCCTCAGCTCGGCCAGCTCCTCTCGCTCTGAAGTCAACTTGCTAGGTCTCTCCCCGTCTCTCAATCCATCGTCTTGAGGACCGGGGCAATAAATCCGCCCCTGATGGCGTGGTCGGCCAGCACGAGCGCCGTGACGGACTCCACGACCGGTACGGCCCTGGGGACCACGGTCGGGTCGTGCCTCCCGGGCACTACGAGGTCGACCTCCTCCTTCTTCTCCGTGTCGAAGGTCCTCTGCCTGGCGGCTATCGAGGCCGCGGGCTTGAAGGCCGTCCGGTAGACCAGCGGCATCCCGCTCGAGATCCCGCCGAGGATGCCTCCGGCGTTGTTCGTCTCCGAGACCAGCCTCCCGTCGCGCATCGTGTATGGGTCGTTGTTCTGGGTCCCGGTCATCCTCGTCGAGGCGAAGCCGGCGCCAAACTCGACGCCCTTGACCGCGGGGATCGAGAGGGCCATCCTAGCCAGGTCAGAGTCGAGCGAGCCGAAGACCGGCTCGCCGAGCCCCTCCGGTACGTTGAGGGCGACGCACTCCACGACGCCCCCGAGGCTGTCCCCCCTCCCGCGCGACTCTATCACCCTCTTCCGCATCTCCTCGGCGGCGGCCATGTCGGGCGACCTGACCTCGTTGGAGTAGCGGTTCTTCCTGGCGTCGTCGAGGGTGAAGCCCTCGGCCCTGAGGCCGCCGAGCTCCGAGGTGTAGGCGATTATCTCGATGCCGAGCGCCTCGCGGAGGAGCTTCTTCGCCACAGCGCCACCCATCACGAAGGTGGCGGTGATCCTGCCCGAGAAGCGGCCGCCCCCCCGGTAGTCGTTGAACCCGCCGTACTTCGCCCTGGCGGTCGCGTCGGCGTGGCCGGGGCGGGGCGTGCGCACCAGCGCCTCGTAGGCACGGGAGTCCTGGTCCTGGTTCCGGATGAGCATCATCAGCGGCGCGCCCGTGGTGTACCCCCGGAACGTCCCCGCCATGATCTCGACGACGTCCCCCTCCTTCCTCTGGGTCGTGACGATGGACTGGCCCGGCTTCCTCAGGTCGAGGTCCCTCTGGACGTCCTCCTCCGAGAGCCTCAGGCCGGCCGGGCAGCCGTCGACGACCGCGCCGACGACCTTCCCGTGGCTCTCGCCGAAGCTGACGAGGACGAACCTCTCGCCGACGATGTTCCCTGTCACGCCGAGGTCACCACCGTCGCGCCGAGCCGCTTGAGGTCCTCCAAAAAGTCCGGATAGGAGACGTCGAGGCTCTCCGCTCCGATGACCGGCGTCCCTCCCTCGACGAGCATCGACGCGAGCGAGAACGCCATGAACATCCTGTGGTCGTCGTGGGCGTCCAGGACCGCCGGCCTCATGGCCCGCGCCGGCTCTATCCTCATCCCGTCGGGCCTCTCCTGGAGGGGGACCCCCAGCTTGGAGAGCTCCCCGGAGAGGATGGCGATCCTGTCGGTCTCCTTGAACCTGGCGTGCGCGGTCCCCACGACCTCGACCGGCGAGTCGCACTTGAGCGCCAGCGCCGCCACGACCGGTAGCAGGTCGGGGGTGTCCCCGAGGTTGAAGGTCCCGCCCTTCAGTCCCCTGCCGTCCGACTCGACGGTCACGGAGCCCTCGCCCCTGCTCACGCCGACGCCCATCGAGGAGGCGATCTCGAGGATCGCCGAGTCCCCCTGGGGCAGGCGGGGGTCCAGGTCGTCGAGGACGACCCTCCCGCCCGCCAGAGCGACGGCCGCGACGACGAAGGAGGCCGAGCTGAAGTCGGCGGGGACCACGAAGTCGGAGCTGGCGTACCTCTGCCCGGCCGCCACCCGGAACCGCTGGTAGGACTCCCTGCCGATCTCGATCCCGAACCGCCTCGAGAGGGCGAGGGTCGCGTCGATGTACGGCCTCGAGACCGCGTCGGCGACGGTGAGCGTCGTGTCGCGGGCGGCCATGGGCGCCGATATCAGGAGCGACGAGACGAACTGCGATGAGACGTCCCCCCTCATCGTCGCCGGCCCTCCCCCGAGCCCTCCGGTCCTCACGACTATGGGCGCGCACCCGTTCGCCCTGGTCGACCAGGCCTCCGCCCCCAGCTCCCCGAGTGCGTCGAGCAGCGGCTGCATCGGCCTCCTCCTTATCGACGAGTCGCCCGTGAGCACGGCGTGCCCGGCCGGGGCCGCGGCCGAGAAGGCCGAGGTCATGAACCTGAGGGTCGTCCCCGAGTTCTCGACGTTCACGACGTCGTCCGGGAGCCTGGGCCGCGCCCCCGAGATGCGGAGCGTGGAGCCCGACTGGGCCAGCGTCGCCCCCATCGCCCTGCAGGCGGCCATCGTCGCCTTGGTGTCCCTGGAGAAGAGCGCGTTGGAGATGGTCGACTCGCCACCCTCGGCCAGGCTAGCCATCAGGACGGCGCGGTGGGTGTAGCTCTTGGACGGCGGGACCCTGACCCTGCCCTCAAGCCTGCCGCCCGCCGTCACCGTCGTCCTCGTCGCCTTCGCCGGGGCCGCGCCCTCACTCAATCGCCGCGATCCTCCCGTGCTCGTTGTTGGTCTCCGTCTCCAGCACCTGGCTCCCGTCCGAGGCCCAGGCCTCTACGAGCTCCCTCATCTCCGAGGCCGACCGCGGGTCGAAGACCGCGGCCGTCGCTGGCCCCGTGCCCGAGAGCGACGCCCCGAGCGCGCCGTGCTCGACCGCCTGGAGCGCGGCCCTGGCGTCGTAGCCGTAGATCCCGGAGTAGAGGACTCCGTTGAGGGTCATGGCGCGCCACAGGTCCCCCTCGACGCTCATCCTGTAGAGCACGTCGGCGACCTTCGAGAGCTTCCTCACCTCCCCGACCTCGACCGTGCCCCGCCTGCTGGCCTCCTTGGGGACCCTGATCGCTATCCTGAGCGGCTTGTCGAAGAGCTTCGACCGCTCTATCTTGCGCCCCAGGTTGTCCGCCATGTTGATCCCTCCGAGGAGGCAGGACGCGCAGTCGTCCATGGCGCCCGTGACCGAGGCGCCGCTCGCCAGGGACGCCTCGATGCTGCAGTTCATCACCCTCTGCGGGTCGAAGGCCCTCTGCCCGAGGGCCGCGAAGACCGCCAGCGCCACCGCCGAGGACGAGGACGAGGACGTCTTGAGGCCCACGCCGACGGGCAGGGAAGTCGTCGTCTCCACGGTCCCCGAGTAGTCCGCCGGCTCCTTGCCGGCCATCTTCAGGGCGAGCCGGACCGTCTCGGCGACGAGCTTCGACTCGAACGGCCTGCCGTTGAGCGAGACCGACCAGGCCCCGGGCCTGCTCTCGAGCTCGACGACCGACTCGGTCCCGAGCTTCGTGCTCGCAGTGACCCCCTTGCCGCCCGCTATGGCGTTCACTATGCTGATGGCGCCGAACGTCGACCCCTTCCCCTTGGCCATCCCCTAGCTCGCCTCCCCTCCTCCTCCTCCGGCCCCCAGCTGGCCCCGGAGGGAGGACTCCATCGTCTCCCTTGGAGCCGGCCGCCCCGTCCAGATCTCGAAGGCCCTCGTCCCCTGGTTGAGGAGCATCTCGTACCCGTAGATGACCGGAGAGCCTCCCTCCTCGGCCAACCTCAGTAGCTCTGTCTTCATCGGTCTGTACACTGCATCAAACACCGTCACGTGCCCATAGATAACCCGCTTGAGCGCCTCCGGGAGCGCCAGGCCCCGGGAGCCCAGCGGGGTGGCGTTGAAGACCAGGTCCGATCCCCTGGCGGCCTCGCCGGCCCCCTCGAAGGAGACCGCGCCGAACCCGACCCGGGGGAACGTCGCGGCCATCTCGGCGACGAACCTATCCCCCCTGGCGCGGTCGCGGACCGCCACGGTGACGCCGGAGCACCCCAGCTGCGACATCGCCTCGCAGAAGGCCCTCGCCGCCCCGCCCGCGCCGAGCAGCAGCGCGCGGCCGACGCGCCCGACGCCGTGCTCCCGCAGGGGGACGGTGATGCCGTCGACGTCGGTGTTGTGCCCCTCCCAGCGCCCTCCGGCCGCTCCGGCGGCGACGACGTTCACGGCGCGGATCCGGGCCGAGACCTCGTCCAGGGAGTCCAGGAGGGGCAGGACGTCGGACTTGAAGGGGATGGTGAGGTTGAAGCCCCGCGCCTCCGCCCTCTGCGCAAGGAACGTCTCGCGGAACTCCTCCCTCCGGACGCTGACCGCCTCGTACCTCGCGTCGATCGAGCGCTCCCGGAACGCGGCGTTCATCATCCCCGGCGAGAGAGAGCGCGAGACGTCCTCGCCCAGGAGCCTGTAGACCTCTACCAGGGGCCCTCGCTCCTCCACATCCTCTTCAGCCCCACCAGGGTCGTCACCGTCGGCTGCCCGGGAGCGACCGGCTCGTTGGGGAGCGCCGCGTAGTTGATCGGGCTGCCGAGCTGGAGGCTGACGAGCCTCGAGAGGACGCCCGTCTCGCCCATGCAGAACGCCACCAGCTCCCCGCCGTAGCGCTCGTAGAGCCTGAGGACCCGGAGGTTGTCCTCCCCGGCCCGCGCCGCGGTCACGATCTTGGCGACGTCGCCCCGCGAGCGGGCCCTGTCGCGCAGCCGCCTGAGCGTCGCCAGGGGCGGCGTCGAGCGGAAGTCGTGCCAGGAGACGATCCTCCTCGGGCCTCCGGGGAGCCCGCCGTACCACCTCGGGTTCTCCTCGACCGTCGAGAGCTCGACGTCGACGAACGCGGGACGCAGGCCGCAGAGCTCGTGGATGAGGGCGAGCCTCTCCTCCTCGCGGCCACGGAAGCCGCCGCCCTCCTCGCTCCTCCTCACCGTCACGACCGCCCTGCGCCCCAGGTGGGCGACCGTCCGCGGGAGGTCCGCCCCCGCCCTCTCCCTGAGCAGGTCGACCCTGAGCTCCACCAGGTCGCTCCCGAGCGCGAACGCCGCGGCCGCCTTCTCGGCCATCTCGGCGACGGACGCGGCGGAGATCGTCGTGCAGACCTGGCCCAGGGGCCTCCGGGGGGACGCCGCCTCCCCTCCGTCCTTCTTCGCGCCGCCGTCTCCTCCTGCGCTCCCTTCCCTTCCCACCCCTCCGGAGGCCCTACCTCTCAAGGATGAACTCGTCCACCTCTCCGCCGAAGTGCCTGGCCTTGCTCTTGGTGAGGTGGACCAGCACCTCGTCCCCGACCTTGATGTCCGTGACCGAGACCGGGGACCCGTCCGGCCTCATGAGCCTGATCGTCTCGGCCTTCTGGAGCATCACGGTCCCGAGCTCGCCGTCCGCGGCCTGGGCCTCGATCATCGTCAGAGGCCTCCTCTCGATCTTCACCCTCCCGACGATGACCTGCCTGGACCCGCCGTCGGACCTGACCGTCCTGACCCGGTCGGAGGACCGGAGCTCGGAGAGGTACCTGGTCTTGTCCTCCTCGCCCAGGACGTAGCTGTGTATCGCCCCGGCGTTGACCCGGAACTCCCTGGTCGGGATGTACTCGGAGGGGACGGTCTCGCTGTGGACCAGGAAGAAGAAGGACGCCCTCGAGCCCACGAGGAGCCCCTCCCCGACGGCGAGCTGCGACGCCGTGTCTATGCAGGCCCTCTCCCCGGTCCCCACGTCGACCATCCTGGTCACCCTGGCGACCGTGAGCGCGAACCGGTCGTCCCTGCCGAGCGCCGCGACGATGCGCGCCGCGGGCTCGAGCGCGTCGACCGGCACGACGATGCCGTCGACCCCCTTCTCGAGGATGGAGAACGCCATCTCCATCTCGGCATCGGTCTTCATGTAGGCGTAGAGCCTCCTCCCGGACCTGTGGAAGTCCGCTATGAGGTTCTCGAGCGGGATGATCTTCCAGTTCGCGGGCTGCACGACGACGAAGGCGTGGCCCCGGCCCGCGGCGGCTACCGCGGCCTCCATGTCCTTCGCCCCCGTGACCTCGACCCAGGCCGCGGTCTTCGCGCCTCCCTCCTCCCGGGCCTGCGCGACGGTGACGACCTCCATCCCGTCGACCGGGGGGACCTCGGCCGCCGGCCCCCTGGTGATGACCGTGGTGATGCCGGCCTTCATCGCCCGCTCCAGGACCTCGACGGTGACCGCAGGCCCGGTCGCGTCGAGGACGACCTCCTTGTCAGGGCGCGGCGCCAATGGGTACCTCCCTCGTCGCCTCCTCGACGGACGACCCGTCTATCACGACCCTCTTGAGCGCCCTGGTTATCGCCAGCGGGTCCCCGTGCTGGAAGACGTTCCTCCCAAAGGTCACGCCCATCGCCCCCGCCTTCATGGCGTCCTGGGCGAGCCTGAGGAGAGACTCGTCGGACTCCGCCTTGGATCCGCCGGCCAGGACGACGGGGACCGGGCACCTCCTCACGACGTCCCGGAACGTCTCGACCGACCCGGTGTAGACCGTCTTCACGATGTCCGCTCCCGCCTCGGCCCCTATCCTGGCGACGTGGGCGACGACCTCTGGGTCGGAGGGGTCCTTGACGTTCTCTCCGCGCGGGTACATCATGGCGATGAACGGCACCGACCACGAGTCGCACTCGTCCGAGACCATCCCCAGCTGCTGGAGCATCTCGGGCTCCTCCTTGCCGCCGATGTTGACGTGGATCGAGACGGCGTCGACGCCGAGCCTGACGGCCTCGGGGACCGTCCCGATCAGGACCTTCCTGTTCGGCGCCATCCCCAGGGTCGTCGACGCGGAGAGCTGCACGATGAGCCCGGTCTGGACGGGCCTCCTCAGGGACCTTATCACGCCCTTCTGCGCCAGGACCGCGGTGGCGCCTCCCCTCGCCACCTTCTCCATCGTCTCCTCCGTGACCTCCAGCCCCTTGATGGGGCCGAGCGCCAGCGAGTGGTCCATGGGGATGCATAGCATCCTGCCGCCCCGCGTTATCCTCGAGAGCCGGAACTGCTTACCCGAGACCAAGCACGATCACCCGATGTATCCTTCCCTCTCCATCAGCTCTGCCGTGAGTATCGCCGTCCCGGCGGCGCCCCTGATCGTGTTGTGGGAGAGGAGCGTCAGCTGGAGCGACCTGTCGTCGATCCCCTGCCTCACCCTCCCGACGGTGACGCTCATCCCTGGCACGGTCCCGGCCATCCTGTCGAGCCTGGGCTGCGGCCTGTCGCTCTCGGTCCTGACCACTATGGGCCGCTCGGGCGCGGTCTGGAGCTTCAGCTCCTGCGGCCGCCCCCGGAACCCCGCGAGGGCCGCGGCGACCTCCTCGGGGTCGACCCTCCCGGAGAACTCGGCGTAGAGCGTCTCGGTGTGCCCGTCGATGACCTGGACGCGGTTGCAGGAGACGCCCATGGCGATCCCGCTCTGCTGGACGGCGCCTCCCCTGAGCGTCCCGAGGATCTTCTTCGCCTCCCTGGCGACCTTCTCCTCCTCGTTCTTGATGTAGGGTATCACGTTCTCGGTTATGGCGAGCGAGGGGACCCCCGGGTATCCGGCCCCCGAGAGGGCCTGCATCGTCGTCACGATGGCCTTCTCGGCGCCGAACTGGTCCACGAGCGGCTTCATCACCATCGCGAGGCCGGTAACCGTGCAGTTGGGGGTCGTCGCGATGGCGCCCTTCCAGCCCCTCTTCTTCGGCTGGACCTCGAGCAGCTTCAGGTGGTCCGCGTTCACCTCGGGGATCATGAGGGGGACGTCGGCGTCCATCCTGTGGGTGCTCGCCTCGCTGACCACGGTCAGCCCCGCCCCCGCGAACTCCTGCTCGATCCCGCCGGCGACCTCGGACGGGAGGGCCGAGAAGACGACGTCGCACCCCTCGGCCGAGGCCGGCACCGCCCTCCTGACCTGCTCCCCGGCGAGGCGATCGGGGATGGCGTCCGGGAAGAGCCAGCGGACCGCCTCCCCGTACCTCTTTCCGGCCGACTCTCCCCCCATCAGGACGTCCAGGGAGATGAACGGGTGCTTCTCGAGCATGTTCACGTACCTCTGCCCCACGGCGCCCGTCGCGCCGAGGAGGCCTGCGCTGATCCGCTTCTTGGTCATCGTTCGTTCTTCACCAGCATAGCCTCCCTTATCAGTTCGAGCCCCTTCTCGGCCTGGTCCGAGGAGACGAAGACCCTCACCGAGGACCGTATCGTGACCACGCCGTAGAGGTTGATGTTCGACCGCGCCAGGGGCTGGGTTATCCTCTGCACGATCCCCGTCTCGGTCTCGAGGGAGGACCCCTTCACCGTTATCATCGAGAGCCCGTCGAAGGCCGAGACGGCCTTGCCGATGTTCTCTCCGACCAGGACCCTGTGGACCTGGTCCAGGACGTTCCTCCCCCCCGCCACGTAGAATATCGCCGAGGTGGCCTCGAGGGAGAGCGCCAGCAGCGAGCCGCCGTCCTCCCTGATCGCCCGGGTCAGCTCCGAGACCGACTCGAGCCTCTTGGCGTCGAGCCCGATGACCGTCACCATCGAGACCCCCTGGGGGAAGACCTCCAGGCTGATGGGCGGCAGGTCCCCCTTGATCACCGTCCCCTCGTTGAGCTTCTCGAGGCTCGTGACCCGGAGCCTCAGGCCGGAGGACTGGTAGCGCAGGGCCTTGACGTGCAGGAACTTCGCGCCCCCGGCCGCGAGCATCTCCGCCTCCTCCCCGTTCAGCGACTTGATGAACTGGGGGTTCTTGACCTTGTCCGGGTCGGAGGTGTAGACGCCCTCGACGTCCTTTATCAGCACGACCTCGGCCGCGTCGAGGCAGCTGCCCAGGACCACCGCCGAGGTGTCCGAGCCGCCCCTCCCCATCGTCGTGGTCTTCCCGTCGATGGTCTTCCCGAGGAACCCGCAGACGACCGGGACCCTCCCCTCCCTGAGCAGCGGGGCGATCCTCTCCTGGGCCCTCTCCCTGGACAGGTCCATCAGGGGATTGGCGTCCAGGAACCTCGAGTCGGTCACTATGGGCCAGTAGGGGGTGTCCGGGTCGACGGCGACCGACCGGACCCCGTGGGCGGCGAGCGCCGCGGCCATCAGGCGCGCGCTGGTCTTCTCGCCCGAGGAGAGGAGCTCGTCCATCAGCCACGCCTCCATCTCCGGGTCGATCCTCTTGGCGAGCGCGATCAGCCGGTCGGTCACCCCCTTCAGGGCGGAGACGACCACGACGACGCCGAGGCCCTTCTCGGTCGTGTCGATCACGAGCTGCGCGGCCTGCTCGATCGCCTTCTCGTCCTCCAGGACCGACCCTCCGAACTTCACGACCGTCACCTGCCTACCGCCACTCAGAGGGGTTGTCATTGAGCGCGAATCTCCAGTGTCCAGAGAGAGCTGGGACCGAGACTAGAAACGGAAGACGAAAAGAGCGGGACCATAAACTGAACCGCCTCTGATTCGCTCCTTCAACCGGCTCTCTCTGCCTTGCTCGCGCCGGCCGACGTTATTTATGCATTGTCCCCTCCCGGTGCGACACCGTCACGATCAGCGGGTGCATCCGACAGTCAACCTTGGATGGAGATGGTCGGCGTCGAAGGCCTGACGTAGGTCGGTGTCCTGTCGACCTCCCATCCTTCCGTCCAGTCGATACTCCGGGGGCGACGGTTCACGGATGGGGGACGCGATCCAGGGTAGGTCGAAGAGCGGCCAGTCTTCCCGGCGGGCGGCCCCCGGGCCGGCCGGCCGGCCGCGCGACCCGAGCGGCCGAATATCGCTATATACTCGGCGCCACACCACCACGTGCCAGTGAAGGACCGACGGGCCTAGTTAGCTACATCGCGAGGAGGGCGCTGCTGCTGATCCCCGTTCTTCTCGGGGTGACCCTCATCACCTTCATCCTCTCGTTCGTAACCGTCCCGGACCCCGTCCGCGCCTGGACCGGGCCGCGGGCGACCGCCGGCGCCATCGCGGCGCTGACCGCGAGGTACCACCTGAACGCCCCGATCTACGTGCAGTACTACTACTACATGGTCAACATCTTCACCGGGAACTGGGGGATCGTCCCGAGCTCGGGGAGGCCGGTCCTCTACGACATCGGGCACTTCTTCCCGGCGACCCTCGAGCTGGCCCTCTCGGCGATATTCATCGCGATCGTCATCGGGATCCCGCTGGGCGTCGTGGCCGCCATGTACCAGGGGAAGCCCGTCGACCACGCCATCAGGCTCTTCTACCTCGCCGGATATTCGTCCCCTCCCTTCTTCGTCGCGCTCGGGGTCATACTGGTCTTCGGATACGTCCTCAAGGTCCTGCCCACGTCCGGGCAGCTCACGCAGGGGCTCTCGTTCAACGCCAACATCACCGGGATGGTCG
>Ga0335078_10017055_pt1 | contig 10789 bp, 9 predicted proteins | sample Lox_Sample_32_FD_206711 | JGI IMG/M metagenome (GOLD analysis project Ga0335078, IMG submission 206711) | Soil microbial communities from Loxahatchee National Wildlife Refuge, Florida, United States - Lox_Sample_3.2 | ecosystem: Environmental > Terrestrial > Soil > Wetlands | place: USA: Florida... | reverse complement strand
AAGAACGACCGCGAGGTGAAGCGGTTGCGCCCCCTGGTGGCGAAGATCAACGCCTTCGGGGCCGATCTGCAAAAGCTCTCCGACGAGGAGTTGCGCCAAAAGACCGCCGCCTGGAAAGAGGAGCTTTCCAAGATCGCGGATAATGAAGAGCTCGCGCGCCGCCTGGGTGAAGTCCTGCCCGAGGCTTACGCCGTCGTGAAAGATGCCTGTCGCCGGCTCTGTGGCATCGAGATTATGGTCCGCGAGCACCCTTTGACGTGGGAGATGATCCCGTTCGACGTACAGCTCGTCGGTGGTTATGCCTTGCACGCGGGCAAGATCGCCGAAATGGCGACCGGCGAAGGCAAGACGCTCGTGGCCACGCTTCCCGTCTATCTTAACGCCCTGACTGGCCGCGGCGTCCACGTCGTCACCGTGAACGATTACCTGGCGGCGCGCGACAGCGAGTGGATGGGCGCGGTCTATAAGTTTCTGGGCCTGACCGTCGGCTGCATCCTGCACGACCAACCGCCCAATATTCGGCGCGAGCAGTACAATTGCGACATCACCTACGGCACCAATGCAGAGTTCGGCTTTGACTATCTTCGCGACAACGGCATGGCCACGCGCAAAGAAGAACAGGTGCAGCGCGGCCATTACTACGCCATCGTGGATGAGGTGGACTCCATCCTGATTGATGAAGCCCGCACGCCGCTCATCATCAGCGGCCCGTCGGTCGTCACGTATGACGAGCAATACGCGACTTTCCGGCCACAAGTGGAAGCGCTTTACCACGTGCAGGAACGGCTCTGCAACCGCTTCCTGTCCGAGGCGCAGGAGCTGCTTCGCAAGCTGCGCCCCGAAGATGGTTCCAATGTGGAGAATCGCGAGGCGCTGGAGCGGCAGGCCGGTTTGCTGCTCTTGCGCGTGAAATGCGGCCAGCCCAAGTCCGAGGCCCTGATGAAATTGCTGGAGGAGCCGGAAAACCTCCGCCTCATGAACCAGGCTGAACTCCACCTTCATGCCGACCAAAAGAAGATCGAGCTCTACGCGGAAAAGGAGGAGCTCTTCTTCGCCATAGACGAGAAAAGCCACGAAGCCGACCTGACCGAGAAGGGCCGCAACTATCTAAGCCCGAAGGATCCGGATGCCTTCATGCTGCCCGACCTGACCACGGCGCTGCACGACATTGATGTCGGCCCCGAAGCCGATCCCCGCAAGCGGCTGGAAGCCAAGACCCGGCTCCAAGCCGACTTTGAGACCAAAGCCCAGCGCATCCATGCCATTTCCCAATTGCTCAAGGCTTATTGCCTCTACCAGAAGGACGTACAGTATGTCGTCCAGGACAACAAGGTCATTATCGTGGACGAGAACACGGGCCGCCTGATGACCGGCCGCCGGTGGAGCGACGGCCTTCATCAGGCCGTTGAGGCCAAAGAGCAGGTCGAGATCGAGCGTGAAACCCAGACCCTCGCAACCATCACCATCCAGAACTACTTCCGCCTTTACCATAAGCTGGCCGGCATGACCGGCACCGCGGAAACGGAGGCCTCCGAATTCCTCGACATTTACAAGCTCGGTGTGCTGGTGATTCCTACCAATAAGCTAGTGGCGCGCAAAGACGCGAACGACTCGGTCTATAAGACGCGGCGCGAGAAATACAACGCCGTGCTCCAGGAAATCAAGGAGGTCCACGGCAAAGGCCGCCCGATGCTCGTCGGCACGATTTCCGTGGAAGTCAGCGAGCACCTGTCGCGCATGCTCAAGCGGGAAGGGATCATCCACTCCGTCCTCAACGCCAAGTATCACCAGCAGGAGGCGGAGATCGTCTCGCGCGCCGGCCAGCGCGGCTCCGTCACCATCGCCACCAACATGGCCGGCCGCGGCACCGACATCAAACTCGGCCCCGGTGTGGCTGAGGCGGGCGGCTTGCACGTCATCGGCACCGAGCGCCACGAAGCCCGCCGCATTGACCGCCAATTGCGTGGCCGCTGCGCGCGCCAGGGAGACCCCGGCTCTTCCCACTTCTTCATCTCACTCGAAGACGACTTGATGCGGCTGTTCGGCTCCGACAAGATCGTCAAGTACATGGAGAAAATGGGCCTCGAGGAAGGCCAGGAACTCGAGCACCCCCTGCTCAACCGCTCCATTGGGCAGGCCCAGAAACGCGTCGAGCAGCACAACTTCCAAATCCGCAAGCGCACGCTCGAATACGACGACGTGATGAACAAGCAGCGCGAAGTCATTTACGGCTTCCGCAACGAAATCATCCACGCCGCCGATGTCCGCGACCGCCTCATGGACATTATGGAGGAAGTGGTCCTGCAGAAAGTCGAGCAATTCACCACCGGCGAGACCGATTTCCACGAATGGAAAGTGCGTCCTCTATCCGATTGGGTGAACCTGAATTTCCCCATCGGCATGCCGGAAGGGGAGATCGTCAAGGCCGCCGAATCCGGCAAGGAGGAGCCGGTAAAAGGCTCCATCTTCGACGGTCTTAGCCCGGCGCAGTTCGCCGTCTGCAACTTCATTTCCGACAGCGTCCGCAGATCTTACGAGATCAAGATCAGCTTCGAGAACCCCGAGGCGCTCAAGGAGGTCGAGCGCTACACCATTCTCAGCGCGATTGACAAGCTGTGGCAGGAACATCTCTACGAGATGGACAGCTTGCGCTACAGCATCGGGCTGCGCGCCCACGGTCAGCGCGACCCGCTCATCGAATACAAGGCCGAGGCGTACAAGATTTTCGAGGAGCTAATGGTCAACATCAAGACCGAGATCTGCCATAATATCTTCCGCAGCGCCTCCAGCTTGATGGCCTTCGAGAACTTTATCCATAGCATACCGCAGCAGACGACCCACCAGGCCACCAGCGCCTTTGGTGGCACCAGCACCGGTACCGCCGCGGCTCCGGCCCGGCGCGGCCCGGCGCAGGGGAGCGACATAGTCAGCGAAGCCGCCGCCGCAGTGGAAAAGGCCAAGCCCGTCCGGGTCGGCCCCAAAGTGGGCCGTAACGATCCGTGCCCTTGCGGCAGCGGGAAGAAGTACAAACAGTGTTGCGGCAAGAATTGATGGCGGAGGGTCGAGACCAGCAAAGCGCCGGCCTCGCTGCTGAAGCCGGCACTGAGATTTCCCCAATCCGGACGCTCGGTGTCAGGATTGGATGCCGCTATTCGCCGTAAACGGTGACGGTGGTCTTTGCCCAAAGGCCGAGGACGGATGTGGTGTGATAATCCACGTGCGAGATCTTGGTAATTCCGCCATTGGCGGCAGCGGCCTTAATGCTCGAGTCCCCGGTGGCAACGCATATGATGCCGGTGGAAGTGGCCTGGCCCATCTTGCTGCCTTCCGTGTTGCTGGTCGCGCAGACCGGCCCGGAGACGTCGGTGTAAATCCCGGCTCCAACGCCGCCGACCGGACCCATCGGGCCAACACATCCAGCCATCAGCCCGGTTAACGCAACGAACGACGAATAACCAACCAGTTTCTTCATAATACCTTTCATTGTTGTAGTTGTTGTTGAGAAACCAAGCGGCTCCATCGCGCTTCGCCGCCAGGATCATAAGCAAGCTCGGCTGCTTGCCATTTATTGTCAAATGGGGGTCAATAGCAAGCCGTTGGCCAACGGCGCGCCCCACAAGTCAAAATGGTTCTAAAAGCCCTTGAAATCACTTCGAGGATAGTGCAGTTTCCCCGGTCTTGCAGTTCGGAGTCGGTTTCCAACCGAGGGCACCTGGGGTCTCTCGGCACAGCAGTATAGTGCGAATGCGATTGATCAAGACAATACTAGTAACCTTAATGCTGGTGGGTTCCCTCCTGCCGGGGCTGAGCGCGGAGCCAATCGCGGCTGCTCCAGCGGCTGGGAATACGGCGCAGGTGGAAGGGGCCAGCCAGGAAGAGCACCGTTTGCCCCCGAATGCTCCCAGGCTGGGAAGCACTGGGTCTTCTTTTGTTACCAGTTCCATGGTAGTGACCTGGGTTGTCGCGCTCGGTCTGGTTCTCTTCGCCAGCGTCGCCACTCGCAGAATGCAGCTTGTGCCGGCGGGCGCGCAGAACTTCCTGGAATGGCTGGTGGAATCGCTCTACGAGTTTCTGGAAGGCATCATCGGCTCCCGGCTCGTCAAACGCACCTTCTGGTACTTTGCGACGATCTTCATCTTCATCCTTGCCACGAATTGGTTCGGGCTCGTTCCGGGAGTCGGCACCATCGGCTGGGGCGCGCGGGGTCCGCATGGCTTCGAGGTTGTCAGACCGCTGCTCCGGGGCGGCAACGCCGATATGAACATGACCTTCGCCATGGCCATGATCTTTTTCGTCTGCTGGATCATCTGGGCGGTCCAGGCCGTCGGCGTCAAGGGCATCTTCCTGGATCTATTCGGTCCCAAGGGTGATACGACCGGGGTCCTGAGGGCGCTCATGATTGTGGTCTTCTTCCTGGTAGGTTTCCTTGAGATACTCTCAATCCTGTTCCGGCCCATCTCGCTAAGCTTTCGTCTCTATGGCAATATTTTCGCCGGCGAGAACATGCTCGAGTCAATGGCGCGGCTCGTGCCGGCGTTCGGCTGGCTCCTGCCGGTCCCGTTCTATTTCATGGAGCTGCTGGTGGGTATTGTGCAGGCCCTGGTGTTCATGCTGCTGACGGCGGTCTTCACGATGCTGATTTGCATGCACGCGGAAGAACCGGGGGGCACGGCACACTGATCGGATCACAATTTCAGCGGCTTGACCGTGTTCAATCGCGGAGCCGCTGAGCAAGAGAAAGGAAACATGACTATGGTAATGCCTATGTTGGCGGAAGGACTGGCGGGAAACCTCCACGTCGGCCTGGCGGCGCTCGGCGGCGCCCTTGGCGTGGGATTAATCGGCATGAAGGCCTCCGAAGCGGTGGGACGAAATCCCGGCGCTTCGACCAAGATTCTGGTCCAGGCAATCCTCGCGATTGCCTTTGCGGAAGCCATTGTGTTCTACGCCATCTTCCTCGTGCACTAATGCCAGGGCGCGGAGCCGGACCGGCTCCGCGCCTGGCCCTTGCCATCGCAGATTATGCAATCGCTCGTTCTATTCGGAAGTATCGGCGGCGAGCTGGGTCAAGTAGCCCGCGACACCACGACGCGGTTTGGCGTGGACCTGCCCCATTTCTTCGCCCAGTGCGTCAGTTTCTTCATCGTGGCTTTTGTGCTCCATCGCTACGCTTACAGGCCGGTGCTCACGATGCTGGAGGAGCGCAAGCGACGCATTAAGGAAGGCCTGGACAACGCCGAAAAGATCAAACAGGAGCTGGCCAATACCCAGACCCGAACGCAGGAAATCATGGTCCAAGCCGGCCAGCAGGCGGCCAAAATGATCGAAGAAGCCCGCGCCGCCGCCGCCAAGGTCCAGGAGCAGGAGACGCAGAAAGCCATCGCTGCCGCGCAGTCCATTGTGGACAAAGCTCACCAGGCGGCCCAGGCGGAGCACGCCAGAATGCTCGCCGATCTGCGCCGCGAAGTCGGCCGCTTGGTAGTGGATGCGACGGCGAAAGTGACCGGAAAGGTGCTGACGCTCGAGGATCAGAAACGTCTGGCTGAGGAAACCAACCGCGAGCTGGCGGCTTAGTCCCTCCCCCACGCGCTCCGCGAGTCACACACTGTGAATACCTCCAAACAAGCCCGCCACGACGCCAAGCAGTTGCTCAAGTCCTGCAGGGTCGCCGGCGATCTGGACGAAGCCAAGGTGCGCCAGGCGGTGCATCAGGTGATTGCTGCGAAGCCGCGGGGCTATGTCGCCATCCTGTCTCATTTCCTGCGGCTTTTGAAGCTGGACCTCGCCCGCCGCACGGCGCGGGTTGAGAGCCCCGTGCCGCTGACCGAGACACAACAAGCCGCGATCAAGTCCAACCTCGCGCGCCGCTATCAGGGCGGCCTGATCTTCGACTTCGCCCAGAATGCCAAACTCATCGGCGGTTTGCGTGTGCAAGTCGGCAGCGATGTGTTTGACGGCAGTGTCGAGGCGCGGCTGGCCGATTTGGGATCAAGTTTCTAAGTGCCTTTTTGCGGTTCGATATGCAGCTATGAGTTCAATACTACAGGAAATTGAGAGCCAGATCGCCGGTGTGAAGACTTCGGTGATGAAACAGAACGTCGGCGTCGTCCGGGAAATCGGTGACGGCGTGGCCAAAGTTGAGGGCCTCAGCGACGCCATGTATAACGAGATGCTCGACTTCGGCGGCGGTGTCACCGGTTTGGTGCTGAACCTGGAAGAAACCGAGGTGGGCGCCATCGTTCTGGGCGATTACACGGGCATCAAAGAAGGGCAGGAAGTGCGCACTACCGGCAAAGTATTGCAGGTCCCCGTAGGCATGGGGCTGCTGGGCCGCGTCGTCAACACCCTCGGCATGCCGGTGGATGACAAAGGGCCGCTCCTGACCGATAAAACCTACCCGGTGGAGAAAATTGCCCCCGGCATCATCCGCCGCAAGTCCGTCAGCCAGCCCGTCCAAACCGGCATCATGGCCATTGACGCGATGATCCCCATTGGCCGCGGCCAGCGCGAGTTGATCATCGGGGATCGCTCCACCGGCAAATCCACGATCTGCATTGATACCATCATCAGCAACGCCCACCTGAACAAGGCCGCCCGGGAGGCCGGCGACAAGACCTACCGCCCCCTCTACTCGATTTACGTTGCCGTCGGCCAGAAACAATCAAACGTCGCCAACGTCATCCGCGTGCTCGAGGAAGCCGGCGCGCTGCCCTACACCATCGTCGTCGTGGCGTCGGCGTCCGACTCCGCCACCAACCAGTACCTGGCGCCGTTCGCTGGATGCGCAATGGGCGAGTGGTTCATGGATAACGGCATGGACGCGTTGATCATCTATGACGACCTGTCCAAGCATGCCGTGGCCTATCGCCAGGTCTCGCTTGTGCTCAAACGTCCCTCCGGCCGTGAGGCGTATCCGGGCGACGTGTTCTACCTCCATAGCCGGTTGTTGGAACGCTCGGCGCGGGTCTCCGAGAAGTTCGGCAATGGGTCGCTCACCGCTCTGCCAGTTATTGAAACCCAAGCCGGGGACGTCTCAGCGTACATCCCCACCAACGTCATCTCGATCACCGATGGACAGATCTTCCTGGAGACCGACTTGTTTTACCAGGGCGTGCGGCCGGCTGTCTCGGTCGGCATTTCCGTATCCCGCGTTGGCTCCGCCGCCCAGGTCAAGGCGATGAAGCAGGTCGCCGGACGCCTCAAAGGCGAACTCGCGCAATTCCGCGAGCTGGCGGCGTTTGCGCAATTCGGCTCCGACCTGGATGCCAAAACTCAGGCCCAGATCGAACGCGGGAAGCGCATCATGGAAGTCTTCAAGCAGCCGCCCTATAACCCCATCCCAATCGAGGTCCAGGTTTCCGTCCTTTGGGTGGCCCAGAACGGTTTCATAGACGACGTCCCCGTGGACAAGGTAAAGGATTTCCAAGGCAAGTTGACGGACTTCCTGACCACGCGGAAACTGCAGTTGCTGGCGAAAATCCAGAAGGAGAAGGCCCTCAGCGACACGCTCACGGCTGAGTTGAAAGCGGCCGCGACTGAGTTCAAACAGACGTACAAATGAACCTGCTCCCAATATCGTCGCATCTCGCCCGAGCCTTCGGTGTCTCGGACTTCTAAATCATGCCCAGCACTCGCGACATCCGCCGGCGCATCAAGTCGGTTAAAAGCACGGCCCAGATTACCAAGGCCATGCAGATGGTGGCGTCGTCGAAAATGCTGAAGGCGCAGCAGGGCGCCATCAACTTCCGGCCTTTTGCCGCGATGACCGGCGAGTTCATGGAGCACTTAAGCGAGGACACGGGTGACTACCGCCATCCGCTGATGGAAGTGCGCGAGGTGCGCAAACGCGCCGTGATCGTGATCAGCACGGACAAGGGCCTCTGCGGCGCCTTGAACTCCAACCTCTTCCGCGAGTTGTCGAAATACGACCCCGCGTCCACCCAGTTCATCGCCGTCGGCAAGAAAGCCGCGCAGTTCCTCGCCCGCACCAAACGCAAGCTCGTCGCCGAGTTCACCTACCACGACACGCCCACCTATGGCGAATGCCGGGCGATCTCCAAGTTCGCCCAGGAAATGTTCCTCAAGGGCGAAACCGATGCCGTGGACGTGGCCTATACGCGCTTTATCAACACGCTCTCCCAGCGGCCCGATTTGCGCACGTTGCTGCCGATGGGCTCGACGGAGAGCCTCCGGGCCGAGGCGCGCAGCCACGCCCCCGAGCCCCCTGCGGAGCACCGGCGCATTGATTTCCTCTTCGAGCCGGACCCCGTGACGGTGATGGACCGCCTGGTGCTTTATTTCATGGATTTCCGCGTGGCCCAGTTATTGCAGGAGGCCAAGGCCAGCGAGCATAGCGCCCGCATGGTGGCCATGAAGAACGCCACCGACAATGCCCAGCAATTGGTTAAGCATCTCACCCTCGAATACAACAAGTTGCGCCAGGCCAACATCACCAAGGAACTGCTGGAAATCTCCAGCGCCGCTATGGCCCTCGGCTGAGCGCCCGGCCAACCATGCTCTCACCAACCAATCGAATCTCATGAATAAAGGCAAAATCGTTCAAGTCATTGGACCCGTGGTGGACGTCGAATTCTCCGAGCAACTCCCCGCCATCTACAATGCCTTGACCATTGAATATGACCTCCCCCTCCAAGGGAAGACCAAGCTGACCCTCGAAGTCCAGCAGCACCTCGGCGATAACTGGGTCCGCACCGTGGCCATGTCCACTACCGACGGCCTCAAGCGCGGCATGGAGGTGCTCGACTCCGGCAACCCCATTTCCATGCCCGTCGGCGAGGCCGTCATGGGCCGCGTGTTCGATGTCACCGGCAACCCGGTGGACGAGCGCGGCCCTGTTATTGCCGAGAAATACTGCCCGATCCATCGCGCCGCGCCGTCTTTGATGGATCAATCCACGAACCCGCAAATCCTGACCACCGGCATCAAAGTCATTGACCTCATCTGTCCGTTCCTGAAAGGGGGCAAAGTCGGCGCCTTCGGTGGCGCCGGCGTCGGCAAGACTGTCGTCATCATGGAGTTGATCAATAACATTGCGAAACTGCATGGCGGCGTCTCGGTATTCGCGGGTGTCGGCGAGCGCACCCGCGAGGGCAACGACCTCTACACCGAAATGTCCGAAGCGGGCGTCATCAACCAGACAGACTTGGGCAAGTCGAAGATCGCCCTGGTCTATGGCCAGATGAACGAACCGCCCGGCGCCCGCTTGCGCGTCGGCCTTTCCGGCCTTGCCATCACGGAATACTTCCGCGACGACAAAAACCAGGATGTGTTGCTCTTCATTGACAACATCTTCCGCTTCTCTCAGGCCGGCTCCGAGGTGTCCGCGCTGCTGGGCCGCACCCCGAGCGCGGTCGGCTACCAGCCGACGCTCGCCTCGGAAATGGGCGATTTGCAGGAGCGCATCACCTCGACCAAGAAAGGCTCCATTACCAGCTTCCAGGCGGTGTACGTGCCGGCGGACGATTTGACCGACCCCGCCCCTGCCACGACGTTTGCGCACCTCGACGCGACCATCGTGCTCGAGCGCTCCATCGCCGAGTTGGGCATCTATCCCGCCGTGGATCCGCTGGCTTCCACCTCGCGCGCGCTGACTCCGGACATCGTGGGTCAGGAGCACTACGACGTGGCCCGCGGCGTCCAGAAAGTGCTCCAGCGTTACAAGGACCTGCAGGACATCATCGCCATCCTTGGCATGGACGAGCTGTCGCCCGACGACAAGATCGCCGTGTTCCGCGCCCGGAAAATCCAGCGCTTCCTCAGCCAGCCGTTCTCCGTCGCCGAGGTTTTTACTGGCCATGCGGGCAAGCAGGTCCCCGTGGCCGACACGGTCAAGGGCTTCAAAGAGATCCTGGACGGCAAACACGACGACGTCGGCGAAGGCAACTTCTACATGAAGGGCTCGATCGAAGAGATCAAGGAGGCTGCGAGCTGAGATCACCCCGGCGTCACACCTCACGCCACCGCTACTAAACCATGACAGCCGGCCTGAAACTCGAAATCACCACTCCCACCGGTCAGGTCTATTCCAAAGACGTGGACATGGTCACGCTGCCGGGCCAGGAAGGCGAGATGGGCATCCTCCCCATGCACGCGCCGCTGATTGCCCTCCTGGGCGACGGCGAGATCATCGCCCGGCGGGGTCATGAGGAGGATCACGTGCTGGTTACGGGCGGCTGCGCTGAAATCACTGCCGAGCGGGTCGCCATCCTCACCGTCTTCGCGACCGACGAGGCGGCGATTGATGAGGAGAAAGCCGAAGACGCCCGCGCCCGCGCCGAAGCCCGACTGAAAGAGAAGATTTCACCCGATGAAGTCGCCCTCGTTCAAGCCTCGCTCACGCATTCGCTCGCCCAACTCAAGTTCAAGCGCCGCCGCCAGCAGCATCATTAGCCCGCCCTCGTTCGCCGCGCGGTCATACTGGCCCCCGCGACGGATTCGCATCTGCGCTCTGCAATGCCAGAACGCTGCGACAAGATCCTGACTCTTGGGTGACTGTCTGGTCATCCAGGCCCGTCGGAATGCCCCTCCCCCTCGAAGCAAGGCGGCTCCTTGCTGTGCTGCGGGTGAGGGCGAAGATTGACCAGGCCGACGTTTGTGCCTACTAAGAAGGACATGATATATAATGTCTCCTGCCCAGTCATGGGGAGTTTCCGGTTGGCGATCCTCCTGATGTCGGTCGGGCTGGCGATCTCAGCGCAGCCCGCCTTGGCGGAATTCAAAGTCGGCCTGGTCCTGGACCGCGGCGGCAAAGACGACAAATCCTTTAACT
>Ga0335078_10017052_pt1 | contig 10791 bp, 11 predicted proteins | sample Lox_Sample_32_FD_206711 | JGI IMG/M metagenome (GOLD analysis project Ga0335078, IMG submission 206711) | Soil microbial communities from Loxahatchee National Wildlife Refuge, Florida, United States - Lox_Sample_3.2 | ecosystem: Environmental > Terrestrial > Soil > Wetlands | place: USA... | reverse complement strand
CGCCGGTGACGGTCATTCCCCCGCCAGCAGATCAGACATTCTCCAGCCCCTGCTGATCAGCCGCTGACGAGCACGGCCGCTCCCTCGAAGCGGCCGTGCTCCAGGTCGGCGAGCCTTGGTCGGCTCTACGTAGCGGATCACCACAAGCTTGGTCCGGGTGACCAGGTAGTCTAGCCCGCGCCAATGGCGCGACCGCGCGCAACGCCGCCGACTTTCCCTGATGGGTTCTGACTTAGCCCGCAGGCAGGGAGAGACCTCGAAGCCTTACGAACCGGGCGCTGTGGACGTTCCTCTACCGTGCCGGGACTCTGCATATCCGAGGCCCTGTGCCCCACCTGCAGCGCTCTCGGCCGGGCTGTTTGTGCAGGTAGCGGCTGGGCGGAGTACTCGCGTGCCTCTCGTAATGCGTAGGTCATCCGTTCGGTTCCGATAGGCGGCTCCATTGTGACCTCGCAAGAGATCGGAATGACCCGAACCTGGCGGCCTGATCGATATTCCGGTGCGGTGGCCGCCAATCTATACTCCGCTCATGGTCAACGAGAGCCGGGGTGCGTCCGGTCTTCGTTTCCGGCGTCGGCGGACAGACTTCGCGGGCTCGGCATGACGGTGGTGCCGCGGGGGCAGACCGAGTTGCGGCAGTCCGCCGCCAATCTGCTCAGCCTCCCGATTCTCATCGCGGTCGCCTTGCTCGCCGTCATCGTCAGACAGCTTTTCGTGCATCCGCCCAGCGCAACCGTGCTTGGCGTCTGCGCCGTAGCGGCGGTCCTGGACATCGTTCTGGCCGTGTACCTCATGCGCAATATGGGATCGACGTTGGTGGTCACCGCGGAGGACATCACGTTCACGCGGCACCGGCGTCGGGGCCCGGCTCCCCAGCAAGTCATACGGCGCGCGGCCGACAGCGCGCTCAGCTTCCGGGTGGGCGCCAACGGGCCCGTCGGCTCCGAGTACACCGGCTATGCGCTGAAGCTGCGCGACAACGCGACGGGCCAGGAGGTCTATGCCGGTGCCTTCGGCCGCGGTAAGGTCCGGCAGGCCTGCGAGTCGCAAGGATGGTCGTTCTCCTGACGGTCGTCTCAGTGCGGGACGGGGCCGATGACACCGGCCAGGTCCAGGCCGTCGAGGACTAGCTGTACCGCGATGGCGGCGATCAGGAAGCCGAAGACCTTCTCGGTGACCAGCATGCGGTTCTCGTCGAGCTTCTCGCTGACCCGGTTGGCCCAACGGAACACCACCACGTCCAGCAGCAGGACGAACACCAGGATGCCGAAGGCTACGGCGAGAACGCTGATCGACTTGGATTCGGCCGAGATGGTGATCAGGCCGACGATGCCCACCGGATTGAGCAGGTACGGCACGGCCAGCGGGAACTGCGCCAACTGCATCGGGTCTTTCCCGTCGATGCGGTTGCGGCTGCTGTCTGGCGGCGCGAGCACCATCCACACCGCCAGCACGAGCAGGATCACGCCACCGGCGATGGACAGGGATGCCAGGGTGAAGTGCAGCAATGTGCGCAGCAGTTCGCCCAGCACCATGAGCAGCACGGCCACCACGGCCGCCGTGGTCAGCATCTTGCGCCGGACCCGCTGCCTGATGGCCGGGTCAAGGGACGCGGTGAGCTCCAGGAACGGCACCAGCGCGAGCTTCGGCCCGATGCCGATGAGCAGCAGCAGGAACGTGTCGATCGCGCCAGCCGCGGTGACCGAGGTCTGATCCATCGTCCTAGTGTCGGAGATCACGCGACGCCTGTCAGGTCAGGCGGCGGTTGAGCCTCCAGAAGCAATACCAGGCCAGGGCCAGGGCGAGGGCCAGGAAGAGCCCGGTCTCGGCCAGCTGTAGCGGCCAGTAGTGGCTGCCCGGCTGGTAGCTCGCGGCCACCCGCACGCCGTGGCTGGCCAGGCAACGGGCCCACGAGATCGTTCCGCCCGGGTTGATGTTCCGCGGTATCGCTGACTCGCAGGCGGCCGGGCCGGTGACCGGCTGTCCGGCGGTGTTGACGGCGCTGCTGGACGTGATCCAGGCACCGGGGTGGCCCGGGATTACGCTGGCGATGACCGCGATCCCCGATCCGCCCGCGGGGGTGACGGTCGCCTCCGCGGCCGCTAGCGTGGCGATCGTCTGGCTGGCCGGGATGAGGTGCGGCCGGACCCACAGCGGCACCGCGAACTGGACGACCGCGAAGATGGCCAGCGTGGTAGCCATGGCCGGGATCGAGCGCCGGATGAGCAGGCCGACGGTGACGCCGAGCGCGAAGCCGAACGCGGCGTACCCGAGCGGGGTGATGCCGTGCGTGGGGAAAATGAAGATCCCGAACCGGCCCTCGGACATGATCGATGCGCTGCCGCCGAGCCCGACGGCCTGGCCGATGGGCGCCGCCCACCAGCCCTGCAGGAGGCTGAGCGCCTCGGTGACGGCCATCGCGGTCAGGCCGATCAGCGTGAGCTTGACCGCCAGCCACCGGGTTCGGGTGATGCTCTGGTTCCAGGCCAGCCGGTTGGTCCCGTTCTCCAGTTCGCGGGCGATCAGCGGGGCGCCCCAGAAGATGCCGATGATCGCGGGAGCGGCCAGGATGATCAGGACGCTGAGGAAGTAAAGGATCACGTAGGCATTGGCCCCGTTGGGCAGCAGCGGGAAGGTCTGCCCGGAGCTCAGGTTGACCAGGAAGCGGGTAGCCGCTCCCGCGCAGGTGCCGCCGTGGCAGCCCGTGATGCCGCTGGCGGCAAACAAGCTGGACATGCGCGATTCGGTGACCACAAGCAGGATGGCGAACGCCACCACGGCCGCGGTCGCGGTGATGGCCTGGGCGCGGAACTGGCGCCAGGTCAGCCAGATCATTTCTGCACCTCCAGGTGGCGGTGGTGCTGGCCGCGTCCGCTGGCCTGCTTCATGTAGGCCAGCATCAGGTCTTCCAGGCCCACCTCGGAGGCCGTCCAGGCCGGGTCGAGGACCGGGCCGCTGGTGCGGACCAGCAGGGTGCTCTGCACATCGGTGTGGCTGGCCGAGATGACCTGCACCCCATCGGGCAGCGAGGCCGGGTCGCGGCGCGGACCCGACAGCAGGTGGTGGGTGGCCAGCAGCTCGTCGACTGTCCCGGCCAGCCGCACCCGTGAGTCGACCAGCACGATCATGTAGTCGCAGACTCGTTCCAGGTCGCTGATCAAGTGCGAGGACAGCACCACGCTGACCTGCCGCTCGCCGACGATTTCCATCAGGTTCTGCAGGAACTCGCGGCGGGCCAGCGGATCGAGGCTGGCTACCGGCTCGTCCAGGATCAGCAGCTCGGGCCGCTTGCCCAGCGCGATGGTCAGCGCGAGCTGCGCACGCTGGCCGCCGGACAGTTTCCCGGCTTTCTGGCCGGGATCCAGATCGAGCTGACCGATCCGCCGGCGGCCCAGTTCCGAGTCCCAGCCCGGGTTGAGGTGCGCACCCAGTCTTAGATGGTCAGCGACCGACAGGCCGGCATAGACCGGTGCGTCCTGGGCCAGGTACCCGACCTGGGCCAGCTGCCCCGGCCCCGCCGCGGGCCGTTCACCGAGCACCTCGATCCGGCCGGCCGTGGGGGCCAGCATCCCGGTGGCCAGGTTCATCAGGGTGGTCTTCCCGGCCCCGTTCGGGCCCACCAGGCCGACCACGTGCCCGGCGGGGATGGACAGCGAGCAATCGGTCAGCGCCCACAGCTTGTGATACCGCTTGCCGAGCCCCTCGGTTTCGATGACGGCGGTCACCCCGCCCACCTCCCCGTGTCCTCTACATCCTCACTTGCGGACCGAAAAGTGCTGGCGAACAGCGCCTCGATGGACTCGTCGTCCAGTCCGGCCCGCCGGGCCTTGGCCAGCCACCGCTGCAGCTCCCGGCGTAGCGGCCCGTGCGCGGCCAGCGAGCCGCCGTCCAGCGTGCCGGTCACGAACGTCCCAATGCCGGGCCGGGCCGCCACCAGTCCCTCGTACTCCAGCTCCCGGTAGGCCTTGAGCACGGTGTTCGGGTTGATGGCCAGGCTCGCCGCCACGTCCTTCACTTTGGGCAGCTGGTCGCCCTCGTGGAGCAGGCCCAGCCGCAGCGCGTGCCGGACCTGGTGGATCAGCTGCATGTACGGCGCGACGCCGGACCGGCCGTCCAGGTGGAACTCGATCACCGACGCCTCCATTTAGCTAGGTTCCTAGCACTATAGCTACAGTGCTGCATAGCTTCAACTGGGGGCCGGCCAGGCAGGCGGCCGGCGGCGCTGGGCTGGCGGGACTGTGCCGACGGGACTGTGCGACGAGACTGGGGCGGCGGGTAATAGCGCGGTTCATAAGGCTAAATCGGCTAGAGAGCCCGCACGGCCGATTGTGGGCGCCAATGCCGGAGATGGCCGCGCACATTGTCGCGAAGCCGGGCACAGGGTGTGCCGAAACGGCTGACGGTGTATGGAAGTTGTAAACTCGGCGTAGCTTCTTGGTGACTGCTTGTAACATCACGACGCCCAGTAATGAGCCCGGGAAGGTATCGACCGACGTTGTCTCATGCCTCAGCATCCACGCTGCCTCACGCTTCGGTGTTCAGCGAGGACCGTGAGCCGCCGCGACGTCGCGTGCCGCGCACGCTTATCGTCATTCTGCTCGTTCAGGCAGCCCTCTCGCTGTTCCTGGCGATGAGCAACACCGCGTTCGGTGACGAAGCCCTGTACATGTGGGCGGGTCACATCGAACTGTCGCACTGGTTTGGTCATGTGAACATCGTGACCACCTATAACGACTACTTCTCCGGCGCGCCGCAACTGTATCCGCCACTGGCCGCGATGGCGGACAGTGTGGGTGGTCTCGTGGGTGCCAGGATCCTGTCACTGATTTTCATGCTTGGGACCACGATCCTGCTCTATTCCACGGCGAACCGCCTATCCGGCCGGAAGGCGGCCCTGTTTTCCTGCGCGCTCTGGCTCGCCTGCGAGCCCAACCTGCGGATGGGTGGGTACGCCACCTATGACCCCATGGCCATCTTCTGCATCTGCCTGGCCCTGTGGGCGGCGGTCAAAGCCGCGGACAGCAGCCACCATGCTGAGCTGGTCGGTCTGTCGGCGCTGGCCGTGGCCATAGGCTGCGTGACGGCTTACTCCTATGCCGTTTACCTGCCAGTCGTCATGATCGTCGGGTACCTCGCCTGGGCCTGCCAGCGTGGCCCCAAAAGGGCGCTGATATCTGCCGCCGGGATGATCATCTTCACCGGCGCGCTGCTCGCGCTGATCCCGACAATGCTTCATGTGTGGCACGGCATCTCCTTCACCACCATCCATCGCAATATTTCCCGTGATCATGAAACACGGGCGGCCATCCTGCAGACAGCATGGTCATATTCGGGACTGGTCACGGTCATTTCCGCCGCCGCGGCGGTGATCGCGATAGCGGTCGCGAAGGGCCTTGTCAGCCGGCTCTTTCGCTGCGCTCTGCTGGGCGCCGCGTTTGTTGTCCCCGTGTACCAGATCCTGATCGCGAACACAGGATGGGCGCTCGATAAGCACCTCTCCTGCGGAATGTGGTGCGTGGTCCTGGTGGCCGGCATGGGGCTGGCCTCGATCTCGTGGCCCAGGGTAAAGGGACCCGCCCTGGCCGCGGCGGCGTGCGTGGCGCTGGCCGTGCCGGTTTTCGACGGCTGGTTCAGCGCGTACGGGATTCAGCGCAGCTGGCCTGACATGAGCAAGCTCGTCGCGGCGGTACGCCCGCTGGCCGCGGCGGAGCACGGCACGCTGTTCGTGAGTGCCACCCCGAGCTACCTGGACTACTACACCTGGCCCGCCAGCTTGCACCGGGTGATCTGGAAGCAATCCATTTCGCTGGATCTCTCAGCGGTGCACGGGCCGCCGGTGGCCTACTACCGCGACCAGCTCCATAAGCAGGCACCCGGCCTGGTGGTGCTGTTCTTCCCCGGTTACCTGAGGGCGCAGTCACTGCCTGCCGATGTCTTCAAGGTGCTGCGGGCCGGAAAAGACGCGCGGGATCAGCTGGCGCAGGTCGGCGCGGTCAACAGCCAGGAGCCGGGGGCCTATGATTTCGCCTTGGCGCTGGAGCAGGATCCGCAGTACCGGCTGGTCGGCAGCGGCCCGGTCAACAGCGGCTACGGCTCGTTCGGGGCCCAGCCGAGCACGTTCTTCATCTGGCAGCGGACCAAAGCGGCCCCTTCGCGCCGGGCAGCGCCCACGCGTACGAGGCCGCTGCCTCGGCATCGTTGACCCGCCGGCCGCGAGTGTGATGGGCTGATCGCGTCGGTGCCGGCGGGGGGCGTCAGTACCGACGAGGGGGAGCACGCACATCTGGGGGAATGGCCATGGACTACATCGCGCTGCTGAAATTCCGCTCATCGGTGCCGGCTGCCGAACGGGACGGGGCGCTGATGCGCCGCGCCGCGTGGCAGTACCCGAAGGGCATCCGGGTGATTGCGGAGTACTGGCCGCTGTCCTCGGCGGTCACGGTGGTCAGCATCTTCGCCGCGGACAGCTTCGAGCAGGTCATGGAGCTGGAACTGGAGTGGAGCGATGTGTTCGACATCGACGTCCACCCGGCGGTCGCCGCGGACGAGGGGCTGCGGATCGGCCCGGATGTGGTCGGCCGCCTGGCCCGGCTGCAGCCGCAGACCTGAGACCGGCCGTCAGCGCTTCGGCGGCCACCAATCGGGCTGCGGCAGGGCCACCGAGCCGGGCTGGGCCAGCGCCGGGTACTCCGGAATGACCAGTTCAGGCCAGCGCTGGGACAGCTGATCGTGCAGCGCCGCGGACAGGTCCGCCAGCCGGGGCAGCACGCCTATCCCACTGGCCACCCCGGTGAACGTGCGCAGCCAGGTCAGTAGCCGTGGCCGCATCGTGGTGGTGCCCCACCGGGGGTCTTCGTCCAGCGCCCGGACGATCATGCGACCACGGGCGACGATGAAGGCGGCCAGGGCCGCGGCGGTGGCCGCATCCCAGTCCGGGCCTAGCTCTATACCGCCGTCGTGCAGGCAGCCGCGGTAGGCGGTCATGGCCGGGGCGGCCACCTCCGCGGGCAGGCGGGCGAAGCACCAGCAGCTGGGGAACGGCGCCAGCAGATACGCGGCGTCGAGGGCGACCGCGCCCCAGCCCGACGTCTCGAAGTCGAAGATCCGGCAGACACCGTCGGCCAGATGCACATTGTCCGGGCACGCGTCGCCGTGCACCAAGCCGAGAAAACCGGGTCCGGTCAGCATCGCCGTGACCTCGGATATCTCTTCCGCAACACCGCCGGTGGACTGGCTCAGCCGGGCGGCCGCGTCGAGGAAAGCGTCCCGGCCCGAAGCGACCGCGGCCAGCCAGGTTGGGCCCAGCGTTGCTCCGGGGGCGTGCCGGGCCAGGAGATCGGCCAGGACGCCGGGCCGCCCCATGCTCCACCCGTGCAGTGCGCCCAGCGCACGCGCATAAGCGACTAGGTCGGCCTCGGCCCGCGCGCGGTCCCCGGCCAGCAGCGAGTCGGCCAGCGAAGTACCCACGCCCAGATCCTCAATCAGTAAGAGGCCCGCATCGGGGTCGGCGCCGAGCAGCCGTGGGGCAACCGGCACCGGCATCGCGTTCAGGTACTCAAGGACGGCCAGCTCGACGCCGAAGCGCCGGCCCTGACCGCTCTGCAGCGCCCTAACTTCGCGGCGCTTCAGCACGGCCGTGCGGCCTGACCTGAGATGCAGCCGGACGATATGGCGCCGGTTCCAGATCAGCTCCGCCGCGCTGATCTCGGCCCGCTCGCCCCACGCGCCAGCCAGCAGGGCGGTAGCCAGATCTGCCTCCGCCTCGGACAGCACCGGCTCCGCAGCTGACTCCGCCACCCTCCCATTCTGGCCGGCGCCCCGCCGCCCGGTGCCCCGCGGTCAGCCTCCCTGGCCGGGTGGCCGGAAGGCCGGGGTCAGCCCGCGGGCCCGGGTGAGCGCGTCGGTGAGCTGGTCCTGGGTCAGCAGCGCCCGGGTCTCGTTGTGCTTGAATGCACCGCTGCTGGTCACCGCCACGGCCACGGCGGCTGCGCCGACCGAATCCGGCAAGTCCACGATGGCCAGCCCGTCATAGTCTCCGAGCATCCAGTAGATGGACTCCAGCGTCCCGCCCGCCGACTCGACCATGTGCCGGGCCACGGCGGCCCGGTTCTCAGGATGATCGATCAGTCGCGCCCAGGCCTCGCTGGTGTAAGAGAAGAACATCGCGTACTTGGCCATGCGGCCCCCCCGAATCTATAACCCGCTGTAAGCCGTTGCTCACGCTACTGATCCTGGCCGTGATCGTCCAGGCGGCACTGGCCGGCCCGCGGAAACTAGGGCAGACGGTAGGCGGCTAGGGTCGAGATGACCGCACCCGGGAACGGGTACCCAGCCAACCGTGGGAATGGCTCATGAGCGTGTATGACTTCCAGGTCAGGACGGCCGACGGCGGTAACAAGGAACTGCGTGACTACGCGGGCCAGCCACTGCTGATCGTCAATGTGGCGAGCAAGTGTGGGCTGACCCCGCAGTATGCCGGGCTTGAGGCGCTGTACCGCGAGACCAAGGACCGTGGCCTGCAGGTTCTCGGCTTCCCCTGCAACCAGTTCGGCGGCCAGGAACCCGGCACCGATGCCGAAATCCAGGAGTTCTGCAGCAGCAATTATTCGGTCACGTTCCCGGTCTTCGGAAAGATCGATGTCAACGGTGACCAGGCGGACCCGCTCTATGCCTACCTGCGCGCCGCGGCCCCTGGCGACTTCGGCCCGGATCATGGCCGGCTCTACGAGCACGTCAAGAACACCCGGCCCGAGGCGGTCGGCACCGACGAGGTCAAATGGAACTTCACCAAGTTCCTGATCGACCGGGACGGGAACGTGGTCCGCCGGTACGAGCCCAGCGTCACTCCCGAGGAAATCCAGGCTGACCTGGATGAATACCTAGATATTACGGGGTCGTGACCACACGGCAAATTTGATCCTTACCGGCGCGGCGCAATGAGACAATATGGCGCGCTCGGTGCAGGAAAACGCTTGGGTTACATTTAAGCCTTTCCCTACAAGAATCTCAGCGATTGCACAGGGAGCCGGCCGAGATTGGCACGGTGACCTTCTCCAGTCGGCTGCCATGCCCAGGTGGATTATCAGAGACGGCACTCCAGGTCGATTTGGTCGTCCCGGTCCGCGACGAGGAGCGAGGCCTGTCCCGCAGCATCCGGCGGCTGGATGCCTACCTGCACGGCCAGTTCCCGTTCACCGCGCGCATCACGATCGCGGACAACGGCAGCACCGACCGCACCTGGCCGGAAGCGCTGGCGCTCGAAGCCGATCTCGACCTGGTCCGTGCCGTCCGGCTGGACCGGCCCGGCCGGGGAGGGGCGCTGCGTGCCATCTGGTCGCACAGCGACGCCACCGTCCTGTGCTACATGGATGTCGACCTGTCGACTGACCTGAACGCCCTGCTGCCGCTGCTGGCACCGCTGCTGTCCGGGCATAGCGACGTGGCTATCGGTACCCGTCTGGCCACCGGCGCCCGGGTGACACGCGGCCCGCGCCGGGAGATCATCTCGCGCTGCTACAACCTGTTGCTGCACGCCACGCTGGGTACCAGGTTCTCCGACGCGCAGTGCGGCTTCAAGGCCATCCGGGCGGACACCGCACGGGTGCTGCTGCCGCTGACCGCCGACGCCGGCTGGTTCTTCGACACCGAACTGCTGGTCCTGGCCGAGCGCGCCGGGCTGCGCATCCACGAGGTCCCGGTGGACTGGATCGACGACGCCGACTCCCGGGTCCACGTGCTGGCCACCGCCGCGGCCGACCTGCGGGGCATCGCGCGGCTGGGGGCCGGGCTGGCGCTGGGCCGGATCAGTGTCCCGGAGCTTGGCCAGGCCGCGCCGCCCGGCGCCCGCCCGGCTGGCTGGCCTGCCCAACTGGCCCGGTTCGTCATGGTCGGTGCCATCTGCAGTGTGGCCTACGTCCTGCTGTACCTACTGCTGCGTGGCTCGATGGGTGCGCAGGCCGCCAACGCGCTCAGCCTGCTGGCCACGGCCATCGCCAACACGGCGCTCAACCGGAGGCTCACGTTCGGCATCCGCGGCCGGCGGCACGCCGCCCGGCACCAGGCACGTGGCCTGATCGCGTTCGGCGTCGGGCTGGCCCTGACCTCCGGCGGGCTGGCGGCGCTGCATGCCGCGTCGGCCAGCCCCAGCCGCACCACTGAGGTGGCCGTGCTCATCCTGGCCAACCTGGCCGCCACCGTGGTCCGGTTCACGCTCTACCGGCGCTGGGTGTTCCGCGGCCCGGCCCGTCCCGCCCCCAAGCACGTGCTGAACCCGTCCAAATAGGAGCGAATGGTGACCGCCACCTCGACCCAGCCCGTCCCGCCCCGGGCCGCCCGACATGCCCGCGGCAGCCACCTGACCGGGTGGCTCCGCGGCCGGCCCGGTGACCCGGCGTGGGCCCGGCCGGCCCTGCTGGCCCTGCTCATCGGGACCGGGCTGCTCTACCTGGTCGGCCTGAGCCGCAACGGGTGGGGCAACGAGTTCTACGCGGCGGCCGCGCAGGCCGGTACCGAGAGCTGGAAAGCGTTCCTGTTCGGGTCGCTGGACCGGGCCAATTTCATCACCGTGGACAAGCCGCCGGCCTTTCTGTGGGTGATGGAGCTGTCCGGCCGGATCTTCGGCCTGAACTACTGGAGCCTGCTGGTACCACAGGCGCTGGAGGGAGCGGCCGCGGTTGGGGCGCTGTACGCCGCGGTGCGCCGCTGGTTCGGGCCCGGGGCCGCGATCATGGCCGGGGCCGTGCTGGCGGTGACCCCGGTGGCCACGCTCATCTTCCGTTTTGACGACCCCGA
>Ga0335078_10017051_pt1 | contig 10791 bp, 6 predicted proteins | sample Lox_Sample_32_FD_206711 | JGI IMG/M metagenome (GOLD analysis project Ga0335078, IMG submission 206711) | Soil microbial communities from Loxahatchee National Wildlife Refuge, Florida, United States - Lox_Sample_3.2 | ecosystem: Environmental > Terrestrial > Soil > Wetlands | place: USA: Florida... | reverse complement strand
TGCTCGGGTGCCGTGTCGATCTCTTCCTCCGGATTGGCGTGAGACTCTTCGACCGGCTTATGCATAGGTTTGCTCCTGGCGGATTCAAAAGTCCTTGATTTACAAGGACTGGACCGCTTGCAACATTGAACGCTCTCGATGACAAAGAAATGACATAAGGGCGTCGGAATTATTGCGACGGTTAAGCTTAGGTCTTTTGCAGCACCGCGGCCTCGAGCCACTGCTGTTCAGCGGCCGCCAACGCCTCGGCCAATTCAGAGCGCTGCGTCGCCAGTTGCGCCGCTTCCTTCGGATTCTTCGTGAAGGTCTCCGGATGAGCGAGCCTTTCGTCGACGCGCGCGAGGAGGCTCGAAAGCTTCTCGACCTTCTCTTCCGCGGCGGCAAGACGTCGGCGAAGCGCGCCGGAGTCGGCGGCCCGCGGCTCTTGCGTCCGGGGACGCGGCGCGGCGCTCGGCGGCTCCCGTGTTTCGGCGTCGGTTCGCGCGAGCGCCTGCCGCGCGTAATCGTCGAGGTCGCCGTCGAAGACGCGAACGCCGCCTTTGTCCACGACCCAAAGCCGATCGGCGCAGGCTTCGAGCAGGTGGCGATCGTGGGAGACCAGCACGACCGCGCCCTCGTAATCATTGATGGCCTCGATCAGCGCCGCGCGGCTGTCGATGTCGAGGTGGTTGGTCGGCTCATCCAGGATCAGGAGGTGCGGCGCTTCGAAGGAGGCGAGGCCTAAAAGCAGCCGCGCCTTCTCGCCGCCGGAGAGGCGCTCGATCTTCGTGTCGGCGCGCGCGCCGGAGAACCCGCAGCGCGCCGCGGCGGCGCGCGCCTTGGCTTGCGCCGCGCCCGCCATGAGTCGAGCGAAGACCTCATAGGGCGTCGCGTTCAAATCGAGTTCGTCAAGCTGATGCTGCGCGAAGAAACCCACCGTGAGCTTCGCGGCCCGCACGGCCTTGCCGGCGCAGGGCTCGAGCTTGCCGGCGAGGAGCTTGGCGAACGTTGTCTTGCCGTTGCCGTTCGCGCCGAGGAGCCCAATCCGATCGTCCTCCGTGAGCGACAGCGAAAGGCGTGACAAGACGATGCGCTCGCCGTAGCCGACGCTCGCATTTTCGAGCGCGATAATCGGCGGCGAGAGCGGGCGCGCAGGGGAGGGGAGTTCGATCGGCAGGACTTCGGTGTCCACGATCGGCTCCGCCGTCTCCATTTTCGCCAGCAGTTTCAGGCGCGATTGCGCCTGCCGCGCCTTCGTCGCCTTGGCGCGAAAGCGGTCGACGAAAGCCTGAAGGCGCTTGCGCCGCGCCTCGTCCTTCTTGCCGGCCTTGGCGGCGAGCGCTTGCGCCTCGCGCCGCTGCTTCTCGAAGGAGGAATAATTGCCACGATAGAGGGTTAGGCGGGCGCGGTCGAGATGCACGATATGGGTCGCCACGGCGTCGAGCAGGTCGCGGTCATGGCTGATGACGATCGCGCTCGAGGGGTAGCGCGAAAGATAATCGACGAGCCAAAGCGTGCCCTCGAGGTCGAGGTAGTTGGTCGGCTCGTCGAGGAGCAGCAGGTCCGGCTGCGAGAACAGCACGGCGGCGAGCGCGACGCGCATGCGCCAGCCGCCCGAGAATTCGGCGAGCGGACGGCGCTGCGCTTCGGCGTCGAAGCCAAGGCCGTCGAGGATTGCGGCGGCGCGCGCCGGGGCCGCATGGGCGTCGATGTCCATGAGCCGCGCGTGGATTTCGGCGATCTCATGGGGCTCATGCGCTGTTTCCGACCGTCCGAGGAGCTCGGCGCGCTCGCGGTCGGCCGCCAGCACGAAATCGATCAGCGCCTGCGGCCCGCCCGGCGCCTCCTGCTCGACGCGCCCCAGCCGCGCGCGCGGGGGCAGGGAAATCGTCCCGCTTTCAGCGGCGATTTCGCCGGCGATGAGCCGCAGCAGGGTCGTCTTGCCGGCTCCGTTGCGCCCGACGAAGCCCGCGCGCGCCCGCTGCGGCAGGGCGAGGGAAGCCTTATCGAAGAGGAGCCTGTCGCCAAGCCGATAGGTGAGAGCTTCGATCGTGATCATCGCGCATGGGGCCATGGGCCCGCCCTAAAGGGGAACCCCAGGGCTTTAGGCTATTTGGCGGCGAAGGCGCAAACCTCGCGCGCGGAGGCGCGCCGCGCTTGTCACGGGACCGCGCCGCCTCTATAGATCGCCGCGCTTCGCCGCGACCGCGGCCGGCCCGCGCCCATCGTCTAGAGGCCTAGGACGTCGCCCTTTCACGGCGAAAACAGGGGTTCGAATCCCCTTGGGCGCGCCAAGAAAACAATATGTTATGCAATTGCTCCGGACGCCGTGTGTAAATTTTGGCCCGGCCTGCGCCTGGCGAACAGACGCTGTTGCTGAAGCTTTGGCTCGTCAGATTCCGGTGGACGCCTATCCAACTCTAAGTGCAGGGTAGGCACTCGTCAGATCAGACTGACGCTCATGGTGGCTGGCCAATTTTGGGCCTGGCGCCAAACTAAGACCCTTTCGACCATCATACGGGGTTAACATCCCATCCGCTCAGCTCAGGGCGGGGCTATCACTGCATCTGAAGCTGCGAATGTGGGGGTGCGTGTGACAGGAAAGTCCAGTTCCCAGTCTTCCGAATTGCGACTCCCACTGAATTTGACCGGGAGCGAGCTTGTTCGGGCTTTTGTCCGCGAAGCGGCCCTAGTGGAAGGAGCCTTCCCCGCCAGCGCAAGCCTTCTCGCTGAGGATACGCTGCAGCTGTGGTTGGCGCTTTGCGCTTTTCCGTCGACCCGATTGGCGTCGCCCCCGGAACACGCCCACATCATCGTTTCCTGTTCGCATCGTGAAGTTCGATCTCGGATCTTGCTACACGGTCATTCTCGATTTTCATCGCTCGTCGCCTCGCTTGCGGCCCGCCTGCGACGCGACGCGGCACTGTCCTATCGCGAGCGAGGAATAGATGGATGGGAGCTGAGCCTTCACTGTCGTTTCAACCCGGAAATCGAAGCGTCCGATCTGTTGGACGAGTTGTCGCCGACACTAGCGGGAGAGGCGCCAACGAGCGGCGTTCAGATTGACACGCCCCAGCAAGAAGACGCCGCCGCGATTGCTCGGTGCTTCTTAGAGGTTTATGGCCACAACTATGTGCATACGGAGGTGTTCTCGCCGCATCGCTATTGGAACAAGGTCGAGAGCGGCGAGCTTATTCCGGTGGTGGCGCGGAACGATAGGGGTGAGGTGATCGGTCATGTCGCACTTGAGCGCGAGCCCGGGGCGTCCATCGCTGAGCGTGGGGAGGCGGTCGTGCTGCCGACTTATCGTGGACACCATCTTCTCGAGCGCATGACGGAAAGGCTCTCCCAGGAGGCGGACAAGCTCGGCCTGATCGGAGTTTACGCCATGCCAGTCACCATCCATACTTTTTCTCAGCGCAACGACGAGCGGGCAGGCATGCCGGTTTGCGCCATTCTGCTCGGCGCAGCTACAGAAACCTCTCGCCCGAAAAATCTGGCGGCTCCAACTGCCGGTCAGAGACAGAGCCTTCTCCTAACCTTTCGCTTCCTGAAGAAACCGATCAGAGCCAAGGTTTATCCGCCCGAGCCTTACCGTAAAATAATGCTCCAAATATACGAGGACCTCGGCGTCACCATCTCGGCATCTGAACCTGCTGCGCTAGCTACCCAGGAGTCGAAGACTGGTATCAAAGTGGATGATCGCGGTTACGGGAAAATCCATTTTGAGGAAATTGGTACGAATGCGGGGATAGAACTGGAGCAGGCTTTGCACGACGTGCGGAGCCTGGGCGCCCGTTCGGTGCAACTTTCCGCTCCTGTCGATGATCCGGGTCTGCCGCTGCTGACCGACAGAGCCCGCAGTCTCGGCTTTTTCTTCTGCGGCCTCGGCCCCGCTTTTTCGGATGGAACCGATACTCTTCTGCTTCAGGTTCTAAATGACCCTCTGGACGCACGAAAGCTCCAACTCTTTACAAATCAAACGAAAGAACTCATGTCTTTTATCGAGCTTGACCGCTGCGCCATTGGCCGGACTGCTTGAGTTGGAAGGGAATTCAAGTGTAAATCCGAGACTATGTGAAGGGACGAGGGTTGGGTGGTCGCGTCGTTGAGCATAAATCTCGATGACGCCTTCGTATCCCGTCATTGGCGGGGCCGGTCACCGCAGGAAATGACCGGGGCGAGACGCGATCATCTCGGAATCGGGGGCCATGAATCGCAATCACCACTGGGAGCGCCCGGCATGCCGATTCTGCGTATGGATCACTTCACCATTCTCACCACCAATGCGGAACAGACGGTGGCCTTTTATCGAGAGCTGCTGGGTTTCGAGCCGGGTCCACGACCTGCATTCCCATTCCCGGGCGCTTGGCTCTATAGCGATGACAAGGCGGTCCTACATATTATCGAACGCTCTGCCATTCCCGACGGCTGCGGTGTCCTCGATCATGTTGCATTTTGGGGACAAGACCTACGCTCTGTTCTCGCCAAGCTGAACGCGCGGGGTTTACCCTACGACCTGCGACGGTTACCGGAAGGCGGACATGCTGCAGGCGTGTGGCAGCTTTTCTTCCATGATCCCAACGGGGCTCGCGTCGAAATAGACTTCGCCCCGACTGAGAACGGGAGTGCGGGGGCTTAGCAGTCATAACCGACCAAAATGACCCGTATTCGTCCGGCGCATCGCCATCAATTGCGCGACGAGCTGCTCGACGGCGAAAAATTTTACTCGCGTAAGGAGGCGCGTAACCGCTGTTTCCATCACCTATCCCTAGCAAGCCACCATAGAATGATCCAAGCCGAATGTTAGGCAAGATCGGCGGGGCCGATCATCGGAAACCTTCTCTCGCTCACCAACGCGCCTGGTTTTGAAGTTCTCCAAGACACAAGGGCGCATAGGGAAAGCGCGCTACGCGTCTCGATGCGCGTTCGCCGGCCCGCTCCGCGGCGAATCTCGATCCTGCGAGGCCAGCGGCGGTTAAAGAAACTTTCATCTGGAGGGAGGAGAACGCGGTCGCCCAAGCGCGCCGATCCGTTCTGAACACATTGATAATATTATCTTTACCCGTCATCTGACGCTTGTTGCGAAACCTTAACTTCCCGTTTGCCGGCGAGCGGCGCAATATCCCCCTTACATCGGCGGGGATCGTTTCCCATATGAATCCGGACGACCGGCTTCATAGCGGTCGTCGCCTGGACCCGCCTTCTCGGGGGTCCGCAAGGAGGAAATGATGGCGAACGCTCTGCCCGCGCTTTCGCAGGAAAGCGGTCTGGCGCGTTATCTGGCCGAAATTCGTAAATTCCCGATGTTGGAGCCGCAGGAGGAATATATGCTCGCCAAGCGTTGGCGCGAGCATGAAGACCCTCAGGCGGCGCAAAAGCTCATCACCTCGCATCTGCGCCTCGTCGCTCGGGTCGCGATGGGGTATCGCGGCTATGGCCTGCCGATCGGCGAGATCGTGTCGGAGGGCAATGTCGGGCTAATGCAAGCGGTCAAGCGCTTCGAGCCCGAACGCGGCTTCCGCCTCGCCACCTATGCGCTTTGGTGGATCCGCGCCTCGATACAGGAATACATTCTGCGCTCCTGGTCGCTCGTCAAGATCGGCACGACCGCGAGCCAGAAGAAGCTCTTCTTCAACCTGCGCAAGGCCAAGAGCCGCATCTCGGCCTATGAGGAGGGCGACCTGCGGCCGGAGAACGTCGCGGCGATCGCGACGAAGCTCGGCGTCTCCGAGCAGGACGTGATCGAGATGAACCGCCGCATGGGCGGCGACGCCTCGCTCAACGCGCCGCTGCGTGAGGAAGGCGAGGGCGAGTGGCAGGACTGGCTCGTCGACGACTCAGTCGATCAGGAATATTTGCTCGCCGATCGCGAGGAGGCTGACAACCGCTTGTTCGCGCTCCGTCAGGCGCTCGACGTGCTCAACCCGCGTGAGCGGCGCATCTTCGAGGCCCGCCGGCTCTCGGACGATCCGATCACGCTGGAGGCGCTCTCCGACGAGTTCGGCGTCTCGCGCGAGCGCGTGCGCCAAATCGAGGTCCGCGCCTTCGAGAAGGTCCAGGCCGCGGTGCAGGCCGGCGTCGCCCAGATCGAGCGGCCGCGCCCGGCGGCGCTGCTCGAGGCGCATTAAAGCGCGCTCCCGTAAGCGCGAAGCGGTTTTCGGAAAGAACACACTCGATCAAACCTTTTAGAGCGCGTTCGACTCTCTTCTCCGGACGCGCTCTCATGAGCGCATAGTGGCGCTTTCCGCAGGCGCAAGCGGGTTGACCGGCGGCCGCGGCGGAGTATTTCGTCTAAGTGCTGAGGAAATATGCAGGGGCTTGCGCCGCCGTTCTCAGCGGGGTCGAAGCCGTTGTCTTCACGGCCGGCGTCGGAGAAGGCGCTCCGCCGTCGTGTGCGCAACTCTATGCAAGCATTTCACGTGGCTCGGCGTGAAGATCAACGACGGAGCGAACGCGGCCAACAAGCAGCGCATCTCAACGCCGGATAGCGCCGTATCCGTCTCAGTCATTCCCACCAGCGATGGAGCACGCGCGCGCTCGCTCAGCCAGGGTCCTGATACCGAAACAAGTCTTTTCGCAGCGGGAGATTGGGCAAATGAACGTAGCGGTCGACCTCACGAAATCTCCGATCGCCGAAGTGATGGCGTCGCTCGCCACCGATCCGCGCAAGGGTCTGGATGAGAAGGTCGCGAAGGACCGACTGGCCAAATACGGTCCGAATGCGCTCGAAGAGAAGAAGACGAGCGAATGGGCGCTGTTCTTTCGCTTTTTTTGGGGTCCCATACCGTGGATGATCGAAGCTGCGGCCATAATGGCCGCAATCGTCCATGATTGGGGCGACTTCACGATCATCCTCGCCTTGCTGCTGTTCAACGCGGGCCTGGGTTTCTTCGAGGAGCATCAGGCGTCGAACGCGCTTGCGGCGCTCAAGAACGCTCTTGCGCTGAAGGCGAAAGTTCTGCGTGGGGGCGCCTGGGGCGAGATCAACGCGAAGGACCTCGTGCCAGGGGACATCGTGAAGATTCGATTGGGCGACGTCGTTCCCGCCGACGCGAGAATTTTTTCGGGCGATTATCTAAGCGTCGATCAGGCGGCGCTCACCGGCGAGTCGCTTCCGGTTTCAAGGAAGCCCGGCGATCTCGTCTATTCCGGCTCGATCGCCAAGCAGGGCGAGGTGGAGGCGGTCGTAACCGAGACGGGCGCGCGTACCTTTTTTGGGCGCACCGCATCATTGGTGCAAAGCGCCGGCGCCGCGTCGCATTTCCAGGCCGCGGTCATGCGCATCGGCGACTTTCTGATCGCCGCCGCCGGAGTGCTCGCCGCGATCCTCATCGCCGTCCAGCTTTCGCGCGGCGTCGACGTGCTTCGGCTCGCCGAATTCGTCCTGATCCTTCTGGTCGCTTCGGTCCCCGTGGCCATGCCTGCGGTTCTCTCCGTCACGATGGCGCTGGGCGCGAAGCTCCTTGCGCGCGAGAAGGCGATCGTCTCCCGTCTCGAATCGATCGAGGAAATGGCGGGGATGGAAGTGCTGTGCTCGGACAAGACGGGCACGCTGACGCAGAACAAGCTGACCTTGGGAGAGATAAGCCCCTGGAAGGACGCGAAACCGCAACAGGTGCTGCTGGCCGCTACGCTGGCGTCGAAAGCGGAGGACCGCGATCCGATCGACCTCGCCGTGATGGCGGGCCTGCACGATCAATCCGCGCTGTCCGGCTACGCGCAGACCGCTTTCAAGCCCTTTGATCCCGTCGTCAAGCGGACCGAAGCCGCCGTGAAGGGCCCGAGCGGCGATTTTCACGTGGCGAAGGGCGCCCCGCAGGTCATTCTGGCGCTCGCCAAGATCTCCGGCGCGGAGCTCGAAGCCGCCTACAAGCAGGTCGACTCCTATGCCGCGAAAGGCTTTCGCGTGCTGGGCGTGGCGCAAGCCGACCACGCCGAAGAATGGCGCTTCCTGGGGTTCGTGCCGCTCTATGATCCACCTCGCGTAGACTCGGCCGAAACGATCAAGAAAGCCATTGGCTACGGCGTCAGCGTCAAGATGGTGACGGGCGATGACGTCGCGATCGCCAAGCAGATCGCGGCAGACCTCGGTCTCGGCGAGAATATTCAGCCCGCGACGGAGCTCTTCACCGGCGATGTGACGAAGGGCCCGATCCCGGCGGACGTGACCGAGCGCATCGAAGCTGCGGACGGGTTCGCCCGAGTGTTCCCCGAGCACAAATACGCCATTGTCAAAGCGTTGCAGGAGCGGGGAAAGATCGTCGGCATGACCGGCGACGGCGTCAATGACGCGCCGGCCTTGAAGCAGGCGGACATCGGCGTCGCGGTCTCGGGGGCGACGGACGCGGCGAGGGCGGCGGCCGCCCTCATTCTCACGGCGCCAGGACTTTCCACGATCATCAGGGGCATTGAAGAAGCGCGGCGCATCTTCGAGCGGATGATGAGCTATACGCTCTACCGCATCGCCATGACGTTGGACATCATGGTGTTCATCGTGCTCGCCACGATCGTCTACGGCTTCTTCCCGCTGACGCCGGTCATGATCATCATGTTGGCGCTGCTGGACGACATTCCCATCATGACGATCGCCTTCGACCGGGCGAGCGTTCCGAGCCGCCCCGTGCGTTGGCAGATGGACCGCGTGCTGGTCATCTCTTCGGTTCTCGGCGCGCTGGCCGTCGTGCAAAGCTTCGGTCTGCTGGCGCTCGGCCATAACGTCCTGCATCTCGACTCGCCCCACCTGCAAACGATGCTCTTTCTGCAGCTCGTCGTCGGCGGCCATCTGATGCTGTTCGTTACGCGCACGAAGGGGCCCTTCTGGATGCCGCCCTTGCCGGGAGCGGCGTTGTTTTGGGCCATTGTCGCGACTCAGGTGGCGGCGGCGCTGCTATGCGCCTTCGGAATCCTCGTCCCGGGCTTGCCGTGGTGGTTGATTGGCGTTGTCTGGGCGTACAACCTCGTGTGGATGTTCCTGCAGGACTTGGCGAAGCTCGTCATGCAACGCGAGTTTTCGGAGCGCGCCGCGAAAGCCACGGCGTTCCTGGCCCGGCTCAAGGAGCCGTTGCATGGGGCGTCACAGCGCTTGGCCGCTGCGAGCGAGCCGGTCTTGCGTTGGGGGATCGCCGACAATATCGCCGCCGTCTTGGGTGTCGCCGGACTGGTGCTGCTCTTTGGCGCCGGAGATTGGTATTGGCGCCATGAAGGCGCCGCGGTCGCCAAGGCGGCGCCGGTCGTCGGGGAAACGAAGACCCCGCCGCTCGGGGCGACGAGCCGCGCACCGTCGGGAGAGGCGGCGCCCGCGCCGAAAAACGAGACCGCGGCGGCTGCTTCCGCCCCCACCGCTGCGGTGGACAAGGACGCTGCTCAAAAGGCGGCGACAGTTCCCCCCGTCAAAGCGACCGTCGAGCTCGGCGCCCATCCTTCGGAAGCGCGCGCCGTCCAGCAATGGAACCAATTGAAGAAACGTCAACTGGACATGTTGCAGAATCGCGACCCCGTCGTCTTGAAATCTCGACGGGACGGCCGCTGGGTTTGGCTGCTGCGGATCGCGGGCTTCGGCAATGAAGCGGAGGCTCTGGAGTTTTGTCGCCAGCTGCGCGCAAAGGGCGCGCCGTGCGAAACGGTTTTCCTTGAGTGAAGCCCGCAGGTTCGCCGGGATTTAGCATCAGGACGGCGACCCATCCTGTCGCCGCCCTAGCCCTCTGGCCGGTTCGTTTCCGAGGTCCTATGCAGCGCGCCGCGCTCGACTCAGCCTCGTCGCCGCTGATGTTCAGGAAGCGCTCGTCTTCGGACGCTTCGCTCAGGCCGAGGGCGAGGACGAACCCGCCGTTGCGAGCTTCGCGCCGCTCAGTGCGGGCGATGCGCCTTGGCTGACTCGAGTTCTACCCGCGATATGCGGAAAAAGCCGCGTCCGCCCGCGCGGGTTTGGTAATTGGAGCCGAACCGGGCGCAGAGCAGCTTGAACCACTGCTCCTTGTCGAGCGCGTCAGGACGCTCGGCGATCTCCCAGACGCGGCTGTCGGGGTGGAAGCGGACATGGATGATGACGTCTTCCGAACCCCGCGCCGATACGGCGGCGTCGCAAAGGCCGGGCGCTTGGGCCTGTTCCTGCGGGAGGGGCGCGACGGCCAGCGTCAGCGTGGCGACAATCTCAGAATTTTCCGAACTATTCGTCGTGGACATCGTTTCCTTCTCCGCTTCCTGGCCCGCCGTGGATTCCGCTCCGAGCGCCCTCGGAGCGCGGCTTGGCTCATCGATATGTATATCGAATACATATCGCAGCGAAGGCAAGACCAATTATCAGGCGCCGGTCGTTCCCGGGCTACGCGGAGCGGAGGCGCGAAACGACGCGGATCTTCTGAGGGAGACATGAGAAACCCAGGCGAGAGGTCTCAGCGCCGAGCTTCGCAGTTGCGGTTTCTCGTCCAGAGCGTCACTCGGCGAAACTCTCCGAGCCGAACCTGGCTAAGCGACTTGCAGCCGGCCGTATGCGAGCGACAGTGGGGCAGGGCCTGCGCCTCGTGGCGCCTGCCCGTACGACCTGGGGCGCAGGCGACTTGGCCTCTCCCACATTCCTCTGATTTTCTGCGATTCTTTGGTGGAGCTGGGGGGATTCGAACCCCCGACCTCTGCAGTGCGATTGCAGCGCTCTCCCATCTGAGCTACAGCCCCGGCCAGGGGCGGTGACTACACTGCGCCTCTTAGCCCTGTCAATCAATTCTGGGCGCCGCCGTCGCCCCGCGTCATGCTGCGCGCCGATTGCGCGCCGGCGCGGCGGGCGATAGAGAAACGCTCGGACCGGTTCGGGGC
>Ga0335078_10017050_pt1 | contig 10791 bp, 6 predicted proteins | sample Lox_Sample_32_FD_206711 | JGI IMG/M metagenome (GOLD analysis project Ga0335078, IMG submission 206711) | Soil microbial communities from Loxahatchee National Wildlife Refuge, Florida, United States - Lox_Sample_3.2 | ecosystem: Environmental > Terrestrial > Soil > Wetlands | place: USA: Florida... | reverse complement strand
GACCGCCAGGCTCCCGACCCTTGGTCACACCTTCGCGCAAAGCATTTCCGCCCGGCCCCGCCGGCCCTCCCGGCCTCTCGTCAGCCATGGTCGTGGTGAGCGGGATATAAAGTTGCTCGATCGGGAATCGCATCGCCTCGCCGCTTCCCACTTTGAGGCCGCGAATCTCAATGTGGGAGGTCTGGTCCCGCAAGGCTTCGAGGTACCTTCGCGGATCGTGGGAGCGTGCCGGCGTGGCACGTGAGGCTTGGGCGAATTCGCTGTGCCGGTCGCGCCAGTCGCGCAGAGCCCTTTCCACCTCGGTTCGCAGGCCATCGGGGTTATTGAAGGTGGCGCGAATCCCACGGCCGCTCAACCACTGTTTGAATTCCCGAAGCTTGCCTACGTTCCGATTCACCTCGTCCGCGAGCTTGGAGTTGTATCGTCTCTCCTTGATCGCCGCCGCGACTTGGTACTCTTCCTTCAGCGTCTCCGGCCACTCCATCTCTTCGTCCACGAGAAAAGCGAGAACCTCTCTGCCGTCCTGGGCCGCCCGGGCGCACTCCAGCCAGGTGATGCTGCTCTCGCCGCCACCCGGCTGGTCCGCTGGTACCCACCCATAGCGATGAGCGACGATAACGACCAACACGTGGGCTCTCGACACTTCTTGCAAGCACTTTTCGAGCGGGGGCTGGTCCGCGCTGGCGACGAAGTACTCTTTCATGACGGGAAGGAACCCGGCGCCGATTGCGGCATCACGCGCCGAGAGACGATAAGCCGTCAGGTCCTCGACGGTGGAGGAGATGAAAACAACGGGAACGTTCGGGTTGGGCTTGGCAGCGGACATTGCTGGCTCCGGTTTTTCAGCGCGTACCCTTCGGGCTTCGCTCAAGGCTACCACAGGGCCAAGGCGCCGTTTTGCATTTGGCGTTTTGGAGTGCGGCGGCTTACCGCCGCTTTGGCCGCTGCGAGCTTGCTCGCAGGATCTGGGCTGGGCTGCACGAGCAGACGACGGCCAGCAAGCTGGCCTGGGGAAAGCGGCAGCAAGCTGCCGCACTCCAAATCGCGGCCAGCACTGCTACGAGTCGCTGGTTTACCTCGCGCCCGCCTTCGAGAGCCGCGCGATCCCCTTCTCGACCTCGTTACGAATGCGCGGGACGGCGGCGTAGGGTAGCCTGGAACGTACCGAGCGCAATGTTTGCAGCGCTTCGGTGCGCTGGCCGGCCTCTTCCTGCAAAATCGCTCGATAGAAGTCTCGAATCCAGGCCCGTGATGGATCGAAATCCGCGTTATCGAACAGCCAGGTGAAGGTCGCTAATTGCTCCGCCGGAGGCAGCGCGGCCAGCAATGGCTGACGTCGGATCGACTCGGGATCCAGGTCGGAGTCATAAAGAAACCAGACCGCGTCTCGCGTGCCGGAATCGACCTGCTCGCCGTTCTTCCTCATATCGTTGATAACCCTGATCAGTTCCACCTCGCCCTCAACACTGTGGAGGCCCTCGAGCCCGGCCAGTTGAAGTCGGCGCACATAATCATGCTCGCGGCCGGAGGCCAGCGCGAGCGCGAATTGGTCTCGTGCCTCTCCAACTCTGCCCCCATTCCAAAGATCCCAATGTCCCAGCATGGCGTGAGCGTAGGGGTTCTGAGGGTCAATCTTCAACGCCTGCCGGTAGAAGTCGTCGGGCACCAAGCCTGCGAAACCGTCGCGAGACCGCAGAAACTCAGCCCAACCGAGATGGGCCAGAAGGTCGGCCTTCCTCTCTCCCTGGGCGGTTGACGCTGCCCGGTCAAGAACAGGAGTGAGCTTGCCCACGATATCACTGAACTTCTGTTGATCCAAGACGCTGGCGTTTTCCAACCAAACCATGGCAAGGGACTCTTGTGCCGCTCGCACCTCGCGCCCGCCCTGCGTCAGCCGGTCTGCTTCCTCGACGCCGCTCCACGCGGCAGCGTAGTCACGAGCCTGTTCTTGCATCTCGCTGGTTTTCAGCAACTCCTTGACCTTGAGATCTCGCTGACGGTGGCTCGATACGAGGCCCACAAGCTGATTGAGCCCGAAAACCAGAGACAAGACAGCGGTCACGCCGCCCACCCATTTCAGTGCGGTCGTAACTACCTGAGGTCCAGCCGCAGTCTGGGGTGGTGCATCTTGGGGTCCGGCTGTCTTCCGGGGCTCACTCATGGCACTCCCTGACGGGTTAGAAAGGAAAGCCGTGTCTTAAGGGCTTAGTCCTCGAGTTCATCGTACGGCCACGTATTTCCTGACGCCTCATGCGGCGCTTCGCGCCAGCCTCTCCCCAAGGAGGGAGAGGGCTGGAAACACCCACCGATACCGACCGCAGTTCATTCGCTCATCGACTAGAATTACCTCATCATTGTGAATACCGGATAGAGATTCGCGCCGAGCAAGAACAGCAACAGGATACCGTGGGGAGCGTAGGCGGCCCAGGGGGCGCGACACGCTTGGCGCGGCGCCAGCCGAAAAGCTACATACAAGGAGACGCCGGCGCCCAGGGCCAAAACCGCGACCTCGATCCAGAAGACGGCGGGCCAGGGTAGCCATGCCGCACGGTTGCTGCCGGGAAACCAGCCCACCATCGCCGCCAGGGCAAAGGGTACCGAGCGGGACCACGTCAGGAGGCGATCAAGGCCGTGCGCCAAGTGGCTGGCCAACGCCAAGGGAATCACCGCGTAGCCGGAGAAGGCGAGGTTCCGCTTCAGCTCCGCGGGGCTTACCCTGCCAGCAAGCGCCTGGGAGACGAAGCTCGCCAGCAGTAATCCCAGGAGCGGAGCGGCAATGAACATTGCCAGCAGTGCGGCATACACGAGCGGAAATGAATCGTTGGGATCGAGGTGTAGCGCGGCGCCAGCCGCCGCAACCAGGCGATTCCACCCACCCGCCGCCGCAAACTGCTCGATCAGCACCGCGCCCGCGACCATCGCTGCCAGAACTGCGTCGAAGAGCCGTGGCTGGTGGATGCTCCACAACTCTCGAGCCGGCTTCCGGGTTGAAACGCGGATCGCATCGCGCGGGCAGTTCTTCACGCAATTGGCGCAGAGCTCGCAGGTCCCGGAATCGGTGACCTGGGGCGCGAGCAGAAAGACCGGACAGCCCGCAGTGCCAGCCGTGCCGCGGTAGCAGCCCTGGGTGGGACAATCGCGGCAAAGGTCCGCGGCAACACGCAGTTCCAGGGTGCCGGCGCGGCTGTAATTGGCCGCGAAAGCGCCGACGAAGCAGCCGTAACGGCAGAACGTCCGCCGCTCGAAGAACGCGCCAAAGAAAATCACCGTCGCGAGCAACGCCAGCAGCAGATAGCCGGTCTTGCGTGCGTCGCCGCTGAACCCCCAGGCCTCATCAAGATAACAGAGCAGAATAAAACTGCCGGCGATCATTCCAGCGCCATAACGGCGCAATAGGCGCGGCACGGGAAGCCGCACACCGACGGCCTTCTGAATCCAGTCCGTCACCCAGGCGAACGGGCAGATGGCGCACCAGAATCGCCCGAATAAAAGGAAGGAAAGCGGCAGCAAGGGCCACCAGATCCTCCAGGCGAGCGCCATCCCGAAGTTTTGACCGGCGTTGTTCACCCCAAAGAGTGTGGAGAGGAGCACGATGACGAACATGGTCACCGTGATCCACTGGAAAACGACGGGAAAGAGCCGGCTTCGGAGGGCCGCCTTGATCCAAGGAATGGCCAAGAGATTCATGTCAAGTCACCTTGCCGCTGTTCGGTGCGGCGCATGCGGCCAGCAGCGCCCAGAATCGCTGCGACGAGGAGCACAAAAGCAATGAGGACGGCGGGGTTGGGTGGCGGGCTGCTAACGTTCACGGCCTCGTTGAGCTGAGAATCACCCACGGTGAATCGCAGGTTGACGCGACCGGGCGTATCCGGTTCCCACGTGAACTGATAAACGCCCGGCGCGGTACGGACGGCAGCCATCGCCCCCACACAGGCCGGCTGGGAGCCAGGCTCCGCGCCAGCTCCCAAGTCGGCGCCGATCGCGGGCGTGGCGTCCATGGCGTCTTCCTCGCTCGTGAACGACGGCGCCGGAACCAGACACGCCGCCACATCCTCGGCTGGCCGGTCGTTTTTCTGGACATACAAGACCAGCGAGGCAGGCTCGCCCTTCCGAATCCTAGCCGGAAGCTGCGCCGCTAACTGATATGCGCTTGGGCCGCGCCGGTCTTCGCTCTCGATGCCCCGTGCAGCGGCACCCGAACCGGCGATGGCCATCGCGCTCGCCAGGATGCCGGCGAGTAGCGAGCTTATCGGGAGAAGCCGCCGGGTGGCGGGCCAAACCCGTGCCGCGTCACTCCTCGGTTTGGCCCCGCACGTGTTCCTTAACATTGGATACCACAACGCTGACTCGAGCCCAGTTGGCCGAGGTCGTGTTGCCGATCAGTTTGTAGGCGCCGTGGTGGCCGGCAGGCCAATCCTCCAGCTTGCCGGTGGCCGTACCGACGGCAGTGCCATTGGCGTCCCACAACGTCGCCGTGAAGTACACGTCGTGCTGGAATTTGTCATGATTGGTGGCCGTGCCGTCCACTTCAACCTGGTTACGGCCGATGACGTGGGCCGTTGCCGCGCTATCCAAGCTGATGGTGCTCTTGGCGTACTCGATCGTCTCCAAATCCGCGTCGTTCGCGGAGTGGCAACCCGCCGAACTCAAGCCCACAGCGCACACTGCCGCACTCGCGAGAATGAGTGCCGGAAAGCGCATGCTGCAAGTCTCTCTTTCCTTTGTTCCGAACAACGCCGGGATTCCATTCCGGCGTCAGCTCCTATCGCGAGCGCCGGAACGCGCGCATTGGCGGCCCGGAATTGCGCCGTGGGTCACCAATCCGCCGCCCGCTTGGCGGGCTGGCGTGGCCGAGTTCATTCAGCGAGCTTCTAACTCAGGCCATAAGTAGTATACCTGGATCCGGCGCATTCAGCGCAAGTCGTAGTGGCATTGTGGCTTTGTATTACAACCGCCGACCTTCTTCACACCGCGCGACGAATTAAGGGCTCAACACAGAGTTCTTCGAGACTCACAGAGGCCACGGAGAAACGCGTTCTTGAATACGGCTCCAACAAAAGCACTCGCCAGACATGGCTTTGGGAGGGGAGAACTCTGTGCCCTCAGTGGCCTCTGTGGAGACCACTTCTTCGTTGGTTGCGGCCACGGGCGGATCGGCAACGCGTTCACCTGGGCCGAATTTGACCGGCAGGTTCGGAGAAAGTAAACTGATCGCTACCGCTGGAAGCCGGGGAGTCGGGGCGCACTCTTAGAGGGGCGAAGATGGGAAGCAGGATATCTGTGCAGGGTCTTTACGGAGGTGCGGGCGCGTCATTACTGGCGGCGTTTAGCCTGTGGGCGCTGCATGCAGTGGGCACCAGCGCGCGGCCCCAGGCGCGAGCAAACCCCGAGGACGCCATTCACCACATCCGGCACGTGATTATCATCATGCAGGAAAACCGCTCGTTCGACAGCTACTTTGGCACTTTTCCGGGAGCCGATGGAATCCCCATGCACAACGGAGCACCTGCGGTTTGCGTTCCCGACCCGGCCAGCGGAGCGTGCGTCAAACCCTATCACGATTCCCATGACCGAAACGGCGGAGGCCCGCACGGGGGAGCCGCCGCGCTGGCGGATGTGGACGGGGGCAAGATGGATGGCTTTATCAAGCTAGCCGAAATGGGCCGCATGGGCTGCGCGGATCCGGACGATCCCGCCTGTGTCAGCACCGGCGTTCCGGACGTGATGGGCTACCACGACGGAGGAGATATCCCCAACTATTGGCAGTACGCGCAGAATTTCGTGCTTCAGGACCGGCTGTTTGAGCCCAACGCCTCGTGGAGCCTGCCGGAACATCTCTTCCAGGTTTCAGAGTGGTCGGCTCGCTGCTCCAAGCACGACGATCCGTTCAGTTGCAAGAACGCTGTGGAACTCCCCGGCCTGCCTCCGGACTTCGGCCACGAAAAGGGGCAGAAGCCGCGGCCGGCGCCTATCTATGCCTGGACGGACCTGACGTATCTGCTGCACAAGAATCATGTCAGTTGGGGCTATTACGTGCTCGAAGGCACCGAACCCGATTGCGAGGACGATGAGGTGCGAGACTGCCTGCCCGTGAAGCAGAACGCCAAGACGCCGGGGATCTGGAATCCTCTGCCGTATTTCGACACCGTGAAGAATGACGGCGAGCTCGGAAACATCCAATCCGTCGAAGTGTTCATGCAACAGGCCAAAGCGGGGACTTTACCGGCTGTCGCGTGGGTGGTGCCTTCGGGCGACGTCAGCGAGCATCCGCCGGACCTGGTGAGCCGCGGCCAGACTTTCGTCACTAGTCTGGTAAACGCGGTGATGTCCGGGCCCAACTGGAAGGACTGCGCCATCTTCCTCGCCTGGGACGACTGGGGCGGCTTCTACGATCACGTCGTTCCCGTACGGGTGGACGAAAACGGCTACGGATTGCGGGTGCCGGGAATCGTGATTTCGCCGTTTGCGAAGAAGGGCTTTATCGATCACCAGACGTTGAGTTTCGACGCCTACGTAAAGTTCATCGAGGACGATTTCCTGGGTGGCCAGCGGCTGGACCCGAAACAAGACGGCCGGCCCGATCCGCGCCCGACGGTGCGCGAGGAAGCCCCGCAACTGGGCGATTTGCGACGCGACTTCGATTTCGACCAGCCGGCGAGGGCGCCGCTACCGTTGCCGGAACATCCGCAGACCACGCTGATTCCGCCGGCCGCGCCGGCGTCCAGGCGACCAGCAAGGTAGGGTAGCGCGGACCTGATTTGTAGGTCCGCGGTTCCTTCAAGAATCCCCACTGACGTGGCGCTGTCCTAATGTCATCCTGAGCGCAGCGAAGGATGACATGCTCGCAGGCTAGGGCAGCAACCATCACGCTACTCCTGGCGCAAGGCGCTCACGGGATCTACCCGGCTCGCGCGGCGGGCGGGTACGAAACTCGCAAACAAGGCAGCAACCACCAGGACAGGAATGGTGATGGCGAACGTCGCGAGGCCGGCGGGCCGCATTCCGTCTACCAGGCGTACCAACACGCGCCCCGCTGCCAATGCACCGGCTGCGCCTGCAGCTACACCGACGAGAATCATTCCCAGGCTCTGCCGGAGCACCAGCCGCAGGACATCGGCGGCGCTCGCTCCGAGGGCCATGCGCACACCAAACTCCGGCACGCGCTGGCCAGTCAAGTAGGCGAGCACGCCATAAATACCGATGCACGCCAGCAGCAAAGCCAGGCCGGCAAAGATGCCGAACAAGAGCAAAAGGAAGCGTTGCCGGGCGAGCGAATCGCTGACGAGCTGCTCCATGGTGCGAACCTCGTAGAGAGCCTGATCGCCCGGAGCGCCGCCCGTCGCACGGCGTAATTCTGCCCGCAGCGGTTCGAGGACATTCATGGGCGGGATTTTGGTCCGCACCGCGACCGACATGAGCTCGGACCAGCGGCGCAACAGCGGATCGGGCACTTGGGCAAAAGGATAATAGAACTGAGCGCGTACTTTGGCTTGATCGTCGCTGGCCAGGCCCCAATAGCGGACATGGCGCACCACCCCCACGACCCGGGCAGCGTCAGGACCCGTAGGTCCGGCCGAGAAAGGGCTGCTCGAATCGGGTAACCAGAGGTACTTCCCGATAGGATCCTCACCGGGAAAAGCGCGCTGCGCCAACACGTCATCAATCACTACCACGAGTTCGCTCCCCAGGCGATCGTGGTCGTCAAAGAATCGCCCTTTGAGCAGCGGGATGCCCATCACCTCCAGATAATTCGGGGCCGCACTGCTGGCCAGAGCGAGGGGCTGCTCCGCCGGCGGTGGAATGTTCGGGCTGTTCCAGTAGGCTATCTGGTTGTTACCTTCGCGCATGGGAACGATATCGACCGTGGCAATCGACTGCACTCCTGGCACGCGGCGGGCGTGATCCACCACGTCCTGCCAGGCCGCACGGATTCTGGCCGGGTTGGCCAGCACGTCCGGCGCGAGCGCCATGCGGGCCACCAGGACGTTCCGGTAGTCAAAGCCCGGGTCGAGCGCGGAGAGGCGCAGCAGCGCGCGCCCCAGCATCCCGGCAGAGACCAGCAGCACCACCGCCAAGGCGATTTCGGAGGCGACAAAACCGCTGTGCAGACGGCGCGAGCTTCCCGCCACCGTCCGCGCGCCAGCCCGGAGTGCCTGCTCGAGGTCACGCGCCGGAGCGCGCAACGCCGGAGCGAGTCCGAAGAGAAGGCTGCTCGCCAGGGACACGGCAATGGCGAAGAGCATCACCTGCCAATCGAGCCGGACCTCGTCGGCGCGCGGCAAGCTGCCGGGCCAGAAGGCCACAAACGGACGGATACCATCGGCAGCGAGCAAGGCTCCGAGCACGCCCCCGGCGAGTCCCAGCACCGCGCTCTCGGTAAGGCATTGGCGCACCAAACGGCCGCGGCTGGCCCCCAGCGCCGCGCGCATGGCCAGTTCACGCTCGCGCGAGACAGCGCGCGCCAGCAGCAAGCTGGCCACATTGACGCACGCAATCAGCAGCACCAGGCTGACCGCGCCCAGCAGCAGCCATAGCGTGGACCCGACGTCTCCCACATCCGGACGCAGCGGCTGCGCGATGAAAGTGCGTTCCTTATTGGATTCCGGGTACTGCGCGGCCAACTGGCGGCCAATCACCGCCAACTCGGTCTGCGCTTGCGCCAGCTTCGCCCCCGGCCGGAGCCGGCCCAGAACCTGAATGCCGGGGTGCCGGTCGCGCTTCTCCATACTCGGCGAAGGGTCCTGGCCGAGCGGAGTAAACACATCCGCCTCGTCTCCGATCAGCCGGAAGCCCGCCGGCGTGACCCCGACAATGGTGTAGGGACTTTCGTTGAAAGTCAGCAAGTGGCCGAGCGCACTCGGGCTTCCGTGGAAGAGGCGCTGCCACAAACCGTAACTGATGATGACCACGGGCGCCGCGCCTCGCCGGTCCTCTTCGGGCCGAAAGGCGCGCCCCGGTGAGAGGGAAATGCCCAGGACCGGAAACAGTTCGGATGAGACCTCGAAGGCGTCGACGTGCTCGGCTTCCCCGTGCTCACTCACCGTGCCTCCATCGAAGGCCCACGCGGCCAGGTCCAGGGAGCGGCTCTCGCGCTTGCAGTCAAGATAGTTGGGGTAAGCAAACGCCCACAGGTTGCCCCAAAACGCGCTGGTGACCTTTGCCGTTTGTTCGTCGAGTTTCACCAAGTGATCGGACTGAGCGTACGGCAGCGGCTTGAGCAGCACCCCGTTGACTACGGTAAACATGATCGTGGTGGCTCCAGTGCCGAGGGCCAGGGTCAGCAGAGCGACTGCCGCGAATCCCGGCCTCTGGCGCAGAATCCGCACCGCATAGCGGACGTCCTGCCACAGGTCCCCCAACCAGCGAGGGCCGCGGGCATCAGTGCCCCTCTCCTTGACCTGCTCGGGACCGTTCATTCCGCACCTCCTTCCGAGCTTCTGAAGATCAGGCCTCAGTCAAACCGCTTGGGCTCGCGGCTCTTGGGGATGATGATGCCTGGCCCTCTTGAATCGATGACGGATCGCACGTTGGGTACCAAGCAACATGGTCTCCATATTACTGATAATACGAAATCTGTATTGAGGCAGCGCGAACGGTAGCTGTCCGCTTTCGGGACGGAGGTGTGCGTTCTCAGACGGTTCGCTCTGCTTCCCCCGGTGGCTATCTGTGGCAAGCGGAACTGCAGAGGCACCATTAACAAACTGAACTGAGATGTTTACTTCCCGCTTGTGGAAACTCAGGTGGACAGATTCGCCCACGACGAAGTTTTCCTCATCGGAAACGAGCCACGCTGCCCTCACTTCGCACCGGCGCATGAATTGAACTGGTTAACTGCCCGGAGGATGGGGCGCGTCGGAAACGGGTCCACCGGCCGTGAGCTGCCGCAGATCTATCTTGGCTCGGTCCCACTCGCCCAAGCCCAGTGCGCCCGCGATCTCGACGTGCTCCGGCTGCCGATGCACGAACGTGCTGAACCGGTCCGGCGTATCTTCGACGAGCTTCTTCATCCCCACTGAGAGCCGCTTGGCGTCGATCACCTCCCAGCCGATGTGGTCGAGGGCGACCGGGTCCGTGGCGAAGTAGAGGGTGTGGTGTTCCCATACGAACTGCGGTCGTGCGAAGGGCCCGCCGTGGTAGAGACCCTTGACGCCGTCGAGGATATGGAGCACAGCCTTGTTCCGGATCACGGGAATGGAGACCGCCGCCGGAATGAAGGCGTTGCAGGCATTGAGACTGCTGCTCGAGTGGCTGCGGGACACATTGTTGACCAAGCCGTGCGACATATTCTTGAGGGCAAGCGTGACGCCAGCCGACTGATGGTCCTTGAGAACCGGGAGGTTAACCAGCTTATTGACTTCGCGGGTGATGAAGCGGGCGGCGTAGGAGCGGCGTGCCGTGGCGTTATCGACGCTATATCCGGGCAGCGTCAAGGCCATGTCCATGTAGTGGTCGGGGTCGTAGCCTTCGATTCCCTGCTGCACGGCGTCGCCCTCCTCCACCGCGTTGCTGGTGCGGACGCCTTCGGGGAGCCACTTGTCGAAGCCGGCTTGAAGAAATTCTGTCCGGTAGCGATCGTACACCACGATATCCTGGCGCTTGACGCCGGCAGACTCCAGGCCGGCGATGATTTCCCGCATCACCGTCGCGTCCGAGATCACGTGGGGTCGGCCCACGGGGTTGACCTTGACCCCCACGACGTCGCCGGGCTCGAAGAAGCGCCGCCAAGCTTCAGCCCAGCCGTCCGTGCCCACCAACTCCTGCATCCCGAGGCGCATCATCTGGCGAACTGCC
>Ga0335078_10017048_pt1 | contig 10791 bp, 9 predicted proteins | sample Lox_Sample_32_FD_206711 | JGI IMG/M metagenome (GOLD analysis project Ga0335078, IMG submission 206711) | Soil microbial communities from Loxahatchee National Wildlife Refuge, Florida, United States - Lox_Sample_3.2 | ecosystem: Environmental > Terrestrial > Soil > Wetlands | place: USA: Florida... | reverse complement strand
GCCGTCATCGCTGCTCCTTAAGCTTGTGGTACCGCCGGATCAGAGTATTGGTCGAGCTGTCGTGATTCAGCACCGGTTCGGCCGGATTCTCGACTTCCGGAATGATCCGCTGTGCCAGGACCTTGCCAAGCTCAACCCCCCACTGGTCAAACGAATCAATGTTCCAGAGGACACCCTGCGTAAACACCGAGTGCTCGTAAAGTGCCACCAGTTTGCCCAGCGTTTCTGGAGCAAGCCGCTCCGCGAGAATGGTGTTCGATGGGCGGTTGCCTTCGAAGACGCGATGCGGAACCAGCCAGTCCGGCGTGCCCTCGGCCTTCACCTGCTCGGGCGTCTTACCGAAGGCAAGCGCTTCGGTCTGAGCGAAAACATTGGCCAGCAGCATGTCGTGGTGCTGGCCGAGCGGATTCAGCGGCTTGGCAAAGGCAATGAAGTCACAGGGGATGAGCCGCGTTCCTTGATGGATCAACTGATAGAACGAGTGCTGTCCGTTCGTGCCCGGCTCGCCCCAGTAAATAGGGCCAGTGTCGTGGGCGACAGCTTTCCCATCGAGCGTGACGTGTTTTCCGTTGCTCTCCATCGTCAACTGCTGGAGATACGCCGGAAAGCGCTTCAGGTACTGCTCATACGGCAGAACGGCGACCGTTTGTGCGCCGAAAAAGTCGTTATACCAGACCGAGAGCAGGCCCATGATCACCGGCAGGTTCGCCTGGAAGGCAGCCGTGCGGAAGTGCTCATCCATCTGGTGAAAGCCATCCAGCATGGCGCGGAAGTGCTCCGGCCCGATCGCGACCATGGTGGAAAGCCCGATCGCCGAATCCATCGAATAGCGGCCGCCCACCCAATCCCAGAATTCGAACATGTTGGCGGTGTCGATACCGAATTTCGCCACTTCGGTCGCGTTGGTCGAAACAGCGACAAAATGTTTTGCTACCGACTTTTCATCGCCTCCCAGTCCGGCGAGTGACCAACTGCGGGCCGTGTGGGCGTTGGTCATGGTTTCGAGCGTAGTAAAGGTCTTTGAAGAAACAATGAACAGCGTTTCCGCCGGGTCGAGATCGCGCACCGCCTCCGCGAAGTCGGTGCCATCGACATTGGAAACAAACCGGAAGGTCATATCCCGCTGGCTGTAGTGCCTGAGCGCTTCATAGGCCATGACCGGCCCGAGATCGGAGCCGCCAATGCCGATGTTGATTACGTTACGAATGCGCTTGCCGGTGTGGCCTTTCCACGCGCCGCTCCGCACGCGCTCAGAGAAGCCGGCCATCTTGTCGAGCACCGCATGGACCTCAGGGACCACATTCTTGCCATCGACGAGGATGGAAGCGTCCTTCGGCGCGCGCAGGGCCACATGCAAAACGGCGCGCATTTCCGTGATGTTGATTTTTTCTCCGCTGAACATGGCGTCGATGCGCGCGCGCAAACCGGATTCTTCTGCGAGCTGAACAAGCAGCTTGAGGGTTTCGTCGGTGACACGATTCTTGGAGTAATCGAGATACAAGCCCACGGCCTCGATCGCCATGCGCTGACCGCGCTTGGGATCATCGGCAAACAATTGCCGCAGGTGCAGCTTCGAAGCGCTGGTGTAGTGCGACGCCAGCGCGCTCCAAGCCGATCGCTTGGGCGCTGGCCGCCTTGCCGGTGTTTGCGCGCGCGATGCCATGCTGTTGCTCGCTTTCATCCTGTCACCCCGTGGCTTGCAGGCTGGTTGCGCTCACGTGGACTCGGGGAGCATTTTGCCCGTTGGACGTGAGCACATGATTGGTGTCGTTCCACAGCCGGATGGCCGGGTGCGCGATGCTGTTTTCATACCCTACTGCGCTCAGGCTCGCCGTGCCCAGGATGAGGGACTCGCCATGGATTGGTTCCATGCCGATCCATCGTGTGGCCAGCACTCGCAGAAAATGTCCGCTGGAGAAGATCAGAACATCCCCGCTTGCTGCGCGCACCTGGCCCACCACGCGATCCGCCCGAGCCGCAACTTGCTGCGGCGATTCGCCGCCGGGACAGCCATCGCGGAACAATTGCCAGTCCGGGCGTTCCTTAAGGATGTCAACCGTCAGGCGGCCTTCGTATTCGCCGTAATTCCATTCGACGAGATCGGGATCGATTTGAGCCACCGCTCCGAAGCCGGCCAACTCACACGTCCGCCGCGCACGCTGCAAGGGACTGGTAAACACCTTCGCGAATGTCAGCCCGCTGAGGCGCTCTCCCAGCCGGCGCGCATTACCCTCCCCGCGCTCGGTAAGCGGCAGATCGGTGCGGCCGGTGTGCTGGCCGGTTACGGTCCACGCCGTCTCACCGTGCCGGGCCAGGTAAACAACTTGAAGTTTCTCGTTCATGCCGCCACCCCGGATTTGCGCTCGTAGGTTTCCAGTCCGAAGCTCGCAGCCCCAACCAGCGCAGCTCTGGCGGTAATCACGTGAACTGGGATGCGTTCCATCAGGTCCTTGAAGCGGCCCTTTCTTGCGAAGGCTTGCATGAACTGCGGCTCCTTCAGAGCGTCCAGCAGGTGCAGGGCAACCCCTCCAGCGAGATAGATACCACCCGTGGCCAGAACTTTCAGCGCGAGATTGCCGGCTTCACTCGCAAGAATCGAGACCAACATTTTGATGGTGGCCCGGCACAATTCGCTTGAATATTTTGGATCGCCCGCCGCCTCCACGATTGCTTTTGTGCGGTCCTGGGCGGAGGCGATCAATTGAGCGGCCTCAGGTTTTTCCGGTATGTGCTCGGCGTCGCGAAGATATTCGTAAATGTTGGGAATGCCGATTCCGGAGCAAACCCGTTCACAAGCTACGTGATCGAACCGCCGCAGCAGGTATTCGAGCAGATGAATCTGCCGCTCATCTGTGGGCGCGAAATCTGAGTGCCCGCCCTCCGAGCTGTGCGCCACGTATTGCGAGCCGTCCCACGTGAGAAATGACTCGCCCAATCCTGTTCCCGGCGCGATGACTGCAATCGTTCCCTTCAGGACCGGCTGCCCTTCATTGAGCGTGACCAGATCGAGTGCTCGCAACACCGGTACCGCACGCGCGACCGCTTCCAGATCGTTCATCAGATGGGCCGACTTGAGATTCAAGTCTTTGGCAAGCGAGAATTCATCCATCACCCATGGCAAGTTGGTCGTTTTCACATGGCCATCGATCACCGGGCCCGCGACGTCGAAAGAGCCGTACTCGACCGGCTGTTTCGCCTGAGCAAGGAACTCGGAAACCATCGCCTGCAGGCTGGGATAGTTGGCGCTGTGGAATTGTGCCTGGGCCAGTGGTGCGTGCGGCCCCGCCTCGATCGAGTAGATTGCCAGGTCGGTTTTTGTGCCGCCAATGTCGCCTGCTATCAGCATCGCTTCCACTCCTCTTCCATATCCTAAGCGTATCGTTCACTGTTCGGCTTTGAACCGCTCAGCGGGTAAAACAGAATGTACAAGTAGCAGATCACCGGCACAAAGAACGCGTGGTGAATCCCGATGCGGTCGGCAATCGCTCCTCTCATCCCGCCGGCTTCAACTCCGGCTTAGGCTCTTTGCTTGCTGCTGCGCCCGCATGGAAGGCAATCTCTTTCTCGAAATTGAAATCATAGTTGTGCTCTGTGTGATGAGTCGAACGCCGCGGCTGAAAGTCAGGCCCTGGATCGCCCATTGAATGAAGACCAGATTTTCGGCGAAATGCAAAAAACTAAACCGGAGATGTGCGAAAACGGATCGAATCGCGATATTCTCGCGTGACCACTTCCAGGAAGTCTTCCGTATCGCGTTGCTGTCGCGCTTCCACGCCGAGCTTTTTCTGGACGTGCTCCGCTATGCGCTGCGCGGTCGCGGTGCGCACCTCGGGGGCGAGGTCCAGCCGGCGGGCGAGAAAAGCTTCGATCAGCACCAGGTCGTCGTTCGAGAGCTTCGCTACAGGGTACGCAGAGGCCTGCGCTCCCGGCTGCAGGTTGAAAAACGGCTCGAAAATCTCGGCCGCCTTCTCGTGCACTACCACGGTGCCGGCCACCAGGTCGCCGAGCCGCTGGCTGCGCTTGTTGAGAAACATGGTGACGCAGCCCACGGCATAGACGCCGGGAATCTGGTCGACCACCCGCACCAGGTTGCGGGCGATGGCTTCGAATGCGGTGATGGAGCGGCCCGTGTCTTTGATCACGCGAATTCCGGCGTGGCGCTTGCCGGGAGTCTGGCCATTCCAGATGGTTTCGAAGAATGCGTAGTAACCCCAGTAAAGGCAGAACCAGATCAGAATCAAAACAGCGGCCGACCAGTTCCACGCCGAGGGCCAGATTCGCGACATTTGCCCACCCAGCACGATGAATGCGACCAGCGCCAGCACTACGTAGGCGATGAACTGCACTAGGATGTCGAAGACAATGGCCAGGAAGCGGCTGCCGATGCCGGCCAGCGGAAACTCAATGGCAATCTGTTCCGGGGTGTCGATGGTAAGCTTGTCGAACGAGTCCACAGATGATCTCCACCCGCTGGCTGGAACGCCGAAAACAGCACTGGGACCGGCTGGAACGGCTGCTGGAAGAAACCCGCGACCACGGCGTGCGGGGCCTTTCCCGCGGTGAACTAAGAGAGCTCAGCCTGCTCTATCGCCAGTCCGCGGCCGACCTCTCGGTGTTGCGGGAAGATGGGGCCAGCCTGCAGTTTGCGAACTACCTCAACCAGTTGTTGGCTCGGGCTCACAATACCATCTATGCGGGCCAGAAATCGAGTGCCGCGGGCATCCTTTGGTTCTACCGCGATCGTTACCCGCTGATCTTCCGCCAGACCTTCCGCTTCACCGCTGCCGCCTTCGCGCTGTTCGCCGGCGGAGCGATTCTGGGCGCCCTGCTGACTGCCGCCCGCCCGCAGTTCATGCATCACGTGCTGGGGCCGCACATGGTGGAAACCATCGAGCAGCACAAGATGTGGACGGAATCAATCGTCAGCGTCAAGCCAGTGGCCTCCAGCGGCATCATGACCAACAACATGTCGGTCGCTTTCATGGCCTTTGCCATGGGTATCACAGCGGGCCTGGGAACGGCTTACATGCTGATCTTCAATGGGCTGATGTTTGGGGTGATTGCGACGGCCTGCTGGTTTGGCGAAATGAGCCTGCCGCTGTGGAGCTTTGTCGCGCCCCACGGTGTGCTGGAACTGCCGGCAATCTTCATCGCCGGCGGCGCGGGGCTGATGATCGCGCACGGGCTGCTGTTTCCCGGAGTGCTCAGTCGCCGCGATTCGCTCGCGCAATCGGGAGCGCTGGCGGTCAGGCTGCTGCTGGGAGTTATCCCGATGCTGATGGTTGCCGGCGTGATCGAAGGATTTCTATCTCCATCGCATCTGCCGGCAACAACCAAGTTCGTGTTCGCGGCAGTGATGGCGGCACTGCTGGCGAGCTATCTGCTTTCGCGGCCGAAAGCTACAGCAAACTCCGCTCCTTAATCATTAAGTAGTGGTTCAGCACCGCAGCCGAGAGTTCGTTGGGTGCTATTTCCATCGCCAGCGCGCCGCGCTCGCGCAACTTGGCCAGTAGCAGCTCTCGTCGCTGCACCATGTCCAACGCCGCCACCGATTCGAACATCTGCTGCGAGTTCGCCGGACGCCTGACGGCAACCCTCGCCAGGTCGGACTGGCTGATCACGAGAAACAGCAGCAGGTGACGCGAGAGCAGGTGGCCGGCGCCTTCGATCACCTCGGGCGTCATCGCGGTTTCGGCGAGGTCGGTGATCCACACGATGAGCGCGCGCTGCTTCTGCAGCGCCATCAGCATGCCGGCCGCGCGCAGATGATCCGCCTCGGAGATTTCTGGCTGCAACACTGCCAGCCGGTCCACGATCTGGCGAAGATGCGCCGGGCCGCGGCCGAGGGGAACGCGCTCCAGCGGCCGGCGTCCGTAGGCGAGCAGGCCAACGCGGTCGCCGGAGTAAGCCGCCAGTTGGGCCAGTCCGAGAGCGGCGTTGGCTGCGTAATCCATCTTGCTCAGCTCCTCGACCCGTGCCCGCAGCAGACGGCCGGCGTCAAGGACGATCCACACCGGCTGGCTGCGCTCCATCTGGTGCAGCTTGGTGACCAGCTTGCCGCGGCGCGCAGTGGCGGTCCAGCAGATATCGCGGAATTCGTCGCCTTCGCGATATTCGCGCAGGCTCTCGAATTCGCGCCCCATGCCGCGCTGGCGCAGCAGGCGCTTTTCCAGTTCGATCTGGCGGCTGCGCGTCAGGTAAATGTTCTGCCGGCGAATCTCTTCCAGGTTGGGAAAGATGCGGACGCTCTGGCTGAGGTCCGCCGCGCACCAGCGTTCGCAAATCTCGAGCGCGCTGCGATAGCGCATGTACACCATGCCGGCGCGGAGGTCGCCGCGCTGCACGGGGCGGATGGTATAAGTTGCGCGCACCGGCCAGCCAGACGCGGCGGGCAGCTCGACCGTCGCGAGCTCGCTTCGGAGCGCGGCAGGCAAATCGTCGAGCGCGGTCGCGCGCACCGGCCTGCGGCCATCGTTGCGCAGTTCCAGTTCGACCTGTGTGCTTACGGCAAGCGACGGCGCAGCCAGCCAGCGCCGCTGCACGCTGAGTTGCGCGGGCCGGGAAAGCAACAGGTAATCGGCGATCCACGCGATCGCCAGCAGGCAATCCCACGCCGCAACGCCGTAAAGAAAAGTGCGGTTCCAGAAGCCGGGGATGATCCACAGCATTCCGCACAGAAACAGAAAGAAGAAGCGGCGCCCGAAGCCGAAGCCCAGCCGGCCGTGCGCCCGGCACGGCTCCGCGATGGTCGCCGGCACCAGGATGGTTTCGTTCACTTCGGTACCTCGACCGCGGCCAGCACTTCGCTGATCACGCGATCGGTGTCCATGCCTTCGAGTTCCGCCTCGGGCTTGAGGATCATGCGGTGCCGCAGCACCGGTAGCGCCGCGGCTTTGACGTCGTCGGGGATGAGATAGTCGCGGGCGTCGATCGCGGCGAATGCTTTGGCGACCAGCAGCAGGCTGATGGCCGCGCGCGGGCTCGCGCCCAGCGCCAGCGCCGGCCAGTCGCGCGTGCGGCGGACCACGTCCGTGATGTAGCGGAACAGCGCCGCTTCTACCTTCACCTCCTGCAGCTCGTGACGCGCCTGGCGCAGCAGCTCGGTGGGAATCGGCGCCAGTTGCAGCGCTTCGAGGTTGCGCGCGTCGAAGCCGCGGTGGTGGTTCTCTAGAATTTCTGCTTCCTGCTCGGCCTGCGGATAGGTGACTTTGATCTTCAGCAGAAAGCGGTCGAGTTGCGCCTCCGGCAGCGGATACGTGCCTTCGAACTCGATCGGGTTCTGGGTGGCAAAGACGGTGAAAAATTCGGTGAGCGGATAGCGCACGCCGTCGATGGTGATCTGCCGCTCTTCCATCGCCTCCAGCAGCGCCGCCTGCGTGCGCGGCGGCATGCGGTTGATCTCATCCACCAGCAGCAGATCGGTGAAGATCGGCCCGCGATGCAGCGAGAAGGTGCTGGTGGCAAGGTTCAGCACGTTGCTGCCGAGAATGTCGGCGGGCATGAGGTCGCTGGTGGCCTGCACCCGCTGGAATTGGATTTCGAGGATGCGCGCCAGCAGCTTGACCACCAGCGTCTTGGCAATCCCCGGCACGCCCTCGACCAGGGCGTGGCCGCCGCACATCACAGTCACCAGGGTTTGGTCAACGAACTCCTTCTGCCCGACTACCGCTTTGGCAAGTTCCGAGCGCCCGTGCGACAGCAGGCGGGCCATGGCTTCCATTAGTGTTTCTCCTGAGCGCGCGGCATGAGTGCGAGATCGCGCGAGTAGTCGTTGAGTGCCTGCACCAGCTCGAGGGCTTCCTTCTCCCGCAACACGGGATCGCCGATGGCGTGCTCGCAGCGAGCGAGCTTGGCGGCGAAATCGGGGCGATCATAACGCAGGCGCTGGCTTACGGCGCTGGCCATCGTGGCGGCATCCGGCTGGCCGGCCAGGCCCAGCCGCTTTTTGAGCAGATACTGAAAGCGCTGGTACGCGACCTCCAGCGCTACCTGATTTGCCTGCGCGCTCTGATATAAGCCGCCGAGCGTTTCCACGAATTCGAGCGGCGAAAGCCGCGAGGGTTCCACCAGCGGGCGCACCGGCCCGCTGCGCCGCGAGAAGGTAAACAGCACCGCCAGCAAGAGAATTCCAACCTCGGCCATCGCCCAGCACAGCGGCGTATCCGATATGTCGCCCCACAATCCGCGGCGCGAGCCGTGGAAGTATTCGTCCCAAAAGACACGGGTGCGGGCCGGGGCGCCGATGGAGTTCAGCAACAGCTCCAGGTTCGCAGCGTCGCGCAGGCCGGCGTTGGTAAGCGGAGTTGCTGCCGCCCACCAGATGACTTCTCCGTCGCCGAATTTGTAGGAGACGACAAGCGCGTCGTCGTCGCGCGCGTAATGCGCCACGTGTGCGAAGTTGTCCGTCGCCCAGTGGTTCCAGGCGTTCAGCCTGATCTCGCCGCCGCGGGTTAGCGTGCTGGGAATCGACGCCTTCGCGGTCAGCCAGCCTCCTTTGAGAGGACTCAACCCCTGGGCCCGGCCTTCGGGAAGAAGAGCGCCGCCGCTCGCTCCAGTGGCGAGCACGCGGCCTCCCGCGGCCAGGAACCTCTGCAGTGCAAGCCTGTCGTCGGAATCCATGACCCACATTGGCTCGGCAAGAATCAGCAGCGCTCCCGGACCCTTTGGCAACCGGCGCGGCGGATTCTCCCAGCGCTCGATCTGGTAGCCGGATTCCTTTAATAAGAGATAAGCCGCCTTCGCGCCACCCGAATCGCTCGAGTAGCTGGATGGCATCGGCGATTCCTGTTTTTGCTCGGGACCCAGCAGCGCCATTCCTGCGAGCAACAGCGTCACCACGGCTGCGAAGATCAGCAGCAGCTTGCGGTCGGCGGCAGCGACTTTCAGCGGCATCCAAGTCTCTCCAGTTGCGCGAGAGCTTCGGTGAAGTCGCCGGCGGCGGCTTCATGCTGGCCGTACCAGATGATCTCGAAGCGGCGGGTCAGCGCGTCGAGCACCGGACGCTTGTCGCTCGCACCGGGCAGCAGCCGCAGATATTCACGCGGGGTGCGGGCGCGGTCCGGAGGCCATGCGCCGCTTTGCTCGAGCTGCGAGATTGCCGCCCAATACGCAAGGTGCACGGCATCGCGCCAGCGGCCCTGCTGCGCCGCATCGCGGGCTTCGGCGAGCCACCTGCGCCAGTGCTTCTGCGAAGGCGCGAAGAGCACCGGCTCGCGCGGCCACTCGATCACTTGCCGCTCGACCGTCCGCTTCAGCCAGATCACTACCAGAATCGCCGCCACCGCGATCGCGCACCACACCAGGATTTCCCCACCGTGCGGAACATAGGAAACTTTGCGGAAGATCCGGTCCAGCCAGTGCACGATCCAGCGCTCGATCCGCTGCATCAACTGGTCCCACAGCGTGGGTCCATGCACGCTGCGGAACTCGCGCCGCGAGAGGATCTCACTGACCTTCTGCCGCGAAGCTGCCGGATAAGCGGCCGGCTGGGTGAAGAATTCGGCTTCGCGGCCCTGGGCGGCGAGGTGCGCCTGCATCTGGCGCAGCAGCTCCGGCTTGCGCTCGGGCTTGGCGGCGATGAACTCCGCCAGCGCCTGGTTCAGCCACGAGTGGCTGACTTCCATCGAGTGCGCTCCGTCGCTCACCTCGGATTTCTGCGGCAGGGACGCGCGAAGCTGGGGCGCCTGCTCGGGATGATCGGCCAGCGAGCCGACCTGCTGCGACCAGGCCTGCAATTGCGAGCGGTAAGACTCGAGCGTGAGCGGAGCGCCGGAGTCCGGTGCAGACGGCGGCGATTGCCCTCCGCAGGAAGCGATGACAAGCAGCGCAACCGCCGAGTGCAGCAGTGCCGAGCGCAGGCTCATCCCGCGCTGGCAGCCTGTGTTCCCAGCGCCGGCGTTCCATCCACCGCGGCTATCATCAATTGAATGTCGAAGGCTTCCTTACGCACGCGCTGGTCGTAATACACGAGCGAAAGAGCGATGGTCGCGATGGGTCCGGCGAGTGTCCCGGCCAGGAAACTGGCAAGCGCGGTGAAAAAAAGCGCTGTCGCCGGCGAGCCTTTGGCCACAGCAGCAGCCAGGAGACCCGCTGGAATCGCGAACGCCCACGCGACGATGAGACTGATTAAAGTCATAAGGAAGTAAATCACGAAAATCTGGCCGCGGCTGCCCTTGGACAGAAAGACGCTTCGCTTGATCGCGGCCGAGGCCTTGATGTCTTCGAGCACGCACGCCGCCACCGCCAGCGAATAGCGGAGGTAAAGCACAAAACCCACGATGGCGAGGACGAGGGCCGCAAGAAAGATAACCGCCACCAGCAACCCTGCTACGGTCTTACCGGCGGTTGGCACCATCAAAGGCATGGCAACGGCCGCGAGTATGAACAAAAGCGCAGGAAGGGCAAACGATCGCAGCGCAACCTGAAAGATCACCCAAACCACGCGGCCGTAGCGTCCTTTGACTTTCCCGTACGATTCTCCGATTGAAGTATTCCGGCCGAGGTGTACGGCTGAGACGGCAAAGACAGTGGCCGCATGCGCCACTGCCAGTCCGACCATGTATGCAATCGCGCCCACAAGTATTCCAAAGCCGCCCGCCGCAGCCAGCCCCAGATTGGCTGTCCGCGTATGGCCCGGTGTAGTAATCAGGGTGGCCTGTATAAGCTGCACCACCAGCATGCACGCCGGCGGCACGACCGCTATCCCGGCGAACAGCATGAAGTTGTTGCGGTAAAGATTGAAAGTGCGGTCCAGGATCTCGCCCGTGGTCATGGGGCGCAACTGGGTGGTCA
>Ga0335078_10017047_pt1 | contig 10791 bp, 8 predicted proteins | sample Lox_Sample_32_FD_206711 | JGI IMG/M metagenome (GOLD analysis project Ga0335078, IMG submission 206711) | Soil microbial communities from Loxahatchee National Wildlife Refuge, Florida, United States - Lox_Sample_3.2 | ecosystem: Environmental > Terrestrial > Soil > Wetlands | place: USA: Florida... | reverse complement strand
GATCCGCAGCCCGCAGCGGACCAGGATGAGGGTGATCAGCCGGTAGGCCGGGTTGTCCTGCCGGGCAAGGTCCGCGGGATCCTCGGCCTGGGCCATGACATGGCCGGCGAGTGCCCGGGGGAGCGGTTCCCCTTCGCGGGGGCAGTCCTCGGGGAAGATCACGGCGGACACGGGCAGCGGTGCGTCCCGCTGGCGGCGCCGGATGCCGCGCGGGAACGCGGGGACCTGGCCGATGCGGTCGCGGTGCTCTTCCTTCCCGGCCATGGGCACGGCCAGGTCGGCGAGGTAGCGCTCGAGGACGTCCCGGGTGATGCCGCCGGCGCCGTCGGTGCCCGCGGCGGCGGGGAATCCCGGGAACCGGGTGAGCGCCCGGACGCCCCGGTAGCAGGCCTGCGCTTCCAGGCCGGTGCTCAGCCGCCATCTCGCCCAGCGCTTGGCCAGGTCCCTGAGCCGCTGCTGGCCGGTTCCGGCGAACTGCAGGGTCGCGCGCCGGGAGTCGGCGCCCAGGCGGCGCATGCGCCACGTGCCCCGGGGATACCCGTTGCTCCGTCCCCCGCCCTCGGCGAGGTCGCTCACCTTGCGGTGAGCATAGGCCACCAGCGCCGCCAGGTGCTTGTTCCGCGAGGCACCGGGCGGGCAGGCGGCCCTCCAGTCCTGCTCGCCGCGGCCGGGCAGCGAGGCTGCCCCGCTTGCGGAGAGCCAGCGGATCATGGACCGGGCCGTGGCCGGCCTGGTCTTGATCATGTTGTCGTCGCGGCGGCGCTGCAGGGCATGCTGCACTTCCAGCCGCAGCCTGCCGGGCAGCGCGGTCAGGTCCGCCTGTTCCCGGGCGCCGGCGGGCTGATCGCAGCCGCCGATGAATTCCTCCAGGTCCGGGCAGCCGAGCTGCTTCCGCTTCCGGTGGCGGGAGGAGCACGAGACGGCTGCGGGGCGCGCCCGTAGCCGGCAGTACCTGATCCGGCAGGCTTCCTGCCCGGCACCGGGGACGGCGGGCGGCTGGCTGACTGCCCGTCCTCCGGCGTCCGGCTCCCCGGGCCGCTGCCATCCGCGCAGGCGGCGACGGCAGGGCCGCCGCTGCGCCGCCCCGAACCCGCAGCCCGGCACCGTGCACCCGGCCAGCGGCGCATGCCCGGACCACGGCCCGGCCGCTTCGCCCGGCGCGGCGAACGCGGCGGGACCGGGACGGCCGGCCTTGTCCCGCCGCTGGCAGCGCGCATAGCACATGCCGGCTGACCGCGCCGTCCGGCCGCACCGGGGAACACGGCAGGCATCACCGCCGAACACCGGGCCGGCCAGACCGAACGCCAAGACGCCGCCCCGGAACTCCGGGCGCACCGCGGCCATCAGCTTTCCCGGCAGCCCGGCAGGAGCCTGGCACTGCCCGCCGCCTGCGGTCTCCGGCCCGGTCACCGGCTGTCCTGCCCGCCGTCGAAGACGGCCGCGGCGACGCTGACCGTGACGCCGCCGCGGACGCCGCGGGCGTGCAGGTAAACAGGCGTCCCGCTCGCGGACGGGGTCTCGGTGGCCTCGTCCGGCCCCGGCGCCTGCCGCCACTCGGCGAACAGGCCGCGCCTGCCCGCGGCGGGGGCGAGAACCTGGCCGGACAGGGCGCCGCCGGAGGCGGTGACGGTCCAGGCGATCACCGGGATGCCCGGGTGCGCGACCAGGATGGCGGCTAGCTCGGCGGCGGCCTCCTGCTGCCAGCCGGACCGGCCGGCCTGCGTGATCCAGCCGCCGCTCGCCACTGCACTTCCTTCCCGGTGAGCCAGCCGGCCTTCTCCGGCGCCGCCCGCGCGTCCTCCGCCGCCGTGTGCCCGTAGACCGGGGACGTGACTGCTGCCGACCAATGACCGGGCAATGCCGAGGCAACCTCAACCGGGACACCGTCACGCAGCCGCCTGGCCGCCGCCGTGTGCCTGAACCAGCGGGGGCCGAAGGCGACCCCGGTCCCGGCCCGCAGCCGTAGCACGAGATCGCAGGCCGCCCGGCAGGACCATGCGCGCCCTTCCGGCTCCGCCCAGATGTTGACGAAGGCACGGCCGCTGTCGATGCTGCCGTGCTCCTCGTGCAGGTAGCCGGCATAGAGCCGGATCAGGCCCGGCCCGGCGGGGACCGTCCGGGCGCCGGACCTGGCCCTGGCCCCGTTCTCGTTCTCCCGCGGCACGATGCTGATCTCCTGCCTGGCGGCGGCGATGTCCTCATGCCGCAGTCCTGGTACCTCGCCGGCCCGCCACCCTGCCTCATGAAGGACGGCGAAGAAGAAGCGGTCCCGCAGCCTCGTGCAGGCATCCAGGATCACCTGCATCCCCGCGGCGGTCAGGACCCGCGGCAGCTTCCCCGGCGCCTTCAGCGCGATCGCCCGCCCGCGATGCGGCTTCCCCTTGCTGACGTGGTGCAGGAACCGCTTCCACCCGCCCCGCCCCCCGGCCCGCCACGCGGCCAGCAGGTCACCCGCCCCGGTGCCGCCGCGTGCCTGGCGCGCGTAGAACGCGCTGACGGCCGCGAGCTTGCGGTCCACCGCCGAGGCGCCGGCATGCGCCGTCGCGGACGGCAGCACCGCGACCTCACCGGGCCGGCCCGCCGGGGGAAGCTGCAGCCAGGCGGCGAACTCCCCGACGTCCTCCAGCTCCAGCCGGGCCTCGCGCCAGTCCAGCCCCCGGAAGCAGAGGAACTCCCGGTAATCCCCGAGATCGTGCGAGTACGCCTCCACCGTGCTCGGCGACCGGCCGATGCCGGCGAGACAGGCCAGGAACCGGTCGACCGGGACGACCGGCACGCCGTCATCCCCCAGCACGGTCCACGACCGGGTTCCCGAGCCGGGAATCACCACCGGGTGCACGAGCATCGTCTCCTCCTTCAGCAACGTCATGGACGAAGCAGGAGATAACCGCGCATCAACCGCTATCCGGGCAGGCGAGAACGCTCGTGGCGGACGTTAAGGACACCTCAGCTGAGGCTGAAGAAAACCGGCGGGAAGTGGCAGACCGTGATGTCCAGGCCGGCCTCGCGGGCCAGTTCCGCCAGGCCGGCCTTCCAGCCCCGGCTGACGGCGGCGTTGGAGCCGCCCGCGTCGCAGGTCACCAGCAGCCGCGTGGCCTGCGGGTAGGCGGCCTTCCCCGCGAGCTGCCACCAGCGGCGGACCGACTCCACGGCCAGCGCGGCGGTGTTCCCGTTGGTGCCGACGTTCACGAACCCCCGTGTTCGCCGCCGTGTCGTAGACGCCGTAGGGGACGGCGTGCCGACCGTCCTTCTCCGGGAAGTCGCGGGACCGCACGACGGGCGGGTCGCCGGCCGGGCGCCGCTCGCGGCCGTCCTGGCCGTAGTTCCCGATCTTCTCCCGCTTCTTCGAGTCGACGCTGATCACCGGCTGTCCCGCGGCCATGTGGCCCGCGGCCTGGGCGGCAATGTAGCGGAACTGGGCGTCCCGCTCCGGGTGCTGCCGGCCCTCCGCGGCCCGCGAGACTGACTGCAGCGTGTACCCGGCCGCCTTCAGCGTCCGCCACGCCGTCGACGGCGCGCACGGGTGCCCGGCCGCCGCCAGCTCGCCGGCCAGGTTCTTCACGCTCCGCGTCGTCCACAGCAGCGGCGCGCACGGGTCGCCCCGCATCGAGTCTCTGACCAGCGCCTCCAGGGCCGGCAGCAGCCCGGGATCGGCCACCGCCTTCGGCGGCCGGCCGGCCCCGGGCCGGCGGACCCGGCCTGGCGGGGCCGACTCGCCCGAGGCGACCTCGGCCGCCCCGTCCGCGACCGTCTGCCACGACGCCCCGGTCAGCGACGCGACCCGGCCCGTGCCGCCGTGGCCGGCGGCACGGGCCACCGCGCCGAGCACCAGCCGCCGGGCACGCTCGTCCAGCATCGGCAAAAGCAGCTCAAGCTCCGGCCCCATCCGATCCAGAACCGCGTTTTCATCGCCCATAACACGAGCCTGCCACGCGACACGCCCATGACTCAGCTAAATACAAAACGCTGCCTATGTGGTCGGAACAACACCCAATGAATTCACGGTGGGACGGATGATGCAGATGGGGCGAGGCGGGCGGGCTGGAGCGGCTCAGGCCAGCGCCGTCGCCACGCCGTCGGGGCGCGCGGCGGCGATCCCGTCGGGGCGCGCGGCGGCCACCGCGCCGAGCGCCTCGAGGGCAGCGCGGGTGCCAGGGTCAAGCTCCGTGCCCGCGCGGACCAGGGCGAACAGCTGCCGGGAGGCGGGCGCGCCGACGACGGGCAGCACGGCGAGGCCGCACGGCCGCAGCGGCTGCGCCGAGCGCGGGATGAGCGCCACCCCCACGCCGGCCGCCACAAGCGCGGCCACGGCGTCCCACTCCCTGCAGTAGTGCCGCACGTCGGGCGAGAACCCGGCGGCCGAGCAGATGCCTGTGACGATGTGGCTGCACGCGTCGCTGGCCGCGGCGCCCACCCACACGTCGCCCGCGAGCTCGGTGAGGCCGATGGCGTCCCGGCCGGCGAGCGGGTGGCCGGCCGGCACCACCGCGTCCATCACGTCGGCGATGAGGTCCACCCGGTGGTAGCGCGCGTCCTCCCGCGACGGCGCGCCCGGGTAGTCGACGGTCACCGCGATGTCGAGCTCGCCCGCGTCGAGCAGGTCAAGCGCCTCGTCCGGTTCCCGCTCGCTGACCAGGACGGTCAGGCCTGGGCGGTCCGTGCGCAGCGCGGCGGTGGCCGGGCCGACGAGCGCGGTGATGCCGGTCGCAAGCGAGCCGACCCGCACCTGCCCCACGGTGCCGTCCGCCCAGGCGTCGAGCGCGGCCCGCGTCCGGTCGGCGAGCTCGCGCATGCTCTCCGCGTGGATGAGCAGCAGGCGCGCCTGGCCGGTCAGCACCACGGTGCGGCCGCGCCGCTCGAGCAGCGGCACGCCGACGTCCCGCGACAGGGCGGCGAGCCGCTGGGACACCGCGGACGGCGTCAGGTACATGGCCTCGGCGGTGGCGGTGATCGTGCCGCGCCGGTCGAGCTCGTGCAGCAGCCTGAACTTGCGCCAGTCGACCATGAAGTCCCAGCTAACGCTTTTCATGAAAATAGTCTAGATGGACATAAATAATTGCGCATTAGACCATAGGTGGGTGACACGACGCGGCGCCATCCTGTTCGCCCTGCTAGGCATCGCCTGGGGCATACCCTACCTGCTGATCAAGGTCGCGGTGGAGCAGCTCGACCCGGCGATGCTCGTGCTGGCGAGGACCGCGATCGCCGCGGCCGTGCTGCTGCCGTTCGCGATCGCCCGGGGCGAGATCATGCCGGTGCTGCGCCGCTGGCGGCCGCTGCTCGTGTTCACGGTGGTCGAGCTTGTTGTGCCACAGTTCCTGCTCGGCTCGGCCGAGGAGCGGCTGCCGAGCTCCACCACCGGCCTGCTCGTCGCGGCGGTGCCGCTGGCCGGCGTGGGCATCGCGTTCGCGCTCGGCCGCCCGGAGCGGCTCGCGCCGCTGAACTGGCTCGGCATCGCGCTCGGCATGGGCGGCGTGGCCGCGCTCGTCGGCTTCACCGTCGGGAGCGCCGACCTCGGCTCGGTCGGCAAGGTGCTCGTGGTGGTGGCCGGGTACGCGCTCGGCCCGGCGATCATCGGCAAGTGGATGCCCGACCTGCCGGGCACCGGCGTCACCACCATCGCCTTCACGATCACGGCCGTGGTCTACGCGCCCGTGGTCGCGGCGACGCGTGCCTGGCCGTCGGCGTGGCCCTCGGCCTCCGTGCTCACCTCGGTGATACTGCTCGGCGTGGTGTGCAGCGCGGCGGCGTTCAGCATCATGGTCGCCCTGGTCGGCGAGATCGGGCCGGTGCGGGCCACCACGGTCACCTACGTCAACCCGGCGGTGGCGCTCATCGCGGGCGCGGTCGTCCTCGGCGAGCCGGTCACCGGCTGGTCGGTGCTCGGCTTTGCCCTCATCCTGGCGGGCTGCTACCTGACGGCCATCCGCCGCCGCCCGGCCGGCCGGGCCGGCCACCCCGGCGACGTCCCGGCCGAGGCCGGTGACCGTGCCCCTGCCGGGAGCCAGGCCGCACCCGCCTAGAATTCGGAGACGTCGGCCGGATGGACGCTGTCGACCGGGATATTAGGCCTGTCGTGCGCGATAGGCGGCGCGGCACCGGGTAGCAGAACGCCGCGCTGACCTGTACGCGTGGGTAACCAACAGAGAGAGCACCGACGCCATTGCCGCCAGACCCCGCGCCGCCTGGCCGCCCGCGGCCGCGTCACCGGATGATCGACCGGGTGGCGACCATCCTCGACCTGGCGGCGCGCTCGCGTCACGGGATCACGCTGACCGAGTTCGCGCGCGAGCTCGGCGCCCCGGTGAGCTCCATCCAGGGACTGGTGAACGGGCTGGCGGCGACCGGGTACCTGGACGAACGGGACCGGCGGTACGTGCTCGGCCCCGCTCCGTTCCTCCTCATCAGGCTGGCCGGCCGGCTGCCCGTCACCACGGTCAGCCATGCTGACCTCGCGGCCATGCACGAGGAGACCGGCATGACCGCCGTGCTCGCCATCGTCGTCGGCAGCGACCTGTACTACGTGGACTACGCGTCCTCCGATCCCCGGTACGCCTACCTGGCGGAGGGGTTCGTCCGCCGCTCCCTCATCCGCACGTCGGCCGGCTGGGTGCTGCTCGCCGGGATGGAACGGCGCGACCTGTGGGCGCAGCTCGGCGCGCTGCCGCCGGACGACGCCGCCCTGGTCGGCCGCTTCCTCGGGGAACTGCCGCGGATACAGCGCGACGGACTCGCCGTCACCCCCGGCGTGTCCGCCGACGCGGACGGCGTGTCCGTCGCGGTCACCGAGAACGGCAAGACGGTCGCCGCGGCGGGCATCATGGGCGACCCTGGCGAGGTGGGCCAGCGCACGGAGGAACTCATCGCGGTCCTCGTCAGGCACCGCGCGCGGTGGGCCCGCCGTGCCAGCGCGCGGGGCGGCGGCGGCGCCGGCTAGCGGCGGCGCCGGCTAGTTAACAGGCGGCCCGGCTGCCAGGGCTCCAGCGGCGCCACGGCGGCAGGATCCTGGTACGCGAGGCAACGGCGCGCCTGGCGGGCGGTCGAGACGGCGTCGCCGGATCTGCCGGTAAACAAATCACAACCGGTAAATAAAAGACGACTGGAACGCTTTTTCTTTACATCGGGCGAAAAATTTACCTGCTGGGAAAAATTTACCGGTAAAGCTGCGTGCAACAGGGGCGCATGATGCGCCAGCTCACCCGGGGCGCCGCCGCGCGAACCACCATCCGGTCGCCGCGGCGGCACGGGCAACGAACCGGCCTCTCCACGGCGAGGCCCCGGTGCCAGGCACGCTCCCCGGCCGGCAAGCCTCGGCCGCCGCAGCACAGCCGCCCACCGCAGCCACGCCGGCACCCAGTGAAACACGCGACGGCCATGCAGCCAGCAAGCCTCCCGGCCTTGCGGCTAGCGGGGGCGGCAGAGCCGTTTCCCTGCCCGGCCCGCGGTGAACAACCAATGACATGAGCCAGCCGGTGCCCGGAGCCGGCGGCGGGCCGCCCGACTACCGCGCCGCCGCGGCGGCCGGCGTCGCCGCGCTGCAGCGCTGGTACTCGCCGCGCACCGGCCGCTGGCGTACCACCGGCTGGTGGAACGCCGCCAACGCGCTGACCGCGGTGATCGGCTACACGCGCTGCACCGGGGACCAGGCCTACCTGGGGGTCATCCCTGCCACGTTCCGCGCCGCGCAGCGCTGGTACCGCGGCGGGCACCGCGAGTTCAGCAACAAGTCCTTCGACGACAACGGCTGGTGGGCGCTCGCCTGGGTGACCGCGTACGACCTGACCAAGGACCGCAGGTACCTGGAGGCGGCCCGGGCGATCTTCGCGCGCAACCAGGGCGGCTGGGACGAGGTCTGCGGCGGCGGGCTGTGGTGGAATACGGACCGGCGGTACAAGAACGCGATCACTAATGAGCTGTTCCTGGCGCTGGCCGCGCGGCTCGCCCAGCGGGTCCCCGGCGAGCGGGAGCACCGGGAGTACCTGGACTGGGCGCTGCGGACCTGGGAATGGCTGCGCGGCAGCGGCATGATCGGGCCGGACGGCCTGGTCAACGACGGGCTTACCGCCTGGTGCGCGAACAACGGCGGCACCACCTGGACCTACAACCAGGGCGTGGTGCTCGGCGGCCTCGCCGCGCTGTGCGAGCTCACCGGCGACCAGGGCTACCTGCGCGCCGGAGAGCTCATCGCGGACGCGGCGCTGCGCGGCCTCACCAGCCCGGCCGGCATCCTCGCCGAGCCGTCAGAGACGTCAGCAAGCGATGGCGACCACACGCAGTTCAAGGGCATCTTCGTCCGCTACCTGCGCGACTTCCAGCGGCTTCGCGGCAAGCCGGCCTACCGGGCGTTCATACTCGCCAACGCCGGCTCCGTCTGGCACCGGGCGCGGAACCCGGACTGCCAGTTCGGGCTGTGCTGGGCGGGCCCCTTCGACAAGGCCGACGCGAGCAGGCAGTCCTCCGCCGTCGAGGTGCTCACCGCCGCCGCCGACCTGACGGCCGGCCCGCGCTTATTAGGATCGGCGGTGTGGATCTTGAACTGGTAGGAAAGCGGGCGATCGTGACCGGCGGCAGCCGGGGGATCGGGCTCGCGGTGGCGAAGGCACTGGCGGCCGAGGGAGCGCACGTGGCGCTTGTGGCGCGGGACGCGACCGCGCTCGCGGCGGCAAGTACGGCCGTACTTGAGGCCGGCGGCCCGGCCGCCGGGCAGGTGATCACGGTGAGCTGTGACACCGGGGACGACCACGCCGTGCGGCGCATGGCCGCGGACGTCGCGGCCGCGTTCGGCGGGGTGGACATCCTGGTCAACGCGGCGGCGCGGCCGAACACCGGGGCCGTGGTCGGCATCGAGGAGTTCGACGACGCCGAGTTCACCGAGCAGGTCAACGTGAAGGTGCTCGGCTACCTGCGGTGCGCCCGCGCGGTCGCGCCGTCGATGAAGGCCAGCGGCTGGGGCCGGATCATCAACGTCAGCGGGCTCGCGGCGCGGTCGTCCGGCGCGATCACCGGCACGGTGCGCAACGTCGCCGTCGCCGCGGCGACCAAGAACCTCGCCGACGAGCTCGGCCATCACGGCATCAACGTCACCGTGGTGCACCCCGGCGTCACGGTGACCGAGAAGACGCCGGAGATACTCGCGCTGCGCGCGGAGCGGGCCGGGACCAGCGTGGCGGAGGTGGAGAAGCGGCTCGGCGCCTCGGTCTCCATCGGCCGCCTGGTGACCGCCGAGGAGGTGGCAAGCGTGGTCGTCTTCCTCGCCTCGCCCAAGAGCGTGGCCATCAACGGCGACGCGATCGCCGTCGGCGGCGGTGCCCGCGGGCCCGTCTACTACTGAGCCGGAGACAATAAGCGGGAGTACCGCGAAGTGATGCCCCAGATCGAACCGCTCGGCCGGATCTGTGGACCCATGTCCGCTTTATCGGCTATCCATGCTCCCAGCACGTAGGGGCTAGGCTCCAGCTTCTGCTACCTGGCCCTGGGCCGGAGGGAACAACTGATCGAAAGCGTTCGCGGCCTGCAGCCTGTACAAACCCTCGAATGGCAGCAAGAGTGTCGAGTCGGGCACCGCGCTAGCGAGCTGGTAAGCGTCAAGCCCGTTTCCAAAGACAGATTCGCGCAGATTCTGAACCGTGCCACGGAATTCTGCTGATACGTCAGGCTTCAGCGGCCATCGACACCAGATGGAGAAGGCATATTCAGCGTCTATTGGGTAAAGGGTGCCACCGCGCAGCATCTCAGCCCTGGCAGCAGCCAAGGCGTAGCAGCCGGAAATGAAATCATCCTCGTATCGGAGTTCGGTTTCCGTCGCGGTGGTCCCAAGGATACTGCGGAAAAGCCCGTCGAGTTCACCGAACATATAGGGGCCTTGAATATCGAGCTTGGCAATGTACATCACGCCTCCTGGCAGTTCATTTCATGGCGGTGCTTACGAGCCCATAGAACGCAAAGATGAGTTGCAAGCTCCCAGTCAGGAGCCAGATGAGCTGGAAGCCAAGAAGGGTTCCAAGGCTCTTGTGCTTGAAAAAGTTAGGTTTACTTCCCGCAGCCTTGTAACTGCTGGCAACAAAAACGTAAAGCCCAAGGCTGAGCGATACGAGGAAACAGACACTCGCTGTGAAGAAGCCACTGAGGGTATCATTCGTCAAATTGACCTTCTGGCCCGTTAGCTGAACCGCAATCACCGTAAGGGGAAGAAGAATCCCGGTGGCCGTCAGCGAAGCAGAGACTGCGGCACGTCCGGCGTCGCTAGCACCCTGCTCGTCGGGAAGTGACCCGGTATCAATACTGATCCATGTAAGGAGATGAACCACGCTGAGTACGACGATAATCAATCCATCAGTAAGCCATTGCCACCAGGGAAGAGCTGACCAAGGAGATGCACCCACCCCTTCCTCCCAACTGACGCATAGCCGATAGAAGGTGCCCGTGCGACGCCTTCAGCAACTAATGTTGACTGCTCGACTCATTTTGTCAAGAGCGGCCTCGACTCCGTTACAGGCCGACACGAAATCGCTCCGCGTTCCCAAGATGCTCAGCCCAAATGGGGGATATGCACCTTCCTGCGATATGCGACTGGTCCCGCCCGCGTGTCACTCGCGATCTCCGCCGCGCTCCCGGGCGGGGCAGCCTTTATCGGAAAGCCCGCAGCCGCCGGAGCGAGAGCCAGTCCCCGTCCTTGAGACCGCGGTATCCGGCACGAGGGTGGTACCTTCCAGGCATGCTGGGTCCAGGACAGGGAGAGCGGAATGCGACGCAGCACGGACCGGATCCTCACCACCCACGTCGGGTCGCTGC
>Ga0335078_10017046_pt1 | contig 10791 bp, 10 predicted proteins | sample Lox_Sample_32_FD_206711 | JGI IMG/M metagenome (GOLD analysis project Ga0335078, IMG submission 206711) | Soil microbial communities from Loxahatchee National Wildlife Refuge, Florida, United States - Lox_Sample_3.2 | ecosystem: Environmental > Terrestrial > Soil > Wetlands | place: USA... | reverse complement strand
CCCGACCGCGGCCCGGACGCCGGGGCCGGAGTCGACGGGGACGCCCAGGCGGGCGAATCGCCTGCTGAGCTCGGCTGGCGGCAGGAACCGCCCGTCCGCGCCGACGTTGCCGGCAGTCGGAGCGCTCACGGCGCCGGGGATGTGGCCGGCCACCGGATCGACCGGCTCGGTCTCGCCCCGGTACCGCGGGCCTGCCCTCGCGTCCAGCAGCACGCCGGACCGGGCCATCGCGGCAGCGCCGACCGCGTCCAGGACCAGGAGCTGGCCGGGAACCGCGGTGAAATCTCCCGCCGCAGCCTGCGGCTCGTCCCCCGTGGCGACCGGCTGCCCGGCCGCTGCCCACCCGCGGAAGCCGCCGTCAAGGACCCGCACCCGGTCGTGACCGAAGTACCGCAGCGTCCACCAGGCGCGCGCGGCGATAGTCGAGTCGCCGTCGTCGTAGACGACGGCGAGGCGCCCCTCCCGGACGCCCGCCCGCCGCATCGCGGCCGTGAAATCCTCGGCGGCCGGAAGCGGATGCCTCCCGCCAGTGCCCGGCGGTCCGGCCAGGTCGGTGTCCAGGTCCAGGTAGACGGCCCCGGGCAGGTGGCCGGCGCGGAAGCTGTCGATTCCGGGCGGCCCGCCAAGCCGCCAGCGCACGTCGAGCAGCACCAGCGGGGCATCGCCGGCCAACTCGCCGGCCAGGGTCCCGGCGTCGATCAGCACGCTGCCGGCCGGCCCAGGCGCGGCGGCCGGCCCAGGCCGATCAGCGTCCATGCTGGGGATAAGCTCTCCATTCCTGTGGACAAGGGCCGAAGATCCGGTGGGTTTCCCAGGCCCGGCTGTGGACAAACCCGCCGGGCCGGCGCGTTTCCAAGATCCGGGCCGAAACCGAGCACGCGAGCTTGCGCTAACGGGCAAGAGGAGAGCGACCAGCCCGGCCCCATGGCTGCCCGAGCGGAGCGGCAAGCTTGACACCCCGACTATGCGCGCCACTCACAGGAAGGTAGCAGCTCAAAGATCCGCCTCCCGCAAGCAGCCTTCGCAGTCGCGGCTAATCACCCGGCTACAAGACCGACATGGTCAGCAGCGGCACAAGCTGGTCCGCGGGCGTCAGGGAGCCGTGCATGCCGATCAGCGCCGACTCGCGGGGTTCCGCCTCGGTGGCCACGACGGCGTATGGGCCGGCGGGAGCCGCGACCACGTCTCCGATCCGGGGGGCCAGCCGGTCATCCACCGGCCCGAACCAGCCGTCGGCGATAGCCTCGTCCCGAGACGCCACCCACGCCCGGTGACCCAGGATCTCGCGCCACGCCACGAGCACGTCACCCGCCGCGCCGGGCCGGGCGTACACATGCCTGGCCCTCGGCTCGCCGCCGAGGAGGGCCACTCCCGCCCGGAGCGCGGGCACCATGTCGGCGTCGATCCGGTCCTGCAGCGGCACGTCCACCATGCCGTGATCGGCTGTCACGTGCAGCGCGGTTCCCGGCGGAAGCGCCCCGGCCAGCTGCTCGGCCAGCTTGTCGACGTGCCCGAGGTGATACCGCCAGGCATCGGAAGCGCAGCCGAAGACGTGGCCGGTGGCGTCCAGCTCGCCGTGGTACACCATCGCCAGCACCCTGTCCGAGGTGCCGAACGCCGCCGCCGCCTCGCCGACGAGAGCGCCGAACGTGTCGGCGGCCAGGACCTCAGCCCCGCGCATGGTGGCCACCGACAGCCCGGTCCCGCCGAGCGAGTGGTGAGCCACACGGAACGCGCTGATGCCCGCCGCTGCCGCGCGCTCGAAGATCGTGGATCCGGGCTGCCAGCTGACGGGATCGACCCGCTGATCCCAGCGCAGCGCATTGAGCAGCCTGCCCTCACCGGGCACCGCCACCTGGTACCCGAGCACGCCATGCTGCCCGGGCGGCCGCCCGGTCCCCAGTGAAGCCAGGCCTGTCGCCGTCGTGGCCGGGAACCCGGCCGTCAGGGGGCGCCCGGCCACGGCAAGCTCGGACAGGAACGGCGCGGCCGCGGGATGCTCGCGCAGCAGTTCCCAGCCAAGCCCGTCGACGACCAGGAGGCAGGCCCGCTCCGCGGGGGGCAGCTGCAGCGGGTTCGGCTCGCTCGTCACCCCCAGCGATGCCAGCACCGACGATGCGAGATCGGCGAGACTGGACTCGCCGTAACGCGGCAGCGACGGCAGCGACGTCGGCAGATCAGCTGTGGCGGCCAACGGCCCTTCGCGTGTCATGAAGTCCTCATCAGGCGCGGCTGGTGGCCTCGGACAGTGCCTGGGCGAATGCGAGCACCTGCCGCACCGCCTCTTCCCCGTCCGCGGCCTCGCTGACGCGCATCGTCAGATCATCGGCGGTCACGGTCCCGGTGTACCCATGATCCGCCTCGCAGCTTTCATCCCCGCAGTGCGCGGGCTCGAGTTCGATGTGGGATAGCACGTTCCAGCCGATGGTCAGCACCACCTCGCTCGGCATCGTGGTGCCCGGCACGTAGGAGGCCGGATCCGGGATCACCCGGGTCACGGCGACCGAGGAGACCTGGCTGAACCTGACGGCCTCGGTGCTGGTCTCCGCCTGCGGGCGGGAGTCCTCGTCGCTGGCGTCGGGAGGACTCTCGTCGGTGTGCGAGTAGACCAGCCGGGTCGGAGTGAGTGCCAGGACCGTCATGTGGCGCCGTACCTCCATGCCGGGATCGAACAGCGCGTCATGGGTCACGACGTAGGAGACGACCGGCTCGGTCCCGAGAGCGGATGACACCGCGTCGAAGACCAGTCCCGGGTAATAGCCGCTTCGCTCGATCGCGGCGCGCATGCCGCCCGCCGCCGCGATTCTGGTATCCCTCATCCCCCTATCCTGCCCTGTCCGGTCCCCGTCGCTCACATGGTGGGGCATAGAACCCTAGTCAGGCAGGCCTGCGACACCACGCCGCCTCCGCGCTCGATCCACCGCAGGAACTCATCGGGTAACAGCTTAATCAACCACCATCCGGCCACGCCCGACATGGTATGCCCATTACTGGAAGAACGGCGCGTTCGCCATGCAGCTGGCCCGCGCCGTCCCGCGCCGTCCCGCGCCGTCCCGCGCCGTCCCGCGCCGTCCCGCGCCGTCCCGCGCCGCCGCGACCCTACGCTGAGCTGCCATGCGCCTGCGTGCACCCCGGCCGAACGAACCGCTGCTGGGCGGCCTGCGGCTCGCTGTGACGCTGCTCACAGCCATCCCGTTGCCAGGCGGACCGGGCCCCGGGTCCGTGCCGTCTCGGCGAACCGCTGCCTCGGCGATGGCCTGGGCGCCGTTCGTCGGCCTGCCGCTCGCAGCAGCGGCCGCTGCAGTGCTGGAACTGGCGGGACGGTGGGGCCGCACCGGCCCGCTGCTGGCGGCGGTCCTCGCGATGATCACGCTGGCCGCCGGGAGCCGGGGCCTGCATCTGGACGGCCTGGCGGACCTGGCGGACGGCCTCGGCAGCCGCCAGCCAGCTGACGGGGCCCTAGCGATCATGAAACGCTCGGACATCGGGCCGTTCGGCGTCGTCACGCTGGCGTTCACTCTTCTGGTGCAGGTGGCCGCGCTGGCCCAGGCTCAGGCGCTCGGACGCGGGGCACCCGCGGTGATCTGCGCCGTCGTGTCCGGGCGGCTCGCTGTGTCCTGGGCCTGCCGCCGCGGCGTGCCCGCCGCGCGCGACAGCGGCCTTGGCACCCTGGTGGCCGGGACCCTGCACCCCGCAATCCCGGTCATCCTCACGGCGGCGGCCCTCGCCGCGGCGTCAGCGTTCGGGATCATTGCCGTGGTTGGCATCGCGGCCGGGCTGGCCGCTGCACTGGCGGTCGGCGGGCTGGCTGTGCGGCGCCTCGGCGGCATCACCGGCGACGTGCTCGGCGCCCTAGTCGAGGTCGCCACCGCGGTCTGCCTGGCGGTCACCGCGATCAGCTAGGCGGGCCCGGCTGCAGGACCTCGGCGAGGCGCCGGGCGTAACCGGCCGCCTCGTCGTCGTCGGCGTACCGGGTGCGGGGCCAGAAGAAGCCACGCAATCCGTCCCCTTTTGTCCGGGGTACGACGTGCACGTGCAGGTGCGGAACGCTCTGGCTGACCGCGTTGTTCTCGCCGACGAAGCTGCCCTGGGCGCCCAGCGCCGCCGGCATCGCGGCGCTGACCCGCTGCACGCGGGCGAACAGCGGTCCTACCAGGCCGGCCGGCAAGTCGGCGAGGGTCACATGGTGCGCGCGCGGCGCCACAAGCACGTGGCCCTTGAATACCGGCCGCGCGTCGAGGAACGCCACGGCGATGTCGTCGGCAAGCACGATATGGGCGGGCACGGTGCCGCCCGCGATACCGCAGAAGAGGCAGTCGCTCACCCGGGAACGGTACCGGCACGGACGAGGCTCAGAACTCGACCGGATTTCTGACCACCGGGCAGCCAGCCCGGCCCGGAGCGGAACCTGATCCGATTCGGCTCGCCCGTAGACGATGAGCGGGCGGGCCGCATTCCACGAATTGCATACGGCAATTCGCGAAAGGCGGTAATCTCCGTCCCCGGGCGTTGTCCGGGGGAGAGTGATCACGCTGTGTTACATCTGCAGAATTTCGTCTACGGCCCGGTGATGCCGGGGCTCGGCTTCCTCGTGTCCTGCGTGGGCGTTTTCCTCGGCCTGCGCTGCGTCACCCGGGCCCGAGCCTGCGAGGGAGCGGCCCGTACCCGGTGGCTGCTCCTGGCAGGGGTCTCGATTGGCAGCATCGGGGTCTGGGCCATGGACTTCGTCGCCAGGCTAGGGTTCGCGGTCTCCGGCGAGACCGCGCGCTACAACGTCCCGGTGACGATCGCCAGCCTGCTGGTCGCGGCGGTAGCCGTGACCAGCAGCCTGCTGATCATCGAGCGCGGTGAGGACGAGTCCCGCACGCTGTCCCTCGGCGGCCTGCTCGCCGGGTTAGCCGTGGCCGTCACGCACTACCTGGGCATGGCCGCCATGCGGATGCCGGGCCGGCTGTCGTACTTTCCCGCGCTCGTCCTGCTGTCGGTCGCGTTAGCGATCGTGGCCGCGACCGCTGCGCTGTGGGCCGCGGCCCGGCTGCGCGGAATCTGGGCCACCCTGGGTGCCTCGCTGGTCCTGGGCGTCATCCTTTGCGGGGTCCACTACAGCGCCATGGCGGCCGTGCGCATGTCCCGGGCGAAGGTCCCTGGCGGGATGGTCGTGGGCGGCGGCAGCGGGTCCACCGCCCAGAGCCTCATGCTGCCGGTCATCCTCTGCGTGAGCGTCGTGGTGTTCCTGGTGTGGGCGGCCATCGCCCTGTCACCCACCGAGGACGCGATTCTCTACGACGCGGCTCTGCTGGACTATATCCGCAGGCGTGAGACGCGCCTCGGCGTCAAGACCGGGGCCCAGCGGGCCTCCCGCAAGGGCTACCCGGCCAGCTTTGGCAACGGTGCCTCCGGCGGCTCACCGCCGGAGATCATCGGCGGACTCCACGATTGGCACGAGCCGCCCTGAGCAGCCCGGTGGACAATGGACCGGTGGACAGCGCACACGCGGGCGAGGAGAACGCGCGGAACGAACAGGCGGGCAGGCCCGGCCGCGGGCGCGGCGACGGCTGGCTGCTGCTCATCTACCGGGTGCCTTCCGAGCCCAGCCGGCTCCGCTCCACTGTCTGGCGGCGGCTCAAGAGCCTCGGCGCCATCTACCTGCAAAACTCCGCGGCCGCCCTGCCCGCGAGCCTGGCCGCAGAGCGGGCGCTGCGCAAGCTCAGGAGCGAGATCCTCGACATGTCCGGGACGGCGGCGCTGCTGTCCTGCACCGTGCTCGCCGGGCAGCAGGAGGTCCATGCCGCGTTCCAGGCAGCACGCGACGACGAGTACGAGGAGATAGCCGACAAGAGCCAGGACTTCCTTGCCCAGGTGAAGAAGGAGTACGCGGCGAACCACTTCACCTACGCCGAACTGGAGGAGAACGAGGTGGACCTGGTCAAGCTGAAAAACTGGCTGGACCGGGTGCGCCAGCGCGACGTCTTCGGCGCGTCCGGGCGCCAGGCAGCAGAAAAGCTGCTGGTCGACTGCGAACAGTCCCTGGAGGCCTATGCGGCGCGGGTGTACGCCGAGGAGACACAGAACGGATGAACGCGCGGAGCCGCTCAGCCTCCCCCGCTTCCGCGCCTGGCCGCGCGCCAGAGGCTGAGCGGGAGCAGCAGCAGCAGGGAAACCGGCAGCAGCCACCAGGCAGGGAAGGCAATCCGGCTCAGGCCGCAGGTGAGGGCAAGGCCGACCAGCACGCCGACCGCGATCAGCCAGTCGTCGCCGACCACGAAGTCGTACCAGAAAGCGGCGAATCCCCGGATGCGCCCGGCCACGTCAGCTCCTTTCCACCGCTTCCGCCGCTGCCACGGGGTTCTCGCGCAGCAGCGCGACCAGGACGAGGGCGAACGCCGCGACCGCCGGGACCAGCACCAGCAGCGAGGTGTCGGACCCGGGCCAGCGCGCTCCCGCGCCCTCGGCGCCCCAGAACGTGCCGAACGCGGTGAGCATGATCCCGACCACGAACTTCATGGCGTTCTCCGGGACCCGCCGCAGCGGGGACCTGATCGCCACGCCCGCGGCCGCGACCACGGCAACGGCACAGGCCGCCGCGATCGCGGCCAGCCCGACTTCGCGCTGGTTGCTGCCGAACGTCAGCACGATGAACACGACCTCGAGCCCCTCGAGCAGGACGCCCTTGAACGACAGCGTGAAGCCGTACCAGTCCGGGACCAAGCCGATCCGCCTGCTCTGCCGCCCCCTGGCGGCGGCCATCTGCTCGGCGAAGATCTTGTCCTCGTCATGCAGGGCCTTGTGGCCGCTAGCCCGCAAGATCGCCTTGCGCAGCCACTGCAGACCGAAGACGAGCAGCAGCGCGCCGACGACCAGGCGCAGGCCGCGCAGCGGCACCTCCGAGACTGCCGGGCCGAGCGCGGCCACCACGAGCGCGAGCACGGCAAGCGCGCCGGCCACCCCGCTCATCGCCGATCGCCAGCTCCTCGCGGCTCCGGCCGCCAGGACGATGGTGGTGGCCTCGACCGCCTCGACTGCGCAGGCCAGGAACACCGCGACGAACAGCGCCCCGCTTCCCACGGCACCCACCTCCCAGGCGACCCCGACAGCTAGATTACGGCCCTGCGAAAAGCGTAACAGGCGTCACACGTTCCACCTGACGGTAGTTACCGGCATTGTTAACAGCCGTTTTAACCGGTGCCTTGCCTTCCGTTCCGCGGGTCATGAGGCCGCTATCGCAGGCTCGCGGCCATGACCCTCACCAGGCGAGCCTGAACCGGCAGTGATTTGACGGGACAAGCAGGCACTAGCCTGGGACCTGTGACAACGACGTTGCGCACCTCCCAGGAAACCCCCCGCGAGGCGCATGCCGACGCGATCGTGATCGCAGTCGCCAAGAGCGCCGACGGTCCGCTGCTCGCTCCCGGCGGCCACGACGTGGACGCCGCGCTCGGCGGGAGGCTCGCGCAGACCCTCGCCGCGCTCGGTGCCACGGGGGAGGCAGAGGAACTGACCAGGATCGCCTCGGCCGGGCAGTTGAACGCGCCGCTGATCGTCGCCGTCGGGATCGGCGAGCCGCCCGGCGAAGGCGAACAACCCGGCGGGGAGACCCTGCGCCGCGCCGCCGGCGCGGCGGTCCGCTCGCTGGTCGCCGGGAAGTCGCGGCAGATCGCGCTCGCCCTGCCGGCACGTGACGCGGCGGCAACCGAGGCGGTCGCGCTTGGCGGCCTGCTCGGCGGCTACGTGTTCGACCGCTACATCAGCGACGACAAGCGCCGGGACACCGAGCTGATCCTGCTGCGCCCCGACGGCCGCGACGCTGCGGCACTGCGGCGCGCGCAGGTCCTGGCCGACGCCGTCACGCTGGTGCGCGACCTGGTCAACACCGCCCCCTCCGACTTGTTCCCGGCCAGCTTCGCCGCCGAGGCGCAGCGCGTCGCCGCGGCGGCCGGGCTGGACGTCGAGGTCCTGGACGACAGAGCGCTCGCCGAGGAATCCTATGGCGGCATCGTCGCCGTAGGCCAGGGGTCGTCCCGCCCGCCGCGCCTGGTCCGGGTGGCCTACAGCCACCCGGAGGCAGCCAAGACGGTGGTGCTGGCCGGCAAGGGCATCACGTTTGACTCGGGCGGCCTGTCCCTGAAGCCGCCGAAGTCAATGGAGCTGATGAAGTCCGACATGGGGGGTGCCGCGGCCGTCCTCGCTGCCCTGGCGGCCATCGCGGAGCTGGGCCCGGCGGTGAACGTGGTCGGGTACCTGCCGCTCGCCGAGAACATGCCGAGCGGGACGGCGCAGCGACCGTCCGATGTGATCACCATCTACGGGGGAAAGACCGTCGAGGTGCTGAACACCGACGCCGAGGGGCGCCTCCTGCTGGCCGACGTGCTGGCCCGGTCCGGCGCGGACTCCCCCGACCTGCTGGTGGACATCGCCACCCTGACCGGCGCCCAGCTCGTCGCGCTCGGCCCCCGGATCATGGGCGTGATGGCCAACAGCGACTACGTGCGCGACGCCGTCGTCGATGCCGCGAGGCGGGCCGGGGAGCCTGCCTGGCCGATGCCGCTGCCCGCCGAGCTGCGGGACGGGCTCGACTCCTCGGTAGCCGACATCGCGAACGTGGCGGCGGACAGGAATGGCGGGATGCTGGTCGGCGGTTTGTTTTTGCGGGAGTTCGTGCCGAACGGGGTGCGCTGGGCGCATCTTGATATCGCCGGACCCGCTTTCCACGGAGGTGAGCCCTACGGGTATACACCGAAGGGCGGAACGGGCGCGGCCGTGCGCAGTCTCGTCCAGATCGCGCTGGACGTCTCGGACGGACGCCTGTAGGCAGACGGGATCCTGCCGGCCGGCAGGATCGGAAAAGGAGAGCTCACCGTGGCGGACCGCGACGGCTACGACATCGTCATTCTCGGCGGCGGCAGCGGCGGCTACGCCTGCGCACTGCGCGCCGCCGAGCTCGGGAAGCGGGTGGCACTCGTCGAGAAGGGCAAGGTGGGCGGCACCTGCCTGCACCGGGGATGCATCCCCACCAAAGCGTTGCTGCACGCCGCGGAACTGGCCGACCAGGCGCGGGAAGGTGCCGCTTTCGGGGTACGCAGCACCCTCGACGGCATCGACATGGCCGGAGTCAACGCCTACAAGGACAAGGTGGTCACCAGGCTGTGGAAGGGCCTGACGGGCCTGATCGGCAGCCGCCACATCGACGTCATCGAGGGTGCGGGGCGCCTCGCCTCGCCGACCCAGGTGCAGGTGGGCGAAACGCTGATCGAGGGTGCGCACATCGTCCTGGCCAGCGGCTCGCAGGCGCGCAGCCTGCCCGGGCTGGAGACCGACGGCCAGCGGGTGATCACCAGCGATCAGGCACTCGAACTCGACCGGGTGCCCGCATCCGTGGTGATCCTTGGCGGCGGCGTGATCGGGGCCGAGTTCGCAAGCGTCTGGCGCTCCTTCGGCGCTGACGTCACGGTCGTGGAGATGCTGCCGCACCTGCTGCCGCTGGAGGACGAGTCGAGTTCCAAGCTGGTCGAGCGCGCGTTCCGGCGGCGCGGCATCGGCTACAAGCTCGGCGCGAAGTTCGAGGGCGTCAAGGACACCGACTATGGCGTCACCGTGACACTGCAGGGAGGCACCACGCTCGATGCCGAACTGCTGCTCGTCGCCGTCGGCCGCGGCCCGGTCTCGGCAGGCCTGGGTTACGAGGATGCCGGGGTGACGGTGCAGCGCGGCTACGTCAGCGTGGACCAGTACTGCCAGACGAGCGTTCCGACGATCTCCGCAGTCGGCGACCTCACCCCGGGGCCGCAGCTCGCGCACGTCGGGTTCGCAGAGGGCATCCTGGTCGCCGAGCGGCTCGGCGGGCTGCCGGTGACACCCATTGACTACGACGGCGTACCGCGGGTGACCTACAGCAATCCGGAGGTCGCTTCGGTAGGCCTTACCTCAGCCGCCGCGGCGCAGCGGGGCATCGCGACCACCGAGGTCACCTACGACCTGGCCGGCAACGGCAAAAGCCAGATCCTGCAGACCGCGGGTGCGGCCAAGGTCATCGCGGCAGAGGGCGGCGGCCCGGTCCTCGGCATCCACCTGGTAGGGGCGCGCGTGGGCGAGCTGATCGCCGAGGGCCAGCTGATCTACAACTGGGAGGCCACCGCGGCCGAGGTAGCCCAGCTCATTCATCCGCACCCGACCCAGTCGGAGATGCTCGGCGAGGCGCACCTGGCGCTCGCGGGCAAGCCGCTCCACTTCCACTCATGACCCGGCACCCGCTCGGGCGGGCCGCCGGTTAGCCGCGCGCCCGGTGCGCGCCGAAACAACGAAGGAGTCGCGGGAAGCCATGTCGGTCTCGGTATCCATGCCACAGCTCGGCGAGAGCGTCACCGAGGGCACAGTCACCCGGTGGCTGAAGCGGGAAGGCGAGCGGGTCGAGGCGGACGAGCCGCTGCTCGAGGTGTCCACGGACAAGGTCGATACCGAGATCCCCTCGCCAGTGTCGGGCGTGCTTCGGGGCATCACCGTCGCCGAGGACGAGACGGTCGCGGTCGGCGCCGAGCTCGCGGTCATCGATGAGGAGGGGGCCGCTGGCCCCGCGGCCCCGGCCGGCGGTGCCGGGGAGAGCGCAACCGCGGCGGCCGACGGGGCGCAGGGCCACAACGCATCCCCGTACCAGCAGCCCTACCAGCAGCCCCCGTACCAGCAGCCCTACCAGCAGCCCCCGTACCAGGAGCCCTACCAGCCCGGGTACCAGGAGCCCTACCAGGCCCCCAGCCGCGAAGCACCAGCCGCGTCGTGGCAGCCCCCCGCCGCCGTGCC
>Ga0335078_10017045_pt1 | contig 10792 bp, 6 predicted proteins | sample Lox_Sample_32_FD_206711 | JGI IMG/M metagenome (GOLD analysis project Ga0335078, IMG submission 206711) | Soil microbial communities from Loxahatchee National Wildlife Refuge, Florida, United States - Lox_Sample_3.2 | ecosystem: Environmental > Terrestrial > Soil > Wetlands | place: USA: Florida... | reverse complement strand
AGTTCATGGGCGGGCTGAGTCTGGTGCTGCTGGCGCTGTGCCTGCCGCTGGAAGGATATTTTCGATATTCGATTGCGATTTTCTTTTTGATCGCTTTTTGTTCCTCGACGCACGATATTGCGGCGGACGGGTTGTACATCGCGAGCCTGTCCGCGCGGGAGCAGGCGGCTTATGCGGGATGGCAGGGCGGGTTCTACAACGTGGCGCGAGTGTTCTCGCTGGGCGGGCTGATCTTCCTGGCCGGGGCGCTGCAGGACCGGTTTCTGCGGGCGCACGTGGGCATGCCGCTGGTGCACGCGTGGATGGCGATTTTCGCGGGGCTGGGGGTGCTGCTGGTGCTTCTGGGCGTGTACCACGCGCGGATGCTGCCGGCGGGCGGGGACGAGCGGCGCGCGGGAAATCTGCATGACATGGCGGCGACATTCCGCGATGTGGTGGTGAGTTTCTTCCGCAAGCGCAGTATAGTCTTTTTGCTGGTATTTATTTTTCTTTATCGGGCGGGCGAGGGACAGGTGGCAAAAATCGGGCCGCTTTTCCTGCAGGCCGATCGCGTCAAGGGCGGCCTCGGCTTGACGCTGGAGCAATTCGGCACGATATACGGGACATTCGGGAGCGCGGCGTACATTCTGGGCAGCGTTTGCGGTGGGTACTTTACCTCGTGGCTGGGGCTGAAGCGGGCGCTGCTGCCGCTGATCTGCGTGCTGAACCTGCCGATGCTGGCTTACTTCTATCTCAGCGTGGCGCTGCCGACCAACCCGGCGCTGATCACGGCGGCAATGAGCGTGGAGATGTTCGGTTACGGGTTCGGCTTCGTGGGAGTGATTCTGCTGATGATGCAGGAGATCGCGCCGGGCAAATATCAGACGGCGCATTACGCGTTTGCGAATTCACTGATGAATCTGGGGCTGATTGTGCCGGGAGCGGTGAGCGGGTTCATTCAGATGCGCATCGGGTACCGGAGCTTCTTTGTTTGGGCGCTGATTTCCGCAATTCCCTCGCTGCTGATGGCGCGCTTCATTCCGATCCACGGGGGCGCGGACGTGAGCGTGGCCGAGCCGGCGGCGAGCATTCCGATAGCAACCTAGATCCATGTTAAAAGCAATCATTCTGGCGGCGGGCAAGGAAGAGAGTGCCGCGGCGGGTGTTCCTCTGGTGCTGCGGGCACTTGGCGAGCGGAGCATTCTGGAGTTCGTGGCAGAGAACGCACTGCAGTTCGTCCCGCCGGGGGAGACATACGTTGTTGTCGGCGCCCGGCAGGAAGAGATCCGGAAGCGGTTAGGCGACGGATTCCGCTATGTGGCGCAGGACGAAGCGCTGGGCACGGGGCACGCGGTTTTGCAGGCGGCCGAGAGGCTGAAGGAGTTCAAGGGCAACCTGCTGATCCTGTATGGCGACACGCCGTTATTTCGCCCGGCATCGCTGCGCGGTCTGCTGAACCGGCACGATCTCCGGAAGGCGGATCTAACGCTGCTAACGGCGGTGGTGGATCGGGCTTTGCCCTACGGACGAATCATTCGCGATGGGGGAGGGCGGATCATCGACATTATCGAGCAGGCGGAGGCGACGCCGGACATTCGGCAAATTCGCGAGCTGAACGTGGGCGCGTACGTGGTGAACGCGAGCGTGATCTTCTCCGCGCTGCGCCGGCTTTCGCCCTCGCCGGTGGACGGGGAGTACCGGCTGACCGATTGCGTGTACGAGCTGATCCGTTCCGGGCTGCGCGTGGAAAGCTATCAGATTTACGACCAGGACGAAGTGCAGGGCATCAACAGCAGCGAGGACCTGGAGCGGGCGACGCTGATTCTGCAGAAGCGGCTGTTCCGTCCACGGCGGCAGGAAGAACAGAATCTGGTGGCATTCGGCACGGGCGGCTGGCGGGCGATTATCGGCGAGGGTTTCACGCTGCACAATGTCCGGCGGCTGACGCAGGCGCTGGCGAACGAGATCACGCGGCGCGGGCAGGAGAGCCGTGGCGTGATTGTGGGCTACGACCGGCGCTTTCTTTCGAAGCAGGCGGGAGAGGCGGCGGTGGAGGTGTTCGCAGGGAATAACATTCCGAGCATCTTACTAACTGAAGACGCGCCGACGCCGCTGATCACTTACGCGACGGCGGTGAAAGGATCGGCTTACGGGCTGGCGTTTACGGCCAGCCACAATCCGCCGGAATGGAACGGTCTGAAGGTATTTCACGGCGACGGGTCGCTTCTGCTGGATCACGAAACGCGGCAGATCGAGGCCGAGACAAACAAGCTGACCACGGATGATGTCATCAAGCTGGAGCTGGACATCGCGGTGGATGCGGGGATTGTGCAGTACGGCGATTTCACGAACGAGTACGTGGACGCGGTGGAGAAGCTGATCGATCTGGAGGCGATCCGCAAAGCCACGCTGCGCGTGATTGTGGATCCGATGTACGGCGTAGGGCAGCTTACGCTGGGCACGGTGCTGACGGAGGCGCGCTGCCGGGTGACATTCATACACGACCGGCACAATCCGCTGTTTGGCGGGCGGTCTCCGGCGCCGAATCTGGAAGCGCTGCGGACACTCAGCTCGCAGATGCAGCAGTACCGCTACGATGTTGGGCTGGCGATGGACGGGGACGCGGATCGCATCGCGATTGTGGACGAAAAGGGCGAGTACGTTTCGATCAACGACATCCTTCTGCTTCTCTACTGGTACCTGCACGAGGTTCGCGGGGAGCGCGGCGGGGTGGTGCGGAACCTATCGACCAGTCATTTGCTGGACCGGTTGGCGCACGGGTTTGGCGAGGAGTGTTACGAGACTCCGGTGGGGTTCAAGCACATTGTTTCGGGGATGCTGCAGCACAATGCGCTGCTGGGCGGCGAGTCTTCGGGCGGGCTCACGATTCGCGGGCACATTCTGGGCAAGGACGGGATTTTCGCGTCGGCGCTGGTGGTGGAGATGCTGGCCCGGACAGGGCAGCGAATCTCGCAGCTTCTGGAACGGGTGTACGCGATCACAGGACGGCTGTACGACCTGGAAGAGAACATCCCCGCTACTCCGGAGATGAGGGTAGCGGTACCGAAGCGGATGCAGGAAACACCGGCGAGCCAAATAGGGCGCTGGCCGGTAGTGAGTGTGTCGCATATGGACGGCACGAAGATTCTGCTGGAGAACGATAACTGGGCGCTGCTGCGTTTTTCGGGCACCGAGCCCATTCTGCGGCTGGCGGTGGAGGCCGACTCCATCGATAAAGGCCACGAGTTACTGGCGTGGCTGCGCCAGTTTGTAACTGCCTGACAACATCTATGCGCTATGGTTACTTCGATAACGAACATCGGGAGTATGTCATCGAGCGTCCGGACGTGCCAGTCTCCTGGACGAATTACCTCGGGGTGAAGGACCTGTGCACGGTCATCTCGCACAATGCCGGAGGTTATTCTTTCTACCGGCACGCGGAACATGGCCGGGTAACGCGGTTCCGCCCGAATGGCGTGCCGCTGGACAGGCCGGGCCACTACGTGTATCTGCGCGATGACGAGACGGGCGAGTATTGGTCAATCTCGTGGCAGCCGGTGGGCAAAGACCTGGCCGGGGCGAAGTATGAGTGCCGGCATGGCCTGTCCTATTCGAAGTTCCGGTGCGATTACCGGGATATTCAGGCGAGCCAGACGATGTTCATCCCGGTGGAAGACGATGTGGAACTGTGGGACGTGCGGATCCGAAACACGGGAAGCGCAGCGCGCCGGGTGAGCGTGTTCGGGTACGCGGAGTTTTCCTTTCATCACATCGATATCGATAACCAGAACTTCCAGATGAGCCTGTACGCGGCGGGGTCGAGTTGTAGAGAAGGAGTTATCGAATACGACTTTTTCTATGAGCCGTGGACCTTTCATTACTTCACGGCCGACTTCGAGCCGGACAGCTTCGATTGCCTGCGCGACCGGTTCATTGGCGATTACCGCACGGAGAGCGACCCGCTGAGGGTTGAGCGAGGACGGTGCAGCGGGAGCGAGGAGCTGGGCGGGAATCACTGCGGGGCACTGCACAAGCAAGTGACGGTGAAGCCGGGCGCGGAAGTGCGGTTGCTGTTTCTGCTGGGGGTGGGGCCGCGGGCCAAAGGGCAGGAGATGCGGCGGAAGTACGCGGCAGCGGGCGCCGTGGACGAGGCTTTCACAGCGCTGCGCGGTTACTGGGAGCAGAAGACGGCAGCGTTCCAGTGCGCCACGCCTCACGCGGGGCTCGACACGATGATTAACACGTGGACGCTATATCAGGCGGAGACGTGCGTGGTGTGGTCGCGCTTTGCTTCGTTCATCGAAGTTGGCGGGCGGACGGGGCTCGGTTATCGCGATACGTCGCAGGACATCATGAGCATGGCGCACACGAACCCGGCCAAGTGCCGCCAGCGAATTATCGAATTGTTGCGAGGGCAGGTGAGTCAGGGTTACGGGTTGCACTTATTCGACCCGGATTGGTTCGATCCGGCGAAGCAGGACGCGCCTAAGTTCAAATCGCCGACGGTGGTTCCGACGCCGGATCGCAAGAGCCTGATCCACGGGCTGGCGGACGTTTGCTCCGACGACGCGCTGTGGATTGTCGCGTCGGTTTGCGAGTACGTGAAGGAGACGGGCGAACAGGGGCTGTTCGACGAAGTTGTGCCCTTCGCGGATGAAGGGGAGGCGACGGTTTACGACCACCTGAAGCGATCGCTTGATTTTTCAGCGGCGCAGGTGGGGCCGACGGGAATCTGCAAAGGGCTGCGCGCCGACTGGAACGATTGCCTGAATCTGGGCGGCGGGGAGAGCGCGATGGTCTCGTTCCTGCACCATTGGGCGTTGCTCGAGTTCGCGGAGGCGGCGGAGTTTCTGGGCCGGCATGGGGACGCGCGCCAGTATCGGGCGATCGCGGAGAAGGTTCGGGCGGCGTGCGAGAAAGAACTGTGGGATGGCGCCTGGTACATTCGCGGCATTACGGCGAAGGGCATGCGCATCGGCTCGCGCGAAAACGAAGAAGGCAAGGTGTTCATGGAGAGCAACACGTGGGCGGTGGTATCCGATGCCGCTTCACTCGAACGTGGACGCTCGTGCATGGATGCGGTGGGAGCGCATCTCTACTCGGAGTACGGGCTGCATCTGCTGTGGCCGGCGTACTCGAAACCCGACGACGACATTGGATTCGTGACGCGCGTCTACAAAGGCATCAAGGAAAACGCCGCGATTTTCAGCCATCCGAACCCGTGGGCGGTCATCGCGGAGTGCAAGCTGGGGCGGGGCGAGCGGGCGATGAAGTTTTACGACGCGCTGCTGCCGTACAACCAGAACGACATGATCGAGAGGCGCGAGGCGGAGCCGTATTCGTACTGCCAGTTCATCATGGGCCGAGATCACAGCGCCTTCGGGCGGGCACGGCATCCATGGCTGACGGGCAGCGCGGGATGGAACTACACGGCGGCAACGCACTGGATTCTGGGCGTGCGGTTGACGTTTGGGGGGCTCATCGTCGATCCGTGCATCCCGGCTAGCTGGAGGGAATTCAACGTGAGCCGGCGGTGGCGCGGGGCGACGTTCGCGATCACGGTGCGGAATCCCGAGGGCGTGCAGAAGGGCGTTCGCTCGGTTGAACTCGATGGCGCGACAATCGAGGGGCCGATCCCGCCGCAAGCCGCGGGATCACGCCATCGGGTGATCGTGACGATGGGATGAGTGGGGGCGCGACGGCTTGCGCAGCCAGCCGAATCACTTAGCCGGCGATCAGAGTCTGGTTGGCCAGACGCTCAGCGGGGTGATCGTGCTTGACTACAACCTGTATAGCTGCCACCCGACCGATTCAACGAATTGCTCCGACCCGGTGGAAGAAGTGAACGCGGCCAACAACAGCTTCGACTTCTTCGTGACCGCGGATGCGGAGGTCATGGTGGCGCCAGAACCGTCCACGGCCGGGCCGATGTGCGCCGTACTGCCGGCGGTGGGTCTCGCGGTTTTCCGGCGGCGACGCCGCGGCGCGGGGCAACGAGAAGCCTGACGACGCTTCCGGGCGCGCCGATATACTTGGCTTATGTCCGCGGACGTAAAGCCACCGCAACCTGCCGAGCCACGCGCCCGCTACGGTTTTCTGCTGCGCATCGGGGTGTTCGTGCTGCTGACGCTGATCTGCCTGGTGGGAGCGTCCATCATTATCCGGGTCACGACGGGCGATAAAGGTCTGGTGAACGCGGCGTTGGCCAACTTCGCGGCGGCGGCGATCGCCACGACGATTTCGCTACGTATTTACGAGCGCGCGCGGATTGAAGATATCGGCCTCGGGTGGAACCGCTCCTCACAGTGGAATCTCCTGCTGGGGCTGGCGGGCGGAGTTGCCGGCGGGGCACTGGTGACGCTGACGCCGGTGTTGTTTCGGAAGGCCGCGTTCGTGAGCAATCCGGCGGGAGGCAACTGGCGATCGGCCGTGTTTGTCGGGGTGGTGCTGTTGTTTGGGGCGGTGGGGGAAGAGATCATGTTCCGCGGCTACGCTTTTCAGGTTTTACTCACGGAGACGGGGATCTTCTCGACGATTCTGCCGGTCAGCATGCTTTTCAGCCTGATGCACGGGCTGAATCCGGGGATCAATCCCCTGGGATTTGTGAATACGTTTCTGTGGGGAGTGCTGCTGGGGTTCGCGTTTCTGCGCAGCGGGGACCTGTGGCTGCCCATCGGTCTGCACTATGGCTGGAATCTGGCGCTGCCGATGCTGGGCGCGAATCTAAGCGGGATTTTCGCGGAGGGCGTGGGTGTTCCCTACGCGCTAAGATGGAATGCAGGCTGGCTGTGGAGTGGAGGCGAGTACGGGCCTGAAGGCGGCGTACTCACGACCGTTGTGGTACTGATTCTTGGCTGGTATCTGTGGAAAGCGCCGTTCCGCACGCAGCATCCCTTTCTGATTCGCACGCGCCCACTGGAGCCGCTGGGATGAGATTCGCCTCCGCGCTGCTGCTGTTGGCATGCTTCGCGCCAGTGCGGGCCTCGGAGCCGAAACTCAGCGACGACGAGCGGGTGGAGATTCTGCGCGGTTTGGACGCCGAATATGCGAAGGCGAAGGTAATCATTCCGCGGAGCGCGCGAGGCCTGCCGGTTGAGACCGACGGCAAATACGACCCGGCCAAATGGGCGGAGATGGGGAAAGGGCAGTCGGGGCCATGCGCGCGCGTGGGCGACATGGTGCAGATCACGCACATCCACTTCGAAGACGACAAGATCATTCTGGAAATCAACGGCGGCCAGAAGAAGAACTGGAAACAGCACATCCAGTTGGGGGTGGGCGGTCAGGCGGGCGGCATGTCCAACAACACGAATTCGGCGACGGGGACGAACATCGCGCTGGACTTCCACAAGCCGTTGCCGCCGCTGGCATCAGAGGACATCAAGAAGATGCTCACGCCGATTCTGGATTTTCAGAAAGACTCGCCGACGGAGAACTTCATCGACACGCTGCCTCCGGAGCAGCAGAAGGCGGTGAAGGAGAACCGGGTGATTGTGGGGATGTCGAAGGATGCGGTTCTGCTGGCGCTGGGGCGACCGCGCCTTAAGTCGCGCGAGACGGACGCCGATGGGCTGGAGACGGAGGACTGGGTTTACGGGGATGCGCCGGGCAAGATCACGTTCGTAACCTTCGCCAATTCGAAGGTGATCCGCGTGAAGGAAGAGTTCGCGGATCTGGGCGGGAGCACGGCTCCGCCGACGCCAGGGCCGGTGCGGTAGAGGCGCGTTGCGAGCGGTTGGTTACCTCACGGTTACAGTTTTCGCGGCCTGCCATTGATAGAATAAGGGCATATGGCAATCAAAGTTGGTATCAACGGTTTCGGCCGTATCGGCCGGAATGTCGTTCGCGCCGGTTTTAATAATCCGAACATCGAGTTCGTTGCGGCCAACGACCTTACCGATACGAAAACTCTGGCTCATCTTCTTAAATACGACTCGCTGCTCGGCCCGCTGCACGCGGAAGTGAAGGCGGAAGCCGACGCGATCGTCGTCAACGGAAAGCGCATTAAGATCTTCGCCCAGAAGGACCCGGCCGAACTGGACTGGACTTCGCTTGGCGCGCAGGTGGTGGTGGAATCCACCGGCAAGTTCACCGATGCCACTCAGGCCGTAAAGCATCTGAAGGGGTCGGTGAAGAAGGTCATCATCTCGGCGCCGGCGAAGAACGAGGACGTGACGATCGTGCTGGGCGTGAACGACTCGGCCTACGATCCGGCGAAGCACAACATCATCTCCAACGCCTCCTGCACCACCAATTGTCTGGCGCCGGTGGTGAAGGTGATTCACGAAACGTTCGGCATTGAGAAGGGCTCGATGACGACGATTCACAGCTACACGAACGATCAGAACGTGCTGGACTTCCCGCACAAGGATCTGCGGCGGGCACGGGCAGCCGCTCTGAACATGATTCCGACGAGCACGGGCGCGGCGAAAGCGATCGGCCTGGTAATGCCGGAGCTGAAGGGCAAGCTGGACGGTTATTCGATGCGCGTTCCGACGCCCGATGTTTCCGCCGTGGACTTCGTCTGCATTCTGAAGAAGAACGCGACGAACGAGGAAGTGAACGGAGCGCTGAAGGCCGCCGCGGAAGGGCCGATGAAAGGCATCCTGGGCTATACGGAAGACCCGGTGGTGTCCACGGACATGCTGCACAACGACAACAGCTCGATCGTGGATGCGCAGATGACGAAGGTGCTGGACGGCAATCTGCTGAAGGTTCTGGCTTGGTACGACAACGAGTGGGGCTATTCGATGCGCGTTGTCGATCTGATCGAGTTTCTGGCGAAGAAAGGGCTGTAGTTCACCTCAATCCCGCGGAGCGGCCCGTGCCCGGTTGGTGCGGGCCGCTTTCGTTCTTCTAAGGCTCTCCGAAGAGCACATACCCCGCCCACAGCATTGGATCTTCCGGCAGAGCCAATTGACCGAGCGGCGAATCCACCATAACCTGGCGTCTGCGCAGCGAGCGCAGAAGATGCAATTGCGCGTTCCGCAGCGCTGCCGCTTTGCCGGAATCGGTGGGTTTCAGCAGGGACCGGTAGAAATCGCCGATCAGTTGCGCCGTGGGCTGATCCGGCACGTCCCACAGGGTAGAGACAACGGAAGCGGCGCCGGCAAAGAAGAACGCGCGGGCGAATCCAGCGACGCCATCGCCGGAAATGCGGCCGACTCCGGTGCGGCAGGCGCTGAGCACGACCAGATCGGCGTGCAGGTTGAGAGAATAGACTTCTTCGGCGGTCAGGCGGCCTGTGTCGCGAGGCCGGCCGGGAGATCGTCCCAGCGCCAGGAACGAAGCAAGCGGCTGTCCGGTATCGACAATGCCGTGGGTTGCGAGATGAATGACGGTGGCGGAAGTCATGGCGGATTGAACGCCCGCTTTGTCCGCGCGCGGTCCTTCCAGCACCGTTGCCGATCCAGGCGCCAGCAGGCGGGAGATGGTTCGCACCTCGCTCTCCGATCCGGGCAACGCCGGCAATTCCTTTCCTGCGGATGGCGGCATGCCTGACGGATTGGCCACCAGCAGATAACGGGCGGGCAACTTTGCAGTCTTCTGCTGCACCGTTTGGGTATAGCGGAACGCTTCGACGGCGGGAGAGTAGTGAAGCGCGTAATCCTCGATCAGATACCGCCCTCTTTCGTCGAGCAGAGCAGCGAAGGAGAGCCGAAACAACGGACCGCTGGGAATGACGGTGAGAAGGCTGCCCGAGGCTGCGGGCAGGCGCCGGCGGACGGGCCGGATCAGCGCATCGTAGAGGTGACGCCATACCGCGCGGTTGGATGCAGCGGCGGTCAGCATCGCTCCCCCTCGAGTGGAGAGCGAGTGCGGCGACGTGGCGTTCGAGGCGCCGGCCGGGTACAACGCCGCGTCGATCCATTCGTCGAGCTTTGTTGCGCCGACCGGGATACGCGCATGGGCGATACGGCCGTCGGGAGAGACCGTCCAAATGATGGTGGAACGGTCGTCTACCCAATAGGCGAGGACGGTGGATTTAAGACGCCGCGCGAGCGCCACAGTGTCGTCAGCCGAGGCGGGTAAGGCGGAACGCAGGCTGGCGAGGGGGCTTCCCGGTTGACCGCCGTCGCGCGGATCCGGAGAGAGCGCGCCGATGCGCGGCGCACGGTCAGGCGACAGGCTTCTCGTGGCCAGCAGGTCCAGGAAGGCCCGGCCGCGAGCGCGTTCGGCTGCTTCCAGGGCTTCTTCGTCGCGCGCGCTGTCCAGCAGGATGTTGACGGAGAGGCCAGTCACGTCGCGGTCGGTATCGGCGAAGCCCTGCTTCATAAAATCGGTGGGCACCAGCCGCGCACGAGCCTGCTCCACCGATTCGGCGGCCTTCCGGATATCGGCGAGGGCCTCCTGCTCGCGGCCCAGCTTCCACAGGGCCTGCGCGTGGGCGGTGAGCGAGGCCCGCGAAGCTTCGCCGCCCGGATTCGGGAAGGTGAGGGCTTCCTCCGCGGACTGGAGGGCGGCGCCGTACCGCCCCAGTCTGAAGCGAGCCTCGGAGAGCAGCAACAGGGTCTCGATTCGAGGGACGGGAATCTTTCGCGCTTCCTCCAGCGTTGACGCGGCCTGGTCAGGCAGGCCGAGGTCCATTTGGGTGGCGGCGACGCCTTCCATAACGAACTTCAGCAGCAGGGGAGATCCGGTGCCGCGGGCCAGTGGCAGGGCCTCCTGATCGCAGCGCAGGGCATCCGCGGGTTTTCCCAGGCGCCGCAGGGCTACGCTCATAGCATTCAGGCTTTGGATGACGCCCTGAACGTCACCAATGGTCTTCTGCAGATCGCGGGCTCGCCGAAAAAAGAGGAACGCCTGGTCGGGA
>Ga0335078_10017044_pt1 | contig 10792 bp, 5 predicted proteins | sample Lox_Sample_32_FD_206711 | JGI IMG/M metagenome (GOLD analysis project Ga0335078, IMG submission 206711) | Soil microbial communities from Loxahatchee National Wildlife Refuge, Florida, United States - Lox_Sample_3.2 | ecosystem: Environmental > Terrestrial > Soil > Wetlands | place: USA: Florida... | reverse complement strand
CGGTCGTAGGCCTCGATCAGCTCCAGCCGCTCGGCGACCTGCCGGACGTGCGGCCGTCCCGTGTCGTCGTTATGGTCGATGATCCCGAAGCGCATGCGCCGAACGTAACCCCGCCACCCTCCCCGCACCAGGCCTCCCGTGACTCGTCACGGTAATAGGCTCAACTGGACTTGCGAGGGAGTGACATGGCCGCACGGACCGAGGACCAGGGCGGCGGCGAGCCCTCGCTCGCCCGCCTCATCGCGCGCAGCTCGGAGCTGAAGCGGGCACTGGTCGACTTCGCGCTCAGCCCGCGGCTCGAACGGCAGCTGGAGCGGTTCATGCTCGACGGCGTCGGCGCCGATGAGGTGCTGATCGAGGACGAGGCGATCGAGCTCATCGACCGGTTCGCGCTTCAGTACCGCCTGCCGAACGGCAAGTCCGTGCTGGACCAGTTCCTGGCCAGCTGGCCGGATCTGGACGCGGCCGACAGGGAGTTGCTGCGCGGCTGGCGCGACCTGGTGGAAGGGATCTTCGAGATCCGGCGCAGGGACCAGGACTCGCTCATCTTGCTGAACCTTCTTGATGACCTGGAATACCGCGCGTATTCCAACATGGGACCCGTCGCCTTCCGCCCGCTGCCCAGGCACGGATTCGTGCACGCCCGCCTGGTTCCCATCCGCCCGGTCCGCGACGCGTGGCTGGTCTCCGGGTCGATGAGGGCCTACCGCAAGTCCGATGCCGCGCAGGTCGCGCGGGTCGCGCTCGGGCTGGCGACGGCACTGCCCGAACTGGTCTACCGCAACCCGGAGAAGCTCGAGCAGGCGTGGGCGCAGATGCGCGCGGACAGGGCCGCGTTCGTGGCGTTCTTCGGCCGCGACGAGCTGGTCCTTCCGCCCGCCGAGGCCGAGGAACGGATCGACGCCTTCTACCGGGACCGGCAGGAGGCCGCGCTCGCCCGGCGCTCCGCCCGCCGCCTGCCACCGAATATCCCGGGCGTCGACGTGCCCGCGTTCCAGCTTCCGCCCGAACTCGCCGACGCCGACACGGTCGGTGTCATCTATGACGAGACCGACGGGCTGAACTTCTATTACGACTACGGGACGCTGCAAGAACTGTTCGCCGACCCGGCTCTGGCGACCGACAAGCGGCACGCCGACAAGCGGTACGCCGACGTGCTGCGCGAGTACCTGCGGGCGGACACGATCGGCCCGCTGCCGTTGCGCCGGCTGGCCGCCGACTACCCGCAGACGGTCGACGCGGTGTTCCGCAAGGTCCTGCGCCAGCCGCATTTCACCTGGGCCGAGCACGGAGAGGCGCTGCTGCGTAAGCGGAAGCCCTGGTACTACGAGCACGAGCCCCGTCCCGACATGGCCGTGATAGGCGCCCGCCTCAGCGAGCTCATCGGCCGGTAAGCCCCCGAAGCCATGCGGCGCTTCACTACAGTCGCGCTTGAGAACGAACCGGCTTCCGGCAACCCAGGAGGATCAGTGCCATGGTGACGGCGGCGCGTGACCGGCTGGCCAGGACGCTGCGGGCCGATGCGCCGACTGCGCGGCACGGCTCCGCGCCCGGCTGGCCCGCCCGCGGCGCGCGTCCGGCGACTGGTCGATCGGACTGCGCGCGGGCGGTTGCACCTGCGAGCTGTGCGACACCCTCCGCGCGTTCCTGCAAGACAAGAGCAGGCGGACCTACGAGTGGCCGCTCGCCGAGCGGGGCAGGCAGCACATCCACTCCCGGATCGACGGCGCCGAACTGCCCGTCACCCACGTGACCAGGCGGCAAGGCCGCCCCTACACGCTCGTCCTGGCCAAGACCGACGCGCTGTTCGCCCGCGAGCAGGAGGCGCGCACCAGGGACCAAGCAGACCTGGAATGGCTCGGGCGCCCGGGTTGATACCACTGTCCGGCTCGGGCCGGCGCGGGGGAGATACCACCGTCCGTTCGGCCTAATGTCTTTGAATTTTCCCGAACGGAGCGTGGTGGCGCGCCCGGGCATCCCGATGACCTCGGGTTGAGTCAGTAGACCCACTTCGGGACCGATGGCTCGACCTCGGGCCCGATGCCGTTAGGGATCGGGGGCGGTGCGGCCGGGGGCGGTGCGGCCGGGACGATTTCCGAAGCGGGCGGCAGATGCTCCCCGGTGGGCTGGGTGATGGCGGGCGCGGGCCCCGGCCGCGGCAGAGCCGCCTGGAGCAGCGTGGCCCGTGCGGCCTGCTGGGCCGGGGAGAGCTTGTTATCGGCGTGGCTGGCCAGGGCTTTCGTGACGGCGGCGAGAAAGACGGCGCCGACCAGCGCAATGAGCGTTCTGGTTTCGCTGGACATATCCGGGACCACCACATTCCAGACGCTGGCCGGCTCGAGCATGGTCCACCCGACGAAGGCAGCGGGCGGGATCGCCGCCCTGACCAGGTCCTGCCACTCCAGGTGCTGCCAGTGCGGAACCGAGGTCCTAGATTGCTGCAGCACGGCGGTCGGCGTGGGCGCCGGCCGCCGGCCGAGCACGAACAACACCGTGGACAGGCCGACCAGCAGCCAGAACGCCAGGCGCAGCGTGCCGGGCTGGGTGATCTGGGTCTGGCCTCGGCTCGTCGTGGTCGCCGCGGCGATGACGACGGCGTGGATGGCCAGTACCTCGGCCGGGACCAGCGCGGCCAGGACGTCGATGTAACTATTGAGACCAGGCGGCTGGCTGGACTTGCTGGTACCGCTGTCGGACTTCTCTCGCCGGGTGGTCAGCGCGCCGAACGCGACGGTGCTCATCGTGACCTCCTTCGTGCCTACGAAACCGGGCCGAACGTCTTTCGCACCACGTCGGGACCCGCGCCGCCGGGCGGGACGAACGCGAGCGGGGCGTAGTGGTAGGCGATGCCGGCCGGGGGCAGCGCCCGCGGACCGGTGCTGTCCTGCGGCCAGATGACGTCGGCCAGCACGGTCCGGGCTGGGATGAGCCAGTAGTCCCCGCTGCGGTACTTGGCCGGCTCGGCCTCGCCGCTGCCAGGGAACTGCACCTGCACGCCGGCCTCCAGATCCAGCCAGCCACCCTCGGTCACGCTGGCCAGCCCGGCGTCCCAGCGCCGCAGCAGCGGGTGCAGTGCCGGGTTGGTGCCGGTGGCCCCGATGTCGCCCGAGGGATCGCGGTCCAGCGTGACCACGCAGTTGACCTGGTCGATCGCCGTCACCTGGAATAGCGCCCTGGCCTGCTCTGGTGGCACGTCGTCGGCGACCCGGCTCGCCGAGGCGTCGTCGACCACCTCCACCCAGTCGCCGAGGTCAAGCCCGGACGGCAGGTCGCGGCCGAGCGAGACGACCGTGACCTCGGCGCCGGACAGCGTCTGGATCGCGAACACCACCGAGCCCATCTCGCGTGACCAGACGTAGGTGGCCGCCGCGGCGCTGCTCTGCCTGGTCGTGGCGGCCTTGCCGCTGCGGAAGATCTCTACCCGGTAGTTCTGGTTCTCCCGCCCCCGGTACTGGGCCTGCGGCGAGACCGAGCAGACGTCGGTCGCGCTGTCGTCGGGCTGCTTGGCCCTGGCCTGTAGCGTCCCAGCCGGCTGGTACAGCGTTGTGACCCACTGCTCCCAGTCGGCCACGGCCCTGTCCTGGGTGGTTCCCTCGTCGGTCACCGGCCAGAACGCGATCTGCCATACGACTTGCAGGCGTCCGGTAGTGTCCGGCCCGCAGATGCCCAGGGCGACCTCGCGGATGTCCGGGTCCTGGCAGAACGTGACCGAGCGTTCCCAGACCCGCAGGTACACGATGTACGCGCCGGTGGTCGGCAGCCCGTCCTTGTCGGCGTCGATGTAACCGTCCGGCTGGGTGAGGTAGGTCGTGCCGCTCGGTCCCGTCTCGGCCAGGATGCCGTCCACGTAGATCCGCCCCGCCGACACGGTCAGGTCGCCGTCCTGGCTGCCAGCCGAGATAGCGAAGCCGGGCGCCCCGGCCGGGCTCGCGGCCGGCCCGATCAGGTCGGCGACCACGGTGCGCAGGTAGTGCTGGATGATCGCGTTCTGCTCGGTCACGTCGGAATCGAGGATCACCCTTCCCTGCTGCAGCAGCACCGCCGAGTAGTGCTTGGCCGCGTCGAACCGGACGCGGGATAGGTCGAGGTACACGGTGTCCTCCGTCAGGTCACGATGATGATCCCGGCATCGCAGCCGGCCGGGGTGTACTCGGCCAGCCGCAGCGACAGGTTGGCCAGGCGCTGCGGCTGGAACAGGTCGTGGAACGCGCCCATCTCGGCGCCGTCGTCGGCGCCGCTGGCGATCTGTGCCGGGCCGTTACGGCTCAGCTGGGCGTAGCCGGGCGTGCCGTACTGCTCGCTGGTGAACTGGGGGACGACCCGCAGCGGGTCGCCCGACAGCTCGGGCTCGCAGTGAAAGTGGCGGGGAATGCTCGATCCCGGCGCGACCCAGCAGAACCGCACGCAGCCCTGCTGACGCCCGGCCACTTCGAACCGGCCCGTGACGATGCTGTTCTCCACGGTGCCAAGCGCATGCGGCCGCAGCCGCCCGAGCACGGTGGTGCGCCGCATGGACAGCACCACGTCGGCGTAGCGGTCGTCGCCTCCGGACAGCGCGAACCCGTCGCGGGCGCAGGAATCGAGCACGCTGTCGCTCAGGAACAGCGGGCTGGGCTCCTCGTGCACCTCGTCCCTGATCACCCGGATCGAGCCCAGGATGCTCCGCTCGACCTGTACGCACGCCGTGGTGTCGCTGAGTTCCAGGCTCGGCTCGTCCGGATGCTGGCAGGTGCAGTCCTGATCGAGCGACCAGCCAGGCACCAGCGTGCAGTCGGTCAGGAGCAGCTGGCCGATCGCGCCCTGCACCCGGATGCTGCGCCCGGTGACCAGCAGCCCGTCCAGCGTGACCTGCGGTGGCGCTCCCGATCCGGTGCCGGTGCCGGTGATCCGCAGGGCATCGGGCCGGTTGGCGTACCAGTCGAGCAGCCGGATCACCGGACGGCTGCCGGGGGACGCGCGCAGGGTCAGCCGGTCGCCGAGATCAACGGTGATGTCGAGCTGTTCCTGGTAGGCGACCGAGCCGTGCAGCTCGACAACCGCCTGCTGCGGCGGTTGCGGGCCCGCCTTGTCTGCCTGCCACTGGGTCAGCGCGGCGGTGATCGTGGCGTACTGCTGGCCCGCGCCCACCGGGTAGAGCGTGGCGCCGGCCGGCGCCGCGGCGCGCGGGTACTCGCCACCCCCGATGTCCGCCGCGAACAAGTAGCGGTAGCTGACCCACACCCCCAGGTCTGGCGAGGAGCGCGGCGAGAACGCGATCCGGCCGAGCTCCGGGTCGACGGCCACCTGTCCCTTGGCCGGCGTGTAACCCCAGCCGGACAGGTCGGCGGGCACGATCTGCGACAGCGGGACCGATTCGGTGCCTTCGTTGCCTGACAGCCAGATGCACAGGCTCCTGGCCGGTCCGTAGTACTGCGCCGGGTCGCGTTCGAAGGCCTGGCGGCGCAGGAAGCCCGGCACGTCGGTGTCGTCGGCCAGATGGCTGGGCGTCGGCTCGGGCACGGGCCGGACGCCCAGCGCCGTGTCGTGGCCGAGGATGCTGAACGTGAACCGCGCCCGGTCCCGGTCGTTGCAGTAGGCAGGCCCATGCGTGATCGAGTACGAGCCCAACCGCCAGACGAACAGCCCCACCTCGTCGATCCCGTACCGTCCCGCGCCGAGCGTGGAGGTGATCCGCCGCACGTCCACGGCGTGCGCCAGGTCGTCGAACGGGCCGCCGAGCCGGGCCAGCCGGCCGCTGCGGCGCACGTCGACCGCCTGGCCGGTGCGCAGCCGGGCGCGGGTATCGGTGTTCATCAACCGGACCGGCTGGGCGAACGCGAGCAGCCTGCGGAACTCCACCGCACGGGCGGGCCAGCCCGCGACGTCGGCGGACAGGTCCTGCAGCAGGGCCAGGGTGCCCTTGCGGCGCCGGGTGCCGATCGTGTCGGCCACGTCCCGCCGCGATGCGATCGCCTGCAGCAGCTGGTCGGCCTCCGGCGTGCCGGCGCCCAGCGCTTCCTCGTACCCGTGCAGCACCTGGTAGCCGACCAGCTCGCCGAGGTAAGGCACCAGCCAGTCCTGGCAGGTCTCGATGAAGCAGTCGTCGTAGAGCTGGTCGATGGCGGCGGACAAGATGTCGCGCTGTTCCTCGATCACGGCCAGCAGGCCGCGCAGCGCGTAGCCCGAGCCGGCGTCGCGCCGCTGGTATACCCCGGGCAGCAGATCGTACAAGGCCGTCACGAGATGCTCCTAAGCAGCAGGGTCTGCGGCACCCCGGGATCGAGCAGGGCCAGCTGGGCGGGCCGGATGCCGCTGGCCACCACGAGCTGTGTGCCTGCGGCCAGTATCGGGCTGACCAGCTGCGGGTTGAGCGCCACCAGCCCGGCCACGGTGGTGCCGTACCGCAGCGCGATGCTGGTCAGCGTGTCGGCTTGCCCGGTCGGGTCGGTGCCGACGGTGTACAGGAGCTGCTCGAAGCGGGCCGGCTGCGCGTCGATCACCTGCGCGACGCCGGACAGCCCGAGCAGCGCGGTGAGTAGCCGCACCGGATCGGTGGTCGCGGGCAGCGCGCCGAACACGTCGACATCCACGTAGTCGACGCCGGGCACCGCCTGCATGGCGGCGACGAGCTGGCTGAGGTAGACGGGCTGGCCAAGGGCCTGGCTGGCGAAGCCGGCCGCGGCCAGCGCGGCCGCGCGGACCGCGGGCTCCACCAGGTTGTAGCTGTAGTTCACGCTCACCTTGATCCCCGCCGACAGCACAAGCAGCAGCAGTTCGCGCACCGCGACCTGCACCGGCAGGTACGGGTCACCCAGCGCGGCCAGGGCCTCCCGCAGATCGGTGACCAGGAGATCGGACGCGTCCAGGGGCGCGTCGGCCACCCCGGCGATGGTCAGGTGGATGACCTCCCGGTTGCCGTCGGTCAGCTCGGCCGCGGCGGCCTTGCCGATCCCGGCCCGGGCCGCGGTGAAGTCCGAGTAGTCCTGCACCGACAGCAGCCGGTCCAGGGCCAGGCAGGGCAGCGCGGCGTTGGTGCGCACGTCGGCGGGTGCGTCGCCGTCGGCGCCGCCCGTGGTCGGCAGCGGGTTGGCCACCGCGTTCACGCCTAGCGGGCGGCTGGCCAGCTGGGTGATCTGCCCGGGCAGCACGTTGCCTGGCGACCCGCCGCCGATCCGGTAGCTGGCGGTGACGTTCTCCTGCCCGGTTGGCAGCCGCGAGCCGTGGACCCCGTCGCCGAACGCGACGCTGACCGTGCCGTCGCTCCCGGTGGTGCTGGTGTACTGCTGGTCGCCGGGCCCGGCCTGGGTCAGGTCATCGGTTTCCTGCCACGCGACGCCGTTGACCCGGACCGTCAGCGTGTCCGCGGCGCCCAGCGCGTTGTCGGCGGGTAGCCAGGTCAGCGGGTTGGCCGCGGAGGCCTGCTTGAGCGTGAAGGTCTGCCCGGCCTGCCCGGCGGCGCCGCTGCCGAGCGTCTCGGCGCGGGTTTCCCCCTGAGTCGCGGCGGCCACGTTGGCGTTGATGGTTACCGTGCTGCGGGCGTAGGTGTACGCGAGCGGGGTGGCGAGCTGCAGCACCGGCAGCGTGCTGTCACCCGGCAGCGACGGGTCGAGGCGCTGCTCGACGCCGCCGACCATGCTCAGCTCGGTCGCGACGATCCCGGCCGTGCCGGGGATGTCGGTGCGTTCGCCGGTGATCAGCAGCCGCTGCCCCGGCTGCAGCCCGTCGTAGGCCTGGGCAAGCTCGATCTCGGCCCCGCCCACGTCGTCGGTGATCACCTCGTCGGCCAGCTGCACGGTGACCCCGCCGAAGTACGCGGTGACCTGGTCGAAGGGCTGGCCGTCGTCGTCCTGCCAGGCGACCCCGTCGAGGTTCACGGTCGTGGTGGCGGCGTAGGTGGCCGGAGCCGCGGCGGGCAGGTCGAGCTTGCGGCTGTATTGCTGGACCGAGTCGATGCGGTTGACGAAGGTGGTCACCGGCGGGGTCGCGCCGGAGGCGTTCTGTTCGGTCACGAACCAGCTCCCGGGTACGAGCGAGTCGGGCGTGCCGTTCAGCGGCAGCTGGCTGTTGGATCCCACCGTCGCGTCTACCGGCGGGTTCGCCTTGGTGGTCAGGGCGGTCACGCCGGCCGTGGCGGGTGGCGCGGTGGCCGTCTGCTGCGCCATGGCCTGGGCCACCACCCCGGCCAGCCGCGGGTCGGCCGCGGCCAGGATCGCGGTGACGGCGCCGGACTGCGGGTCCAGTGCGGTACTGGCCGCCTGCGGCAGCGCGGTCGCCGTGGCTGGCGGCTGGGACGGCGCGAGCAGCAGCGCGGGCAGGATGGCCGCGGCGCTGATCAGCGGCACGGCCCGGTCGCACTGCGCCTGACCGTCGGCTCCTTCTGCCTCCATTTCGGCGGCCGGGCAGGTCAGCGCGGTCGCCAGCCGCTGCAGGTAGTCCACGTCGGGGGTCAGCCGCCGCTGGTCCTGCGCCATCAGGGTCAGCGTCGTGGTGGCCTGGGTCAGCACATCGGTCACCGCGCCCGCCAGCCACGCCGCGACGGCGGCCGGCACCCGGTTCGCCGTGATGGCCAGTTCCTCGGTGAGCTCGCGGACCAGGTCGGCAACCGCGCCGAATGCGTCCGCGGGAAGCAGCTCGCGGAACGCGACCTCGAACTCCCTGAGCATCCCCGCCACGCCTTGGGCGGTCGCCCCGGCCGGCGAGTTCTTGACCGCCGTATCCACGACCGCGAAGAGCTGTGCCCGGGCCGCGTCGACGCCCACCGGGCCCGTGGGCGCCAGCTGGACGACGGTCAGTCCCGCGGTGAAGTCCGGGGTGACGGTGGTCACTACCCGGACGCTCGGGTCGGCCGCCGACCCAAAGTCGAACACCAGCCGGTTACCTGGCTGCAACCCCAGGGAGGCGCCCACGAAGGTGAGCTGGGTGTAACCGCTGGCGTTGCCGGAGTCCAGTGCGGTCGGCCGGGTCAGCCGCACCGCGAGCTGGTTCCAGTCCGCGCGGGCCGCGATGGTCTCGGCGGTCTCGAACGTCTGCGGCAGCTGGTTCGGCCCGGCCACGCTGCGCGCCTGCGAACCCGCCGGGATGACCCCGATCGCGCCGGGGTCCATGGTGAAGGCCAGGTAGCCTGCTGCCCCCACGGCCGGGCGGGGCCGGTAGCTCACCAGCTCACCGAGCATGGCCAGGGAGTCGGGCTGGACCGCGGTACTCAGGTACCCCTCGTTGGCCTGCCGCTCGGTGTAGAACGTGACGATGTCGCCGACCAGCGCCCAGCAGTCGAGCAGCGCGATGCCCGGGTCGTCCAGCTCGCGAGTGGTGTAGCCGGCCAGTTCCGGACGGCTGGCCAGCCGCGCGAGCATCGAGGAGAAGAAGTCGCCGTAACTGCCCGCCCGGTAATCGATAGCCGCCAGTCCCGGGCGGTTGTATAGCGTGCGCGGCGTGACCGGGCGAACCCCCGTGCAGCACGTCCCGCCGCACCCGCACCCGCGGCCGGCACCGGTCATCGTCCGCCTCCGATCGTCAGCGTGAGCAGGCCGTGGTCGGGGTGAGCCTGGTCGTTGTCGAGCTGCGGTATCTCATCCGGCGCGAAGCTCAGCACCCCGGCCGCGACCGCGCCCTCGTCCGGCCCGAACTGCCGCTGGAGCAGCGTGACCGCCGCGCCGCTCACCCCGGGCACCGCGGCCACCGCGGCGGTGATCGCGCTCACCCGGATCGGCGTGCCGAAGGTCAAGTTGTCGGGATGGAACATGGCCAGCGTGCCGTCGGGCAGTACCCCGGTCCCCAGGACCTGCAGTACGGCCGCGCGCACGTAGCCGGCGATATAGTCCGGTTGCACCTGGACGCAGACGGTCAGCGCCACCGGCACGGTGACGCCGGTGACCACTCGCACGTCATGACCGATCCGGCGGTAGCGGTGCAGCAGCCGCCGTTCGTCACCGAGCAGCCAGCCCGGCGCGACCTCGGTGCCGAGCGCATCGATCGCCACCTGCGCCTCGTACCACGACCCCGTCCAGCGCAGCTGCGCGCCGGCCCGCTGGACGCCGCCGAGCCGCCCGGCGACCTGGGCGTAGTCGTCGGCGGTGATCGCCCGCCGCAGGTCCTCGGCGAACGCCCGCGGCGCCCGCTGCCGGACGGTCGCCACCGGTTCTTGATCGATACCGCCCGTCGCGGCCAGCGGGTTACGTACCGCGCTGATCAGGTCTTGCTTGGTTGCGCAGAACGAAACGGTGTTGATCGTTTCGGCGCCCACGTTGCCCGCGGTGCCGTTGCCGGTGCGGAAGCACAGCTCCAGCGTCGCGCCCGGCGGGGGAGCCAGCCCGTAGCGGCCGTCCCCGAACCGCAGCGTCAGCAGCTGGTCGTCGTCGGTTTCACCGACGAAGTAGCGGTCGGTGGGTCCGCAGCCGAGCAGGTCGTGCCGCGGCCGCCACACCTGGTCGCCGACCTTTGCCCGCACCGCGGGCAGCGCGTCCCGCGGGTCGGGGCGCAGCGCCGCCGCGGCCGGGCCGCGGAAGGCCGGCCTGGCCGGGTCGATCGCCTGCCCGGTGCCCGGCCCCCAGGCCCAGTCGAGTTCGCGGCCCGCGTCCGCCACGGTCAGTACGTAGCCCGCCCGGGCCCGCTGGCGCAGGGCGGCCAGCCGGGCCAGCTTGCCTGCCAGCAGCAGGTCGAAGCGGCCAAGCAGCAGCCCCAGCGCGGCGGCCGGGTCGGCGGCGACCCGGTAGCGGGCCAGTGTCCCGGCGCCGAACAGCGTGGTCAGGTAGGCCAGGTCGGCCGCGCTGAGCGTGGCTTCGCCGGTCATGAGGGCCAGGCGTGCACGCGCCTG
>Ga0335078_10017043_pt1 | contig 10792 bp, 3 predicted proteins | sample Lox_Sample_32_FD_206711 | JGI IMG/M metagenome (GOLD analysis project Ga0335078, IMG submission 206711) | Soil microbial communities from Loxahatchee National Wildlife Refuge, Florida, United States - Lox_Sample_3.2 | ecosystem: Environmental > Terrestrial > Soil > Wetlands | place: USA: Florida... | reverse complement strand
ATGAACACGTGGACGGTGTGGACCGCCCTCTCCGGAGGATGCTCTGCCCATATGTCGTCGATGAGACGGTCGACCGACACCACCTGGTTTGGACGGATCGCCAGCACGGCGAGCACTGCCCGCTGACGCGGACCGCCTAGGGTCGCGGGCACATCGTCGATCCGTACTTCGATCGGCCCGAGGATCCCCAACTCAAGCTTCGCCCCCACGGCGCGAACGGTAACAGGGGCGAGTACTGGTCGGGGCTTCCTTACCGTCGGTGACGCTCGCGTGCTAGCGCCGTCAGCCGATCGATCCGCCCCACAATCGCTCTCGCAATCCCGACGCCCGCGCCACCGGCCGCTCGACCGCGGCCCGGACCGCCTCCTCTGTCCCGACGAGGATCAGCTCGCGGCGCGCTCGCGTGACCGCGGTGTAGAGAAGCTCACGGGTGAGGATGCGCGAGCTCGGGTCGGGCAGCAGCACGGCCGCGGTGTCGAACTGCGAGCCCTGGCTCTTGTGGATCGTCATCGCATACACGGTCTCGACGGCGCCGAGCCGCAACGGGCTGAAGCTGAGCAGCGCTCCCCCGCGCTCGAACACCGCCGTCGGGCGGGATCCGCCGTCGGGGCCGGCGATGATCACGCCGGTGTCTCCGTTGTAGAGGCCCAGCTCGTAGTCGTTCTCGGTCACGAGCAGCGGCCGCCCGACGTAGTCGCGCTGGTCGGCGTCGAGGTCGGGGAGCTCGGCGGCGAGCCACCCGACGATCTGCGAGGACCAGTCGCTGACGCCATAGGGACCGCGCCGGTGGGCACACAGGAGCCGGAACCGGGCGAGGGCTTCGAGGGCGTCCTCGCCGGCGCCGGCGCGGGCCGCGGTGAACACCGCGCTTCCGGCCGCCACCGCTCGCTCGCGGACCAGCGCCAGGTCGGCTTCGCCTTCTTGGGCGTCCACTGGGAACCACGTCACTTCGCCAGGCGCGCCGCCGAGCGCGGACACTGCGCGATCGGGGTCGCCGGCACGAATAGCGTCGGCAAGCGCCGCGATGCCGCCGCCGTAGCGATGGACGCGGTCGAGCACGACGATGCCCTCGCCCACACCCGGCCCGACGATGTCGCCGAGCACGACCCCGGCCTCGATCGAGGTGAGCTGACCGGGATCGCCGACGAGGATGAGCCGCGCCTCGCGACGGACCGCTTCGACCAGCCGAGCCATCAACGAGAGCGACACCATCGAGGTCTCGTCGACGATCACGACATCGTGAGGCAGTCTGTTTCCGCGATCGTGGGCGAACCGGCTGTGGCTGCCAGGTCGCCACCCGAGAAGGCGGTGAAGCGTCGACGCGCGCAGGCCCATCAGCAGCTCGCGCACCGACTCGCCGAGCTGCAGCTGCGCCGTCTCCTCGTGGACCGCCTCCTGAAGCCGCGCCGCGGCCTTGCCGGTGGGCGCCGCGAGCGCGATCAGCGGCGGTCGCGCGCCGGCCGCGGCGGCCTGCTCGAGCAGTTCCGCGGTGATCCGAGCCACGCGTGTGGTCTTCCCCGTGCCGGGACCGCCAGCGATTACCTCAAGCACGCCGCTCGCCCTCATCTCCCCGAGGTCGGCAGCGACCGAACGCTCCTCGCGCCAGTAGCGGTCGAGGTACAACCGGGTCCCGAGCAGCCGCAACGGCCTGGGCTCGGAATCGTCCTCGCCGACGGCCACGAGGTCGCTCGCCGCCAGCCCGCCGAGCCATTCGTCGACCGCGGGCCACGGCAACGACGACAGGTCAACCGGCTCGTCTGACTCGACGCTCGCGGTGTCGCGAACCGTGGCGAGATCGACGAACACGTGGCCGAGCCGAGGACCGCGCACGGCCAGCGCGACGGCGAGCGCGACCGCTTCGCTTTCCTCTGACACGAGCTCGGTCAGCCGCGCAGCGACGTGGACATCCGCGGCCGACAGGACCCCGACCTCGTTGAAGGTCCGCAGCAGACCGGCCGCGGCGGCGACTCGGCGCGCCTCGAACGGATCGGCGAGCGCGCTCACGCCCCGGCACCCCGATCGAGCAGATCGCTGAGCGCCGCCACGAGCGAGCCGGGCGGCCGCCACGCGAACACGCCCGCGCCGGCCTCGCCGGCCATTCCTCGCAGGAACAGGTAGAGCACGCCCGCCAGATGTTGCCCGGGCTCGTAGCCCGGCATCCGCCACCGCAGGTAGCGGTGCAGCGCGACGGTGTAGAGCAGCGCCTGCAGTCCGTAGTGCGAGCGGCTCATCTCCGCACCGAGTGCCTCGGGCCGATAGTGCGCCAGCGTCAGTGGCTCGCCGGCCGGGCCGAGCCAGTTCGTCTTGTAGTCGACGATCGCGAACCGCGGGCCGCTCAGGCGCAACACGAGGTCGATGCTCCCCGTCAGAAAGCCGCGCACCTGCGATCGCAGGGCCGGATCCTCGAGCCGTGCGGCGTACGCGGCCATGGGATCGCCGGCCGGAAGGTGCTCGCGGAGCGCGGAGGCGATCGCCCGCAGCGTCAGACGGCCGGTGGGCGCGTCGCCCCCCGCCAGCGGCAGCTCGAACTCGAGTTCGTCGAGCCGATCCGCGCGGTTCACATCGCGCAAGCGAATGCCGCCGACAATCGGGCCGAGCGGGGTCTCGATCGCAGCCCGCAACCCCTCGACCACCCGATCGGGCTCGCCGAGATCGAGCGATCGACGCGATCCGGCCTCGGCAATGCGCTCAGCGAGCTCGACGTCGAGGTCCGCCGCGGTGAAGTCAGTCGCCTGGAGCACGGTGTGGACGAACGTGCCGAAATCGACCCCTACCGGCGCTTCGCCGAGCAGCGATTCGCGCTCCAGCTCGGGGCGAGCATCGCCCGGACCGCTAACCGCAACCGGCGTGGCGGTTTCCGGTTCGTCGCTCAGCACGGGCCGCTCGGGCTCGCTCGCCACCATGGGGTCGTGCGCCTCGGCGGTGATGTCGCTGTACGAGGTGCGCCGCCACCACAGGTCGAGCCGGCGGTCGAACCGCGCCGCCGCCAGATCGACCGTCGCGTCGACCGGCGGGCTCCAGGTCGTCGGTCGCTCGAGGGTCGACCGTTCGACGCGGATGCGCCCCGGCGCCACTGCGGCGAGCTCGCGGAAGCGCTCCGCCGCGGCGGCGTCCGTCGGAGTCGAGCCGCCGTCTGGGGCGACGTTGCCGTCTTCGTCCCTGGCGAACAGGAGCCGACCGAGCGGCGAGTTGCGGCTGTCATAGGAACCGGCCCACCAGATAACGGCCTGGTGCTTGGCGCGGGTCAGCGCGACGTACGCGAGCCGGAGATCCTCACCTCGTTGCTCGAGGCGATGCCGGCGCACATGCGAGCTCCAGGCGCGTCCTTCGAGACCCACGTCGATCGTCCGCCGGAACCCGGCCCCGGGATCATGGAAGAAGACGGGCTCGGCGTCGCGCGAGATGTAGCTCGCCTCCCAGAGGAACGGGCAGTAGACGACCGGAAACTCGAGGCCCTTGCTGCGATGGATGGTCAGCACCTGGACGGCCTCGGCGTCGGACTCGAGCCGCCGGGCTCGCTCATCCTCCGCGTCGTCGCGTTCGGAGTCGGCGATCCGCTCTGCGAGCCAGCCGCGGAGCGCGGTCACGCCGAGTCGCTCGGCGGTGGCTGCGCGGTGGAGCAGCTGTGCGATGTGGTTCAGGTCGGTCATCCGCCGCTCGCCTCCGGTCTCGGCAAGCACCCGGGCGGCGAGATCCTCTCGGACCATGATCGCCTCGGTGAGCGCGGCCACGCCACTGTCCCTCAGGATCCGGCTCCAGCGGTGCAGGCGGCGGTGGACGTCCTCCCAGTCGGATTCGGACGCGGTGGCGATCCGTTCGCCGCTCCAGCCGAGGAAGGGCGTCGTGGCGGCGGTCCTGGCTCGGATCGTCGAGGCCGGCCGCTCGAGCGCCTCGAGCAGCCGCAGCCAGCTCCGAGCGGTCGTCGTGGCGAACACGTTGCCGCCACCGTTGATGACCGCGGGGACCCGGGCGGCGGTCAGCTGCTCGCAGATGAGGTCGGCGTTCGCGTGGGTGCGCACGAGCACCGCGATGTGCCGCGGACAGATCGGCTCGGTGCCGGTCGGGTCGCCGTCGGGCGCGCGTTGCTCGAGCCGCGCGTCCGAATCAAGAAGGCGCACGACGTCGGCGGCGAGGTCGCGTGCGACATGGGCGCGAGCCGACGGCGCCCTGGCGTACCCGTAGTTGGTCTGCTCGATCGTCGGCTCGTCGCGATGCGCGATCCGGACGCGCAGCGCGGCGTCCGTCGGGGCACCGTTGAGTCGGGAGGTCTGGTGGGCCGGCGCGGCCCTCACCTCGCGATAGACGATGTCCTCGTGACCGAGCCGCGCGTTCTCGAACAGCGCGTCGAAGGCATCGAGCAGCGGCTGGTCGCTGCGCCGGTTCACCCGCAGGGTGGCGTGCCCGTCCGCGGTGGCGGCGGCCACCAGGTAGGCGTAGACGTCGGCGCCGCGGAAGGCGTAGATCGCCTGCTTGGGATCGGCCACCAGCACCAGCGTTACCCCCTCGGTGGCGAACGCGCGATGGAGGATCTGCCACTGAATCGGATCGGTGTCCTGGAACTCGTCGACGAGCACCACGTCGTAGCGAGTGCGCAGGCGTTCCCTCGCCGCCGGCCCGTTTGGACCGTCGAGAATCGTGTTCAGCCGCGTGAGCAGATCGTCGTAGGTCATGACCGCGAGCCGGCGCTTGCGCTGCTCGAGCTCGTCCCGCACCACCCTGGCCAGCCGGTAGCGCATCGCGGCGGTGCTGTCCTCGGGCTCGCCGACCGGCTCGAGCTTGGCCATCGGGTTGAACACCGCGGCGCGGGCGATCTGCAGCGCCTCAGCGCGCGTGAACCTCGCGCCGCCCCGGGGGCCGAAGCGGCGTACGTAGAGGTCGTCGAGCGCCTGCTCGAGCAGGTCGGAGACGTCCTCGACGAACGCGGTCTCCCGATCGAGATCGCCGACGGTGCTGAGCTCCGCGAGCACTTCCTGGCAGAAGCCGTGTGTCGTGGCGATCGTGGCGGCGTCGAAGTCGGCCACGGCCCGCGCCAGGCGGTCGCGACGCAGGCCGATGTCCGCTGCGTCCCCGTGCGCCAGCAAAGTCACGACCGGGTCGGCATGCGTGTCAGGTGCGCCGGCAAGGATCCGCGACAGTTGCTGCTCGCACCCGACGAGCCGCTCCCGGACTCGGTCGCGGAGCTCGCCGGTCGCCATCCGCGTGAACGTGATCAGCAGCAACCGGTCGAGTGGCGTGCCCTCGGCGACGTAGCGGGCGGCGAGCGCGGCGATCGTGTACGTCTTGCCGGTGCCGGCGCTGGCCTCGAGCACCGTCACGCCCGACGGGAGCGGACCGCACAGATCGAACTCCGCGTAGGCCTCGACGGTCCTCACCGGTCGCTCACCACCTCGACCGCCAGCAGTCCGCGCCACAGCCGCATCGCGTAGCGCCCGAATCTCGTGGTCTCAGTCTCGTCCCAGCCCGGTCCTTGCTCGTCGTCGCGGGGGCCGGCCTCGAGCAGCCGCGCCAGCGGGACGGCGTCGCCGTGTACGAGCACATGCTCAGGCTGGCGGTCCTCCTTGTCGAAGCGGAACACGGTCTCCCAGGCCTCCCGCGCGGCGGCCGGGCCGTCCTCGCCGGATGCCACCGCCTGGGCGTACGCGGCCGACGTGTCGCACGCGATCGGGAGTGGCTCACGCATCCCCCGCTCGTAGAGGTCGATGAGCAGACCAAGCTGTTCGGTCGCGATGCGCTGCTGCGACGTCGCATCGTCGGCGAGCGGCGCGATCCGCGCCACCGTGACGTCGGCCCAGCGCGCGTCGGCGCGGGCGCGGCCGATCACCACCGAGTCGAATCCCCGCTCGGGCCGTGCGGCGCTGAGCGCGAGCAGCCTCACCCAGGCGCGCAGCCGGTCGCGCGGGCGGACGCGCGAGTAGGAGATCGTGCGGATCGTGTCACCGCACACGCCGGTGACGGTGCCGGCGAGCGTTCGCCCGTCTGGGAGCACGATGTTGACGTCGAGCGAGCCGGGCGGCTCCTCAGCGCCGCCGGACCTCGCCGCATCGGCAAGCCGCTCGACGACCGCGCCGATTCGCGCCAGCGCCGGCCGGGCCAGCTCGCCCGGCGGCAGCGCGCCTCTCGCGATCTCTGCCTGCATGCACGACTTGAGCTCCGCGCCGGTCAGGACTCCCTCGAGCAGCCGCTGCCCGACGCCCCATGTCTCGAGCGCATCGAGCTCGACGGGCATCGAGTCCCTCACCTCGTCGTAGAACTCGCTGACGCTGACCCCGAGGCGGTCGCGCAGCAGCGCGCGGACGGGATGCTCGACGAACCGGATGAGGTCGGCGAGCTCGACGAGCGCCTCGCCGCGTGGCGGGAGCGGTACCGCCAGGAACGGCTCGCGCGGCGCGCGCTCGCCGCTGAGCGCCTTGGCGCCGGCCAGCGCCTGCGGGTCGAACCCCCAAGGTCGTCCGGGAACCAGTCTCCCCGGCGCGAAGTTCCGCGCATCGAACGGCTGGAGCGGATGGTGGATCACGACCTGGTCGCGCGCCCGGCCCTCGTCGCGCCCCACCGTGCGTTCGACGACGTCGAGCAGCTCGCCCACCGGTACCGCCGGCGGACGCGGGACGTTCGTGCGCTCGTCGTTGCCGGTGTAGGTGATGATCAGCCGCTCGGTCGCCGCCAGCAACGCGTCGAGCAGCATCTGCCGGTCCTCGGCGCGCGGGTCGCGGTCGCCGACGTGCGGCTCGGCCAGCGTCAGGTCATCGCCGTCGCGGCGCGCGCGGCGCGGGAACTCGCCGTCGTCGAGGCCGAGGATGCAGACCACGCGGTGCGGCACCGAGCGCATCGGCACAAGCGTGCACACCGTCAGGTGACCCGTCCGGAAGTTCGCGCGGGTCGGGCGTCCACGTAGCCGGTCGGCAAGCAGCACGCGGACGTCGGCCAGCTCAAGCGTCGCCGCGCTCGATCCGGTCTCGTCGACGGACTCGGCGTCGACATCGGTGAGCAGGCGTTGGAGCTCGCGGCGCTGCCACGAGTCGCGGTCGCTGGTTGCGGTGAGCGTGTCGGCGGTTTGTGCAATCGCCACCGTCCAGCGCGCGATCGGCTTCGGATCGGTCAGCGCGTCCACCGCGGCACGGGCGCGGTCGATGAATTCGGCGAAGCGGCCGGCGAGGTCGATCGCGCCGCTGTCGACGTCGTCGAGCGGTAGCACGCCGCCGAGGAGTGGCCGATCCTCCTCGGTCATGGCGACGCCGACCAGCATGCGGTCAAGGCCCCTGCGCCATGTGTTCGCGTTGACTGACCCGAGCTTGAACGGCTCGCGGTGCGGAGCGTCGAACCCCCAGCGGATCCCGCTCGCCGCTACCCAGTCCTGCATGCGCGACAGGTCGTCATCGTCGAAGCGGAAGCGCCTGCGCACGGGCTCACGGGCCGCAAGGTCGAGCAGTTGCGAGGCGGTCGCCCGCTGGTCTGCAAGCGCGAGCAGCTGGCTGACGACGCCAAGCACCGGGTTGGTTTGACGGAGCGACCGGTCCGCGAGCCTGACCCGGAGATCCGGCAGTCGCTCGCGCCCGGCCGAAGCAGCCTCCTCGTCGTCGTCGTCGTCCGCGGACGAGACCCGGCCCGCCCCGAACGTCGCCTGGATCAGCGGCGCGAATGTGTCGATGTCGGGACACATCACGATCACGTCTCGGGGCTCGAGCGTCGGATCGTCCTCGAGCAGGTGAAGGATCGCGTCACGGAGAACCTCGACTTGGCGAGCGCGGCCGTGGCAGGCATGGATCTGGATGCTCCGGTCGTCCGGGTGCAGGGAACGGCGGGCATCGGGCTCGCCCGGCAGCGGCGGCCCGGGTGGCTGGCAGTCCTCGCGGATGTCGTTCTGGATGGACTCGAGCAGCGTCCGCGGCTCGCCCTTCGGCAGCCCGTGGTGGTGGTCGACACCCTCGCCCGTGCTCGCGATCACGAGTTGCAGCTCGCGGACGTCGCGACCCCAGGAGGCGAGCAGCCGGTTGACCGCCAGGTGCGCCGTTCGGTCCTCGTGCCGATCGACGATCGGCGGCCCATCGTCAAGTGCCTGTTCGACCCCGCGCCACAGAGACGGCGAGGGATGGAGGACGAACACGTGGACGTCCCGTGCGGCGGCGATCGCCGCCAGGACCTCGAGGTATGAGCGCGGCATCCGGGTAAGGCCGAACAGCGACAACCTGGGCGGTAGTTCGAGGACTGGCGGGTCTTCTCGGATTCGCTCGCAGGCGGTTGCGAGCCGCTCGGCGGGGCTCGGGGCGCCGATCCGCGCACGCAGCCGACGCCATAGCTCGGGCTGCCAGTCGTCGCCGAGCCGGTCTGCGCCCGCGACCCAGTCCCTCACCATGTCCGGACGGTGCACGCCGTAGCGGTCGAACAGGTCGGCGATGTGCCGCACCACGCCGAAGCGCCGGGTCGGAACCTCAGGCCCGCCGCGCGCGCCCTCGAGATGGCGCGCCAGTGTGGCCAGCCACGGCTCGTCCAGGCACTCGTCGACGACCTCGAGCAGCGGCCATACCGACCGCTCGGCCAGCCAGGAGTCGTTTTCCGGGTCGATCCCGGTCGCCGCGGCAAGCGCTCCCAGGATCATCCGCCCGGGGAACGGGAACTGGACGTTCGCGCACACGCCGTCGAAGCCGCCCGCGGTCGCCCCCAGGCGGCCCGAGAGCCGCTGAGTCAGCCAGCGCTCGATCCCCCTGGTCGGGACCGCGACCACCTCGGGTACGAACGGGTCAGCCAGCGGCTCGAGCAGCGCGTCGGCGAGACCGTCGGCGAGACGGTCCGCGCGCTCAGCTCGGTGGACATGCAGCATTTGTTACGACCCTAGCTTCGGGGGGTGATCTCCGGGCGGCGTGCGACTCTTGGTGCCGTAGTGCTGATCACCGACGCCGAAGCCATTCCCGCGGCCGCCCTGGAGCGGCTACGTATTCTCACCGACGACCCGGATGCCCGGTTCCGACCGGGTCAGCTCGAGGCGATCACCGACGTGGTCGTCGACCGGGCGCGAGTCTTGTGCGTCCAGCGGACCGGTTGGGGGAAGTCGGCCGTCTACTTCGTGGCCACCGCGCTGCTGCGGGAGGCGGGCGCGGGCCCGACGCTGATCGTCAGCCCGCTGCTTGCGCTGATGCGAAACCAGATCGCCGCCGCCGAGCGCCTCGGGCTGCGGGCTCACACGATCAACAGCACCAACCGCGAGGAGTGGGACGGAGTCCGAGATGAGCTCGCGGCCGGCACGATCGATCTGCTGCTGATCAGCCCCGAGCGGCTGAACAACCCCCGCTTCCGCGAGGACATGCTGCCGCTGTTCGCCGCCTCGGTCGGCCTGCTGGTAATCGACGAGGCGCACTGCATCTCTGATTGGGGCCACGATTTCCGCCCCGATTACCGACGGGTCAGGGACATGCTCGACGCGCTCGCTCCCGGCGTCGCGGTCCTCGGAACGACCGCGACCGCCAACGACCGGGTCGTGGCTGACGTGGTGGCGCAGCTCGGCGGTCGCGAGCCGCTGCGGACCTACCGCGGGCCGCTCGCGCGTTCTAGCTTGCGCCTCGAGGTGCTCGAGCTGCCGCGACCGGCCGAGCGTCTCGCCTGGCTCGCGGCCAACGTCCCGAGCATGACCGGCTCCGGGATCGTGTACACCCTCACCAAGCGCGACGCCGAGCAGGTCGCCGCGTTTCTGTGCGCCCAGGGAATCCCGGCCGTGCCGTATAGCGGCGAGCAGGAGACCGACGACCGGATCGACGCCGAGGACCGGCTGCTCCGCAACGAGATCAAGGCGGTGGTCGCCACGAGCGCGCTCGGCATGGGCTACGACAAGCCCGACCTGACGTTCGTCGTGCACTACCAGGCCCCCGGATCGGTCGTCTCCTACTACCAGCAGATCGGTCGTGCCGGCCGCGGCGTAGAGCACGCGGACATCGTCCTGCTCCGCGGCGGCGAGGATCGCCGGATTCAGGACTTCTTCATCGAGCAGGCCTTCCCCGATCGCGAGCGGGTGATGGCCGTGCTCGATGAACTAGAAACCACCGGCGAGGACGGGCGGACTACCCGCGAGCTGATGGCCGTGGTCAACCTCGGCATGGGCCGGATCGAGGCGATGCTCAAGATCCTCGATGTCGAGGGCGCGGTCGCGCGCGCAGGGAGCCGTTGGAAGCTCGTCCCGGGTGCTGACTGGAGCTACGACGCCGAGCGGTATGCCCAGGTGACCGCTCTCCGCCGCGCCGAGCAGCGGGCGATGGCGGCGTTCGGCGCGGATGGCCGCTGCCTCATGCGGATTTTGCAGGAGGAATTGGACGACCCCTCACCCGAAGATTGCGGGCGATGTTCGGTATGCGCCGGCCCGCGGTGGGGCGCACCGCTCGATCCGGCGCTGGTCGAGGCAGCGGGACGGCATCTCCGCTCCAGGCCGATCGAGCTCGACGTCAAGAAGATGGCGCCGGACGCCGGCGGCGCGATGCGGAAGATCCCCGCGGACGTGCTCGTCGAACCGGGCTGGGCGCTGGCGCGGTTCGGCGACGGCGGGTGGTGGCCGGGGATCGAGCGTGGCCTGGAGAGCGGAGATTTCGAGGAGGATGTGGTGCAGGCGCTCGCGGACGTGGCGCGGCGCGCCGGAGGCGTCGCCTGGGTCACGTCCGTGCCCTCGATCCGCCTCGGAGGCACCCTCTCAAGGCTTTCAGGGCGCATCGCCGAGGCGCTGTCCGTCCCATACGTCGAGCTCGTGGCTCGCGCGGCCGAGCGGCCGCCTCAGCGCGAGATGGCCAATGCCGCCCAGCAGGCCGCCAACGTCAGG
>Ga0335078_10017042_pt1 | contig 10793 bp, 7 predicted proteins | sample Lox_Sample_32_FD_206711 | JGI IMG/M metagenome (GOLD analysis project Ga0335078, IMG submission 206711) | Soil microbial communities from Loxahatchee National Wildlife Refuge, Florida, United States - Lox_Sample_3.2 | ecosystem: Environmental > Terrestrial > Soil > Wetlands | place: USA: Florida... | reverse complement strand
CGGGACGTTCTGTGCCATTGAACCCCCAAACCGCCTTCGGCATTGTCGGCTCCATGTCCATCGTTTCGCTACCGTAACACCAGCAGGGGGTGACGGTGAGCGAAATGCCGACGCCTTCCCGCGCGAACTTTTCCGCGCTGGCCGCGGCTTCAGCCACCCCGCCAATACACCGGTCCGCGATGACGCATTGCACGGGTTTGCCGTTCGGGTAATGCAGCTTCTCGCCGATGAGCCGGGCCACGGACCGGGCGAGATTCATCGTCTGCGTTTCCAGGGATTCGCGGACGCCGCCGAGACGTCCGTCAATGGCGGGGCGGATTCCAATTTTGGGAAGTTTGTTGAACAACGGATTGTCCATAATATATTCTGGGGTGATGGGGTGATATTTATCGCAACCGGCCGATGACGCGGCGGCGGTAATGTTCATCCGGGCGGTTTTCTATCCGGTCCGAGTTTTTCTCTTCAAGAAATTGCGGCTTACCGACGGAATAAATTCCAGCCAGAATCGCCGCCCATTTGTCCAGCATGAGCATGGTGTTCAATACATCGCGTTCGGTCCGGCCCAGGACCACCGGGCCGTGATTGACCATCAGGATAACCCGGGGAGCGGTGTGGTGGCGGGCTGTGAAGCGGCGCAGCGAATTGCGCAGTGCCATCGCCAGCCGGATGCCGGGATCAACGTAAGGCACCACGGCGAGATGGCGGCCGCAGACCACGATTTCATCCGGAAAAATATGGTGGAGAAACGGCTCCGCGCCAAGATTGCTGCAAAGGATTTTCAACGCGGAGACCGGATGAGTGTGTCCGACCCATTTGGCGCCGCCTTCCCTCAGACAAATGGCGTGCAGAAACGTCTCCACCGACGGCAGTTTGGCCTCTTTGTCCAGGCGACAGGATTCCAGAACTTTGCGGATCCCCTCGTCGGTCTTACCGGGTCGCTCGAGGGCTGCCAGAACCGGCGCCATTTTCACCCGGGTAAGGCCACCGGCATCCATCGTGGCCAACGAGCTGCCCGACGCCTTCACATAAAATGTCCCGTCGCCCAAATCGGCGCTGACATTGCCTTCCCCCAGGATCGCGAGCTGTCGGTCTTCGCGTCCCAGTTCGCGGGACAACCAAACCAGGCGTTTTATGATTTCCGGGGCCTTCATGCGTGATCAGGTTGCCAGGATTTTCCGGAAGCGCGCGTATGCGTCGTCCCAGGCGCCGGTGCTTTTGGGTTTAAACAGTTTGGTGTCGAACGAGTGTCGAATCAGCGCGCGTCCATCGGACAACGAACGGATTTCACCCAGTGCATATAGTTGCATGATAATATTCCCAATCGACGTGGCTTCCACCGGCCCGGTCACGACGGTGCAGTTCAAGGCGTCGGCGGTGAACTGGTTCAATAATTGATTTTTACACCCGCCGCCGACCAGATAAATCCGGTCAACAGCTTGGCCGGTAATGCTGGCGAGCAATTCCTTCACGAAACGATATTTCAAGGCCAGACTTTCAAAAATGATGCGCGTGAACCCGCCCCTGTCCGCGGGGACACTTTGTCCGGTGCGGCGGCAAAACGCGGCAATGGCCGCAGGCATTTCGGCGGGCGCCTGAAAGTCCGGCGCGTCCGGGTCAATGAAAGCCGTGAACGGCGATGATTCCCGGGCCTGGTGCTCGCAGGCGTCGTAACTGACAGGCTTACCGGCGGCATCCCAGGCGCGCTTGCATTCCTGCAGCAACCACATGCCGGCAATGTTTTTCAATAGGCGGGTCGTACTGAAAACGCCGCCTTCATTGGAAAAGGTGGCCTGCTCACTGGCGTCCGAAATCACCGGTTCACTCAGTTCGCGTCCCATCAAGGACCAGGTGCCCGAACTCAGGAACACCGGTTCGGACTCTTCCGCCGGCACACCCACCACCGCCGAGGCCGTATCATGCCCGGCGGGCGCAATGACCTGCAGCTTTTTTGCGCCGATTTCCGCGGCCAGGTCCGGTTGGAGCGTGCCCAGCACGGTTCCGGCATCCGCCAGCCTGCCGAATATCTTTTCCGGGAATCCCATGGCCTTGATGATTTCGCTTTCCCAGGATTGCGTGTGCGGATTGAGCAACTGGCTCGTGCTGGCGATGGATTTTTCATTCACGCGGACGCCGGTTAAATAATAGTGAATTAAATCCGGCATAAACAGCAGCTGTCCGGCTCCCTTCAACCGTTCCGGTGAGTTCAATTCGGCCAGCAGTTGATACAAGGTGTTGAAAAACATGAACTGAATGCCCGTCCGCCGGTAAATTTCCCGGCGTGGCATTCGCCGGAACGCTTCCTCCTGCATTCCCCGGGTCCGCGGGTCGCGATAATGGAACGGCGCGCACAGTAATTTCCCGCGGTCGTCGAGCAACCCGTAATCCACGCCCCACGTATCCACGCCGAGGGAAACCACCGCTTGGCCGTATTCTTTCACTGCCAGCGCCAATCCGTTTTTGACGTGGCCCAGCAGCGCGTCGATATCCCAATGCCAGCCGTCGGCGGCCCTGACGGGGTCGTTGGCGAACCGGCTCAATTCCTTTAATGCCAGCCGGGCGCCATCATAGATTCCAGCCACCACCCGTCCACCGCTTGCGCCGAGATCCACCGCAAGGCAAATTTTTGGAGAGTTCAATTTTGATCCTCCCTTGGCACGAGCAGCTTCCCGCCGCCTCGGAGCAGTTTCTGCTTGACCCTCTTTGCCGGGGAACGGTCGCTGACCAAAAGGTCAACCTCGTGGAGGCCGGCGAAGAAATAGGATGACTTCAGGCCCATCTTGGTATGGTCCGCCAGAACAATGGTGCGGTCGGCCAGCCTGACGATCTTCCGTTTCAGGCCGGCCTGTCCGACGTTGGCCTCGCTCAAGCCGCGTTCCGCGTCCAGTCCCCGGCAGGATACGAAGGCTTTTTGCATGTGATAACTGTCCAGGATTTGATCCGCCAACGTGCCCTCCGAGGACAGGGAACGATGGCTGATGACGCCGCCGACCAGAATCACCTGAATCTCCGACCGTCGGGCCAGTTCGATGGCCGTTTTCAACGCATTGGTCAAAATGGTCACCTCCAGGTTGGGCAGGAGACAGGCCAGATGAAACACCGTCGAACTGGCATCGAAGAAGACGGTTTCACCCGCCTGGATTTGGGCCCGCACCGCCCGGGCGATGGCCTTCTTTTCCGCGACGTTGGCCAATTCCCGGCTGTCCAGCGATAAATCCCGCTGGCTGTCGTTGCGGCGGACCGCACCGCCGTGTTTGCGGGCCAATTGGCCGTCGGCCTCCAGCTTCTCAAAATCGCGGCGGACCGTCTCCTCCGAGACGGCCAGCACCTTGGCTGCCCGGGCGGTGGCGACCGCCCGCGATTTCGTCAGCATGTCCAGAATCCGGTCCTGCCTTTCAACGGCCAGCATAATCGGGTGGTGATTTTTCCCTTTTTTACTTGGGTTTTGGCCCGAAGCAAGCTCTAATTCACAGAAATAACAAAAAAAACACAGAATATCAAAGAATGAATTTTCGCTATGTAAACGATTTATGGGATAAGACGGTGGCCGCAGGGCTGTCGCCGGTGGAACTTCTGGTTTATCGCTCCAATTGTCTCGGGGCCGATCAGCGCATCACCAACACCGGTGGAGGCAACACGTCCGCCAAAATCACGGAGCAGGATCCGCTGACCGGCGAACCGGTTGAAGTGCTGTGGGTGAAAGGCTCCGGCGGCGACCTGCGTACGGCTAAACGGGAAAATTTCTCTTCACTTTACCAGGCCAAACTGCTGGGTCTGCAAAAGAACTACAGGGCGCGCGCCGACAAGGGGCTTAAATCGCCGGCGGAAGACGATATGGTCGCCGCTTACAACCACTGCACGTTTAACCTGAATCCGCGTCCGTGCTCCATTGACACGCCGTTGCACAGTTTTCTGCCGGGCCGGCACGTGGATCACATGCATCCCAACGCGATCATCGCCATCGCGGCGTCGGCGAATTGCGAGAAACTGACGAAGGAAATCTTTGGCGGTGAAATGGCCTGCGTACCGTGGATGCGCCCCGGCTTTGAACTGGGTCTGGCGATGCAGAGGATCTGCATAGAAAATCCCGCCGCGAAGGCGATTATGATGGGCCAGCACGGCTTTATTTCGTGGGACGACGATCCCCAACAGTGCTACCGGCGCACTCTTCAATTCATCGAGCGCGCTTCGCAGTTCATCGAGAAAAAATATGCGGAAAACGGCGGTGATGCCCGGGCATTTGGCGGCGCCAAAGTCCAAGCCCTACCGCCGGAAATCCGCCGGGACGTTTTCGACGCCATTTTGCCCTGGCTGCGCGGCCGGCTTTCCAGGCAAAAACGATTCATCGGCACCGTGCAGGACGACGAAAAAATCATGCGATTCGTCAACTCTACGGACGCACCGCGTCTGGCCGGGCTGGGCACCAGCTGCCCCGACCATTTTCTCCGGACGAAAATCAAGCCGCTTTACGTGGATTGGAACCCGCAATCCGGAGACGTGGCCGCCTTGAAAGAGAAACTGGCCGCCGGTTTGGAACATTACCGGAAAGATTACGCGAATTATTATCAGCGCTGCAAACATCCTGATTCGCCGGCCATGCGCGATCCGAATCCGACCGTGATCCTGATTCCCGGCCTGGGCATGATTACGTGGGGCAAGGACAAAAGCGAATCCCGGGTGACCGCGGAATTTTATAATTGCGCCGTCGAGGTCATGCGGGGCGCCGAGGCGATTGACCGGTACGTATCGTTGCCGCCCCAGGAAGCCTTCGACATCGAATACTGGGTGCTGGAGGAGGCGAAATTGAAGAGGCTGCCGGCGGAGAAGGAACTCGCCCGCAGGATTGTGGTCGTCATCGGCGCCGGGTCAGGCATTGGCAGGGAAGTTGCGCATCGACTCGCTCGCGAGGGCGCACACGTCGTTTGTGCGGATTTGCATGAAGACACCGCGCGGGCAACGGCAAAGGAAATCACGGACAAACTCGGCGTCGGCATCGGCGTCGGTGGAACGGGCATTTCCAATTGCGGTCCGGCCCTTGGTCTGGGCTGCGATGTCACCCAACGGACGAGCATTCGCAAAATGCTGGATCAGGCCGTGCTGGCTTACGGTGGGTTTGATTCGATTTGCGTGACCGCCGGGATCTTTGTGCCGAGTGACACGACCGGCCACATCCCGGACGATAAATGGCCTTTGACGTTTGCCATCAATGTCACTGGCAGTTATCTGGTTGCGGATGAGGCTGCCAAAATCTGGAGGGAACAAGGATTGCCAGGAAGTCTGGTATTGACCACAAGTGCCAACGCGGTGGTGTCGAAAAAAGGGAGCGTGGCCTATGACACGTCCAAGGCCGCCGCCAATCAGCTGGTCCGTGAACTCGCCGTTGAACTGGCCCCGTTGGTGCGCGTGAACGGCGTCGCGCCAGCCACCGTGGTGCAAGGCTCGGCCATGTTCCCGCGCGACCGGGTCATCGGGTCGCTCGCTAAATACAAAATTCCCTATTCCGTCGATGAACCCACTGAATTGCTGGTGCAAAAACTTGCACAGTTCTATGCCGACCGTACGCTCACCAAGTCGCCCATTACTCCGGCCGACCAGGCGGAAGCGTATTACCTGTTGGTCGGTGACCGGCTGGGCAAAACGACCGGACAAATCATCCCCGTGGACGGTGGTTTGCCTGAGGCATTTCTGCGCTGAAATGCGGGAGTGTTGGTTTGGATGCGCTTTATCTCATTGGCATATAGCGAATTAGTCGCACGCAAACCCGCCGCTAAAAAGTCTGAAATAATAGTTGACTAATTAGTTCACTATGTTAAATTCGCAATGTGGCCCGGCAAGTCCGGGTTGAAAACTAAAGAGAGAAAGTTTATGGGTCGTGTCAGTGATGCAAAAAAAAGATTGATGGATGCCGTCTCGGAACTGATTTGGAGCGGTTCTTACGGCAGCACGACCATTGATCATATTTGTGAAAGGGCTGGAGTCAAAAAGGGCAGCTTCTACTATTTTTTTGAGTCCAAGTCTGAATTGGCGGCCGAAGCCCTGGAGGCCGGCTGGCAGTCCAAGCAAGCGGAGTTGGACAGGATTTTTTCGCCGATGGTTCCGCCTCTGGATCGAATCCGCAAATATTGCGAATTCAGCTACAATTTCCAGCGTGAAATCAAGGAAAAACACGGGCGGGTCCTGGGTTGCCCGCAGTTTGCCCTGGGCGCGGAGGTTTGCACACAGGAAGACCGATTGCAGAAAAAAATCCAGGAAATTTTGGACTACAAACGGAAGTATCTCGAATCAGCCATTCGCGATGCTCACGCGGCGGGATTGCTCAAGGCGCCGGATCCGGCGGCCAAGGCCCGCATGATTCTGGCGTATTACGAGGGATTGTTGACCCAGGCGCGCATTCAAAATGACGTGGACGTATTGCGCGAAACCGTCAGTGGAATATTTGCCATTTTGGGAGTGAAAGAAAAGGAAACCGCGGTCGCCTAAAAAAATTTGACCATCTATTTGACTAAACAGACAACTACAAAAAGGAGATAAAATGAATATCAATCAAGCAACAACGAAGAATACCGTCAAAGCGGCGGCGAATGTCTGCATCGCGTCCTGTCAGAAATTCGCAACCCAAATTGAAAGGGCGAAGGAAAAGTTATTGGCTGAACTTCGGGGGAATTTGGATGTGCCGGAAAGATTATTCCGTTTGGCTCTGGGCGAGGCAGAGGCACTGGCCTGGCAGACGGAGTATCCACATCTCTTTTTCCCGGCGCTGGCGGCGGAAAAGGTTCAGGCAGCCGCCGCGTGGACCACACGGCAACAATTCTTGAATCGGGAGAAATCGATCCTGGCGATGTCCATCTGAATTGCCGTCGTTCGTCTTTATTAAAAAGGAGGTAGCATGAAAATCAAATTGGTGCAGTTCGCGGTGTGGGCATTGGTTTCGGGTATCACGGCGGGGTTTGTTGCGGGTTGCGCGCGGGGAGGTGTCCAACCGCAAATGCCGCCACCGAAAGTGACCGTCGCGCCGGTGGAGAAAAAAGATATCGTCGAATGGAGTGAATTCACCGGCCGCGTGGAACCGGTGGAAGCCGTGGACGTGCGTCCGCGTGTGTCGGGTTACATCCAGGCGGTGCGTTTCCAATCGGGGCAACTTGTGAAAAAGGGCGACGTGCTGTTCGTGATTGACCCGCGCTGGAACCAGGCGGTCTTCGACCAGCGGCAGGCTGAATATGAACAGGCCCGGCGCGAAGAAGACCGGACGGCGCAGCTCCTGGCAAATCAGGCCATCTCGACCGAGGAGGCGGACGCACGCAAGGCTCGTTACGATGAGACCAAGGCCTTACTGGACTCGGCCCGGCTGGATCTTGAATACACGCAGGTGCGCGCTCCCATCGACGGACGGGTGAGCCGGGCTCTCCTGACAGAAGGCAATTACGTCAGTGGCGCCGCCGGCTCTGCCTCCCTGCTCACCACGATCGTTTCGGTGAACCCGGTCTTTGTCAACGTGGACATCGACGAGGATGCCTATCTGAAGTTCAGTGATCTGGTGCGCGCCCGGAAACTGGGTGATGACGATGGCGGCAAAATTCCGGTGGAAATGGAGTTGGCCGATGAACAGGGATTTCCCCGCTCTGGTTACATCGAGTCATTTGACAACCATCTAAACCCGGACACCGGCAGCATCCTCCTGCGTGCGGTTTTCAACAATGACGACGGCAGTGTCGTGCCCGGGTTGTTTGCCCGGGTTCGCATTCCCTTGAGCGACCGGCATCCGGCCCTGCTCGTGGACGAACGCGCCGTCGGCACTGACCAGTCGCAGAAATTCGTGCTCACCCTGACGCCGACGAACACGGTCGCGTACCAGCCGGTACAGCTGGGACCTCTGATTGACGGCCAGCGTGTCGTCAGCTCCGGGTTGCAGGCTGGCGAAGAAATTGTCGTCAACGGCCTCGAACTGGTTCGACCCGGAATGCCGGTGACGGTGGAAAAAGAATCCTTGCAGGCCTCCCGGACTGGACGGCAAACGGCGAATCGCTGATGGCGCCATTGGACTACCAACCTGCTCAACGGCCATGAACTTTGCTCATTTCTTTATCCGCCGCCCGATATTTGCCGGCGTCCTGTCCATCGCCATTTTCATGATGGGGTTGTTGGCGATGTTCAAGCTCCCCATTGCCGAGTACCCGGAGGTGGTACCGCCCACAATCGTGGTCCGCGCGACGTTTCCGGGCGCGACCCCGAAGACGATTGCCGAAACCGTCGCGTCGCCGCTCGAACAGGCGATCAACGGCGTGGAAGGCTCGCTCTACATGTTTTCGCAGGCAACGCCCGACGGGGTGATGAACCTGACCGTTACCTTCAAGCTGGGCACGGACCCAGACCAGGCGCAGGTGCAGGTGCAAAACCGGGTTCAGCAAGCGCTGCCCAAGCTGCCGGAGGAGGTCCGCGCTCTCGGGGTTACCACCACCAAGCAGTCGCCGGACCTTACCATGGTCGTGCACTTGTTTTCCCCGAACAACCGCTACGACGAAGTTTATGTGCGTAATTATGCGACGTTGCAGGTCAAGGACGCTTTGGCGCGTATTCCCGGCGCGGGCGACGTGCTGGTATTTGGCTCGGGTGACTATGCGATGCGCGTCTGGCTTAACCCGGACAAGCTTGCCGCCCGAAACCTGACCGCCAGCGACGTGGTTGCCGCCATCCGTGAACAGAATGTGCAGGTGGCCGGCGGTATCATCGGCCAGCCGCCAGTCCGTGATCCGGTCAATTTTGAACTGCTGGTCAACGTCAAGGGCCGGCTGACGACCACGCAGGAATTTGAGGACATCATCGTCAAGACCGGGCCCAATGGTGAGAAGACGCTGCTCAGGGACTTGGCCCGCGTCGAGTTGGGCGCCGGAGATTACTCGCTCCGGTCACTGTTGGACAACAAGACGGCGGTGGCCCTGCCCATTTTTCAGACGCCCGGCGCCAACGCGCTTCAACTCTCCCGGGACGTTCGCCGCACGATGGAGGAGCTGAAGAAGAACTTCCCTGAAGGCATCGACTATTCCGTGGTCTATGACCCGACGGTCTTTGTCCGGCATTCGATTGCGGCGGTGGTGCACACGCTGTTTGAGGCGTTGCTGCTGGTGGTGATGGTGGTCATCATCTTCCTCCAAACCTGGCGTGCGGCCGTGATTCCGCTGGCCGCCGTGCCCGTGTCGCTGGTGGGCACCTTCACGGTGATGCTCATGCTGGGTTTCAGCATCAACGCCCTGTCGTTGTTCGGACTGGTGCTGGCCATCGGCATTGTGGTGGACGACGCGATTGTCGTCGTTGAAAACGTCGAGCGAAATATTGCCCGGGGGTTGTCGTCCTTGGAGGCAGCCAGGGTGGCCATGAATGAAGTGACCGGACCGATTGTGGCCACCGCGCTGGTGTTGTGTGCCGTATTCATCCCCACCGCCTTTATCAACGGTCTTACCGGGCAGTTCTACAAACAATTTGCCATCACCATCGCCATTTCCACCGTTATCTCCGCGTTCAATTCCCTCACGCTGTCACCGGCCCTGTGTGCGGTGCTGCTCAAGGATCATCATGCCCCGAAAGATTGGTTATGGCGTGCCATGGACGGAGGGTTCGGGTGGTTTTTCCACCCCTTCAACCGCCTGTTCGCCTGGTCGGGTGAAAAATATGGCGCCGGCGTCAAGGCGGTGCTCCGCAAAGGGGTGATTGCGCTCGTGATTTATGGTGGATTGGTGCTGCTGACCGGCTGGAGCTTCAACAAGGTTCCCACCGGATTCGTGCCGACCCAGGACAAGCAATATCTCATCGCCATCGCGCAATTGCCCGAGGCGGCTTCCCTCAACCGCACCGAGGCCGTCATCCGCCAAATGTCCGACATCGGCCTCAAGCAACCCGGCGTGGATTCAGCCGTGGCGTTTCCCGGATTGAGCATCAACGGCTTCAGTGTTGCTCCGAATTCCGGCATCGTATTTTTCACCCTGAAACCGTTTGAAGAGCGGCCGGGTGCGGCCTTGAGCGGACCCGCCATTGCCGGTGCACTGAACCAGAAATTTTCGAACATCCAAGATGCCTTTGTCCTCACCGTGCCGCCGCCGGCGGTGATGGGACTGGGCACGTTTGGCGGGTTCAAGCTGTATGTCGAGGATCGCGCCGGGCTGGGCTATGATGCCCTTTATCAGACGTTGCAATCGTTGATTGGCAAAGGATACCAGACGCCTGCCTTGGGCGGTTTGTTTTCCACCTTCACCGTCAATGTTCCCCAACTGGACGCCGACGTGGACCGGGAGAAGGCCAAAACCGAAGGCGTGCCCCTCGGGAACCTTTTTGACACGTTGCAAATTTATCTCGGCTCCCTCTACGTGAACGACTTCAACCGGTTCGGCCGCACTTACGAGGTCATCGCTCAGGCGGATTCGCAATTCCGCGAACATCCCGAGGACATTACCCGCCTCAAAACGCGCAATGACCGCGGCGAGATGGTGCCACTCGGAGCGCTGGTCAAGGTGACCGAGACCCATGGTCCGGACCGCGTCATGCGTTATAACGGTTATCCGGCGGCGGAAATCAACGGCGGTCCGGCCCCCGGTTATAGTTCGGGACAGGCGGAAGCCGCCATGACCAAAATTGCGGATGAAAATCTGCCGCGCGGCATGGCCTACGAATGGACCGACCTGACCTACCAGCGCATTCTGGCCGGCAACACGGCGGTCTATGTCGGGCCGCTCTGCATCCTGCTCGTTTTCCTGGTGCTGGCCGCGTTGTATGAAAGTTTCCGCCTGCCACTGGCCATTATTCTCATT
>Ga0335078_10017040_pt1 | contig 10793 bp, 7 predicted proteins | sample Lox_Sample_32_FD_206711 | JGI IMG/M metagenome (GOLD analysis project Ga0335078, IMG submission 206711) | Soil microbial communities from Loxahatchee National Wildlife Refuge, Florida, United States - Lox_Sample_3.2 | ecosystem: Environmental > Terrestrial > Soil > Wetlands | place: USA: Florida... | reverse complement strand
CCTGGGTGACCGTGCGGGCCTCGGTGGCCAGCACCACGCGCAGCGCGTCGAGGGCGGGCTGGCCCGGCGCCTCGCCCAGCACCCGGGCGCGCAGCGCGGCCACCCGGTCCGGGTCGGTGCCGAACAGTACGGCTTCCTTGGACGGGAAGTAGTTGAAGAACGTGCGTGGCGAGACGTCCGCGGCCGCGGCGATGTCCTCCACCGTGACCTGGCTGAAGCCCCGCTCCGCGACCAGGTCCAGCGCCACCCGGCGCAGCGCCCGGCGGGTGGCCTGCTTCTTGCGCTCGCGCAGCGAGGCGTGCGGCCCGGCTGGGAGAGATGTACTAGTGACAGTCATGTTGCGCCCACTACAAGTTTGCAGAGCGCCCTATTTTGCGCTCACAAGAACTTTACACTGTGCGCAACATTTTGCCCGCGCGAGTTGTTCCCGGCCGGGCCGGCTGAGTGCGGCGGGTCTGGCAGCCTCCGCCGCACTCAGCCTGGACCCCGGATTCAGCTGGTATTACGCCCCCGGCGGGTGAGCGCGTCCACCGTGACCGCCGCCACCAGCACCAGCGCCGTCCACATCAGCTGGGCCGCCGCGGTCAGCCCGAGCAGCTGCAGACCGTTGGCGATCACCCCGACGACCAGCCCGCCGAGCAGCGCGTCCAGCATCTTGCCCCGGCCGCCGAACAGGCTGGTGCCGCCGATGACCGCGGCCGCCACCGCGTTCAGCACGTTCTGGCCGCCGTTCACGCCGCTGGAGATCGAGCCCAGATAGGAGGAGTAGATGATCCCGGTGATGCCCGCGGTCAGGCCGCACAGCGCAAACGCCGTGATCTTGATGCGGCTGACATTGACCCCGGCCCGGCGCGCCGCCTCGGCGTTGCCGCCGATGGCATAGATGTACCGGCCGAACCGGGTGCGCCCGAGCAGGGTGGTGTAGACGACCAGGACGGCCAGCACGACCAGCACCACCCAGGGCAGGCCGCGAACGGCCAGGAACAGCGTGCCGCGGTTGGTGTTGCCGACCAGTACCACGACCACGCCAGCCACCGCGATGGCGGCAATCTTCAGCAGGGTGATGGACACCGGCGGGGCGACCAGCCCGTTGACCCGCCGCCGGCGGTCGCGCAGGAAGAGCATCACGCCGGCCAGGGCGACCAGCACGATCATGACTATCCAGCTGGCTGCGGCGCTGAGTGCGCCGCCCTCGATGTCGTTGATGATGTTGTTGTTCAGCCTGATGACGCCGCCGACACCGATCTTGCCCGTGGAATCGATGAGGAACAGCAGCGCACCCGACAGTCCCAGGTAGCCGGCCAGCGTGACGACGAACGAGGGCAATCGCAGCCGGGTGATGATGAAGCCCTGCAGTGCCCCGTAGGCGGCGGTCGCCGCCAGGCAGGCCAGCACCGCGACCCACCAGGGGTAGTTCAGCGCCAGCAGCCACAGCGCGATGACCGCGCCGCACGCGGCGGTGAAGCCGGCCGCCAGGTCGATCTCGCCGAGCAGCAGGACGAAGATCTCGGCCATGCCCAGGGTGACGATGAACGCGGCCTGGGTCATCAGGTTGACCAGGTTGCCGGCCGACAGGAACAGCGAGCTCTTGATCTGGAAGAAGATCACGATCACGATCAGGCCGATGATGACCGGCAGTGCGCCGCTCTCCCCGCTGCGGATCCGCTTCAGCCAGATCCGCAGGTAGTCACCGACCGAGTTGGCGAGCAGTTCCGCCGATGCGCCCGAGGTGGCCGCGGCCGCGATGTCGGCCGGGGTTTCCGGCGCGGGCTCGGTGGTGACCGGGCCCGGCTCGGAACCGGGTGCTGGGTTCGAGGATGCCACGGGTCAGCCCTCCGCGCCGGTGTCGGGAGTGCGGGCAGCGGTGTCCGCACTGCGGGTCCGGCTGGACGCGCCGGTGGTCATCAGGTCCACTACCGACGCGGTGTCGTAGTCGGCCTTGGGGCCGACGGAGACCAGGCCGCCCAGGTACAGCACGGCGATCCGGTCGGCGACCTCGAACACGTCGGTCAGGTTGTGCGATACCACGATGACCGCGATGCCGCGCCCGGCCAGCCGGGTGATCAGGTCGAGGACCAGCGCGGTCTGCGATACGCCGAGCGCCGCGGTGGGCTCGTCCATGATGACGAGCTTGGCATCGAGCATGACCGCCTTGGCCACCGCCACCGCCTGGCGCTGCCCACCGGACAGCGAGCCGACCACCTGGCGGATGTTGCGCACGGTGGTGACGCGCAGATCGCGCAGCGTCTGCCGGGCGGTCTTCTCCATCGTGACCTCGTCCAGCAGCAGGTGCCGGCGGACCTCGTGGCCGAGCAGCATGTTCTCCACGATGTCCAGGTTGTCGCACAGCGCCAGGTCCTGGTACACGGTCGCGATACCGGCCGCGGTGGCATCCCGCGGTGAGCGGAAGTGGACCTGCTTGTCCTCCCAGATGATCTGCCCGTGCGAGGGTTCCCAGATCCCGGAGATGGTCTTGATCAGTGTTGACTTGCCCGCCCCGTTGTCCCCGACCAGCGCCGTGACCTGGCCGGGCGGGATGTCCAGGTTGATTCCGCTGAGTGCCTGCACCGGGCCGAAGTTCTTCCCGATGTCGCGTAGCTGGAGAAGCGCACCATCCATGGTGGCGGTTCCTTTGCCTGTGCCGGATGGAGCCCGGCCCGCGTCCGCGGGCCGGGCTCCATCTTCCGAGCTACCTGTCACTGGTGACGTCCCGACTGATATCCGGCTCCCCGGTCAGCCAGAGATGCCTGCGGCAGTGCACTCTGAGGCGTACTTGCCCGAGCACAGCTGGGAGGCTGGCACGAACTTGTCCGCGATGACCGTTGAGTTCATGTTCTTCGTGGTCACCCATTCTGGCGTGAGCAGCACGGATGCAACAGATGTCTTGGTCTGCGGGTCCGTGGTGGCGCCGTTCAGCAGGCTCTTCGGCGGGGTGATCCCGGCCCGGACGTACATGGCCAGCGCGGCCGCGGCCTGGGCCTCCAGGTAGATCGGCTTGTACACGGTGCCGCACTGGTAGCCGGACAGGATGTTCTGCAGGCCGGTCAGCGTGGCATCCTGCCCGGTGGTCGGGAAGGTCTTGGCCTTGATGCCCTTGGTCTGCAGGTAGTGGATGATCGGCGCGCCGTTCTCATCGTTGGGGATCAGCGCGGCGTTGATGTTCTTGTGCGCGGTGTACTGCTGCTGGAACTCGCTGAGCGCGGTCGGCGGGTCCCAGGTGCCGGCTGGGTTGCTGACGTCCTTCCAGCCGCTGGAGAACTGCTTGGCCAGCACCGCGTCATAGCCCTGCGCGAACAGCGTCGCGTTGTTGTCGGTGGGCGCGCCCTTCATGACGATGACCTGCGGCTTCTTGACGCCCCAGGCAGAAACGCAGCTGACCAGGCCCTGGCCCATCAGCGTGCCGACCTTGACGTTGTCGAAGCTGACGTAGTACTTGCGGGTACCGCCCAGGGTCAGCCGGTCGTAGTCGATGACCGGCACGCCGTGGGCCTTGGCGTAGGACTCGATGTGCGCGCCCACCCCGGAGTCGAGCGGGTCAACGACCAGCACAGTGGCGCCCTTGGTGATGGCCGTCTGGGCGTCGCTGAACTGCGTCGAGTCGCTGCCCAGCGCGTTCTGCACGGTGAACTGCGAGGTCTTCAGCCCGGCCTTGGTGAACGACTCCTTCAGGTAAGGCGCGTCGAACTCGACGTACCGGGTGGACGACACGGTGTCCGGCAGGATCACCGCGACGTTCCCCTTGCCCTTGGCGGCCAGCGGTTTGAGCGTGGCCATGGCCGAGAAGCTGTTGTTGATCTGGCTCAGTGAGAGCTGCGGCGTAGAACTGCTGCCGCTCCCGGACGAGCTCGAGGACGAGCCATTGCCGCCGCTGCTTCCGCAGGCGGCGATGACCAGCGCCGCACTGCCTGCGCAGGCTGTCAGCGCAACTCTCTTGGTTACTGAATGCAACGGGACCACCTCACTGTGGGGCGGGACGAATCGGGTCGAATGCCGGGGCAGGCCGGTCTGGGCGGTCTGCCGCAGGCCCCCCTGGCTATCTGGCAAAACAGTAAGCCGACGTAAATAAACATAGCCGTAAACATCTTTCTACCCTTGTGAAAAAAACATTAACAAAAATTGTTAGCGCACTACATTCTGCCGGTTGCATGGGAAGTGTTGCGTGCTGGTAACGAGAGGGCGGCGGAGTTGTATCGGTCCGGCCTGGGCGGTGTTATTCAGCCGCAATGCGATAGCCAGCCCGTGGCTGGGTGAGAATCACCGGCGCGCTGCCGTCCGTCTCCAGTTTGGCCCGCAGCCGCCGGATGTAGACGCGCACGTACTCGGTTTCCGTCTCGTAGCCGCGGCCCCACACGCGGCGCAGCAGGTGCGCGTGGGTCAGCAGTTTGCCGCGGTTGATGGCCAGCTCACGGAGCAGTGCGAACTCGGTGGGGGTGAGGTGCACCGGGGCGCCATCCCGGCGCACCTGCTGGCTCGCCAGGTCGATCTGCAGCGCCCCGATGGTGATCACCAGCGGGGCGCTCGGCGGCGCGCTGTCCCCGGGCCGGGTGCGCCGCAGCGTGGCAGTGATCCGGGCCAGCAGTTCCTCGATGCTGAACGGCTTGGTCAGGTAGTCGTCGGCGCCCATGTTCAGCGCGGTCACCTTGTCCTGCTCGCCGCCGCGCGCGGACACCACGATGATGGCCACCGGCGAGCGCTCCCGGATGAGCTGGCATAGCTCGAAGCCATCCACCTCGGGCAGCATCAGGTCAAGCAGGACGATGTCCGGCTCCTCGGTCTCCAGCAGGTTCAGTGCCCGCAGGCCGTCGACGGAGACGACCGTGTCGAACCCGCGCACCGCGAGGTTGGACCGGATCAGGTCGACGATATTCGGATCGTCCTCGACCACCAGGGCCCGGGTGGTCGCGGCCTGCTCAAGCATCGGCATGGGTTTCCCGGGGCCGCGGGCCGCGGTCACCAGCCACCGCGGCCAGGTCGCTGCGCGGCCGGGGGCCCTCGCTCGCCGGGCTGTCCGGATTCTCCACCGGGAGCCGAATGCGGAAGCAGGTGCCCACCCCGGGCTGGAGCAATTCCATCTGCCCGCCGTGCGCGGTGACGATGCCCCCGGCGATGGACAGCCCGAGGCCGGTACCCGAGCCCGGCGCGCGCCGCCGCCGCATCGGCTCGAACGGGGCCAGTGCCACGTCCGGGGGCACCCCGGGCCCGTCGTCGGCCACACTCACCGTGACGCTGTCCGGCCCCGCCGCGGCCGCGCTGACCGTGACCCGGGTGCCGGGCGGGTTGTGCCCGATCGCGTTGCTCAGCAGGTTCACGAACACCTGCTCCAGGCGGTCATGGTCGGCCCAGATGGCGGGCAGGTCGTCAGCGCAGCGCACGTCCACCCGCAGCGCGCCGTCCGGCGGCACGCAGGCGACCGCCGCGTCCAGCACCAGGGCCAGATCGCACCAGTCACGCTGCAGCTGCAGGACACCGGACTCGATCGCGGAGAACCGCAGCAAGTCATCCACCAGCCGGCCGAGCCGGGAGGATTCCGCCGCGATCCTGGTCAGGAAACGGTGCTCCGATTCGGGATCCCAGGTCACATCGGGTTGCAGCAGGCTGGACGCGTATCCCCGGATCGCCGTCAGCGGCGTGCGCAGCTCATGGCTGAGCCGGGACAGGAAACCCCGCTGCAGCTCACGGGACCGGCGCAGCCCAGCCGCCTCCTGGTGGGCGGACCAGGCGGCTTCCCGCTCCAGGGCCAGCCGGAGCGAATGGGCGGCGTCCTCCAGCAGCGCGGTCGAATCGGCCAGCGGCCGGCCGCCCTGCCAGCGGGCGACGAGCACGGCGGGCCCGCCTGGCGCCGGGAAGGCCACCGACAGCAGCCGGGCGCCATCGGCCAGGCTGCGGTGCTCGACCGCATCCAGCTGTCCCGCACTGACCCGGGCGAGGGCGGCCTCGGCCGCCTGGCGCACCGCGAACGTCACGGCCGGCCCAGCGGCCACCGCTGGCCCGGCAGCCGCGGCGGGCCCGGCAGCCGTGCCTGGCCCGCTAGCCGTGACAAGGCCGGTAGCTGTGGCGGGCCCGGTAGCCGTGAACGGGCCTGTGGTCACGGCTGGGCCGGCTGGCCGGGGGGCTGCGGCTGGCTGGGGGGTCACGGCTGGGCCGGCTGGCCGGGGGGCTGCGGCTGGCTGGGTGGTCACGGCTGGGCCGGCTGGCCGGGGGGCTGCGGCTGGCTGGGTGGTCACGGCCGCGTCGGCTGGACGGTCGCTGATGGCTGGCTGGGTGGCCGCGACTGGCCGGGGGGCTGCGGTTGGGTGGGTGGTCACGGCCGCGTCGGCTGGACGGTCGGTGATGGCTGGCTGGGTGGCCGCGACTGGGCGGGTGGCTCCGGTTGGGTGGGTGGTCACGGCCGGGATGGCTGGATGGTCGGTGATGGCGGGGTGGGTGGCCCCGGCTGACCCGGCGGCCGCGCCTGGATTCTTCCGTGCGGTGCCTGCGGCGCCGGGCAGCCCGGCCGAGGCCCGGCAGCTGGGCGGCCCGTCCGCCTGCCCGACCAGCAGCGCGGCCTCGTCAGCGGCCAGCCCGCGGCGCAGGGCCTGCAGCGCGGTGCCGAGTCCGTCGGCCACCGGGACCGGGCCGGCCAGGGTCTGCAGCATCTCGCGGATCGTCTCCAGGACCCGGTTGCGCGCGGTGGCCTCGTCCAGCAGCCGGTCCCGTTCGATCGCGCTGGCCGCGTACCCCGCATACAGCGTGGCCAGGTCCAGATCGTCGCGACGGGGCTGGCCCGCGGTGGCCCGGAACACGGTGATGACGCCGAGCAGCCCGCCCGGCCCGAGCACCGGCACTGACCACGAGCTGGCCACCTTGGACGCCCGGGCCAGATCGGCGAAGTGCGCCCAGGCATCGCCGGTCTGCACGTTGTCCTCGATCACCGGGCGCTCCGCCGCGGCGGCCAGGCCGACCGGGCCGCCGGCCGGGCCACGCGGCAGGCGGGACCAGGCGGCCTGCAGCTGCGGGGCCAGGCCGAGCGAGGCCGCGCACAGCAGTGAGGAGCCCCGGACCAGGTGGATGCACAGCCGCTCGCTGCCCAGCGCGGCACCAAGCGCGGACAGGATCAGCGACAGGCTGCTCGACGGGTCCGCCGACACGAGGCGGTCGGTGAGCCCGTGCAGCCGGGTCAGCTGCCGGCGGGCCGAGGAGTCCACTTCCTGCCCGGACAGCAGCGCCACCACGTCACCCGGGTGCACCTCCGCCGGGGTGACCTGGGCGATCAGCCGGCCGTGCCGGAGCACTGCGATCCGGTCGGCCAGCCGGAACATCTGGTTGATGTCGTGGCAGGCCAGCAGCACCGTGGTGCCTTGCTCGCGGACCCGCATGATCAGCTCTTCGACCAGCGCCGACTCCTGCACGCCAAGCGACGAGGTTGGCTCGTCCAGGAGCAGCAGCCGCGGGTTGTCGGCCATCGCCCGGGCCACCGCGACCAGCTGCCGCTGGCCGCCGGACAGCGAGCGGACCGGGCGGGCGGTGTCGTGCAGTGGCACCCCGAGCCGGGCGAACAGGGCGGCCGCGTCGGTGGTCATCCGGATGTGCGAGAACACCTGGCGGCGGCGCTCGCGGCCGAGCAGGACGTTGGACGCGATGTCCAGGTTGTCGCACAGCGCGAGGTCCTGCCAGACCACCGAGATGCCGCGCCGCTTGGCGCTGATCGGGTCGGGCGGCACCGGCTTGCCGTCCACGGCGACCTGACCGGAATTCGGCGCGATATCCCCGGCGATGCAGCGGACCAGCGTGCTCTTGCCCGCCCCGTTCTCCCCGGCCAGCGCGACGAGCTCACCCGCCCCTACCTCCAGGTCCACACCGTCCAGCGCGGTCAGCGGGCCGAACCTGACGCGCAGGCCGGACACCGCCAGCTGGGCCGGGGCGGCCTGCTGGGTCGACGTGGCGGCGGCGGTCATGTGGATATTGTTGTCCGAACCGTGCCTGATCACCACTTGCGGGGCCACTCAGCCGGCCGGCTGGAGCACCACGGCGGCGCCCCCGCCGCCGTGGCGGGCCTGCGCCAGGGCCTCCGCCGCGCTGTCCAGCGGGTAGCTGGCCCGCACGGCCAGCGTGATCGCGCCGCGATCGAGGAGCTGCGCCAGGTACCCCAGCTGGCCCGCGTCCGGCTGCACGTACACCGACTCGATCCGCACCTGGCGGGCCGGATCAGGTGGGTCCGACGTCAGCGTGGTCAGCCGGCCGCCGTCGGCGACCAGCGGGAGCAGCCGGTCGGCGCCGCCCGGGGCCGCGTTCACCGCGGCCGGCACCAGGCCGCCGGCCGCCTGCCGGGCCCGGTCCGGCCAGTCCCGCTGCCGGTAGTCCAGCACCAGGTCAGCCCCGGCCCGGCGGAGCCGGGGCGCGCTGGCCGGGCTGGCGGTGGCGATCACCCGGGCCCCGCCCAGCGCGGCCAGCTGGACCAGCAGCCCGCCGGTGACCCCGCCCGCCCCGTTCACCAGGACTGTCTCCCCGGCGGCCAGCTGCGCGCTGCCGGTCAGCGCCTGCAGTGCGGTGAGACCCGGTACCGGCAGCGCGGCCGCTTCCGGCCAGGGCACTCCGGCTGGCTTGCGGGCCACCAGCGCCGCTGGGGCGATCAGCTGCTCGGCCCAGGTGCCGTCCTGGCGCAGCGGGAGCGGATGGGTCAGCACACCGTCCCCCGAACGCAGCCCCGAGACCCTGGTCCCAGCCGCGATGACGACGCCGGCCGCCTCCACCCCGAGCGCGCAGGGCGGCACCGCCCCGATGGCCCAGCCCCCGGTGCGTGCGATGTCGTCCCAGTTCCCCATGCCTGCCGCCCGTACCCGGATCAGCACCTCGTCGTCGCGCAGCGCACGCGGGTCGGGCCGGAGCAGCACCCGCACTGGCCCGCCGAACCGGTCGATGCCCGCGCCGCGCATGTCAGGCGGCCTAGGCCGGGGTGCCGTCGCCGGACACCGCGGCGGGCACCAGGGCGGGAGCGGCGGGCGGGGAGTCCAGCGCACAATGCAGCGCTGGCCGCACGGCCGGGCGCCGGCCCGCCCGGTCCGGGTTCCGGATGAACACCGCGCACAGGATGCCGCCGCCGACACACAGGCCGGCCGAGATGAACGACGCCATCCGGAACCCGGCCGAGAACTCTGCCGGGTGCAGGTAAGACGATCCGGACAGGCCGGCCGCCGCGGGCAGCACCGCGACGGCGATCAGGCCCGCGGCGCGGGCCACGTCGTTGTTGATGGCCGACGCCGTCCCGGCGTGCTCGGCCGGGACGGCGGCCAGCACGGTGGCGGTCAGCGGCGCCACGTTGATGCACAGGCCAAAGCCGAAGACGATCATCGCGGGCAGCACCTCGGTGAGGTAGTTGCCGCCCGGCCCGATCCGGGCGAACAGGGCCAGCCCGGCCGCGATCACGATCGGTCCCACGGTCATCTGCAGCCGGGGCCCGATCCGCTGGGCCAGCGCCCCGGAACGGGCTGACAGCAGCAGCATGATGACGGTCACCGGGAGCAGCGCGATGCCCGCTTCCAGGGGGCTGTACCCGGACACCACTTGCAGCTGGATAGGCAGCAGGAAGAACGCGCCGCCCAGCGCGGCGTAGACCACGAACGTGGCCAAGTTGGCCGTGCTGAACTGGGCGGAGGCGAACATGCCGAGCGGCATGATCGGCTCGGCCGCGCGCCGCTCCCAGAGCACGAAGGCGGCCAGTGCCACCACGCCCGCGATCAGCGCGGCGAGCGGCCCGGCGGCCCAGCCAGTGGACGGGCCCTCGATCAGCCCATAGGTCAGGCCAATGAGGCCGAGAGTGACCAGCACACTGCCCATCACGTCGATCGGCCCGGTTGCCGACGGGTCGCGCGACTCGGGGACGTGGCGCAGGCTGACCGCGATAACCAGCGCCGCGAGCGGCGCGTTGATCACGAAGATCAGCCGCCAGGACGCCGCCTGGATCAGCCATCCGCCGAGAAACGGGCCGATGGCGGAGCCGACGCCGCTCAGCCCGGACCAGGCGCCGATCGCCTGCCCCCGGTCGTCGGGCCGGAACGAGGCCTGGATGATGGCCAGGCTGCCCGGCGTCAGCAGGGCCGCGCCCACCCCCTGCAGGGCCCGCGCCGCGATCAGGAATGCCGCGCCTGGCGCGACCCCGCACAGCAACGAGGCCAGCGCGAACCAGATCACCCCGATGACGTACACCCGCCGGCGGCCGTACTTGTCGCCGACGGCGCCGGCGAACAGCAGCAGGCCAGCCAGGGTCAGCGTGTACGCGGTGACCACCCATTGCAGCGAGCTGAGGCTGGCGTGGAAGTCGCGGCCGATCACCGGCAGCGCGATACCCACCACCGTGGCATCGATCGAGGCCATCGCGGAGCCCAGCACGGTAGCCAGCAGCACCCAGCGTCCCCGCGCGCTGCTGTACCGCAGCCCGGTGCCCGGGCTGGACGTCATCGCCGCGTCAGCCAGCCTGCCCCACCTCATCCCGTGCCGCGGGCGCCTTGCCGCCGGCCGCCATACTCGGCCGCCATACTCGGGCACCGTACCTCTTGGCCCCCTCGCTCCGGCAGCCCCGGCGGCTCGGCCGCCGTGGGATTGACTCGGTACCTCAGTACGGCTGTTAGCTTCCGGATATGACCGGGCTGACGATTGGGAAGTTCGCCGCCACCGCTGGCGTGGGCGTCGAAACCGTGCGGTTCTACCAGCGCCGGGGGCTGCTGGCCCGGCCGGAACGCGGCGGGTCGGGCTTCCGTGAGTACTCCGAGGACGACCGCTGGCGGCTGGCCTTCATCCGCCGGGCCCAGCAGCTCGGC
>Ga0335078_10017039_pt1 | contig 10793 bp, 14 predicted proteins | sample Lox_Sample_32_FD_206711 | JGI IMG/M metagenome (GOLD analysis project Ga0335078, IMG submission 206711) | Soil microbial communities from Loxahatchee National Wildlife Refuge, Florida, United States - Lox_Sample_3.2 | ecosystem: Environmental > Terrestrial > Soil > Wetlands | place: USA... | reverse complement strand
TGGCGGAGAGGGCGATGTACGTAGCAGCTCCTCCGAGAATGCGGTCCACTTTTCCATGCGGCGTTTCGACGCCATCATATGCAACGGATCCCACCACGACGAGTGACATGTGTAAGGAAAGATTGTACTCCATGTCGCCATCTTGATGATTCCACAGTGACAGGCAACCACTTTCGATACCGGTAGACCCGCGTCGAAAGCGCTTATTGTTCGTGAATTGTTCGTAACTAGGAATGATTTCGTAGTTCGCTTTCTCCAGAACTGTCACCCATCCGGTTCTGGCGAAGAGGCCCCGTACTGCCCGGCCGGCGGGCGGGGCCAACCTTACCAGATGGGCCAAAAGGATGGGTCATGTCAGATCAAGAATACAGTGCAGCGCCACGGGTTTGGACCTGGTGGTGGAGAGCACACCACGGGCTTCCGTACGATACGAAGCTCACAGTGATAGCTAAACGATGCGGCGTTCGCCGCGGTGATGTCGCGGCGGTATGGGTCGCGATGCTTGACTATGCGTCACAGCAACCGGACCGCGGATCGGTCGCTGGTGTTGACGCGGAGGAAATCGCCGTCAATTTCGATTACGCAGTGGAGGACGTCGAGCGGATTATCGCTGCCTTCGGTGAAAGGCGCATGATCGCTAATGGTCGGATCACAGCCTGGGAAAGGCGCCAAGTGCTCCGTGAGCGAGAAGACAGTTCAGCGGAACGCACTCGAAAGTATCGCCGGAGGTTACAGGAAGAGACGAATGTGACGCCATGTGACGCCAGTGTGACGCCATGTGACGCCAATGAAACACCACGTGACGCCCCAGAGCAGAGCAGAGCAGAGCATAGGAGAGAAGAACAGACAACAGACGCACCTTCTGTGTGTGTTGGGGTTCTTTCAGAACCTCAAAGAAAAACAGAAGAATCGTCCACTGGTCTAGAAGAACAATTCGAGAGTGTCTGGAATCGATGGCCGCGGCGAGTCGGCAAAGATCAAGCTGCCCGCGACTGGGTGAACTACGTGGACGACAGCAACCTGCCCAAAGTGTTGGCGTGCGTGGAACGGTATCTGGCATCGGATGAGGTCAAGCGTGGAGTTTGTATGCGTCTGGGAAGGTTCCTGGTGCAGTGTCACCGCGATGACTGGGAAAACGACTGGCCGCTGGACAAGACGAAACTGACGAAACTGCGATGGGAAGACATCTAGGCATGCCGGCCGGGTGCGCAGTCTGCAACGGCGCACCCTGGATCGTGACTGAGGCAGGCGCAAGACGCTGTGCCTGTCCGCGGGGGCAATGGCTCGCAGAGCACGAAAAACGTCTTTTGCGATTGGCGGGCCGTAGGACGAATCGAAGCCGGCGCCCGCGTGTACCCCACGCGGGCAGGCCCAGCGATCAATTTGGCCAGTCAGGATTGCGCGCGGCCAGTGAAATTTTTCACGAGCAGCCAGCGGCCAGTGAAAATTTTTACCAGCAGCCAGGCCGGGACTTCAAGAGATCGGCGGCCGGCGAACCGGCCGAAAGTTGAGAATCGAGGTTTTTATGACAGGGACTATTCGAGATTGGGACAGTCAGCGGCACTACGGTTTTATCGAGTGGCTAGATCGCCGAGGGAAGACGCGAAGCGTCTTTTGCCACGGTTCCGCGATTGCGGAGTTTGGCTGCCATGACTTGGCGCCTGGCACAGCGGTTTCGTTCGAATTCGAGACCAATGCTAGGGGCAGGCACGCTTGCCGCGTGCAGCGGTTAGAACAACCAGCGGAGGCGGTGGAATGAGCACAATTGTCGCAGTCAAGATGGGGGATGCCACAGTTCTCGCAACTGACTCCCGCGCCGTGAATGGTGAATTTCGGCCAGTGACGGACGCGCGTCGCAAAATTTTCGACTTGGGCCGCGATATCTTCTACGCGTCGACTGGCTACGCTCCCCTGACGGATCGGCAAGTCGCAATCGCGTCAGACCTGGTGGAGCGTGGTGGATTCGCGAACCTTCGCGAGCTGGCGGATCAGATCGACACCGCATCGGTGCCACTGATGAAGGCCATGCTGGATCGCTCTGCGGCGGAGCTACAGGGCGCGAATTCAAAGTTGCACGAACAAATCTTCGTGGATGGAACGCGTTCGGCTCACAGCTACGTTTTGATCGGTATCAGTGAGGGATGCTCGGATTGGGTTGGGCGTTGCTTCTATTGCCGGCACGGCAAGGTCGTAACCGAGAAAATCTTCAGTGACCCAATAGGGCCGGGACAGTTCTCGGCGTGCTGTACGGAGTCCCTGGATTACGATTCATTCGACTGGGCGCGCGGCCCGGTTGCCGTCGCCGAGGACATGCTCGACTGCGTGCGCAAAACCAATCCGCACGTCGGCGGCGCGGTGCAAATGGCCATGGTCGACAAGGACGGAGGGCATTGGGTTCATCAGCCGCCCGCCGCGGCCAGTCAGTCGCAGACCAACGAGAAGGCAGTCCCGCCGATAGTTTGGACTGGCGAGAATCTGGCCGACATCATTCCGGCCGTGCCGTCGGCCACAACCGCTAGTGCGTACCTAATCGGCACCGCACTAACGAAAGCGCCGACCACAGGGAAGCTGAGCGTGAACATCAGCAGCAACGGGCCGCTGTACGCCGACGTCAACAATGCCCTCAACGTGAACGTCTCTGCTGATTTCGTTGTCTCCGGAGGAGTCCTCACCCAAAGCGCTGTCAACTTAGGAAAAGCGTATAACTTTGACACGACAGGTTTTCAATTCGTCAACGGCAAGCTGGCCATCAACGAGGTGGCCGTCAATCAGCTCATCGCCGGATCCGCCTTGTTCTTGGGTACGACAACGTTTGCAGTGAGCGGCGGCGGCCAGGTTCAGATCGGAGCTGCCGGCATCACGCTGCAAGACACAATCAGCAACCCACAGCACACAGTCACAATCGCTTCATCGGGCGTTTCCATCGCGAGTCCCGCCGGCAGCGTGACGGCGGGTTCCAGTGGAATCTCAATCACGAATGGCACGTTGACCCTGAACCGCAACGGCGTCAGTACGAGCATCTTGAACGCGTTCGTTACCGGATGGAGCTACGCCGGCATCCAGGTTCTCGACAACACGTCCGGCGCGTTCTCCGTAATGAATCCGTTCAATTGTGCAGCGGATTACCCCGGCACGAATCCCGCGTCAGCATCTGTGAACGTGTCAGCCGGTTTCGCTCAGGTGCAAGCTGGCGTGACGGTCGGCGGGAGCACTTACTACGTTGCCGGCCAAGTCAGCACGGTAGCAAGCTCACTCTCTATGCTGGGGCCTGGGGGCGCCAACGTCCTCCTCAACATCAACTCCGGCGGCACGACGCTCGCCATGTCCGCGCTGCCGAGCTCTAACCCGGGCGCTGGCAGCAAGCAATTCTGGTATGACCCGAGCGACGGAAACCGCGTCAAGTACGCGGCCTAAATCAACAGATCGAGGTTACACGCAATGAGAAAGCTACTCGCCACACTTTTGATGTGCGCGACGTTGGGCCTGTCATCGCCCGCACCGCATCCAATTCCGGCGGCCGTCCCGGCTGTCGTGACTGCTCAACCGACCCTGTTGTACGGCAGTCTAGTTCAGGTCTTTTACGAGGTTGGCACCGCCATGGGAATGCCGCCAGCGCAAGCCTACCAATTCGCAGTCAATCAAGCTGTGGAGTGGATTTTGCTGCAGATTGAAATTCTGCAGATAGAGAACGGCACGGGGCAAGCCCACTGACTTTTCGGGCGTCAGTGCCGATGAGTCTTGCGGCGCCGAACGTAGGTGCGGTAGATCCGCTGGACTTCGAGGGCAGTCCGTCAATAGGACCGCTTCACTCGGCGAGGCCGCGCCATTCTCGACAACATAACACGTTCCGAAACGAGGACTGAAACCAATGATCAATCTTGCAGATATCGCAGGCGCTGGAGCAGTAGTCGCGATCACCTTCAGCACGCCTGTCAAATGGGTGCGGTTCACGGCCATCGGCTCTGGCACGGCACGCGTGGGAGCGGCCGGGACGGTTAGCTCCACTGTCGGCGAGCCGCTCGTGGCGACGACTGGCGGCGTGTCGCTGCTGATGCCCGTCGCGGGTGACCGGATGGCCCGGTTCAAGCCAACGGAGTTCGCAGTCTACGTGCCAACGGGCTGCACGCTCACTGTCGCAGCCAAGGAGGGCTAACCCCTGAAATCCTGGAAGTTCCCGCCGGCCCGACGGGGTCGGCGCCGAGGGAAACGCGCGAGATGGTCACGTCGGAGTCGGTGGCGTAAGGCGCGTCTCGCTCGTGGAGCACACGGGCTGCGTGGACATCAAAAGCGGAAGACGGAACCGCCAGGAGCGCCATTTCCGGCAAAATTGCCAGAAAAATCCGACTTACCAAGGCGCGTACTGCCATCCGTGGCAATCAGGAGACCTCGCTTGGTCGGAAAGCGCCCGAGGATCTTAATGGCGTGGGAGTTGAGAAACTTTACATCCAGCACTTTGGCATTCTGCTGATCGAAAACGATCAGCTCGGACTTATTTGGCCGTTCACGCCGGAAGAAGTTGTTAGGGTTTAGGTGGAATTCGTTATCCTGGATCTCCGCGACTATTCGTCCGTCTACACTGAAGACTTTTGCGGTTACCAGAATGCCTGAAGCGTCCCGCCGCATAGAAATCAGATCCTCGCCGCTCACGTTAAGGACACGGCAAAAGTCGTAAGCCGTGAATGCTGTCATGCCGCCGAAAAAAAGCCACAATGCGTTCTCCGGAATATTGAATTGCGGAGGAAATGACGGCAACGGTGGGGATGGTTCATTTGCTGGGCGGAGTATCCCAGAAAACTGAGGCTCAATTAATACTTTCGCGTTTAGGTATAGAGCTAACGCTGCACCCATGAAGGTCCAGGCAAGGAAACCACACCATAGCATCTTGGCCTGGTCTCTCTCTGACAGGAAGTAAAACATGAATCCGATCGCAATCGCAAACAGAAAGATGGTGATCCATTGGTACAGAAAATCCGAGAGCCATTGCATGTCACAGTCTCCTCAGCATGGCTGGGCGTCATGCTAATATTCAGCACCGGCGTGCTTGCTGGAACTTTCTTGGCAGTCTTTATAATATATCGCCCGCATTAGAGGGGCGCCCCCCCCAAACCGATAGCGTTATTCTCGCATCATTCTGGGTAAACCGGCGCGCTTCCAGGACTTTGAGCGATATCGCCGGGAAGAATTCCCGGCCTGGAACAACAGCCAGGCCGGGAGCAAGTATCTCGTTTCTCGCATCCACTAGCTGAAATTTACCACCAATTGTAGACAGCAAAATCGATATGAACGCGCTTAATCTCTGCGTCTGCCGCATAAGCGTTCAATTGACGGTCGGCCATACCCCAAGCTTCAGTGTTTTTCCCGAGCCGATACGCCTTTCGATCAAAGTTCTTGAGGCTCGTGAGGAACAAGTCCCCAGCCTTGTCGGTCTCAACGTAAATCGCCAGCCACGGTTTGCAGGCAAAGGCCTTACAAGCTGCCAGCAGTTTGTCGCGATCCTCCGACTTCCGAAATAGAAATACCGATTGGGCTTCCGTACCCACGGTGCGCGTACGGGATTTAACGGAAATCCCCAACCGCCGTTTCGACCTCTGGTGATAGGCTAGGATGTCGATTCCCGTATGATCAACAATGCAGACTTCAAAACCAGACCGCGACAGCCAATTGCAGACAAGCTGCTCGCCAAAGCTCCCGCAAATATGCGCGTGGCGCGATGATTTGGAGATTGCCATGATTCATCGTATTACAATGCAAGCACTTGCGAGGGCAGCGGCGGGTACAGTGAGGTGAGCCATCAGAGCCACCAGTGGCGGCGGATCGCCACTTTTGGGCGCCGGTAGCAAGGCGCCATTTCAGGGGAGCTTACTTCTTAGCGCGTGGAAGCGTAATCCCGAGCTCTCTTAAAATCTCCGGACTCAGGGGCGACCGGATCGTTATAGGAGGAGCACCCCCTGCTCCTGCCATGTAAATCTCTGTGGAGTTGCTATCTGTCTTGATATACGAAATCGCATCCGCGTTGACAATGCGGTCATCGGGTAGGCGCACGAATTTTGCCATACGAGTTTTCCTCCCGGACGACACTTACAACCTTTCGCGATCCAACGCAACCGGAGTCGTTTCTAAACGGGAACGTCTTTCACTTCATTATCGGGGTCTTTTCCTTCCAGTATCAGATTGACCTTATCGAGGGAGGCGTTGGCGGCGGCGATCATTCGATTGGCAGTCTCCCGCGAGGCCCGTAGCATTGCCTCGGAGTTCGTTGAGAAACCCATCTCTTGGCGAACGGAGACTAACGCTCTTGAAGCCAACTCTGCCAAAAGGCCGCCGGATTCGACGGCCGCCCTACCAAGAGCGAGACGTTTTTGGAGTACTCGCAGTTTGAGTGCAGCGTGCTGGATAACCATCTTTGGGTCTGCCTGCCCGCTACCCTCCACTGTCTTGATTGACTCGCCCAGGCGATTAGCCTGGTCGTCTTCGGATTTCAGGATTGCGCGGTCAATCGTCAATTGCAGATATACTTTCGCAAATTCCTCCGAAAAGGCCTGGACCGCCTGAATCGTTTCACTGTTTGCGATCAAGTTGACCTTTGAAAGTTTCGCATTCTCCTCCGTGCATATCAGGGACAGGTCTTTGTCGGACGCTTCTATATTGGCAGTTAGGGTTAAGAGGGCACACAATCGAGTGGCCGATTCTGCTGCTGCTGAGTAGATATCTCTCTTCCAGGAAAGCTCACGTTCGCGAGCGCGTTCCTTTGCGTCGTGCGCAAATTGAGCGGCCTGTAGCTGCCTAGCGTGACGAAGCGACAGGACAAGCGCGGGCAATGAAAGACCGGCGCCAACCACAGTTCCCCAGATTGATGGTGGGATCTTAGCTAATAACGTGAAAATGTCCTGAGCCATCTGTCGTCATCCAAAACGCGCCGAAAATCGACACCGCCTTGGTCTACTTGGAACCGCCGAGCAGGATAACCTGTGCGGACTATGTAGTAGCCGCCCGCCCGTGATATTCAAGTTTAGCCTGGATCTGGTCTTGGGCCGCCGCCAATGCCTCTTCAGCTGTGGGCCATGGCTGAAAGGTCCCATCCGTGAAACGAGAGTCCCCCCAGACCAGCCGATAAATTCCACCCTCATTTTCAAAAGTGTGCCAGCCGTAATCGCCGCGGGATTCATGCTGGTAGACTTCGACTCTGAAACGCTTGGAGCCTGTTTCGAGATACCACACACCCTCAACTTTTAGGCAATCAAACTGCATTTTATTTTCTCCCATGATCAATGCTGGCACAGTCAAGACGGTTCCTGTCAACCGGGCGGTTGTCGCGCCTGTCAATCCCCTTCCTTAGCAAGGCGGCACCAGGGCGAAATGACTGCCTTCCGGCGGGCTGTTTCCACTGCGCAGTAGTGGCGGAATCCGGCGTGGCGGTTTACTGGATTCCTAACGCTTACCTGCAACTGGATTGCGCTGAAACGCCCTGAATTCGCTGAACAAAAGGCGAATTGTCTTTAAAGTCAGCGGTTTACAAGTTTACATAATCTCCAATTATCGGAAGTTGAGCCGACAAGGGGCTCTGCGCGCCCACTGCGGGCAGGTGGCCATTTTGACTGGCAATCCGAGGTGAATACATGAATACGAAATCGCAACGTGACGCCGACGGGCACTTTAAGCCGGGCCACGACGTAGGCATCAGCTCGCGCTGGCAGCCGGGCCAGTCCGGCAATCCAGCCGGCAGTCCGCGCGCGCGGAGGGCGTTCGAAGCTGCGCTGATGGACGCGCTGATGGCGGAGGGCTCACCCGAGGAATGCGCACGCCTACTGTGGCAGGCTGCACGCGAGGACAAGGCGCCATGGGCTATCCAGACACTGCTGCAGCGACTGGCGCCACAAACACAGAACTTTAAGCTCATTCACGAACGTGGAGAAGACCATGGGATCGACTACAGCAAACTCTCTGACGCACAGCTCCAGCAACTTGAATCGCTCCTGGAAGCTGCCGGCGTTCAGCCTCCGCAGATTGAAGGCGGAGAAGTGCCGGCGGAACCTCAAAGCGTTCGTTGAGGCTGCATGGCCCATCGTCGAGCCTGCGCCGTTCGTGCCGGGCTGGCACATTGATGCTGTCTGTGAGCATTTGGAAGCTGTTAGTAAGGGCCAGATCAAGCGGTTGCTGATCACCATCCCGCCGCGGCATGGGAAGTCTCTTATCGTATCGGTACTGTGGCCCACTTGGGAATGGGCCAGCAGGCCGGAACTGCGCTGGCTGTTTGCATCGTACGCCGAAGCGCTGGCCATCCGTGACAACGTGAAGGCCCGGCGGTTGATTCAGTCTGCCTGGTATCGACAGCACTGGGGCGACGTCTACCAACTGGCCGCCGATCAGAATGAAAAACGACGCGTCGAGAACGACCATGCAGGACATCGAATCGCTGTTGGCACGGGCGGATCAGCTACCGGAGAGGGCGGCGACCGCCTGGTGATCGACGACTGCCACAACGTCAAGGAAATCGAGAGCGACGACGTCCGCAAGGGCGTACTGGATTGGCACGACCAAGTCTGGAGCACGCGCGCCAACGATCCGAAAACCACTGCGCGCGTGATTGTCGGCCAGCGGGTTCACGAAGACGACATTGCTGGCCACGTCCTGGAACAGGGCGGCTGGGAGCATCTGTGTCTACCGACCGAATTCGAAGGCGACAAGCGCGCTACCTGCATCGGATGGAGCGATCCCAGAACGGAGGACGGTGAACTGTTATGGCCCGATCGCTTTGGGCCGGATGAAGTCGCCAACGATAAGCGCGTCCTCGGTTCATGGGCGTATGCCGCACAGCACCAGCAGCATCCAACACCGGGCGGCGGCGGGGTTCTCAAGCGCGAGTGGTGGAGATTCTATCGCGACATGCCGGAAGGGCTCACGGATCACCTGATGAGCGTCGACTGCGCATTCAAGGGCGCGAGCGATTCGGACTGGGTCGTCATTCAGACATGGGCTCGGCGTAAGGCTGACAAGTATTTGCTCGATCAGGTCCGCCGGCGGATGGACTTCCCGGCGACGCTGGCTGCGGTGCGCATGATGGCTGAAAAGTGGCCACAGGCAATGCGCAAAATCATCGAGCTGAAGGCCAACGGCCAGGCGCTGGTGGACTCACTCAGCCGTGAGGTTGAAGGCTTCGTCGGCTACTCGCCAAAGGAGAGCAAGGAGGCCCGCTGCGCGGCCGTCAGTCCAGAAGTGGAGAGCGGCAACGTCTATCTGCCGGATCCCGATCTGAATCCATGGATCAAAGATTTCGTGTACGAGTGCAGTGCATTTCCGAAGGGCCGAAACGACGATCAAGTTGATGCTGCCGTACAGGCGCTGCTGCACTTTGCGAAGAGTCCGCGGTACGCGCTTATCGACTATTACGAGGGGCAGTTGAAAGAGGCTGAAGCCGCCCGTATTCAGCGGAACGAGGAAGCCATGCTTCAGGTGAAAATTCAAGCTGGACAGGTTCCAGAACAGACGGACACGACAGAGCGATGCCCACGGTGCGGCGGCACGTGCCTGCAATTCACTTCCCAGCTACAGCGGCGATGCGGAGGGTGCGGCGCGCAGTGGGGCAGCATACCCGGCGCCCACTCGCTCAGGCTCCCCAATCGACAAAGCGTGATGGCACAGGACCGGAAGTGGTGATGGACAACTAAGAAAGGTTTTGCGCTATGCTATCGTCTGCAGGCCATCGGGATCTTCGCTAGGCTGTCTGTGGCTGGGTGGTCATCAAACGGTGGAGGCATTCTTTAGGAATTGCCTCACGGCTCGGACGTCGCTCTCAGGGCCGGGCCTGCTTCGTTCCCAAAGCCCGGCGGCCGGAGACGGTCGACCGGGCTCATTTTTGTTTCTGCCGATACCGTCGACCCTTTGCGGCCGAATCCCTGAGCATCGGTGCGGCCGACGGGAGTATTTCGGACACTTCCGGATTCTGAGCTAACGCCCATTCGAGAAGCCACCTGGCTGTGTCAGACCGGGATTCAAACCGGTACTTGAACCGAAAATCGTCCAGCCGATCCAGTAGCGGTTTTTCGAACAGCATGTGCACGAGCTGCTTTGGGTCTGCCATTTGTGTTTCCTCAGAATTGTAGCGCAAAAAGCATTGACATCTCTACCGTCTATACTTTACGGTATAGACAGTATATATCATATATCGGTGTTGTCCGAGACAGCAGAAGGAATCAAAATATGGAAGAACGCGACTGGTTGCAACTGAACAGTGACATCAAGAAATTCGGCGGCGTGGTGTGTCGGCAACTCGGCGCCACGGAGACAGAGGATGTTTTGCAGGAGGCGCTGATGGTTGCAGCCCGCGCCATCCACTCGTTGCGCAATCCGGCGGCGCGTTTCGCATTTCTGAGCACCATTGTCAGACGCTGCGCGATTGTGCACATCCAGCAGGCCATCCAGCGTCGCCGATACGACACTGGCGATGTGCTAAAGTTCCTGCCGGCAGACGGCCCTAATCCGGAGCAGTTGGCAATCGAGCGCGAACTGACCGCGCGTCTTGGCCGCATCCTGAAAGTTCTTCCGCCGCGCGAGCGCGAAATTCTGACGCGGTCGCTGGACGGCCAGTCCGCAGCAGCGATCAAGAAAGCTCTGCACTTGAACAATGGGCAGCTGCGCAATTGCAAGTCGCGGGCAAAACGGTGTTTGATGGAGCGACTCGGAGTCGCAGCCTAGCAGCCCGGGGTTGAAGTCGATTTTGAGTTTTCGGGGTCTGAGACTTTCGCCAAAATCGGAGGTGACATAAAGGCGTTACTGCCCGCTCTGGGGTTACTCAA
>Ga0335078_10017038_pt1 | contig 10793 bp, 8 predicted proteins | sample Lox_Sample_32_FD_206711 | JGI IMG/M metagenome (GOLD analysis project Ga0335078, IMG submission 206711) | Soil microbial communities from Loxahatchee National Wildlife Refuge, Florida, United States - Lox_Sample_3.2 | ecosystem: Environmental > Terrestrial > Soil > Wetlands | place: USA: Florida... | reverse complement strand
ATTCGGTCGGTCTCAACTGCGGCCGATGGGACTACCTCTTCAGTTTCATGAAGCAGCTCCAGGATGTTCCGAACGTCGTCTTTCCGGACCGTGCCCTGCTCACCATGTCGACGCCGTTCATGACGGCGTATACGCACCTACTGATCCAAACCTGCCACCGGCGAGGGACCCACGCCATGGGGGGAATGGCGGCCCAAATACCGATCCGGGAAGACCCCGGGGCGAACGCCAGGGCCTTCGCCCTGGTCGTGGCCGATAAGGAGAGAGAGGTGCGGGCGGGCCACGACGGGACGTGGGTCGCCCATCCGGGACTCGTCAAGGTCGCGATGGAGGTGTTCGACCGGGGCATGACGACGGCCAACCAGATCGCGGCCCCCCTTCCTCCCGAGACGATCCGGCCGTCCGACCTTCTCGCTGTCCCGACCGGACCAGTGACCGCGTCCGGAGTCGAACGGAACGTCCGGGTCACCCTGCGCTACCTCGAATCGTGGCTGCGAGGCATCGGCTGCGTGCCGATCGACTCGCTCATGGAGGACGCGGCCACGGCCGAGATCGCGCGGACGCAGCTCTGGCAATGGGTCCACCACCACGCGACGCGGGACGATGGACGCGCGGTCGACATCGAGATGGTCCGTTCGGCGCTCGGGGCGGAGCGCGCGAAGCTCCTCCGCGAGTCGGGGCGGCCCACGACCGGCTCCTCCCTCGAGCGCGCCGTCGAGATCGTCGAAGAGGTCGTTGCGGCGCCGAAGCTCATCGGATTTATCACCGAGCGCGCCTACCCGGAGCTCGGAGACCCGCCGTCGGCGGAGGGAGCATGACGGAACCTGTCGGATCCGACTGGAAGGACAACGAGCGCTGGAAGGGGATCGTACGTCCGTACCGGGCGGCGGACGTGGAACGACTGCGCGGGTCGGTGGTCGTGGCCCACACGCTGGCTTCGCTCGGGGCCCAACGGTTGTGGCGTCTGCTGCACTCCGAACCGTACCTCCCGACGCTCGGCGCCATGACGGGGACGCAGGCGGTCCAGATGGTGGCGGCCGGACTTCCCGCGATCTACGCGAGCGGCTGGCAGGTCGCGGCCGATGCGAACGACGCGGCGCAGACCTACCCCGACCAGAGCCTCTACCCGGCCGACTCGATGCCGAACCTCGTCCGGCGGATCAACAACGCTTTCCGCCGCGAGGACGAGAAGCAGCATGCCCTCGGCAAGGATGACGTGTACTGGTATGCCCCCATCGTCGCCGACGGCGAGGCGGGGTTCGGCGGCAACCTCAACGTCTTCGAGCTCACGAAGAACCTGATCGACGCGGGAGCCGCCGGCTTGCATCTCGAGGACCAGCTCGCCTCCGTCAAGAAGTGCGGTCACATGGGAGGGAAGGTCCTCGTGCCGGCCCGAGAGTTCAATCAGAAGCTCTGGGCCGCGCGCCTCGCCGCGGACGTCGCCGGCGTGCCCACGCTCGTCATCGCTCGGACCGATGCGCTCTCGGCGAAGTTGTTGACGAGCGACGTCGACCCGCGCGATGCCCCGTTCTTGACCGGGAACCGGACGCCCGAAGGTTTCTTCGAGGTCACGGGCGGTCTCGACATGGCGATCGCGCGGGGCCTCGCCTACGCTCCCTACGCCGACCTCCTCTGGTTCGAGACCGCCGGGCCCGACCTCGGGGAAGCCGAACGTTTCGCCGAGGAAATCCATCGGGAGTTCCCGGGAAAGCTCCTCGCGTACAACTGCTCCCCCTCGTTCAACTGGCGCAAGAAGCTCGCGCCGGAAGCGATCGCCGAATTCCAGTCCACCATCGGGGAGTTGGGCTACAAGTTCCAGTTCGTGACCCTGGCCGGGTTCCACGCGATCAATCTCTCGATGTTCCGGCTCGCCAAGGGATACGCGCAAACGGGCATGACCGCGTACTCCGAGCTGCAGGAGGAGGAGTTCCGCGCCGAGGGGGAAGGGTACTCGGCGGTCAAGCACCAGTCCTTCGTCGGCACCGGATACTTCGACGAGGTCGCGCAGATCCTCTCGGGCGGACTCACGTCGACGCTCGCGATGGACGGTTCGACGGAGTCGGAACAGTTCGTTCCGGCGAAGGAGACCCACAAGCGGCCGTCGCGGGCTCGCGACCACTCCACGGCCCCTTCGCGCGTGGCCTGAACCGCGACCTTCCTCCCGCGCACCGGCGCGGGCCCGGCCGGGTCAACGAGGCGAACGGCCCCGGAGCTCGTGGGCGGCCACGACCAGCATGATCTCGGCCGGCCCGTGGGCGATCGCGCCGCTCCGAACGTCTCGCCATCGCTGCTCGTGCGGAAGGTCCTGGGAGTATCCTCGGCCCCCGTGAAACTGGATCGCGTGGTCGATCGTGCGCAGTCCGTCTTCGACCGACATCCATTTGGAAAGCGCGGCGTCCGCCGAGGCGTCTTCCCCGCGATCGAGTCGGGCGAGGGTCTCGCGGACGAACAGCCAGTCCGCGGTGAGGCGACCCACGTCCTGCGCGACCGCGAAGGAGACGGCCTCCTGACGGAACAGCGGTTTTCCGAAGACGGAGCGCTGCTGGGTGTAGGCGAGCGTCTCCTCCCAGGACGCGTACGCGGCACCGAGATAGATGGCGGCCAGGAGCGCCCGTTCCTGGGTGAGCTCCGCCCGAAGGTACTCGAACCCGCGACCCTCCTCTCCGATACGGTTCCGACGGGGAACCCGAACGTTCTCGTAAACGACCGACCCCCGCCTCTGCCAGCGCTCTCCGAGGTCTCCCGAAGCCGGCTGTCGGCGGATTCCCGGAAGGTCCTGCGGCACGAGGAACGCGGTGATCCCGGCCCGTGGGTCGGAGGTCGGGACGCGGCCGTAGACGATCGCCGCGTCCGCGTCCAGGCAGAGGGCGGCCTCGCTCTTTTCGCCGGAGAGCACGTACTCCTCTCCGTCGGGTGTCGCGCGTAAGGTCATTCCCTGCGCGTCCGACCCGGCGACGGGTTCGGTGATCTGATTGCCGATCACTTTCTCCCCTCGGCAGGCAGGAAGGAACCATTCGTCCACCAGCTGTCGGGAGCCATGGTCCCCGAGCACCGACGAAAACTCGGGTTGGAGGCTGAGCTTCGCGAACGCGGTTCCGGAACGGTAGGCGAAGTGGAACAGCCCGGCGGCCACGCGGACGAGAGGAAGGCCTCGGCCCCCCCGGTCCGATCGGGTCCGCAGACCGAGCAACCCCGCTTTTCCCATCGCCCGGTACTCGGCCCGCGGGAACGAAGGGGACCGGTCGAGCTCTCGGTAGCGCTCCGCGAGGCGGTGCGTTCGAGCGAACTGCGTGACCTCGGTGACGAGCGCGTCGCCGGGGTCGGGAGGAAGTGCGCCCAGTTAGATCCCCTCCTTAACGAAGAACGGAGGGCGGCGGCTCGGCGGTCCGGACGGTGGTCGCTCCCCGATCACGCCCTCCGCGCAAAGTCTTTCGATCTCGGAATTGGACAACCCCAGTATTCCTCCGAAGACGCCCCGGTTGTCCTGGCCCAGCCACGGAGCTCCCCGCCAGACCCCTCCGGGGGTTTCCGAGAATTTCGGGGCGACACCCGCCCCCTTCACCCGTCCCGCCACGGGGTCGTCCCACTCGAGAAACATCTCTCGTTCCCGGAAGTGCGGGTCGGAAGCGATATCCTCGATATCGAAGACCCGCGTGATGGCCACGTCGTGCTGCTTTCCGACCGTTTCCAGCTCGGCCCGAGTCCGACTCGCGCAGAATTCCGCGATCGCGCGGTCGACCGGCTCACGGTGCGCCAATCGATAGTCCCGATCGTCGTAGGCCGGGTCCGAAAATCCGATCACGGCCTTGAGATGATTCCACGCGTCGGGGGTGGGCGCGGCGACCACGACCCAACCGTCCTTCGCGCGGTGGACGTCGTAGGGATGGAGCCGGGCGTGCGCCGAGCCATGGCGCGCCCGAACGACCCCGCGGAGAAAGTAGTCGAGCGCGAGGTTCTCGAGCAGAATGAAGAACACCTCGTACTGGGCAACATCCACGGATTGCCCGCGCCCGGTGCGCTCGGCGTTGATGAACCCCATGAGCCCGGCCGTGGCGGCCGCTAGACCCGTCACGGTGTCGTTCAACGCGGTGCCGGAGCGCATCGGCGGCTCGGGATCCGGGTTCCCTTGGAGCGAGAGGTACCCGCTGTACGCTTGCGCGGTGAGGTCGTAGGACGGCGCGGCGACTCGCTCGGGCCGACCGGTGCGGCCGTATCCCGAGATGTGAACGACCGTGAGACGAGGATTCGCTTCCCAGACCTCGGCATCGGAGAGACCGAGCTTTTCGTACGTGCCGGGACGAGAGGATTCGATCCAGATGTCCGATTCGGCGGCCAAGCGGAGGAACAACTTCCTCCCCGCAGGATGGCGGAGGTCGAGCCCGACGGACAGTTTGTTGCGGGAGTACTGGACCCAGGATTCGGAGACGGACTCCCCGGGAGACCCTCCTTCGATCACGGGACGCAGGCTCCGGGTCGGGTCGGCGTACGGGGGCTCGAACGGGGGAGGCTCGACGTGGATCACCCGGGCTCCGAACTCTCCCAGGTACGTCGCCGCCCACGGACCCGCCACGAACCGGGCCGAGTCGAGGACCCGGACGCCCGCCAACGGGCCGAACGGAGGAACGAGCGCCGGTGTTCCCGGTGAGGAAGACACGGACCCAAAGCGAGGCCGGGCGCGATAACTCGGGAGGTTCACCCGGAAACCTCGGCGACCAAATACGGACTCCCGCTCGGCGCGCCGATGACAGAGGCACCTTGGGTCCGGTTCGAGGGCGCACAGTTCCGCGACGAGCTCACGAAGTTCAAGATGGCCCATCACCCGTTCAAGACCCATCCGTTCTTCGCACGCCTCGAGCGAGGCGAGGTGCCGCTTCCGCTCGCGCGCGCCTGGGTGAAGCAGTTCTATCCGTGGCTCGCGTCCGTCCCGATCGCGATGGCCGAGCGGTTCGCGAACTGCTCGGCCGACTCGGCGAACGACCCGTATCGCCGCATGATCCTCGACCAGCTCGTCGAAGAGGCGGGCGACCCCAAGGGAAAGGCGCCCGGTCATCCCGAGCTATGGCTTCGGTTCTGCGAGGGTCTGGGAGTTCCTCGGGCGGAGGTGCTCGGCGCGCCGCAGCTTCCCAGCACCATGGTCGCGATCGACGACTTCCTGTACACGAACCGGATGAACACCTTCTACGTCTCGGCGGCGGGTTCTTCGGAGCCCCCGAACGTCGAGCTGTGCGCCCGTCTTCTGCCCGCCTTCCGCACCCATTACAAGGTGCCGGAGTCGGCTCTCGAGTACTACACGCTCCACGTCACGGCCGATGTGGAGCATAGCGAATGGGTGGGCCAGATCGTCGCGGCGTTCGCGTCGACCCCCGAAGTGCGGAAGCAGATGTGGGACCAGATGCTCCGGGGCTTTTCGCTCCACGCGTTGCTGGTCGACGGCGTGCTCGCCGCCGACGGCCAAAAGGGTCCGACGAAGGCTAAATAGAACCGAACGGGTGAGCACCTCGATGGCGACCCATTCCGAACGAGCCCCGAGCGGGCGGTCGGTAGCGGCGGTTGCCGTGACTTGGCTCTGGTGAATGGGAGGCGCCGGGAGGGCGCCGTCCCGACGTGCCCTGCACGTGCGGGGGTCGTGCCCCCTTTCGGTCCCTCGAAAATGTAGGAAGTATCTCCAAGGAGAACCATGGAAGGAAAAACGATCCGAATGCGACGACTGTTCCCGAGTTCCGAGCGGAAGCTGTTTTCGGTTCCGCTCGACCACCCGGTCTCGATGGGGCCAATCGACGGCCTCGAGGAGCTCGCGCCGCTGGCCCGAGAACTGCAGGACGGGGGCGCGGACCTCCTGATCGTCACCAAAGGCGCGGTCCGGGAGTTGGCGCCCGTGCTCTCTCCCTCCACCCTCCTCGGCGTCCACGTCTCCGCCTCGACCAGTCTCGGAACCACATCGAATCGGAAGGTGCTGGTCGGGACGGCCGAGGAGGCCGTGAGCCTGGGGGCCGACCTGCTCAGCGTCCAGGTGAACTTCGGGATCCCCGAGGAGCCCGAGATGCTGAGGGACCTGGGGGTCGCGGCCGACCAGTGCCGTCGACTGGGACTTCCCCTTCTGTGCATGGCCTACGTGAAGAAAGCGGCCGGCGGGACTCCGGACGAGCTGCGGCACGCGGCGCGGGCGGCCGCCGACACCGGCGCCGACATCGTCAAGACGAGCTACCCGGGCTCGCCGGCCGAGTTCACGAAACTCTGCCGGACCACGCCGGTCCCGGTGCTCATCGGCGGCGGCGTCCGCCTCGACCACGAGGAAGAGTTCCTGTCGATCGTGGAGGAGAGCGTTCGTTCCGGCGGCGGAGGTATCTGCATCGGTCGCAACCTCTTTCAGCGACGTCCGGTGGGGCCCCTCGCCCAGCGGATCTCGCGGATCCTTCACGGTCCGGAGTGACCGGTCGGCCGTGGCGCGGGAACGGGTGGTCATCGCACCGACCGCTCCCAGCGAGGAGGCACGACGTTCGGTCCTCGAGCGCGCGCGTCGCCGGGGCTTCTCCCAATTCGCGGTGCCGGCCGGGGACTCCGTCGCCGCCCTCCCGGGGGAGGTCTTCGTCGAGTGGGGCCCTCATGGGTTCGTCGGGCCCGGTGGCGAACCTCGAGCGATGATACCGCTGTATCGCGTTCAAACGCCCGACGAACTCGATCACGCGCTGCGGGGGGGCCGCTCCGGATCCACCCTCGCACTCGAGTGGACCGGCGACCGGATGATCCCGCTCGAGAACGCGATCGCTCAAGCCGCCGGAGATTACGAGATCTGGACGGTGGTGCGAGAGCTCCGATCGGTCCCCGGTGCCCTCGGCGCCCTCGAGCACGGGGCGCATCGAGTCATCGTCTGTGTGACGAGCCCGTCGTCCGTCGACGAACTCGAGTCCCTGCTCGAAGCGTCGGTCGCGATCGGACTCGACTGGACCGTCGTACCGGTGCGCTCCGTTCGCCCCGGCGGAGTAGGGGACCGGGTCATCGTCGACACCACGTCGCTCCTCGCGGCCCCCGAGGGGATGCTCGTGGGAAGCACCGCAGCGTTCCTGTTTCACGTAGCGAGCGAGGCGGTCGGCTCGCGGTTCAGCCGCCCGCGTCCGTTTCGAGTGAATGCCGGGGCCGCGCATTCCTACATCCTCCTTGCCGATGGCGGAACGAAGTACCTTTCCGAGCTCGACCCGGGCGACTCGGTGCTCGCGGCGGTTCCGGGGGGCCGGGTCCGACCCGTGCGAGTGGGACGTGTCAAGATCGAGCGTCGTCCGCTGGTCGTCGTCACCGCCCGGGTCGGAGAGGACGACCGGACGATCTTTCTCCAGGAGGCCGAGACCGTTCGGCTGTCGGGCGAAAACGAACGGATCGCGACGACCGAGATCGCCGCGGGGGTGCGGGTCCACGGCGTGTCCCTCTCGCCGGCCCGGCATCTGGGACGCGTGGTCGAGGAGACGATCATCGAACGATGAACCGACCCCTTCCCGCCGTGGTCGTCTCGTTGCCGGCGCGTACGGTCGCCGAAGTGTCCCGAGAGGTCGCGGCCGCCCGGGACGCCGGTGCGGACCTGGCCGAAGTCCGGGTCGACCGCTTGGGGCCGGGGGAGTTCGACCGGCTGACCAACCTGTTCCCGAGCCCCCTGCCCTTGATCGCGACCCTTCGGTCGCGGGCCGAAGGTGGGGAAGGCCCGGACGCCACCGAGGAGCGCGCTGAACTGCTCACGTCGATCGCGCGGCATCCGTTCCGCTGGATCGACATCGAGCTCGCACGGGACCAGGAGGTCGCGGAAGCGATCCGAGCGCGAGGGAGCCTAGGCCTGATCGTCTCCAGTCATTCCGCGACCCCGGTCAGCGCCGCCGTCTGGGGCCACCTGATACGCGCGCCCGCCCCCAAAGACGCGGTTCGGAAGGTCGTGGTCTCCGCCTCCATCGGCCAGCTGCTCCGGGACCTGATCCCCGACCTTCCCCCGGTCGGCGAGGTCCCGCTGGTGGCGCTCACCACGGGCGCATCGGGACCGGTCTTGCGGGTCTGGTCGCGTCGGTTCGGGTTCCCCCTCGTCTTTGCATCGCTACCTTCAAACGGAAAGTCGACGGGGAAAGTGGAAGCGAGTCAGATCCCGGTGAACCGTCTCGCCCCCTTCCTTCGGGCCGATGGGTCGCCTCCGCTCTTCGGGCTCGCGGGACATCGGATCGCCTACAGCATGAGCCCCGAACTTCACTCCCGCTGGATGTCGGAACGGGATAAGGTCGGTCTGTACGTCGCCCTTGACTTTGAGAACGAACGTGAGTTCGTGGATTCCGTTCCCGCCCTGGTCGAGGGCGGATTTCGGGGGCTCAACGTCACTCAACCGTTCAAACACGTCGCGCTCGAGCTGGCGACCGACACCCGGCCCAGCGCCCAGGCTTGCGGCGTCGCCAACACGCTCACGTTCGAGGAGGACGGGGTGGTCGCAGAGAACACGGACCTCGCCGCCGTACTACGTCGACTCGAGGAGCTGCGAAGCGAAGGCCGGTGGAACGGAGGAACGATGGCGGTCGTGGGGGGAGGAGGGGCGGCCCGGGCGACCCTCGCGGCCGCTCGGTCGCTGAGAGCCGACGCGGTCCTCTGGGCTCGTCGCGACTCCGAGGCAACACGGCTCGCGAGCGAATTCGGAGCCCGGCCGTGCTCCGAGCCGCACCGGGAAGAGCCGGAGCTGGTGGTTCACGCTACGACTGTTGGCCGCGAAGCGGCCGGATCGGTGCCGGCACCGATCTCCGTTTGGGCACGCCCTGGAGTCCACGTCCTCGATTGGGTGTACGCGCCCGTCGATCCCGCGGTGAGCGCGACCGTCCTCCGCCAGGGGGCGACCTACGAGGATGGGATGCGCCTGCTGTACTACCAGGCGGCCGCGAGCTTCGCGATCTGGTGGGGCGAAGAGCCGCAAGTGGAACCGGTCCTGGAAGTTCCGGAGGAGAGATCGTGATCGGGGTGGCCCGCACTTCTGCCGCGATCACGATCGTCAACGCGCTGAGTTCCGGGGTCGGCTCCGCTGTCGGTATCGACCTCCACGTAGAAGCGCGCGTCGAAGTTCGCGAGGTTCGATCCGAGAAGGACGCGGTGAGCCGATTCACCCCCGAACCTCCCTCCGCGCTCGTTCGCGAGACGCTGCGACGGGCGATCGCTCAGTACTTCCCGACACACGCGGTAGCGGCGGACCTCCACCTTACGTCGGAGATCCCGGTCGCGCGCGGGCTCAAGAGTTCGAGTGCGGTCACGACGGCCGTCCTCTTCGCCGTGGCCCGCGCGGCCGGCCACCCGCCGACTTCGCTCGAAGTCGCACGCCTCGCCGCGGCCATTGGGCGAGACACCGGGGTGAGCGCTACCGGCGCCCTCGACGATGCGATCGCCAGTCTCGAGGTCGGGCGGTTCGTGACCGACAACCAGCACGACGAAATCCTGCGTCATGACGTTCCCGAGGTGGGCCTCGGCGTTGCGCTCTACGTTCCGTCGGAGCAACACGCTCCCGCGCCTAACTATCTGGCCTCGATGGACCGGGAACGGAGCGCCGGCGAGACCGCTGCCCGCGCCGCCCTCGGCGGCGACTGGCCGTTGGCCATGCAACTCAATACCGAGCTCGTGGAACGTGCGATCGGTTACTCGTACGAGGGAGTCCGTGACCGGCTCCGAGCCCACGGAGCGATCGCGAGCGGTGTGAGTGGGCTCGGGCCGACGCTCGCCGCGGTCGCCCGGTTCGACGACCTGGAACACGTAGCGGGCGCGTTCGCCGACGACGGCACTCAGCGGATGACGGTCGGCTTTACGCGACTTGGGGTCCGGGAGGGAGCGGACTCGTGACGGCCGTCAAGATCCGCCCCGGCCCCACGGTAGGGACCGTCCGGGCGCCTCCGTCGAAGAGCTACACCCACCGGGCGCTGGTCGTGGGGTTCCTCTCGCGACGCGAATTCCATGTTCGAAACCCGCTCGACGCTTTGGATACCCGAGCGACGGTCACCGCCGTTCGACGGCTGGGCGCCCGGGTCCGGAGGGAACGAACCGGATGGGAGGTCTCGCCCGGGAAACCGCCGCGGAGCCGGACCGTGGCCCGCATCGACTGTGGGGAGTCCGGAACGACGCTTCGATTCGTCTCCGCGCTCGCGAGCCTGTCGAGACGGACCGTGGAGATCGGGGGTTCCTCGCGCTTGTCCGAACGCCCCATCGATGAGCTCCTCTCTACGCTCCGGCAACTGGGTGCGGCTTGCGAGCACGTGCACGGGGACGGACTCCCTCTCCGGGTCCGTGGTCCGGCCCATGGGGGCCACGTCGACGTGGATGCCTCTCGCAGCTCCCAATTCGTCTCCGCGCTCCTGATGACGCTTCCCGTCCTGGAACCGGCGTCCGTCCTCCAACTGACCGGCGCCCCCGTATCGCGACCCTACGTGGACGCAACGGTCGCCGTCCTGCGTCGGCACCGGATCCGCCTGACGGAACGGGACACCACGTTCCGAATTCCGGGAGGGCAGCGCTACGCCGGCTCCGAGTTCCCCGTGCCGGGCGACGCCTCGTCGGCCGCGTATCTCTGGACCGCGGCCGCGCTGAGCGGGGGACGTGTCCGAGTCGAAGGGGTCACCGTGGACTGGCCCCAGGCGGACCTCGCGATCTTGGACCTGCTCGTTCGAGCGGGAGCGAAGGTCTCTCGCGATTCGAACGGGGCGACGGTCGAAGCAGGTTCACCGACTCCGTTCGGCATGGACCTCTCCGACTCTCCGGACCTGTATCCGCTCGCGGGCGCACTGGCGGCCTGCATTCCCGGA
>Ga0335078_10017036_pt1 | contig 10794 bp, 8 predicted proteins | sample Lox_Sample_32_FD_206711 | JGI IMG/M metagenome (GOLD analysis project Ga0335078, IMG submission 206711) | Soil microbial communities from Loxahatchee National Wildlife Refuge, Florida, United States - Lox_Sample_3.2 | ecosystem: Environmental > Terrestrial > Soil > Wetlands | place: USA: Florida... | reverse complement strand
CCGGCGATGTACAAAGGCGACATTCGAAGCTTCCCGATTCCGCTCGGCCCCTGCGGCACTCCCGCCACGGCGAGGGCCTACTCGCTGAACGTTACGGCGGTGCCCAGCGGGTATCTGGGCTACTTGACGACCTGGCCGACCGGTGGGGCGCAGCCGTTGGTCTCGACGCTGAACTCCTGGACCGGACAAGTGGTGGCGAATGCCGCGCTCGTTCCCGCGGGCAGCAACGAGTCGATTTCGGTCTTTGTTTCCGACCCGAGCAACGTGATCCTCGACATCAATGGATCCTTCGGCCAGCCGGGCCTGCCAGGCGCGCTGTCGTTCTACCCGGTGACGCCGTGCCGGGTGGCGGATACGCGGAGCGCGGACGGCCCGTTCGGCGGCCCGGAGATGGAGGCCCGAACGGTACGGTCGTTCACGATCCCGGGGAGCGCGTGCGGCATTCCGGGGACGGCGGCGGCCTATTCGATGAACGTCACGGTGGTGCCCGACGGGATACTCAGCTATCTGACGGCGTGGCCGGCGGGGGTGGCGCAACCACTCGTGTCCACGCTGAACTCCTTCGACGGAGCCGTGGTGGCGAATGCAGCGATCATCCCGGCGGGGGCGAATGGAGCGATCAGCATTTTCGTCACCGATCGGACGCAGGTGATCCTGGACATCAACGGGTACTTCGCCCCGTAGGGGCCGAGTCAGCTAGTTACGGCAGCCGTCTCTTCCGGCTGGTGGATGCAGCGGGCTTCGGCGGCCAGGTAGTCGCCGGTGAGGGCGAAGGCGCGGGAGCGGGAGCCGCCGCAGAGGTTGCGGTACTGGCAGAGCCCACACTTGCCCTTGAGCAGCGAGCTATCGCGCAGAACCTGGAACAGCGCCGCGTTCTGGTAGACATCGACCAGAGAGTTGCGGCGCACGTTGCCGGAGGAGATGGGCAGGAAGCCGCTGGGATAGATCTCGCCGGTCCGGGAGATGAAGACGAAACCGCGGCCGCTGTTGATGCCGGCCATTTTGTTGAGCGGGTTGTCACCGGGATGGCCGCCAGGATGCCCACCGGGATGGCCCTTGGCGGCCGAGGCGCCCTCTTCCTTGCGCCGCTGCATCAAATAGCGCCGGTAGTGCATCGCTTCGGTGGTCTTGATGACGGCGCGGGAGCGCTTGGAGCGCTCGTACATGAACGCGAAGACTTGCTCGAACTCGGCGCCGTTGAGCTCTGCCTGTGAGGCGCCACGCCCGGTGGGCACCAGAAAGAAGATGTCCCACATGTCGCAGCCGAGGCGGTCCACCATGTCCGCGATCTCTTCGAGGTGTTTCCAGTTGTGGCGGCTGACCGTGGTGTTGATCTGGGTGGAGAGGCCGATGCGCTGGGCCTCTTCGAGCGCCAGCATGGCGCGGTCGAAAGAGCCAGGGACCTGGCGGAAGTCGTCGTGCGAGGCGGCGTCCCATCCGTCCACGCTGATGGAAATGCGCGCGACTCCGGCGCTCTTGAAACCGGCGATGGCCTCGCGGGTGAGCAGCGGCGTGGGGCTGGGCGACACCGTGGTACGGAGGCCGAGGCTGACGCTGTGCTTCAGGAGCGGGAACAAGTCGGCACGTTTGAGGGGATCGCCACCCGTAAAAATCATGATGGGATCGCCGAACTCGCGCACGGTGTCGAGGAGGCGGAAGCCTTCTTCCGTGCTGAGTTCTTGCGGATGGCGATAAGGGTCGGCCGAGGCACGGCAGTGGAGGCAGGCCAGATCGCAGGCCCGCGTCACTTCCCAGATCACCAGGAACGGAGCCTGGCTGAAATCACGCATGCTTCGGAAAAGGCAATCCCGGGTCCAAACGGAGACTGAGCGGATGTGATTGATTCTACGTGAAGAAAACGGATCGTGGCCGCCAGGCTTGGGGCAAATGCCCCAGGAGCAGGGGCGGGGCTGAAGCCAGCGCGGGATTAATCCCGCCCTCCGGACCGAGTCTCAGCACACAAGTCCGGGTTAGTGTATATTGGCCCCAAATGGGCGAAAGCCTCGTAATCGCTCTAGATCTCAGCGGGACTAGGATCGCCGCAGCCGTGGTCGACGGTGGCGGCACGATCGTTCACCGGAACAAGCAACCGTTCCGCAAGGTGAGTTTCCAGGACTCCGTTCAGCAACTGGTCGCAGTGGTGGAAGCGGTAGTGGCCGAAGCCGCCGTGGATCTGGCCGATGTTGGAGGCGTTGGCCTCTCGATTCCGGGTGTCTATCATGCGGCGACCGGCAACGCGCTAGCGCCGGCGCTGTGGGATTGGGAGGAAGTTCCCCTGTGGCACGAGGTCGAGAACAGGCTGCCACAGCCCGCGCTGGTTGACAACCATTACGCGACCTCCGCGCTGGGCGAACAGTGGATGGGCGCCGCGCGGGGACTGTCCGACGTTGTGTACTTCTCGGCGGGCGAGGAAATCGGCGCAGGCATTATCAGTTCGGGATGGCTGCTGCATGGCGCCAGCGATCTGGCAGGAGCGGCGGGATGGCTGGCCGTGGACCCGCGAAAGAACGGCCTCTACAGCCAGGTGGGATGCCTAGGGGCCGAAGCGTCAGCGGCTGCGGTCGGACGGCGCGCCGCGGCGCGGATTGCCGCCGGCGAAGCGACCGTGATGTCGGGCTTGGCCGGGACGCGCCCGGTTACGGCGGACATCGTGATGGAAGCGGCGCGCCGCGGCGACGTGGTTGCCGTGCGGGTCCTCGAAGAGACCGCCCGATATCTCGCCATGGGCGTCGCCAATCTGATCAACGTGCTCAACCCGGAGATGGTGGTTCTCGGGGGCAGCATTTTCGAGGCCAGCGAGTTCCTTCTGGAACCGCTGCGGCGGGAGGTGCTGGAGTGGATGCAGCCGCTCGCCGCCAGCCAGGTCCGCATCGAGCTGGGACCCCTGGGTGAGGACGCCCGGCTGCTGGGTGCCGCGCGCATGACGCTGCTGGCGCGGGGCGGAAACGAGTAGGGGCGGCGCCTCTACCCCAGCGGGTTGCTGCGCACCAGTTCGAGGAACGCGCGGGCGGCGTGGCTCAGCGCGCGCTTGGCGGGGTAGGCCAGGCGGATGTTGCGGTCGACCTGCATCTCCTCCACGTCCACCTCGCAAAGCAGGCCTTGGCCCAGTTCCTGCTCGACGCACATGCGCGGAAGGAAGGCCACGCCCTCGTTGCGCTGCACCAGGCGGCGGATCGATTCCACCGTGGGCATCTCAACGTCCATGTTGAGCGTGACCTTGCGTCGCTGGAACTCTTTCAACACCACCTCGCGGTAGGGTGAGATCACGTTGTGCGCGATGAAGGTTTCCATGCCCAGTTCCGCAATCGAAACCGATTTGCGCCCGGCGAAGCGGTGCTCGGGCGAGACTACGAAGGCCAGGTGGTCGCGGTAGATCACGGTGCTCACCAGGCGGTCGTCATCCGGGTCGTAGCTGATCAGGCCGAGCTCGAGGTCGCCATCGATCAACTGCGCGGGAATCTTGCTCGACAGGCTGCGGCGGACCTGCACCTTGATCTTGGGGTAGGTGTGCCGGTAGCGCTCGACGTGATGGAGCAGGTAGAGGGTGGTGGATTCATTGGCGCCGATGATGAGGCGGCCGGCGGCGTTGTCGCGCAACTCCGCCAGGGCGTTTTCGAGGTCGAGCCGTAGGTTGTCGAAGCGGCGCGCGTATTCTGTGACGATGCGGCCGGCGTCGGTCAGGAGCAGCTCCTTGCCCGAGCGATCGATGAGCTTCTCGCCCAGCTCATTCTCGAGTCGCTGGATGGCGAGCGAGACGGCGGGCTGTGTACGCAGCAGCTTCTCACCGGCGCGGGAGAAGCTTTTCTCGTTCGCAACGGTAAGAAAAGTCTGGAGAAGGTAGAGTTCCATGGCTGATACCTGGCGGCACCTCCATTAGCTTCTCTTATCCTATCACTGTGGCTTATTTGTGTCCAGAAGATTATAAATTTGAAAAATCAACATCAGGAGGCCATAATGCTCATAAGCCTTTCGGCTCGGAGTAACAGGCCGCTCCGTAAAGGCAAAAACCCCCAAGGCGCGGGCGGATTTGAGATGAGCGATCGAGTATACATTTTCGATACGACACTTCGGGACGGCGAACAGTCGCCCGGATGCAGCATGACCGTGCACGAGAAGCTCCGGATGGCTCGGAAGCTGGTGGAGTTGGGCGTCGATATCCTCGAAGCCGGATTCCCCATCGCCTCACAAGGCGATTTCGACTCCGTGGAAGCGATCGCTCGGGAGTTCCCCTGGGTGCAGGTGGCGGCACTCGCCAGGGCCTGCACGCTCGATGTGGAACGGGCCGCCCGCGCTTTGGAAAACGCCCGACGTCCGAGAATACACACGTTTATCGCGACCAGCGATATTCACCTGAAGCACAAACTGCACAAGACGCAAGAGCAGGTGCTGGAGCAAGCCGTTACCGCGGTCGAGCTCTCGCGACGATATACCGACGATGTGGAGTTTTCGGCGGAAGACGCCACGCGCACCGATCCCGATTTTCTGGAAGAGATCTCGAGAGCCGTGGTCGCCGCCGGGGCGCGAACGGTGAACCTGCCGGATACGGTGGGCTACTCGGTGCCGGAGGAGTTCGGCCCGTTCATCGGGCGGATTGCCAAGGCGCTGGGCGACGCGGCCATCGTGAGCGTACACTGCCACAACGACCTGGGACTGGCGAGCGCGAACTCGCTGGCGGGCGTGCAGTGGGGCGCGCGGCAGATCGAGTGCACCATCAACGGCATCGGCGAGCGGGCGGGCAACTGTGCGCTCGAAGAGGCCGTGATGGTATTCAAGACCCGGCCGGACCGTTTCCCGTTCCAGACCGGCATCGTGAGTGAACAGCTTTATCCGGCCAGCCAGCTTCTGACCGAACTGATCGCTTTCGGGCCGCAGCCGAACAAGGCGATCGTAGGATCGAACGCGTTCGCGCACGAGGCGGGCATCCACCAGGACGGCTTCCTCAAAGAGCGCACGACGTACGAGATCATGGATCCGCGGTCGGTGGGCGTGCCCGAGAGCAAGCTGATTCTGGGCAAGCACAGCGGTCGCCACGCGCTGAACCAGCGCTGCCAGGACATGGGCTTCGAGCTCACCAAGGAAGAGCTGCACGTCATTTACGAGCGCTTCATCGCCATCGCGGACGGCAAGAAGGGCGTGACGAACGAAGAGATTCTCGAACTCGTCGAGAACCGGTTCGCCCTGACGGCGCGGGCGGAATGACCACCGCAGACCCTCGCCGGCGCCGCTAACGCACATTACTCGGATGCCTGGCCGCGCCGATCGCTTACGCGCGCGGTTCTGTGCCGGCAGCGTTATCCGGGAAGCAGTCGGCTCCGAGTATTGGTATTCTGGGGACTCGCGGAGAGCGTGTGATCCTTGCGGAGCCCGCCATTTGCCCGCGGTGTGACGCCTATTCATGGAGGCTTGGAAGATGCATAAGATTGCGGTGATCGCCGGAGACGGGACTGGCCCGGAGGTGACAGCGGAAGCAGTCAAGGTTCTCAAAGCGGCGGCTACGAAATTCGATTTCAAAGTCGAGCTGACTGAGTTTGACTTCGGCGGCGAGCGTTACAAGCGGACCGGGGAGTTGTTGCCGGATAGCGCGGTCGAGGAATTGCGCAAGTTCGATGCGATCCTTCTGGGAGCCATCGGACACCCCGACGTGCCTCCGGGCATTCTGGAAAAAGGAATTCTGCTCAAGGCCCGTTTCGCCCTCGACCAGTACATCAACCTCAGGCCGGTGAAACTGTTCCCCGGCGTCAGCACGCCCCTGAAGGACAAAGGCCCGAGCGACATCGATTTCGTAGTGGTCCGGGAGAATTCGGGGGACGCGTACACGGGGACCGGCGGCGTCACCATGAAGGGAACTCCCCAGGAAGTTGCGGTCCAAACCGCGGTGTACAACCGCTTTCAGGTTGATCGCTGCCTCCGCTACGCGTTCAACTATGCGCGGAAGTACGGCAAGAAGTCGCAGGGCAAGTCAGACAAAAACACCCTGGCGCTATGCGGTAAGACGAACGTCCTGACGTATATTTACGATCTCTGGGAAAGAGCCTTTCACGAGATGGGGCAGAAGGAGTTTCCGGAAATCGCCCGGGAGTACTACCACGTAGATGCGACCTGCATGTGGTTCGTCAAGAATCCAGAGTGGTTCGACGTGATCGTCACGGGAAACATGTTCGGCGACATCATCACGGATCTGGGCGCCATGATCCAGGGCGGAATGGGAATTGCCGCGGGCGGCAACCTCAACCCGGAAGGCGTGAGTATGTTCGAACCCATCGGCGGGAGCGCACCCAAGTACACCGGTCAGGGTGTCATCAATCCGCTGGCTGCCATCTGTGCGATGCAGATGATGCTGGAAACGCTCGGCGAAGAGAAAGCAGCGGCCGCGGTCGAAGAATCGGTCATGTTTGTCACGGGCAACAAACTGAAATCGCTCGCCGCCGGCCGGATGGGGTATTCGACGCCCGAGGTTGGCGACCTGGTGGCGGCGAGAATCGCATAACGCCGGAAGCCGTGACGGCGGATTTGCGGCCGGCCGGGAAGCCCGCGAGCACCAGTGAAACCGGAGACGCGATAATAGAAGCGCTGTGGGACCGCTCCCTGACGGTCGCGGCTCGGTAACGGAACGTCGCGGTCGGCAAGGAACGCCCCGGCACGATAGGAATATCGCGGTTCGGTCGGTAAGGAATCGGTGTAAATCTTATGCCCTCTACCATCATTGACAAAGTCTGGGGTGCACACGTCGTCAGCGAGCAGCCGGGGGCGCCGGCGCTGCTGTACATCGACATGCACCTGGTGCACGAAGTGACGTCGCCGCAGGCGTTCGACGGCCTGCGCGCCCGCGGCCTCGTAGTGCGGCGGCCGGAGCACACGTTCGCGACGGCCGATCACAGCGTCCCGACGACGGACCGCACGCTGCCCATCGTCGATCCCATCGCGGCGAAGCAGGTGGCGCAACTGGAGGCGAACTGCCGGGAGTTCGGAATTCCCTGCCATAGCATGGCGAGCCAGTTGCAGGGGATCGTCCACATCATCGGGCCGGAACTCGGGCTCACTCAGCCGGGCATGACGCTGGTGTGCGGCGACAGCCACACGGCGACGCACGGCGCTTTCGGCGCGCTGGCGTTCGGCATCGGCACCAGCGAAGTGGAGCAGGTGCTGGCGACGCAGTGCCTGTTGCAAAAGAAGTCGAAGAGCTACCGCGTCGAAGTGACGGGGCAGTTACACCTCGGCGTCACGGCCAAGGACATCATCCTGGCGCTGATCGCGAAGATCGGCACCGGCGGCGGCACGGGCTGCATTTTCGAGTATTGCGGGCCGGCGATCCGCGCGCTCTCGATGGAAGAGCGGATGACGATCTGCAACATGTCGATCGAAGCGGGCGCGCGGGCGGGCATGATCGCGCCCGACGACACCACCTACGAGTACATGTACGGCCGACAGTTTGCGCCGCAGGGAGAAGCGTGGGACCGAGCGCTCCAGCGCTGGCGGCGATTGCCGAGCGACGAAGGCGCGGTCTACGACAAGCAGGTTTCGATCAACGCCGCTGAGCTCGAGCCGATGGTGACTTTCGGCACCAGCCCGGGCATGGGGATTCCGATTTCGGGCGTGGTTCCCGACCCGGCCGGGATGACCGATCCCATGGAGCGGGAATCGATCGCCAAGGCGCTGCGGTACATGAATCTCGAGCCGGGCAAGCCGCTCGCGGGCCACGCCATCGACGTAGTGTTCATCGGGAGCTGCACCAACGGACGCATCTCCGATCTGCGGGCCGCGGCATCGGTGCTCAAGGGACGCCACGTGGCTCCGGGGCTGCGCGTGCTGGTGGTTCCGGGATCGCACGACGCCAAGCGTCAGGCCGAGGCCGAAGGACTGGACGCGATCTTCCGCGAGGCGGGCGCCGAGTGGCGCGAGCCGGGCTGCTCGATGTGCCTGGCGATGAACGGGGATCAACTGGAGCCGGGCCAGTACGGCGTTGCCACGTCGAACCGCAATTTCGAGGGCCGGCAAGGCAAGGGCGGGCGCACGATTCTGGCCAGCCCGCTGACCGCGGCGGCATCGGCCGTCACCGGCGTCGTCACCGATCCCAGGAGGTTCGCATGAAGCCCTTCACCCGACTCGAAAGCCGGCTGGTTCCGCTCGCGATCGACAACGTGGATACCGACCAGATCATTCCGGCGCGGTTTCTGAAGACCATCTCTAAGGACGGGCTCGGGAGCCAGCTCTTCTGCGACTGGCGGTACGACGCCCAGGGCCAGCCGAAGCCGGATTTCATCCTCAATCAGCCGCGCGCGCGGGGGGCCGAGATCCTGCTGGCGGGCGACAACTTCGGTTGCGGCAGCTCGCGCGAGCACGCGCCGTGGGCGCTCACGCAGTTCGGCTTCCGCGCGGTGATCAGCACTTCGTTCGCGGATATTTTCCGGCAGAATTCGCTCAAGAATTCGCTGCTGCCGGTGGTGGTGCCGCGCGAGATTCACGCGGAGCTGTTTGCGCTGCCGCAGGAGGCGACGGTGGCGATCGACCTCGCAAGCGAGACGCTGGCGCTCGCGGACGGACGCAAGGTGGCGTTTCCGATCGATCCCTTCGCCAAGCATTGCCTGCTGAACGGCATCGACGAACTGGGCTACATCCGTCAGCAGGAGGACGCGATCGCGGCCTTCGAGGCGCGTTGCGGGTCGGCGGTGAACACGCTAGGGTAGAGGTTCTGGCACGCAAGAAACAGCGAGGACGCCGACCGGTTCCCAAATCCTGGACGCGGCGGCACGCGGCGGCGTTGCTTGTCGCCGGAGCTATCGCGCTGGGCTCGCTGCGGATCGTCGCCACCTACACCGTCTTCAACCACACCGTCGATGAGCCCGCGCACATCGCGTGCGGGATGGAGTGGCTCGATCGCGGCACCTACCGGATGGAGGACCAGCACCCGCCGCTGGCGCGCGTGATGGCGGCGCTGGGCCCGTACCTGAGCGGGATTCGATCGCAGGGCGTATGGGATAAAGACCCGGGCCAGGCCGGCATGTACTCCGAGGGCCAGTACATTTACTACGCGGGGGATCACTACGACCGCACGCTAGTGCTTTCGCGGCTCGGCATTCTGCCCTTCTTCTGGATTGGCTGCCTGGCGGTTTACTTCTGGGCGCGGCGGTACTTTGGGATTCCCACGGCGGTGGTGGCCGTGGGGCTATTCAGCTTCCTTCCGGCGGTGCTGGCACACGCCGGCCTCGGCACCACGGACATGGCGCTCGCGGCGATGCTGGGCGCGGCGTTCGTGGCGATGCTGGGGTGGGCGGAGAATCCGACCTGGCGGCGAACGGTGCTGTTCGGGGTGGCGGGCGGACTGGCGGTGCTGGCGAAGTTCTCGAGCCTGGCGTTCTTCCCGGCGGCGGTGGCGGCGGCGCTGCTCGCGTACCTGGTGGGGGGATGGCCGGGTTTCCGCGGCTTGTTCGCGCACGCCCGGCGCCTGGTGCTGCCGCTTGCGGCGGCCTGCGCTGTGGCGGCGCTGGTGGTCTGGGCCGGATACCGCTTCCACTTCGGCCCGTCGATCTGGCCCGGCGTGTCCCTGCCCGCTCCCGAGTTGTGGAGCGGCATACGGAGCGTCATCGAGCACAACCGCACCGGCCATCTCGCCTATCTTCTCGGCGAGCACAAGGTCTTCGGCTGGTGGTATTTCTTCCCTGTCGTGCTGGTGGTGAAAACGCCGCTTGCGTTTCTGGCGTTGGCGGGGATCGGCGCGGTGGTGTCGATCGGGCGATGGCGCCAGATGAGCGGCGCGTACCTGGTGCCGCTGTGTTTCGCGCTCGCGATCCTGGGCGTGGGCATGGCCGGGCACATCAACGTGGGGCTGCGGCACATCCTTCCGATCTACATGGGACTGGCGATCATGGCGGCCGTCGGCACCGTGCGGCTGTACGAGCGGGCGCGCCGAGGCGGCTGGGCGAAATGGGCGCTGGTGGCGCTGGTGGCCTGGTTCGCGCTGACGTCGCTGGCGGCGCACCCGGACTATCTCCCCTACTTCAACGTCATTGCCGGGGACGAGCCGGAGCGCATCGTGGCCGATTCCGATCTCGACTGGGGCCAGGACATGACGCGCTTGGGAACGCGGCTGCACGAGCTGGGCGCGACGAGCGTTACGTTCCGGCCGCTGGTGTTCGACTTCTACGACAAGCGCGGCCTGCCGCCCATCGATTTCGGATCGGCGCTCGGACCTTCGCCGGGTTGGAACGCCGTGAGCATCACCATGTGGAAGGTCATGCGCATGGGTGTGAATCCGCCCCAGACGCCATGGCCCGACCGCACCACGCTGAAGCCTGTGGAGCGGGTGGGAAAAGGGATGCTGCTGTACTACTTGCCGCCGGGGCGGTGAGGGCCGGCGCTAGATGACAAATGGGACCGGCGGCGATTGCGTGTACGCCCCCGGTTCCGATGTCCAGACCACGACTCCGTTGCGCCGGAGATAGCAGTAGACCTTCCCCTTGCGGGCGACGACCAATTGGCCGAAGAACCGGTAACACTTGTCAAAGGCCGGCTCGATCACCCACGACCCATCGGCGCGGACGAAGCCGGCTTTCCCATCGAGTGTCGCCGGAGCCATTCCGCCATTCAGCAGGCCAAGGTCATCGAATCGATAGTCTACCGCCGGCGTTCCATCAAAACTGAGGAAGCCCCACTTCCCGGCGTGCTGCACCGGAGCGTATCCCTCAGAGAAGGATCTCACCTGGTCATAGATGGGCTTCACGACGAAGTTGCCATGCTCGTCGATAAACCCCCAACGGCCGTCGAGCTGGACGCCCGCGACCCCGCTAAAGAACGCCA
>Ga0335078_10017035_pt1 | contig 10794 bp, 9 predicted proteins | sample Lox_Sample_32_FD_206711 | JGI IMG/M metagenome (GOLD analysis project Ga0335078, IMG submission 206711) | Soil microbial communities from Loxahatchee National Wildlife Refuge, Florida, United States - Lox_Sample_3.2 | ecosystem: Environmental > Terrestrial > Soil > Wetlands | place: USA: Florida... | reverse complement strand
ACCCTGCCGAGTAGAACGGCTCGCATCTCATTGAAAGCAAAAGATCGGGCGCCATTCTACTCGAGACTTTTTCAAGCGCCTTCGGTACGACTAAACTCCCCGACATGCACATCATAGATTCCCACGCCCACCTCGAATTCACCCAATTCGACCAGGACCGCGCTGCCATGCTTGATCGCGCCCGCCAAGCCGGAGTCCAAGCCCTGCTCGCCATCGGCAGCGGCACCAGCCCCGCCGAACGCCCCGATTCCGCGATTCCGTTCGCCGAGCAACACGATTGGATCTACGCGACGATCGGAATTCATCCGCATGATGCGGCCGTTGCCACTGAGGATCATTTCGCGCGCCTCGCCGAACTCGCGCATCATCCGCGCGTCATCGGTTGGGGCGAAATGGGCCTCGACTATTACTACGACCACTCTCCGCGCGACGTGCAACAGCAAGTCTTTCGCCGTCAACTCGAGCAAGCCAGAGCTGCGAAGCTCCCCATCATCGTTCACTGCCGAGATGCCTGGGACGATTGCCTGGCGATCCTCGAAACTGATTGGCGCCAAAGTGGTCTCGGCGGAATCTTTCACTGCTTCACCGGTACGCTTGCCGAAGCCCAGCGCGGCCTCGATATGGGCTTTTTGATTTCCTTCGCCGGTAACGTGAGCTACCCGAAGAACCAGCAAATTCGCGATGTTGCGCGCGATTTGCCGCTCGAAATGATGCTTACGGAAACCGATTCGCCCTTCCTCGCGCCGCAGGGCCGCCGCGGCCAACGCAACGAGCCCGCGTTCGTTGTCGAGGTAGCGCGGACCTTGGGGAATGTGAGAAACTTAGCCGCCGATGAAGTCGCAGCAGCCACAGCGGCAAACTTTCGCCGACTTTTCAAGCTCGAACGGGACGTCCCGGGTGGCATAGACAGGGATCGGTAGGAGCCGGATGGCGTTCGCTGTCCAAATCGCAAAGGGAATTTTCGACCTTGTCCGCGACGACTTGGCGCTCGTCGAGCGCGAGATCGCCGCGCAAGGCGGAGCCGCGATCGAACCCGTCGCGGAAATCGCCGGTTACTTGCGCGAGGGCGGCGGCAAGAGATTACGTCCCGCGTTGCTGCTTCTAGCAGCGGGAGCCTCAGGCTATCGCGGGCCAGGCGCGATTCGTCTTGGCGCCGTCATGGAAATGATTCACACAGCCACGCTCGTCCACGATGATGTGATCGACGGCGCGCAAACCCGCCGCGGCCGGCCCAGCACAAACGCTCGCTGGGGAAATCACATGAGTGTCCTCGCCGGCGATTGGCTCTACATGCAGTCCTTTGAACTCGCGCTGCGCGAGCGCAATTTCGCGATCCTCGACATTCTGATTGAGCTCACGCAAAACATGGTCGAAGGCGAGCTTCTCCAGCTCACGCGCCTGGGCCGCATCGATCTAACGGAAGCTGACGCGACGGAGCTCGCCTATCGGAAGACCGCGTGCCTTTTCAGCGGCTGCGCGCAACTCGGCGCGGTGCTGGGCCGCCAGCCGAAAAATGTGGAAGATGCGCTCGCGGACTACGGCCGCAACGCGGGACTCGCGTTTCAACTGGTGGACGACTTGCTCGATTTCACTGCTTCGCACGAACAACTCGGCAAGCCGGTGCTCAGCGATCTAAAGGAAGGCAAAGTCACTCTGCCCTTGATCCTCGCGCTGCAGAACGGCAACCCCGCACACGCGGGCGCCGACGACCACGCGGCGCCCAGCGAAGCTCGTAAGCTCGTCGCCAAGGTTCTCGAAGAACATGGCTTCGTTAGCGTTCGCCCCGAGCAGATCACGCAGCTCGTGAACGAAACCGGCGCACTCACGCGCGCTTCCAATCTCGCTCGCGACTACGTCTCGCGCGCGAAAGCCTGTCTTGAAGAATTGCCCGACACGGAATATCGCCGCGCACTCCTCGCCGTCCCCGATTTCATCCTCGAGCGTCGGAACTAGATTTCACAGCAACGAATCAGGGAAGAATCAAGCGTTGGGAACTGTAGAAGAAGAGCGCGGATTGCCCTGGCTTGCCTGTTGCAGCGATTGTTCGGCGTCGTTGATCAGATCTGCCGGTTTCCAATCGCTGTCCTCGTACCACTTGTAGACCGTGCCGTCCGGATTCACCACCGTTGTGCTCAGCGAATGCACGATTTGTCCGCCAGAAAAATCGTAGACCAGACCAAAGAAATTGGCGACGTCGGGCAACTCTTTCGCGGGAATTGTCGCGAATTCCCAGCGATCGAACGGATTGCCGCCGGTGGTTTGATCGAAAGATGCCGCATATTTTTTCAGCACCATCGGCGTGTCGTATTTCGAATCGAAGCTCACGCTCAGTAAGTGGATTTTCTGCTCCTCGAGCGCGGGAGTATTGCGGATTCGCGCATAGATCTGCGCGAAGTTCCGCGAAACCAGCGGACAAAAATCGGGAAACGGGCAGCGCGTGTAGATGAACGTCATCAGCAGCACATCGCCGTGGAACGAAGCGAGATGGATTCGCTTCCCCGATTGATCGACTAGGGCGAAGTCGGGCACTTTTTCACCCGGCTGCGGCTCATGTTTTGCACCGGACGGTTTCGCGTTTCCGGGCGCAGCGGCTTTCTTGGTTACGACGATGTTCTCTAGATAATCGCCCTCGCTCGTCACCACCACGTCGGCCGTGATTTCATCGCCCGGATTGAGCGATGAGATCGACTTCGTGTCGCGGACCGGGTACGGCATCACCATCGCCGACATGAAACCGGGAATATCCTGGCCATCGACGTTCAGCGTGGCGTGATCCACATCGATTGAAACGACTTTGCCGACAAGATGATAGCGCTTCGTCTGCTCAGAAGTGGCAGCCGGCGGCGCAGACTTGCTGCACCCGACCGCGAGAGAGCTTGCAGCGATAAGAAAAGCGAGCGGTGCGACGCCGATCCAACCGCGGAGCCCGCTAAATGTCGATCTCCCCGATACCATGATTGCACCCTTTCGAGTTTACGATTTTACTCCTACCGAAACCTATCTCACATCACTTCAGAAATGAAAGCGGTAGCGGAATTCCGCGTAGACTTCGCGCGGATTGTTGAAATGGAAGCCGCCGAAAGTAAGGCTGTTGTCGATGAGCAGATGATTGTTTGCGATGTTCAACCCATTCACCGACACGGTGAAGCGATCGGCAAATGTTTTGCCGGCTGCGAGATCGATCTGGGTGTGGCCCGGCAAATAAGGTCCGGGAAATTCATCGTTGGGCAAACCATTTGAGAATCCCGAACCGTAGTACACGTTGGCCGCCGCATAGCTCTGCCACGGCAACGTCGCGTTGATCCCGACGTTCAGGGTGTTGCGCTGGTCGTGATCGAGAGCGGACCACTCCGGCGGATCGCCGGCCGTGATCAGGCCACCCGTAAAGGCGCCGGCCGCCTGTGCGATCTGATTCGAGTACGCGAGGTGCACATCGAATCGATTCCAGATGCGAGGCGATCGGATCGTCAGTTCCGTTCCACGGATGCGAGATTCCGCGATCGTTACGGGAATAAAGATACTCGATTCGCCGATGTTGTTGTGATCGAGGAAATTCACGCCGCGGGTTTCGAAATAATCGACGTCCACGGACCAGTTGCGTATGGGGATGGTTACGCCAAACTGATGTTCTTCGTCACGCTCGCCGTGAAGTGGCTCAAATGAGGTTGGATTGCCGGATTCCGTTAGTGTCGAAAGAAAATCGAGCAGCGGTCCAGAGATGGTGACAAGCGGAGGCGGCTGATAGAAGCGGCCCCAAAAAGCGCGGAAGACCCAGTTCACATGGGGAATTCGTAGGGTGCCTCCGATCCGCGGGTACGTCGTGTTTTCTGTGACTCCCGCCGAAAAGTGGGTCGCGCGCAACCCGCCGATCAGCGTGAGCCAGGAAGTGACGCTGAATTTGTCGCTGGCGAATAACGCGATGTCGTCTCCGGGAACGTTTTCGGTATCCAAAATTGGAGCGATTCCGGTGCCATTGTTAATAAGGTGGAAGTATTCGTTTTGTCCGGCCGCAAAGGAATAGATGCCGGCCTGCATGTCGTTTTTCGGTGCGTGATAATCGAGAACCGCCTGTCCGCCGCCATAATTTGTGGAGAACACTGCGGTGGTCGCAACAGTCGGATCGGTGAGCGGACTGTGATAACCGGAACTGTTGTAGTGATAGAACGGCGAGACAGTCAGCGTTGCATTGGGGTTGAACGTGTGAACCCAGGAGAACAGAGCATACCCATCCGTTTCGAGTTCCCAATCTCTTAATCCGCTGGTGTCCCACTGCGAATTTTCGAAATCATCGGGATTCGGATCGTAGGGGATCTGATAGTAGTCCCGGCGCAGCTGGCCCTCAAAGCGGATCTGATCATTCGGGGTCAGGTTGTACATCAACGAAGTGAACCCGCCGTAGCCGTTCTCTGCGTCGTGGAACACCTGCGAAATGGGAGTTTCCAGGCCCAGATTGCTGCGATTCCCGTTGATACTGGCGTAGTAAGCGAAACGTTCCGTGTGACCGCCAACATTCAGCTGGTCATCGGTCTGATAAAAGCTCCCCACGGTGGTCACGAGTTCGCCTTCGTTGTTCATGTCGAACCCTGACTTGGGAAGAATGTTAAACATTCCGTAGGTGCGATCTCCGTATTGAGCGCCATAGCTGCCGCGGAGAATCTCGACATCGTCGATATCTCTGGGGTCAACGCGCGGCGCGATACTCGTGGCGATGTTCGTATCCGGAATCGGGACACCATCGATGAGCCATGAGGTCTGGTGCCCACCCCGCATGTGGAGCATGTCGTGCGTCATATATGCGGCAGGCGTGAAGTCCGTGATCATCGCAAGGCTGTTCGTCAGGCCCGCACCCGGAGTCTCTTGAATGTCGCTACGGTCGATCAGAGTTGTGGGCGTGAACGTTTCCTGTGCAGACGTTCCGGCTTCGGATGTAACGGTGGTTGTTTCGGTCACCGGCGCAAGGCTCAATTGAAAATGAATGATCTCGGATGTATCCGAGGCCAGCGTAATGGCCCGTCGCTCGGAACTGAATCCTTGCACCGTGACCATGACCAAATAGTCTCCAAACGGAACTGCGGGAAACGAAAACTCCCCATCGGCGTTTGTCTGAGCTGTCTGAGACCAATCCGAATTCGACGATTTAATTTGCACCGATGCATTCGCTACCGGACGATGTTGTGGATCGTGCACGATGCCTCGCACGGTGCCAAAAACCGTTGCTCGCACTTGAGGGCTCCTCAAAAGGAAGACCACTGCGAGCAGAAGGAAACACACCCTCCGCATGAAATCCTCCTGTAAAGTTTTGATTTTTCTAGAACCGCGGTAACACGCGACTAGCTTCTGGGAGGATCAAAAGGTGTGTCTGAGAATCCCTGAACGGGGGAATCGGCCGACAACTGCGGCGCTCGCCGAATCTCACGAGGCTGATGAATGGAGGCGAAAGCTTCCGTGATTGTCGGTGCGATCGGTGCCATCAAACCAAAATCCGGCAGCTTGTGTGACTTGTCCGAGCAATGGCACGGCACCTGCGGTCCGCTGTGTGAATGCGCGTGTGGCAGGCAGCACATCATCGTGCAGTTCGTCGACTCGCAAGCCATCGCTCGACCCAGAAGGGCCAGCGGCGTGGCCAGCAACGCAGCGATTACGACCATGAAGGAAACCCGACGCATCGCCCAAAAAGCCTAGCACGGCGGGACGCGGCACAGCAATCTCCCGTTTGCACAATCCATGTAAACAAAAACTCCGATTCGCGCGTTTGCTTCGGCAAGTACATCACGATAGGCTTGCCAGACGATGCTGCCGTTCAAGCTCATCTACCACCCCGGATACGATTTGAATCTCGGCGCGCACGTTTTCCCGTCGCAGAAATACCGGCTGATCTACGAAAAAGTATTGGCCGATGGAATCGCTGTGCCCGGGGATATTCTCGCTCCTGAAACCGCAAGCGACGAAGACATCCTCCGCGTGCATTCGCAGGATTACGTCCACAAGCTGAAGACTGGAACGCTGAGCCATGCGGAGGTGCTCCGTCTCGAAGTTCCATATTCGAAAAAACTGATCGAGGCGTGCTGGCTCGCCGCCGGTGGATCAATCCTGGCTGGGCGCCGGGCGCTCGAAGATGGTTACAGCGCCAATATTGGCGGCGGATTCCATCATGCATGCCCCGATCATGGCGAAGGATTCTGCGTGATCCACGATGTTGCGATTGCGATTCGGCGCCTCCAATTCGATAGGGCCATCGCGCGTGCAATGGTCGTGGACACGGACGTGCACCAGGGCAACGGGACGGCCGTGATTTTCGGCGGCGATGGAGATGTCTACACGCTCTCGGTTCATCAGGAGCACAACTACCCGTTTCCGAAGCCGCCATCGACGGTGGATGTCGATTTACCGGACAAAATCGGGGACGAACAGTATCTCGCGATCCTCGAGAAGCACCTGCATCAGGCGTTTCAGGATTTCTCGCCGAACATTCTTTTCTACGTTGCGGGAGCCGATCCGTACCGCGAGGACCAGCTCGGCGGACTCGCGCTCACAATCGAAGGCCTCCGGCAGCGCGATCTGCTCGTCTTCGATTACGCGCGAAGAAATGGAGCGCCCGTCGCGATTACACTCGCCGGCGGTTATGCGCGGCGCGTGCAAGATACCGTCGCGATTCACGCGGGGACGATCGTGGCCGCGCGAGACACGGCCATGCAAGGCAGTTCGCGCGCGAAATCCGGCTTGTGAAAAAGCGGTCTACTGAAAGTCGATGAGCACGTCGACCGTAGCGTTCTGTGGATCTTCTTGCAGGAATCGCCCGACTTTTTCGTAGTGAATCGGCAGGCCGCTGAATGCTTCTTTCATCCCGCTGGTCACGAATTGCTCGTAGACACTCTTATCGAACACTGCGCCAGCCGGAATTCGCCACGCGCCCCGAATCCTTTTCTCGCCTTCGATTGAAAGCCCGGTGAGAACGAGCTTGCCCATGTGGAACTGCGGGCCTTCGGTGATGGCAATCGCGTAGCTGACCGTTTTCGCGACCTCATCGAAATGAGGCGTGGAATCGAGCTTCACGTCCAAGTAGCCGCGTTGCGCGTACGCGTCGGTCACATTCTGCCAGCCCTGCTCGATTTTCATTCCGTCGGCAGCATCGCCCTCGTGCAGCGGGATCATTGTGGAAAGCTCGAGCATGCCGAAAACGCGGCTGCCGGTCCAAGTGGGCGGGCGCCACGTGAATGTCGGACCCGGGTCGATGGGCACGTTTATCGCTACGCTCGCGTTCGCCCCTGTTCCTTGGACTTTGGTGGCCGGCGTGCCGAATTTCACGCGAAGCAGTCCGTGCGATAAGTAGACGGGCCGAACCTGCTCGATTTCGAAAAGCGTGAGTGCCGCGCGCGAATATTTCGAGCCGACCATATCGCTGAGGCGCAGGTGAATGTCACGATTGGTCTGGGCGAGCGAATCGCCGAAGTCGAGGCTCGCGATCGTGAGCATCGAATCGTCTACGTGAAAGAGCTGAACGTGTTGCTCGTTTTCGGGCGCGGTGATCAGAGAATGCGAAACGGTCCCGTGAAAGCCGCGCTTGCCGATTTCGATTTGCAGCTCGTCGGAAATGTCGTCGAGCACCTCGCCGCCTTCGGGCGCGGTGCCATCGAAGAGCGGCACAGTGGATTTCAAATCTGCGATGAGCTCGTCGTCGGTGAACCAAGGAAAGTTGTCGAATAAGATCGCGACTGAAGGTGCGTCGGTCACTTGAAACTCTGCTTCGACACCTCGATCGCTATCGCCGTAGCGATATTGGACATTCGAGAAACAGCCTGATTTTCCGAGTTGATCCGCCGCACGCTGAAAATCATCGCGGCTGATATCGGAGCCAACTCTCAGGCCCGATGCTGCGACAATCTGCTCGGAAGTGAATTTCGCCGATCCGGTGATTTTGATCGACGCCAGCTTGGCCGTGCTGTTCTGGTCTTGAGCCTGGCAGACGGCGGGCAATGAAAGCAGCAACGCCGCCGTCAAAGCCACAGGAAGAGACGCCCGCATCGGACGTGGGAGAACAGAGGCTTGTGTCATGCGACGAATTATTCGACCGTGACGGATTTGGCGAGGTTGCGGGGCTGGTCGACGTCGCATCCGCGCCGCACGGCAATATGGTACGCCAGCAATTGCAGCGGGACAATCTCCAGGATCGGCGAGATCAAGTCGGGCGCGGACGGAATTTCGATCACGTGATCGGCCGTGCCGCGCGCCAGCGTGTCGCCTTCGGTCACAACGGCGATCACGATGCCGTCGCGCGCTTTCACTTCCTGCAGATTCGAGATCGTCTTTTCGTAGCGCAGCATCGAAGCCGGATCGGATTCGTCGCGCGTGGCGATTATCACCACGGGTAGATTTTCGTCGATCAGCGCATTCGGACCGTGCTTCATTTCGCCAGCCGGGTAGCCCTCCGCGTGAATGTACGAAATTTCCTTGAGCTTGAGCGCGCCCTCAAGCGCGATCGGATAGTGAATGCCGCGGCCCAGGTACAGAAAATCGGTGTGGCGGAAGAACTGCCGCGCGAGATCTTCGATCTGCGCGTCGCGTTGCAGAATCGTTTCGATTTTGTGCGGCACGCGTGTCAATTCTTGCATGAGCTTCTGCGAGGCCGGATTCGCGAGCTTGCCTCGGACCTGTCCGAGATGCAACCCGAGCAGCAGGAGCGCAGTGAGCTGGCCGGTAAACGCCTTCGTCGATGCCACACCGATCTCGGGCCCCGCGTGCGTGTAGATCGTGCCATTCGACTCGCGCGTGAGCATCGAGCCGACCACGTTGCAAATCGCGATGACCTTCGCGCCTTTTTGGCGCGCCTCGCGCTCGGCCGCGAGAGTGTCCGCGGTCTCGCCCGACTGGCTGATCGCCACGATCAAGCTTTCTTTGCCGACGATCGGATCGCGATAACGGAATTCGCTGCCGTAATCGACTTCGACGGGAAGTTCCGCCAGACGCTCGATCATGAATTTCCCGGCGAGCCCGGCATGCCAGCTCGTGCCGCAAGCAACGATCTTCACGTTCTGAAAATCGCGCAGATCCTCCTCGGTCAGATCGATCTCGTCGAGGAAAACCTTGCCCGTTTCCTGAGAAATACGGCCGAGCAGCGTGTCCCGCACGGAACGCGGCTGCTCGAAAATTTCCTTTTGCATGAAATGCTTGAAGCCGCCCTTTTCCGCCATGATCGGGTCCCACGTGATCTGCTGCGGGGGGCGATTGATCGGGTGGCTCTCAAAGTCAGAGAGTCGCACGCCCTGCGGCGTGAGAATGGCAATTTCGCCGTCGCCGAGGAAAAAAACGCTGCGCGTGTGCTGGAGAATCGCGGGAATGTCGCTCGCGACGAAGAATTCACCGTCGCCGATACCGACCACGATCGGCGGTCCGAGGCGCGCGGCGACAATCTTGTTCGGGTCCTTGGCCGAAACCGCGACGAGCGCGTAGGCGCCCGTCATCATTTTTACCGCTTTGCGCACGGCCTCTTCGAGAGGAGCGTCTTTCGAGAGCTTCTCAATTAAATGAGCGATGATTTCGGTGTCGGTCTCGGTGACAAACTTGTGGCCCTCGGCGGTGAGTTGGTGCTTCAGCTCAACGTAATTTTCGATGATGCCGTTGTGAACGACGACGATCTGGCCCGTGCAATCACGGTGCGGATGCGCGTTTTCTTCAGTGGGGCGCCCGTGCGTGGCCCAGCGCGTGTGGCCTACGCCGTAGACGCCGTCGAGGGGCGTCGACCGAATCGATTCCTCGAGATTGCGCAACTTGCCCGGCGCTCGACGAATCTCCATCTTGCCGTTGTCGCCGACGACGGCGATTCCGGCCGAGTCATAGCCGCGGTATTCGAGGCGACGGAGCCCGTCGAGGATCAGCGGTACAACCCGCTTGGGCCCGATATAACCGACAATTCCGCACATGGTGACTTTGCCTCCGAAATCAAAACGCGAGCGGTATCGTGAGGACCAATGTCAATATGCTAGCACAACGTTTGATGCGGCTATTCCGGCGGGGGTTGATGTGGCGAACCGATAATCTTGCAATCGCAGCGCCGCGGAGGCTGCGACTTAATCAATCACTTCGAAGCGAAATTCCTCGATCACGGGATTGGTAAGCACGTCTTTCGCGATGCGCTCGACTTCGACTTTGGCCTCGTCGCGGCTCATGCCGTTTAATTCGAGGACGAAGAATTTGCCCTGGCGCACATCCTTTATATTCGCATGGCCGAGCGACGAGAGCGCGCGCTGGATCGTTTGACCCTGCGGATCGAGAACCGTGGACTTCAACATCACCCACACGTGAGCTTTCATCCGTTCCTCATTTACGAGTCGCGATTATAGCAGGCCAGCGGTTTTGGCCGCGGCGCGAAACTCATCAAGCAGCTGCCTCTTGTCGATCGGGGGCAGGAATGCCGCGCTGAAACTTTGTTCCGCGAGTTCTAGAAGCCGCGCGTTTGATAAACCCAACGACGCAGCTCGCGAATACTCGGTGAGCAAATCCGTGTGAAACATGCCGGGATCGTCCGTCGATAGCGTTACCATCGACCCGCCCTCGATCAATTGTTTCAGCGGGTGCTCAGCCAACGAAGCCTCCGGCTTGCCCAACTGCTTGGCGAGCGCGCCGGTCGCTATATTGCTCGTCGGGCAATTTTCCAGAACGACATGACGCAGCGAGAGCTGTTTTGCGAGATGCGCATCCTGCATGGCGGCGATGCCGTGTCCGATGCGTTCCGCGCCAAGGATTTCGACGGCCTCGCGGATCGAGTCCGGTCCGCCGATTTCGCCTGCATGGCAGACG
>Ga0335078_10017034_pt1 | contig 10795 bp, 9 predicted proteins | sample Lox_Sample_32_FD_206711 | JGI IMG/M metagenome (GOLD analysis project Ga0335078, IMG submission 206711) | Soil microbial communities from Loxahatchee National Wildlife Refuge, Florida, United States - Lox_Sample_3.2 | ecosystem: Environmental > Terrestrial > Soil > Wetlands | place: USA: Florida... | reverse complement strand
GATTTACGTCATCCCGCTGGCGATGTCGCTCCCTCGCATCCTCTGGCAGTTGACGCCGCAATGGCACGGCATCTGGCACGGCCTCAAGTTAGCGTGGCGCCTGTCACGTCCCGGCTGAGGTGTATACTACCGGGGTGCCGAAAGGAGGGGATATGGTCCGGCCAATGACACTCGTTGGGTTGACGGTTGCCGTCTTGGCGGTTTCCGGCGCACCGGCGCAGCCACTGCAGAAGATCACCCTCAACTATCCGACGCGCAGCGGCTCTTCCTGGCCAATGTTCATGGCTAAGGAAGGAGGCTACTACCAGAAGTACGGGCTGGACGCCACCTTGGTGTTCGGCGTTCACCCGGCCGGCATCGCCATGATCATCAGCGGCGAAGCGCAGATGACCAATTACTCGCTGGAGACGGCCATGCAGGCCAGCGCGCGGGATGGGTCTCTGGTGATCGTCGGCAGCTGGCTCAACAAGGCAGTGTTCGCCTTGATGTCGCGCAAAGATATCGCCGGCGTCAAAGACCTGAAGGGCAAGCGCGTGGCCGTGAGCCAGCTTGGTGACGCGCCCTCCAACTACACGATTGCGCTTCTGCGCGATTTTGGATTGCATTCGCGCGACGTGCAATGGGTTCCGGTGGGCACCGATGTCAACGGTCGCGCCGCGGCTTTGGAGAGCGGACGCGCTGACGCGACGCTATTGACCGCGCCCGCCTATTTCAAGATGGAAGCGGCCGGCTTCAAGAACCTGGGGAACCTCGCGGATCACGACGATATCTTCGCCGCCACCACCTACCTGCTCAAGAAGACCACGGTCGCGGCCAATCCCAAGCTTCCCGAGTTGCTGATCAAGGCGCACGCGGAGGCCATCAAACGCTTTTACGAAGACAAGAATTTCGCGGTGAAAGCGTATATGGCGTACGACAAGCAGACGCAAGCAGATGTCGAGCGGTTCTACGACATTTACGCTAAGGCCGAACTCTTCCAGCGTGTGCCCTATGTGCTGGCCGGCGCGGTGCAGTCCGTGATCGATCAGCAGACCGACGCGCAGATGATCGCGTTGATGAAGAGTTATGACTATCGCAAGGTGGTGGATAACAGCATTGTTGAGCGCCTGGTGAAGGAAGGCTTTTTTGAAAAGTTGTATGGTCCAGGTATCAAGGCCGAAGAGGATCGCAAAGCCAAGCTGGCGATGAAATGAGTGGGGCAGGCCTTCCGGCCTGCCGCCGGCTTTCAGCCGGCGCGCCGCGCGGAAGCGCGGCGGCAGCCTGAAAGGCTGGCCCCCACATAACATAAAACTATGCCATTCAAATACCGTGCCGATCACGTCGGCAGTCTGTTACGCCCCCGGGAAGTACTCGACGCCCGCGGCAACCCCGACGTCTCTCCCGCACAACTTAAGGAGATCGAAGACCGGCACATCCTCCGCGTGCTGCAGCGGCAGAAGGATCTCGGCCTGAAGATCTTCACCGATGGCGAACTACGGCGCCGGGGATTCATGAGCGACTTCTACGAGTCGGTGGACGGACTGGATAACGCGGACGACATCGCGCGGTCATGGAAAGGCACGGCGACGGCGGCCGGCGGGACATCAGCCACGGGAGTTCTATCCGGGATCGTGACCAACAAGATCCGGCAGAAGAAGCGTCTCACCAGCCATGAGCTCGGGTTTCTCAAACAACACAGTCCCGGCGATCTGAAGATGACCGTGCCGACGGCCAACCAGTTTCCCGCCATCATGTACAAGAACGGGATTAGCGAGCGCGCTTACCCCACGCGCTCCGAGTTCCTGTGGGACATCGTGCCGATCGTCAAAGCGGAGCTCCTGGCACTCGCAGCCGAGGGCGTGAAGTACATTCAGTTGGATGCCCCGCGTTACAGCTATTACATCGATCCCAAGTGGCGCGCCTATATAAGAGAGGAGATGGGGCTCGATCCCGAACAGGCGTTGGATGAAGCGATTCGTGCCGACAACGCGAGTCTGGAAGGGGCTCGGCGCGACGGTGTCACACTGGCGATCCATCTCTGTCGCGGTAATAACCGGAGCCACTGGTACGCCGAGGGAGGCTACGACCCGATCGCCGAGAAGCTTTTCAACGAGCTCAACGTGGATGCTTTCCTGCTGGAGTACGAATCGGAACGTGCCGGCACCTTCGAGCCGCTGCGCTTTGTGCCCAAGGGCAAGGTGGTGGTTCTAGGCCTGGTCAGCAGCAAACTTCCGGAACTCGAGTCGCAGACCGATCTCGTCCGGCGAATCGAAGAGGCCAGCCGCTACGTGCCCCTGGAGAACCTGGCGCTCAGCCCGCAGTGTGGCTTTGCCTCGGCCATGTGGGGCAACCTATTGACCGAAGATGAGCAGTGGCGCAAGCTGCAACTGGTGGTCGAGACCGCCCGCACGGTCTGGAAAGACGCGTAACGTGCCGATTCCGAAGTCTCGTGGCTAATCCGGCCCTAACGTTCACCCAGTGGGGCGGAAACTCCTGGTCCTAGCCAGTTCCATAACCATCGGTAATATTGTCTTACCATCCCGGCAGGTTTACCTTCAGACCCAGAGGGGGGCATTATGGCCACAGCGTCTTGTCCGATTCCGATGGATGCCGAACCATCGAAGGCCTTGCGGCGGCGGAAGGCCGAACGGCGGTCCAATCAACGCTTCGAACTGGCACTGGAATTCGACCTCTTTCAGCTCCGCGGAGCGAAGCGGCTGGCGTGGTACGCCTCCGGAACTACCGTGGATTGGAGCCGTAGCAGTATCCTATTACGATGCGGCCGGAGCCTGGCAGCGGGTAGCTCGGCGCAACTGGTCGTCCGTTGGACGGCGGGCGTGCAGTTGATCGTAGTCGGCCGCGTGATCCGTACCGACGAAAGAGGCATGGTGCTGCGGATCCAGCGGCGGCGGTTCCGCGGCAAGCCGGCGCTGATCGTATCGCTGGCACAGCTTGTAGATTGGCGGCCATCGGGCCAGCCGAATTGAAGAAATTGAGAACACACTAAATCATGGACGTTTCGAAGATACTCGCAGAACTCAGGGCGGAGCGCGCCCTCCTCGACGAGGTGATTGCTAACCTCGAGCGCGTCGCGACCACGACACAGAAACGCGGCCGCGGCCGCCCGCGCAAGCATCCCCTGCCGATTCAGAACTTCCGTTCGGGTGGAGACGATCCCCCGTCGTCCCCACCTTCGGAGGATTCGCGGGCCGCGCGGCAAGCGTAGTCTGGGGCCTCCGCTCAACTTCAGTTCATTGACCCCGCACAGCGCATCGGAAAAGGAGTAGTCCCTCCCGCTTTGGCTGTGGAATAATAGTTTTCCTTTTCATGGAAACAGCCAGCGATGTCCGCCGGGTTGCGGAAATTTGCGCCAGAGATTTTGCGCGGAGTTTCGTTTACAATAGGGAATTCCCAAGTTGGCCGAGAGCGTTCGAGAGGGGCCTGATCCCAGGGCAAGGTTGGGATGCGTAGGAGAATTTCTCGGTTAGCTGTCTTCGAAATGCGAAACAACCAAATGACAGAAGTGCAAGCGGGACTCCAGTAGAGCTATGTCCCAGATCTTTCATCGCAGCGCGAACGCGTTCGCACGCACATCGATTTTCGGCGCGGTATTCTTCATCGCTTTTCTGGGCTGGGTGGGTTATGAGTTGGATCTGTCGCACTGGAACACCCGGGCCAAGGTTCCGCAGGAGCAGTTGGTGCCTTTCAGCCACAAGCACCACGTGGGGGGCGAAGGCTTCGATTGCCGTTACTGCCACACCAGCGTCGAAAATTCCAGCTTTGCGGGAATTCCGCCCACGCAGATCTGCATGAATTGCCATTCGCAGATCTGGCGGACCAGTCCGATGTTGGAGCCGGTACGGGCGAGCTACCGCACCAACGATTCGCTCCATTGGACACGCGTGCACGATTTGCCGGACTACGTCTACTTCAACCACAGCATCCATGTCGCCAAAGGGGTCGGCTGCGAATCCTGCCACGGGCGCGTCGACCAGATGCCGCTGACCTGGGAGGCCAACGCGCTCCGCATGGAATGGTGCCTCAACTGCCACCGGAACCCGGAACAGTATGTCCGGCCGAAGGAATTCATCACCACCATGGGCTACCAGCCCGCGGGCGATCAGGAAGAGATCGGGCGCCGCCTGATGAAGGAATATCACATCCAGGATGCGCGACTTTTGACCAGCTGTTCGACTTGCCACCGATGAGCGATTCACCAAACAAACTAGATCTCGCCGCGGTACGCGCGCGGCTCGAAGGTGCGCGCGGGCGCGATTATTGGCGCAGTCTCGAGGACCTCGCCTCCAACCACGAGTTCCAGCAATTGCTGGAGCGCGAGTTCCCGCAACAGGCCATCGGCTGGAGCGACGACGAGGATAGCGCCGAGGGGCGGCGGAATTTCCTGAAGCTCATGGGAGCTTCGCTGGCGCTGGCCGGCCTTGCGGCTTGTACGCGCCAGCCCACCGAACAGATCGCGCCGTATGTCCGCCAACCGGAAGAGCTCATCCCCGGCCGTCCGCTGTTCTACGCCACGGCGGTGACGCTCAACGGCGTGGCCAATGGCGTACTGGCGGAAAGCCACGAAGGCCGGCCAACTAAGATCGAGGGCAACCCGGAACATCCGGCCACGCTGGGCGCCGCCGATTCGTTTGCGCAAGCGTCGGTGCTGCAACTGTACGATCCCGATCGTTCGCAAACCGTGACGTTCGACGGCGAGGTTCGGGATTGGGGCGCTTTCTACGGTGCACTGCGAGAAGTGCTGGCGGCGCAAGCGGCGAAGCGCGGCGCGGGAATACGCATCCTGACCGAAACCATTACCTCGCCCGTGATCGCTGACCAGGTCAAGCAGATTCAGGCGCTGTATCCAGCGGTCAAGTGGCACCAGTGGGAACCGGCCGGTCCGCACAATGCGCGTGCGGGGGCCATGCAGGCCTTCGGCCAGGCGACCAACACCTATTACGATGTTGCGAACGCCAACGTCATCGTCTCGCTGGATTCGGATTTCCTGGCGTCGGGTGCGGCCAGCCTGCGCTACGCACGCCAATTCGCGGCGCGGCGGCGGGTCCGCGGCGATCAGACCGCGATGAGCCGGCTATATGTCGCCGAGTCGATGCCCACGCCGACAGGCAGCAAGGCCGACCATCGTTTGCCACTCCGCGCCGGCGACATCGAAGAATTTGCCTGGGCGCTGGCCACTGCGCTCGGGGCGGCCAACGGTCCGAAATCCGGGGACAACGCCGACATATATAAATGGATGGGGGCAATTGCCAAGGACCTCCAGAGCCATAAGGGCGCGAGCCTGGTGATTGCGGGCGACTATCAGCCGCCCATCGTGCACGCGCTGGCGCACGTGATGAACGCCAGCCTGGGCAACGTGGGGCACACGGTTTTCTATACCGATTCCATCGAAGCCAACCCGGTGGATCAGCTTGCCTCGCTTCAGGACTTGCTAAAGGACCTGGATGCGGGCGCGGTGGATCTGCTCCTGGTGCTGGGTGGAAACCCGGTGTTCAATGCTCCGGTGGAGATCGGGATGCGGGATCGCATCCGCAAGGCGCGCGTGCGGGCCCATCTCAGCCTGGATGCAGACGAGACTTCCGAACTATGCCAGTGGCACTTGCCCGAGGCGCACTACCTCGAAACCTGGGGAGATGCGCGCGCCTTTGACGGCACAGTAAGCCTGCAGCAGCCGCTGATCGAGCCTCTCTACGGAGGCCGTTCGGTGCTGCAGGTGCTTAACATGCTGACCGACCGGCCGCTGACCAGCCCTTACGATCTCGTAAAGGGTTACTGGGCGAGCCAGCACAAGGGCGCGGACTTCGAAATCTGGTGGCGGCGCGCCGTGCATAACGGCGTGGTGCCGGACACGGCATTGCCTGCGAAAACGCCGGCTGTGCGCGCCGGAGCGATCCCCACTCCCGCGGCGTCGCGCCGGTCGGGGGGCCCGCTGGAAGTGATTTTCCGGCCCGACCCGACGATCTATGACGGCCGTTTCGCCAACAATGGGTGGCTCCAGGAGCTGCCCAAGCCGATCACCAAGCTGACCTGGGACAACGCGGCGTTCATGAGCCTCGACACCGCCAAGAGCCTGGGCGTGGTCCCCGAAGACAAGCTGTACTGGAACACGGATGGCGTCCCCATGGTCGAGTTGACGTACCAGGGCCGCACGCTCAAAGCTCCGGTGTTCGTGCAGCCCGGTCATGCCAACGGGGCTATCACGCTGCATCTGGGCTATGGGCGGACCAGAGCGGGCCGCGCCGGCACGGGGATCGGATTCAATCCGTACGGGTTGCGCACGTCGCAAGCGATGTGGCACGACGCCGGCCTGGAGGCGAAGGTGGCCTCCGGTACGTACGTTTTCGCCACCACGCAAAACCAGCACGTGCTCGACACGCGGCGTCACATCTACCGCCAGGCCGAGCTCGAGGAGTACAAAAAGAACCCGGAAGCGCCGCACGAAGGAGCCGACACACCGCCGCGGGGGCTGACGCTCTATCCCGATTTCCAGTACAACGGCTATGCCTGGGGAATGGCCATCGATCTCACCGCCTGCACCGGCTGCGGCGCGTGCGTGGTGGCATGCCAGGCGGAGAACAACATCGCGGTAGTCGGCAAGGATCAGGTGCGCCGCAGCCGCGCCATGCACTGGATCCGCATGGACACATACTACACCGGTGATAACGCGAACAATCCAACCGGGATCTACAATCAACCGGTCCCCTGCATGCAGTGCGAGGATGCTCCCTGCGAGCTGGTGTGCCCGGTACAGGCCACCTCGCATAGCGCCGAAGGCCTCAACGACATGGTTTACAACCGCTGCGTGGGGACGCGCTACTGCTCGAACAACTGCCCCTACAAAGTCCGGCGGTTCAACTTCTACCTGTTCGAGGATTTCGAAACTCCCAGTCTGAAGCTGCAACGGAATCCGGACGTGAGCGTGCGCAGCCGCGGCGTCATGGAAAAGTGCACCTACTGCGTGCAGCGCATCAACTCCGCCAAGATCGACGCCGAACGGGAAGACCGCAAGGTGCGCGATGGCGACATCCAAACGGCCTGCCAAGCCACCTGTCCCACCGAAGCAATTATTTTCGGCGACATCAACGACCCCAACAGCCGCGTGGCCAAGATGAAGGCAGAGAAATTGAACTACGGCATGCTGGCGGACTTGAACACGCGGCCGCGCACGACGTACCTGGCGAGCCTGCGCAATCCGAACCCGGAGATCAAAGGTTAGAGCATCACCACCATGGCTGACGAACCACAAGTACTCGAAAAACCGGACCGCGCAGTAATTGCCCCGGGGTATACATTCGGCACCGTAACCGACCAGATATCCGCGGTGGTGCTCACCAAGCGTCAACCCATATTTTGGATTGCGGCGTTCGGTATCGGCTTCTGTCTGTTGCAGCTGCTGTTGATGTCGGCGGTGCTGTTGTTCTGGAAGGGCGTAGGTATTTGGGGCATCCGCACGCCGGTCATGTGGGGGTTTGCCATCACCAACTTTGTGTGGTGGATCGGTATCGGCCACGCGGGCACGCTGATCTCGGCCATTCTGCTGCTCTTGAATCAGAGTTGGCGCAATTCCATCAACCGGTTTGCCGAAGCCATGACGCTGTTCGCGGTGGCCTGCGCCGGGCTGTTTCCGATCTTGCATATGGGCCGCCCGTGGCTGGCTTATTGGCTGTTTCCCTATCCCAACAGCACGAACGTGGAGCCGAATTTCCGCAGCCCGCTGGTGTGGGACGTGTTCGCTGTTTCGACATACGCTACGGTTTCGTTGTTGTTCTGGTACGTGGGGATGATGCCCGACCTGGGCACCCTGCGCGATCGCGCCAAGCACCTGATCCCGAAATATATCTACGGGATCATGGCGATGGGTTGGCGCGGGTCGGCGCGGCATTGGAGTGTTTACGAGACCGCCTGCCTGCTGTTGGCTGGGATGGCAACCCCGCTTGTGCTGTCGGTCCATACGGTAGTGAGCTTCGACTTCACGGTGGCGATTGTTCCGGGGTGGCATAGCACCTTTTTCCCGCCATACTTCGTCGCGGGCGCCATCTACTCGGGCTTTGCCATGGTTCTGGCACTGGCGATTCCGCTGCGCGCCGCATATGGACTGCAGGGACTGATTACCGACCGCCACCTGGAGAACTCCGCCAAAGTGATGCTGGCCACGGGCTTGATTGTGGCCTACGCCTACATCATGGAGACGTTCATGGCCTGGTACAGCGGCAGCCCCTTTGAGCAGCAGGCATTTTGGAACCGCATGACCGGGCCCTACTCCGGACAATACTGGTTCCTGGTGTTCTGCAATATCGTTTCGCCGCAGGTGCTGTGGTTCAAGAAGTTCCGGACGACGCCGGTGCTGCTGTTCATCTCGTCCATCATCGTGCTAGTTGGCATGTGGCTGGAGCGCTACATGATCATTGTGAGCAGCCTGGCGCAGGATTACGTGCAATCCTCGTGGTCCTTGTTCCACGCGACGCGCTGGGATTGGGCCACCTACTGGGGCACCATCGGGCTGTTCATGTTCCTCTTCTTCCTGTTTGTGCGGCTGCTGCCCATGATCTCGATCTTCGAAGTTCGTACTCTGCTGCCTCAGGCCAAGGTGACCGAGGAGGTGCGGCAGTGAGTTCGCAACCTGTTTATGGAGTGATGGCGGAATTCGACACGCCCACTTCGCTGGTGAACGCGGCGCGCGCCGCGCGGGAAAAAGGGTTTCGCAAGCTGGACGCGTACACGCCGTTCCCCATTGAAGAGCTGCACGAGGTTCTGCATCTCCACAAGAACAAGCTGCCGCTCATCGTGCTCCTCGGCGGCCTCTTGGGTGGCCTCACGGGATACCTGCTGCAGTATTACGTGACGGTGATCTACTTCCCGATTAATATCGGCGGGCGGCCGCTGCATAGCTGGCCATCCTACATCATCATTACCTTCGAGCTGACGATTCTTTTCGGGTGTATTTCGGCCGTTCTCGGGATGCTGGCGCTAAACGGTCTGCCAATGCCGTACCATCCGGTATTCAATGTGCCCCGTTTCTCGGCGGCATCGCGTGACCGGTTCTTCCTCTGCATTGAGGCGACCGATCCGCTGTTCGATTTGGAAAAGACTTCCGGCTTTTTGGAGACGCTGGAGCCTAAAGAGGTATCTGAAGTTGCGCATTGATTGGAGAGTGGGTTCGATTCTGCTCGTGCTGGCCGGCACGGCCGCCTGCCGGCAGGACATGCAAGACCAACCCAAATACATCCCGCTGCGGCCCAGCAATTTCTTCGGTGACGGGCGTTCGGAACGGCCGCTAATCCAGGGGACTGTGGCGCGCGGCCACCTCGATGAAGACACCGCGCTCTATACCGGTAAAGGCCCCGACGGTAAGTTCACAGACGCCTTTCCATTCCCGGTCACCAAGGATGTGGTTCTGCGCGGCCAGCAGCGCTTCAATATCTATTGCTCGCCCTGCCACGACCACACCGGGAGCGGAGACGGCATGGTGGTTCGCCGTGGCTTCCGACATCCGCCCTCGTACCACATCGAGCGGCTGCAAAAAGTTCCCAACGGATACATTTTCGACGTGATGACCAATGGTTTCGGAGCAATGCCCAGCTACGCGCTGCAGATTCAGCCGGCGGATCGCTGGGCCATCATCTCTTATGTGCGCGCGCTGCAACTGAGCCAGATGGCCAGTGTCAATGACGTGCCGGCGGATATGCGTGGACGGTTTTCAGGTCTGGCAGTGCGCATCGACCAGCAGCCCCAGGGAGGCCGGCAATGACGGCCCAGGCTTTCGATTTCGCGGTTACTCCGGAACTGCGCGCCAGTCTTCGCAAATTGCGTTCGGCTGCCTGGCTGGTGGGCGCCATCGGCGTTGCCGGATTGGCCGCCGGCTGGGCCACTTCTTCAGCTCAGTTCTACCGGTCGTATTTGTGGGCCTACATTTTCTTCGTCGGCATTTCCGCGGGGAGCCTGGCATGGCTCATGTGCCAATATCTCACCGGTGGCGCCTGGGGCGTGGTGATTCGGCGGCCGGCGGAAGCCGCTGCCCGCACGCTGCCCTTGCTGCTGGTATTGTTCGTGCCCATCGCTTTTGGCATTGGCAGCCTCTACCCGTGGTCGCACCCGGACGTGGTTGCCGCCGATGAGATCCTGAAACATAAGCAGGCGTTTCTCAACACTCCGTTCTTCCTGCTGCGCGCCGGCATCATCCTGGTGGGCTGGAGCTTCCTGGGCTGGTATCTAAGCCGCTGGTCCAGCAAGGAAGATAGCGAGGGCGGGGTCGCGCCGCAGCGGAAAATGTCGCGCCTCAGCGGCCCAGGGCTGATCTTCTGGGGCTTCGCCGTCACGTTCCTGGCCATTGACTGGGTAATGTCTCTGGACGCTCATTGGTTCTCGACCATGTTCGGCCTGTTGTTCGTGGCCGGCCAAGGCCTCTCGGCAATGGCGTTTCTGATCACCGTGCTGGTATGGCTTTCCTACCGCCGGCCCTTGTCGGAAGTCCTGACTCCGCGTCATCTGCACGACGTCGGAAAGCTGCTGCTGGCGAACGTGATGGTGTGGGCGTATTTTTCGTTCTCGCAGTGGCTGATCGTCTGGGCGGGCAACCTGCCCGATGAGATCCCTTGGTATTTGGAACGGCTCCGGGGTGGCTGGCAATATATCGCGCTGGTGCTGGTGTTCGGCCACTTTGCGCTGCCATTTGCGCTGCTGCTCTCACGCGACCTGAAGCGCAATTTCAAGTTGCTATCGACCATAACCATCTTCATCTTGTGCATGCGCGTGGTGGATGTGTACTGGCAGGTGATGCCCGACGCTTCGAAAGGCGCGC
>Ga0335078_10017033_pt1 | contig 10795 bp, 9 predicted proteins | sample Lox_Sample_32_FD_206711 | JGI IMG/M metagenome (GOLD analysis project Ga0335078, IMG submission 206711) | Soil microbial communities from Loxahatchee National Wildlife Refuge, Florida, United States - Lox_Sample_3.2 | ecosystem: Environmental > Terrestrial > Soil > Wetlands | place: USA: Florida... | reverse complement strand
TCGTCCAGCTGGAAGAAGTTGCAGTTGCTCATTTTGGTGAGATTACCAGCCGGATCGGTGAGCTCGACGTTGAACTGAGCGGCGCAGGCGCTCTTCCCAAATACCTTTCGACGACATGTCGACATATGTATTCGTCAGGGAACTTCCCTGAGATCATCACCGCCTTCTCGAGTTTGCCCGGCGCGCTGCGACGCGTGCAGGCTTCGTATCCAGGAGCTCGTTCGTATCAGGGACCTCGGGCTTCCCGCCTTCGAAGGGCACGCGTTGGCGAAACTCCTCGGCCATCTGCTCCATCGTGACCCACTGGGAGCCGGCATGGCCGTTGATGTATTCGATCATCCGTTCAAGCATCAGCAGCACCTGCGGACGGCCGGAGACATCCGGATGGATGGTAAGCGGGAAGACTGCCCAATCATACTCGCGATAAACCCAGTCGAACTGGTCGCGCCAGAGCTGTTCGATATCGCGCGGGCTGACGAAGCCGTGGCTGTTGGGCGCTGCCTTGATGAACATCATCGGCGGCAGATCGTCGAGATACCAGTTGGCGGATATTTCGACGAGATCTACGGAGTGCCCGCGGCCGAGCGGTTTCATCCAGCGCGCCGCGGGCTTCGAGTAATCGATTTGGGTCCAGCTTTCGCCGACGCGCGCATAGTACGGCTGAAAATCGTGATGGCCCTGGCTATGGTCGTAACGGAAACCATACTTGAGAAGCAGACGGGCGGTGACCGGCGACATCTCCCACCACGGCGCGACGTAGCCGCGCGGCGGTTTGCCGGCGAGCTTCTCGACCAGCTCGACCGAGCGCGCCAGCACGTCCTCTTCCTGACGCGGGCTCATCGCGATCGGGTTCTCGTGCGAGTAGCCGTGGGCGCCTATCTCATGGCCGGCCTGCGCCACCTCGCGCATCTGCTCGGGAAAGGTTTGAATCGAGTGGCCAGGGATGAACCACGAAGTCCTGATCCGGTAGCGATCGTAGAGCTTGAGCAGCCTCGGCGTGCCGACCTCGCCCGCGAACAGGCCGCGCGAAATGTCGAACGGCGAATCCTGGCCGCCGTAGGAGCCGAGCCATCCGGCAACCGCGTCAACGTCGATACCAAAACCGCACAGCATGCGCTTGTTGTTTGGGTTCATGGGCAAGTTGGAGGCAACGTTCTAGGGAGGCGATGCCTGCCTGCGCCTCGGTCATTCGGGCAACACCTCGGTGCGCCGCTCCGTGATGAGCCTGTAGTGTTGAGGTTCGCGATTGGCGAAGTTCAGCACGCCGCGCTTGTTCTCCAGCGCGAGGTCCAGGTCGCATCGCGCGACGATTAGCTCGTCGCCCTTGCTGACCGCCTGAGCGATTATCTCGCCCGAGGGCGCGACAATGCAGCTTCCGCCCGCCAGGTCGCATCCCTCCTCCAAGCCGGCCTTGGCCACGCTGACCACAAAGCTGCTGTTCTGGTACGCGCCCGCCTGCATTACTAGGTGATTATGGAAGCCGGTCAGATGGTCGTACACAGGCATCCACGGTACGTGGCTGGGAGTGTTGTACCCAAGCATTATCAGTTCGACTCAGGCCGAGGACGCGGCAGGTCTCGGGCCAGCGACGGTCGTTGCATATACACATTCCCACTACTCCGCCTAATCCGCGCCAGGCGCCGAAGCCCAGGTTGCCGACATCGAAGTAGCGCTTCTCCAGGTGCTGGAAAGGATAGTGCGGCCGGTGGTCGGCGTGGCCGGGCAGATGCACCTTGCGGTATTTGCCCAGGATGCGCCCGTCCCGATCGACGATGATAGAGGCATTATAGTGCCTGACCTGCTGATTTTCGATCATGCGTTCGGCGAAGCCGAGATAGAATCCCATCCGGCAGCGCCGGGCTTCTTCGAACAGCGGCAACGTGTCATGCGAAGGCATCTCGTGCTCGAAGAAGCTGTCGATCTCCTCCTGATCTTCCATCCACCAGCGCGGGAAGAACGACGTCAGCGCGAGCTCGGGATAAACGATGACGTGGCACGCCATCGAGTGGGCGTGTCGCATGAGCTCCAGCAATCGCGCGACCACAGCCTTGCGGGTGTCATTCCTCGCTATGGGGCCGAGTTGCGCAGCTCCCACGGTCAGTAGCCTGCTCATCCCGAATCCTCCCTGAGGCCGATTTTGAGTCTCCGGCGCGGAGCCGACGACGAGCTTCCTTCGCTGCCGCGCCCGCGCAGGCTCCGCTGTCAGCTCGCCGGACGACGCAGAATCACCGGGTCTACCTTGCGCGGGACAAGCTGGCCGTAGCCCAGGCTGGCCGCGAGCTTGCCGTTTTCGACGATCACTTTGCCGCGCAAGATGGTCGTCACCGGCCAGCCTTCGACTCGCCATCCCTCCCACGGGCTGTAATCGCTGACGTGGAAATCCTCCTTGGTCAGAGTCTTTTTTATCGACGGATCGATCAGCACGATGTCAGCATCGGAGCCCGCAGCAATCGCGCCCTTGCGCGGATAGAGGCCGAGGATGCGCGCGGCGTTGGTCGAGGTCACGTCAGCAAACCGCTCGAGCGTCATCCCGCGCCGCACCACACCCTCGGTGTACACGATCCCCATACGCGCCTCGGCACCCAGATTGCCGCCGGTGACGTTGTCGATACGTTTGCCCGCGAGCTTGTGCTCGAGCGTAGTCGGAAATTCGTCAGTAGCGGTGGTCGAGACCGCGTCATTGATGAGTCCGTCCCACAATGCCCTGTTGTCATCAGGTCCTTTGAGCGAGGGGTAGGTGTGATAGCAGAAGCCGCGGGACTTCTTGTAATCATCGTGCGAGAAGCAGGCGTAATGGTGAAGCGTCTCGCAGTACACCGGCAGATTGCGCCCACGCGCCTCGGCCACCGCCTCGACCCCTTCGCGCGCCGAGGTATGCACGAAATATACTCCGGCGCCGGTGGAGCGAGCCAGACGGATTACGCGATCGAAGGCGAGTTCCTCCGACAACTTGGTATGCACCAGGTGCATATTCCAGCCATCGGCGCGCCCTTCGGCGGTGAACCGCTCGTAGTTGAACTGCACCAGGTCGTCGTCCTCGGCGTGCACCACCATGACGCCCCCGCTCCTGGCGACCCGCTCCATCGCGAGCTGGACTCGGCCCATGTCCAGGCGCAGCCGCACGCGCTTGGGATGCGGCGGCATTACGTCGGTGGTGAAAATCTTGAAGCTCGGGAATCCCTGTTTGATGATGTCGTCGATCTGGTCGAATACACTGATTGGGAGCGCGCCCATCAGTCCGACGTGGAAAGAGTAATCGACGTACGACTGCCCCTTCCAGCGCGCCACCCGCTGCTCGATGGCCTCAGTCGGTTTAATGCCCGGCTCGACGAAGCAGAAATCCAGGTGGGTGGTAGTACCGCCGAACGCCATCCCCCGCGTATCTTCCTCGGGGCCCAGCGTGCTCTTGCCGTAGTCGGGATTGGTGAGGTCGTAGATGTCCAGATGGGCGTGCGGCTCGATCCCTCCGGGCACCACGATCCTGCCGGCGGCGTTTATCGTTCTGCCTGCCTGGGGCGATTGATCGTCCATTCCGACGAAGACGATCTTTTCGCCCTGCACCCCGACGCTCCAGTTGCCTACTCCCTGCGGGGTCACCATCTGTCCGCCGCGAATCAATAGGTCCAGCATTCGTCGCTACCTCGTTGGCTGTCAGGCTATTGGGCCGGATTGCTGACTGGCTATAACAGATACTTCATCATTCGCCGCGGCTTGCACGAAGTATGATTTTAGCTCGTCGTTGGACCATCCGGCGCCGAGCGCGAACATCAGGGCCACTCGCGCCTTGATCCCCGACAAGTCGCCTGCGGCTGTGACGCCCATCTCGCGCAGCGTGATCCCGCCAAGATCGCCGCTGTAGATCGGGACGACGCGTCCCCGACCGCAGCGGGAGGTGAGCACCACGGGCATACCCGAGGCGAGGAGCGCCGAGAGCGCCGGCTTCCAGTTTCCCGGCATATGCCCTGCGCCGGAGCCCTCGATCACGACGCCGCGAGCGCCCGCTTCAAGCGCCGCGCGCAGAAAGAGGTCGTCCATCCCGGCCGCCATCCGGATCAGATAAACCCGAGTCTCCGGCTCGACCAGCGGCAGCCGCGCCAGGCGGCTGGGAATCCAGCCCAGCCACACGCCCGCATCGTCGATGGTTCCGATTGGGCCGACGCCCGGCGAGGTCATCGTGTCGGTCGCAGTCGTATGCGACTTCGTCACATAGCGCGCCGCATGCACCTGGTCGTTCATCACCACCGTGACGCCGAGGCCGCGGAGGTTGCGGCTGGCGGCGGCGCGCACGACGGAAGCCAGGTTGCGCGGGCCGTCCGAACCAGGCTGGCTCGCGTTGCGCATCGCACCCGTCACGACGACCGGCGCTTCGCAATCGAGCAGCAGGTCCAGCGCGAACGCGCTCTCTTCCATGGTGTCGGTGCCGTGGGTCACCACGACGCCATCGACCTGCCCGTCCGCCAGAAAGGCACGGATGCTCTTTGCGAGCCGCGCGACGATCGCGGGCGTCATGTCGAAGCTCGGCACCAGGGCGAATTCGTCGAGCCTCAGCTCGGCGCATCGGTTCAGTTGCGGAATCTGCGCGAGCAGTTCGGGAGCCATCACCGGAAAGGCGGCGCCGGTCGCAGGATCGATGCGGCTCGCGATCGTACCCCCGGTGGTGATGATCTGAACGACGGGCATGGTTCAGACCTTTCGAACTGCCGAGCGCGCCCGGCGATGCCTGTAAGGCGGGCTTAAGCTGATTGAAGCAAAATCGTATTCGACTTTCAAACGAAAAATTCCACACTGCACGTGCCTTGAACCCGGATTGCGGGCAGTCTATTAGAGGATCACGCGGACCAGGGTTCAGATATCCGTTGCGGCGCGAAAGCTCTTCGGCCCTGCGCAACGGGTTCTTTGCTCTTGGATGAATGTTGTGGCTTCTAGAGGTGAACCTAAGCGGAAGTTGCTCCTTAGTCCCGCATAAATACAAGAGGCCAAGCTATGGCGTATGACATAGTCATTAGAGGCGGCACCATCGTCGACGGTACCGGAGCGCCGCGATTCGCGGCAGATATCGCCGTCGCCAACGGCAGGATCACTGAGGTCGGCCGCGTTGCGGCAGACGCCGTGGAAACTATCGATGCTCGGGGCCTCATCGTCGCGCCCGGCTTCGTCGATCCGCATACTCACTATGATGCCCAGATCTGCTGGGACCCTCTCGTCACCTCATCCTCGTGGCACGGCATTACTTCCGTGGTGATGGGCAATTGCGGGGTGGGTATCGCGCCCTGCAAGCCTGAAGTGCGTGAAATCGCGGCGTGGGATCTCGTCAACGTCGAGGCAATCCCGTTCGATGTGCTGAGCAAAGGGATTACCTGGGAGTGGGAGACCTTTCCGCAGTTCATGGATGCGGCGGCGCATCGCGGGTCCGGTATCAATCTCGGGTTCTTCGCGCCGCTCACTCCGTTTCGGCATTTCGTGATGGGCGAGGAGTCGATGGAGCGCGCTGCGACCCCGGCCGAGACCGCACAAATCGCGGCACTGCTGCGCGAAGCTGTGAGTGCCGGCGCGATGGGTTTTTCCACCACCATCTCGGCGCAGCATATCGGCTACAAGGGCCGCCCTCTGGCTTGCCGCAACGCGAGCCGCGACGAACTAAAGGCCTACGCCGGTGTGCTCGGCGAGCTTGGCCGGGGTGCGATGGAGGTTTCGCTCACCAAAGCGCCAGGAATTCTCGCCGAGGAGGAGTACGAATTCCTCGACATGCTGCTGAGCGCGAGCGGCCGGCCAGCAACTTGGCTGGCCCTGCTCGGTCGCGACGACGATCCCGACGCATGTCTCAAATCGCTCGACAGGGCCGAACCGCTGGTGCGTCGCGGTGGAGTGCCGCAAGTCACTTGCCGCCCATTGATAGTACAGATCAATTTGCGCGAACCCTTCATCATGGCTTCGATGCGCACCTGGAACCCGGTCTTCAACCAGCCACCCGAAGTCCAGAAGAACTTCTATCGCGACCCGGCCTTTCGCGAGAGTTTTCGCCGTGAGCTCGAATGCCCGGGAATTTTCTCGGGGCGTTGGGCACGGATGGAAATCAAAGAGGTCACCAATCCGGCGCTGCGCAAGTTCGAAGGGCGCACGGTAGCCGATGTCGCACGCGAGAGGGAGTGCGACGGTGTCGACGCTTTCCTCGATCTGGGGCTCGAAGACGACCTACAAGTGGAGTTCAGCTACGCGGTGTTCAACGCCAACGAGGATCGGATTCCCGAACTGCTTCGCGATCCGCGAACGATGCTCGGGCTGTCGGACGGTGGTGCCCACGTCGATATGCTGATCGATGCGGGCTACACCACCTACCTCCTCGGCACCTGGGTGCGCGAGCGCCAGGCACTGACGCTGGAACAGGCGATCAAGCGCATCACTTCCGAGCCGGCAGACTTCTTTGGAATGCGCATGCGCGGCCGGCTGAAGGCGGGGCTGGCAGCCGACGTCGCGATTTTTGATCCCAATACGGTGGGTTCGGCGTTGCGCGGCACGATGCGTAACGATCTGCCCGGTGGCGGACGGCGCCTGGTGATGGAAGCGCGCGGCGTGTACTGCACGATCGTCAATGGACAGGTGCTATATCGCGAAGGTAAACCCACTGGCGCACGGCCTGGCACAGTCCTCCGCTGCGGCGACTGCTGAGCACGGCGAGTTCATTTCGATGTGTCATCATGCCCAGGTAAAGCGCCCTTGCCACGAACGGGCCGTATGTCACCGTAATCTGTATAGTCAGAGCCTCCTCCGACTAGGAGGGAAAACCAAATGCCGGTCGGCAAGACTCCGTGTGGTATCGCTATCCCTCAAACCAGTTCTCCCGTTGATGCGAGGTTAATCCGCGGGTTTCTCGAGAGGGCGGAAGAACTTGGCTACGAAAGCGTCTGGGTTCAGGAACAGATCATAAGCGATTCACCGATCTTAGAACCGGTCACCCTGCTTGCGTATGCCGCCGCGCTGACCTCGAAGGTGCGGCTGGGCACCGCGGTGTTGCTGACGGTCATCCGCAATCCGGTGCAACTTGCCAAAAGTCTTGCCTCGCTGGACCAACTGAGCCGAGGACGGCTAACGGTTGGGGTTGGTATCGGCGGCCCGCATGTGCCTGAGCGCATATTCGGTATTTCCAGCGAACGTCGCGCACGCCAATTCGTGGAGGGACTGCAGGTGATGAAAGCGCTGTGGACCCAGCCTCGAGCGTCGTTCTCTGGCGATTTTTGGCGCCTCGAAAACGTGCCCATGGAGCCCAAGCCGCTACAGAAGCCGCATCCTCCGCTGTGGTTTGGAGCTCGCGAGTCGATCGCCCTGAAACGCGCGGTGCGTTATGGCGACGGATGGATGGGAGCGGGTTCGTCGTCTTCAGCTGATTTCATCAATCAGGTGGGTGAGGTCCGGCGCTTTCTCGATGAGGCGAAGCGCGATCCTGCGACCTTCGCGATCTCAAAGCGCGTATATCTCGCGATCGATGACGACAGCGCTCGTGCCGAATGGCGCCTCCGCGAGTGGTTCGGGGTCCGGTACAAAAATGCCGAGATGGCGGCCCGAGTTTCAGTGTGGGGCAGTGTCGCCGAGTGTGTCGACAAGCTGGGCCAGCTGGTACGTGCCGGGGCGAAACACCTTCTGTTAAATCCAGTGTTCGATGAAATAGAGCAGCTGGAATTATTCGCGGCGGAGTTCCTTCCGCATCTGTAGCTCGATCGCTCGGAGCATTTTCAAAAGGAACAGATCCCGAGCAAAAGATTCGAGCTTCGTCGCTTGACTGGGTGATTCGCCGGCGGGACTGTTCAGCGTCCCGAGGCTCGAGGAGTTGGTGGCAGACCCTGGCCAGGGTGCTCGACATGGACACGACACGGGTGCTCAAGACACAGGCGATCGCCGCGGCTTAGCGGAATGGCTAAGAAAGCTTTTCCACTCGAAGCGTGATCTTCTTGAGCACACCTGGCCCAAAATCTGGTGGCAGTTCCGAGGCGGCGTCCGCGAAAAACAAGTGTTCCACCTTGGTTACGCGATACGTGCCGGCTCCGTATTTTGGTCCTTGCCCAGGCAGAATTACGATCTCGCCGACCCAGGGAATGAAGGGAGCCTTCCCAAAGGGCACAAGATTTATGGCTACTCTGCCAGTGTCGTCATAGAACTCTAGGGAATCTTCACTGATCGATTTTGCGGCCGCCCCGTTGAACATTTCATCTCCCTCCGAAGGTTCGTTAGAACTCGAACTTCAATAGAGAAGCGAAGGTTATCCAGAAGAGCAACCCGGCTCCAGCCGATTGCGCGTCGCCATACCCTTTGCGCGCGACAACGTCGTTTGTCCGGCGGCGACTAAGGCAAGCCACTATGGGACCGTCATTCACCGGGTCACGGTTATAGGGATGAGAGGTGATGATGCAGCGCTAAGACGAACTGCTGACGGCTGCGTAGCGGAGCGGTTATACCGAAGCGAACCTAGGGCCAAGACCCCAAATTGGGTTACTGCCAGATCAGAGGGTTGCTGATTCGCTGCAGGAGCGGCTGGCAGCGATTCGGGGTGCGATCATCTGCCTCGCCGTCGCCCTCGCCTACTTCCTCAAGTAATCAAAGGTGATGCGCTCTGAAGGCGCTGAAAAGGTACCTGACCGTCCGATGAAACGGCGATACCAGTTCGGAATGCTCCTGGCGCTTGCTCTGGCGGCTGTCGTGGCCGCGCAGACGTCCCAGCGGGCCGATAAGCCCACCCAGTCAGCACACAGGTCCGGCCCCAATGGCCTTGAGGGCTGGACACTGGACTCGCCCGTCCCCGGCTCGGGATACGCGGCGATGAACTCTTCGCCTTCACGCTTGTCATCGCCCGCCACGGTCACATCATTCGGCGCATCTCTGGCGAACCGATCATCTGGAGATGGATCTTTTGGGCAGATGGGCGGCAAGTCGCCTATGAGACCGGGCCGTTCCACCTCAGCGAAACTTGCTTCCTGATTCGTCTCTCTGACGGTCGCAAGCTCGACAGCTACGATTGCTATCACGATCTGCTGCCAGCCAAACCCGATTGGGTAAAGGCGTTGGATGCAATGGAGTGAAGCACTTCCTACTAAATCAAATGCGTCTTGGCCCTAGAACGCCGCCTATCATACAACTGGACCTAGCTCGACGGGTTCAGCGGCGCGCGTGCAGAATTGATGTTTACCGGCTCAGCCTGAGGGTCCCCCGTTCCGGGCCTTCGAATACCGCGATGCGTGGGAATCGCTATTGCTCCGCCGAAAAATCACGCAGGCTCGAGTTCTCGCCCAGATTCAGAATTTCTAAGTCGTCGTGTTGAGGTTCGGGTGGTCTAGCCGTCCAGCGCGTCGAGCAGCACCTTGGCATCCTTCAGATCGGCTGTTTCGAAGCCCTCTGTGAAGCGGCCGTAGACCTCGGCGAGCATAGCGTGCGCTTCGGCGCGCCGACTTTGATCATGGAGCAGCCGGGCAAGGCTCGTCGTGGCGCGCAATTCAAACGATTTTGCTCTCTGCCGCTGTGCGATCCCAATCGCGCGCTTAAAACAGCGCTCGGCTTCAGCGAAATTTGACTCGTCTTGCCTTTGCAACAATTCCCCTTTTAGCCGATGAATTTCAGCCTCGTAGTGACGGATCTCATGTTTATCCGTCGCGTCTAATGCCTCAGAGATGGCATCCAAGCTGTCCTCGAGAAGGCCCGCCTCCAAGCAAGCCTCGGCCAACAGGCAGAGTGCGTGCGGTCGGAGCACTTCGACGCCGATCGTGCGAAACGCAGCTAACCCTTCTCGTATCTGCGCGATCCCTTCTTCGTGATATCCTTGTGCAGCCAATGCCCAGCCGCGCGTGACCATACCTTGAGCCAACCAGTGCGCAAACCCTTGCTCAGCCGAGAGTGCAATGAGACGCTCAGCGACCTGTCGAGCAGCACCTGCCTCCCTTCGGTATTGGTGGAAGTAACCCACGACACCTTGCGCAAAAGCAAGGCTAGGACTGTGGGACACCGCTTGAGACAACTCGATCGCTGCATCGCCGTCCTTAAGAGCCTGGTCGTGATAGCCGAGAGCCCACAAGACTAAGGCCATGTACGATAGACAGTTTACGCCGGCATCATGACCGATCAGAATTGGCCCTTTGCGATCGTAGAATGAGAGCGCCAGTTCTAGATGTTCCCTGGCGAGCAGCCATTCTCCCATCGAGAACGATGCATCGCCCAGAGCGAGGTGGGCGTACAACAGTAGCCTCGGATCTCGCGTGCTCTGCGCCTTGCGTAGAAGCTGTCCGCCAAGTTCATAGGCCTTCCGCAATTCGCCTCCCAAATAATACGCGGCCCACACTCCGAGCATGGCGGGAAACACCTCCGCAGGGTCGCCCAGCCGCTGACACAGCTCCCGTGCGCGCGTAAAAGCGCTCTCCACCTCCGGTGCGGCCCAACCTTTCACGGCGTTCAACGCAAAACCAATCGCCAGCTGCAAGGATAATTCTTGCTTGACACGTTGAGCGTTGTCCGGCAGTTCTCGCATCAGCAACTCTAGCGCTCTGGCGAAGTGTTTTATTGCTTCGTGATCAGCAGATATTCGCGCGGCATTTTCTCCGGCCAGCTGGTGATACCTTATGGCGGCGGAGTAATCCCGGCTCTGCTCGAAATGAGTGGCCAGTTCGACAGCGATTTCGCTGGCACGATCGCCGTAAGCGCGCTCTTCGCGTTGACCGATCCGATGATGCAGGTCGATGCACCTGCCCATTGGTATTCGTCCATAGAAAACTTCTTGGTATAACGCGTGAATGAATCGATAGCTTGCTGCTACGGTACC
>Ga0335078_10017032_pt1 | contig 10795 bp, 9 predicted proteins | sample Lox_Sample_32_FD_206711 | JGI IMG/M metagenome (GOLD analysis project Ga0335078, IMG submission 206711) | Soil microbial communities from Loxahatchee National Wildlife Refuge, Florida, United States - Lox_Sample_3.2 | ecosystem: Environmental > Terrestrial > Soil > Wetlands | place: USA: Florida... | reverse complement strand
GGCGCACGGTCGACGTCACGTACCCCGTCAACCCACCATTCGCCTTCGTCCAGATCCGGTTCTCCGCGAAGGACGGGGAGCTCCTCTACAATGTCCTCGAGCCGACGCTGAAGGCGGATGAGAAGGCGCAGATCGCGCGAACCCGCGAGAAGATGGAACTGATGATGTCCCAGGAGGAGATCCCGGTCTCCGACGGGCACAGCCTCGAGGAGTCGCCCGCGCTCCACGAGTACCTGCGACAGAAGTTCCTCGCGGTCATCGACCTCTATGACATCCAAGTGCCCGCCCGACGCCAGCCCGTGCTGTTCTACTACCTCAAGCGGGAGTTCGTGGGTCTGGGACGGACCGACGGTGTCCTTCGGGACCCGTTCCTCGAGGACATCAGTTGCCTCGGCCCGGGCGTCCCGCTGTTTGTCTTCCATCGGGTGTTCGGCTCGATGCGGACGAACGTAGAGTACGACGCGGAGATCGAGCTGAACAAGTACATCTTCCGGCTCGCGCAGATCGCCGGCAAGCACATCTCGATCTACCAGCCGATTCTGGATGCGACCCTCCAGGACGGGAGCCGGATCAACCTCACCCTCGGGACCGAGGTAACTCGCAAGGGTTCGACGTTCAGCATTCGGAAGTTCTCGCACGACCCCGTCTCGCCGATCGACCTTCTGAGGTTCGGCTCGGTGTCGGCGTTCGAGCTGGCGTACTTCTGGACGCTGGTCGAGCACCACCGCTCGCTGCTGATCTCGGGCGGGACGGCCGCCGGCAAGACGACGTTCCTGAACGCGGTCTCGATGTTCATCCGTCCCGAGGACAAGATCGTCTCCATCGAGGACACGCCTGAGATCCAGATCGACCATCAGAACTGGATCCAGTCGGTCGCCCGGACCGGGTACGGGATGTCGAGCACCGGGGCCTCCGGGATCGGCGGGGCGTCCGGCATTTCCGCGCACGGGGCGATGAAGGCCGCCGGGAGCGTCACCCTTTTCGACCTATTGGTCGCCGCGCTCCGACAGCGGCCGGAGTACGTGATCGTGGGGGAGGTTCGGGGCGTCGAGTCGTTCACCCTGTTCCAGGCGATCTCGGTCGGTCACGCCTCGATGTCGACAATCCACGCGGGGTCAATCGCGGAGCTCCTTCACCGGGTCGAGAACGAGCCGATGAACATCCCGCGGGTGCTCTTCCAGGCGCTCGACGCGGTCGCCTTCCCCGCCCAGGTCGCCGTGAACAACGTGCGAGTTCGCCGGGTGACGGGCGTGACGGAGATCCTCGAGGTGGACCCGGCCACGAACGAGCTCCTGACAAATCCCGTGTTCCGTTGGGAGCCGTCGGACGACTCGTTCACATTCCTCGGCCGCAGCTTCGTACTCGAACACATCGCGGAGCGGACCGGAAAGCGTCTCGAAGACCTCGAAGCGGAGATGCATCGGAAGGAAAAGTACCTCGGCCTGATGGACCGCCTGCACATGACCTACTACCGGGACGTCAGCCGCGCGATTACGAACTACTACGTCGACCCGGCGGAGGCGTTGGCCGCTCTCGAGAAGCGAGCCGGTCGCTGAGGGACCATGCCGTCGACCGCGGACGCGGCGGCCGCCACGGCCACCCCGCCGGCCAAGCAAAAGCCCGGGAAGCCGGATTTCACCACCAGCTACCGGACGTTCTGCTACCGCCTGATCGGCGAGCGGTTCGACCGCGGAGAGGGCTCCCCGGTCCTCGCGGAGCGGCTGAAGCAGGCCGGCCTCACCTCGACGCCCGGGATGCACTACGCGATGATACTCATCACCGCGTGCGTCGGGGCAGCGGCGACCGGGGCGTTCGCCTTCTTGTTGTTCTTTGTCGGCCTCCACAGCGCTGTCTGGTTCCTCTACGTGCTGCTGGTCGTCGGCGTGACGATCGCGACCGTCGTCGGCGCCTTCCAGTTCCTGTTGAGCACCCGCATCGCGAACCGGAAGGACGAACTCGACCGGGAACTGCCGTTCACGCTGAGCGAGCTGTCCGTGCTGGCGAGCACCGGAACCTCCCCGATCCAACTCGTGCGCCGGATGGCGCAACGCGACCACGACGCGGCGATGACCGGCGAGTTCCGTCGCGTGGTCTACAAGACGGACATCCAAGGCAAGGATCTGATTACGGCCCTCGCGGAGACCGCCAAGGAGACTCCTTCTGCGTCTGTCCGCGAATCGTTCTGGGATATCGCCAACATGATCCACCAGGGCGGAAATCTGGACGAGTATCTACGGAACAAGTCGGATGACGTGCTGAAACTGAAGCGCGTCGTTCAAAAGGAGTTCATCGAGCGACTTTCGACGTTTCTGGACATGTACGTGAGTCTGGTCCTCGTCGGGGTTCTCCTGCTCGCGGTCGCGGCGTTCCTCCTCAACGCGCTCGGCAGCACCGCCGCCGGCCTGAACGCGAACGAGCTCCTCCTGCTCCTTACCTTCGGCCTGGTGCCGCTGGCCGTAGGGATGACGATCATCCTGATCTCGATCGCCTACGCGAGGGCGGAATGAAGGCGGTCACCGCGTCGGTTCTCCTGACCCTACTCCTGGGGCTCATGCTCCTGAGCCCGACGGCGCACGCAGCGAGGCCGGCGGCCGGGCCGATCACCATCACTCCGACGAACCCGCTCCCGAACGGGACAGTGTCGTCGCAAACCCCGACGATCACCGCCTCTTTTTCCGACTCGTCGAGCACGGTGAACCCGAACCTGGTGTTTCTCTATGTGAACGGGTTGAACGTGACGTCGACCGACGCCGTTAACGCAACCCCGTTCGGAGTTTCGTACTCGACCCCGTCAATCCTTCCTCTCAACATCGGGCCGAACAACGCCACCGTGTTCGTCACCGACCTCGCCGGCAACAAGGCGTCGCTCGAGTGGAACTTCACTGTCAATCCCAACGCCACCGCCTCGGCGAACCCGTTCGGCGGCGTGAAGCCGACAACAATCCTGCTGTACCTGGGGATCGCCGGCGCGGTCTCAGGGGCGGCGGTGGGCGGCTACATCCTGTTCCTGAAGCAGACGACCCGGTTCACCTTCCGCCGGTACTTCGCCACCCACCCGGTCAAGCGACAGTACTTTGACCTGTACATCCCGCTAGCCGCGGCGTTCATCTTTGTCGTGGTGGCGCTAGACTGGGTGTACACTTCGTCGAGCCCCCCGCCGTACGCCTTCGACCTCGTCTTCGTCGTCGCTGTGTTCATCGCGCTCACGGCGTTCGGGATCGATTCCCGCCGCGAGATGATGCGGATCCGAGCGTACGAGCGGGCGTTCGCCCAATTTCTCTTCGAGATGGCGGACGCGATGCGAGGCGGCATCGACCCCGCTAAGGCCGTGGTCGAGCTCTCCAAGACCCAGTCGAACATCCTCGCCCGCCATCTACGGATCGCGGCCGACGGGATTCGGATGGGTCGACCGTTCGACGTGGTGCTGCGTGACCTCGTCCTCCCGATGAAGAGTCACCTGATCTCCCGGTACGCGGGCCTGGTCGCCGACGCGACCTCGGCCGGTGGTGAGACCGCGACGGTCGTATATCGGGCCGCGAAGGACATGGACGACTTCGTCAAGATTGAAGAGGAGCGTGAGAAGCAGCTGATGCTTCCGGTCGCGGTCATCTACATTGCGTTCGGGGTCCTGATGGCCGTCTTGTTCTCACTGCTGTTCATCGCGCCGGATCTGGGCACTCTGAATGTCTCCTTCTTGAACGTGGGGAATCCTCTCAGCAAGGGATCGAGCGCCGGTCCGACGGTGCCGCATCTGAGCTTCGACACGCTCAAGGAACGCTTCTTTGAGTTGATGCTCATCAACGCCCTCGGGACGGGGGCGATCATCGGGGCGTTCACCGAGGGACGGGCTCGCTACGGGATCCTGCACTCCCTCGGGCTGGTCGCGGGAACGGCGATCGCGTTCATCATCCTGTTCCCGTAGACCCGCCAGGTTCGGGAGGAGCCCGAGCTCAACCGAGGAAGGTGAGGGACGGGGCGACCCCGAACAGGCCCGCGCTGTTGTAGACCGCCAGCGCGGCCGAGTAGCTGGACGTGGCCGTGAGGTTGGTCAACTCGACCTGCGCGCCGACCTCCGGCCACGAGGGATGATGGAGGGCGGAAAGGTTCGTCACGGTCCAGCTCCACGCGACGATGCTCGCGTTTCCCCCCTGCTGGAACGAGTGGGTCCCGTCCAGGACCGGGAGGTCGGTTAGAACCACTCCATTGAACGACTGGATGAACGTCAGGTCCGACAGGGCCGTTGGCGGGACGTAGACGAAGGTGAACCCGCTGCCGCGTTGCGTCTGGAGATAGATCGTGAGGTAGCTGTTGGCGGTCGGGATGGCGCTGGGAGAGAGGAAGGAGAAGAGCGGGTCCGTCGTGTTCAGGTCCAGTGAGATCTGGATCTGCTCGAGGGCGGGGAGTAGGAGCGCCGACCCGGCATCCCCGCCTTTGATACCGACGCTTACGCGCGAATTGTTCGAGAGCCAGGTCGCGTTGTAACTGATGGCGGGGTTACCGTTCACCACGAGGTCCGTGAGGGACATCGGATTGACATCCCCGCTCCCGATGGTGAACGTGAGATTCGCGAACGTCGGGTCGGACGCGTTGACGGGCTTGGTGAGCACCGAGAGAACGTGGACCGCCTCGAGGGCGCGGTCATGGCTCGCGGTCTGCTGGGCCTGAAGTTGCTGTTGGTAGGACGCCACGAAGAACGAGAACGCGGTCGCGGCGGCGACCACGATGAGCACGAGCATCAGCGTGCCGACGATCTCGGCAAGGCCCCGAGACGCTCGAAATCGCCGGTCCATCGGGAGCGGACTCAGCCGCCGGGTCATAGGCGTCCCCACCATAGACTCCGTAGTTCACCGACGATTCGGTAACCGTCCGAAGAGTCCCCATCGCGCCGTTATGCGACCGACCCCTCTTCCGGCGATATGAGTCTCCCCGTCGAGGTGCCGGGCCTCGACACCATCATCCCGCAGATCGACGACAGTCGGGTCGTCGTGGTCGAAAGCGGGGCCGATTCCGCCAAGAGCTTCTTCGTTCGCCGTCTCGCCTTGACCGCGCACCGGCTCGGCTGGCCGGTGTCGTTCGTCATCTCCCGCGACCAGCAGGAACTCCGGGCGCTCTTGGGCAGCGAGGGAGGCGCAACCCTCCCGGCGGACGGTTGGCTCCACGTGCACGAGCGCGATGCGGTCCAAAACCTCCAAGAGTTCGCCGAAGCCGGGGGCCTGCTGGCGATCGATTCCTTCTCGTTCCTCACGCTCAATCTTCCCGCGACCGAACTCGCGCAGATGCTCCGGGACCTTCGGAAGGCGGTCCGGGGTCACGGGACGGTCGTGCTGCTGGCGACCGACCGCGGAATGTTCGGAGCCCAGGGCGAGGCCGTCGTCAACCACTTGGCGGACGGCCTCCTCCAATTCCACGCGCGCGAGGCCGCCGAGGGGATCTCCCGGTTCCTGCGGATCCCCAAGTGGACGGACGGGAAGTTCTTCGACCGAAACATCTACTACGAGTTCGACGGTAGGCGACTCGCCATCGACCTGCGCAGCCGGGTGCTGTAAGCGCAAGCGGGGAGACGAATGCCGACTGGAACCTACGAGCGGTATGGCCTCACCGGGAATCCGTTCCGGGACCTCGCGAGCGAGAGCCTCGACAACGTCGCGATCTTCCACGTGAACCAGGAGGTCGACGACTCCCTCCGCACGATTCGCGACGAGGTGCTCGACCGCGAGAACCGGGCCGTGGTCGCGGTCATCGGCGACCTGGGGGCCGGTAAGACCGAGCGACTCCTCGTCACGTTGGCGGAGGCCCGGGACCGCAAGGCGTTCTGCGTCTACTTTGACGTCACGACGAGGACCCCGTGGGTGCTCCGAGGCTTGGCGACCGAGTTCCAGAAGGCGGCCACGAGGGCCAAGCTCGCGAAGCTGTTCGGTTCTCCCCCGTGGCTGCGTCCCCTCACCGCGTTGGCCAAGTCCAAGGACGAAAAGTATGACGCCAAGGCGACGGGCCGGGTTCTCGCCGCGGCCCTGAACGGGACCACCCCCTCGTTCCTCCTCCTGAACGACCTCCACAATCTCGTCGAGACGAAGGAGATCGACGCGTTCAGCCGGGTCTTGCAGGAGGTCACCGACGCGATCAAGCCCGGGGTGCTGGTGATGTTCACCTGCTATGCGAGCTACCTCGCCTGGCTGAACGTGAACCACCCGGCGCTCGCCTCTCGGATCAACCGCACGTTCCTCCTGAAGAGTCTCGCTGATGACGAGGCCGGCCTCGTCCTCGCCAAGAAGCTCCTAGTGAAGCGTCTGGTCGAAGACCTCGACCCGATCTACCCGTTCGACCGCGACGCGGTCCATGCGATGAACGTGGCCGCCCATGGGAATCCCCGCCGTCTCCTCGAAATCGCCGACCTGGCCGTGGAATACGGCGTCTCCCACCGGTCGTACCGAGTCGACACTGACGTGGTCCAGGCGGTGCTCAGCCAGCGACAGGCGACCGATGTCGCGGCCGATATCCTTCGGCGCGAGGACCCGCCTCCACCACCAGTACGCGCTCCGGCATCTTCGGCCCCGGACCCGAAGCGCGTCGGCCCGTCGCCGCCCACGAAGCCGGCCGTGTGGGCAGAGTCGAAGTAGCCCTACGAATCCTCGGTGTTCGTCAGGACGGCGAGGTCGATCGTCTCTTCCGCGATCTCGGCGGCGTATACCGCGGTCCGTCCGAGACTATCGACAACGGCCCCCAGCGCGAGGAGTTCCTCGCCTTTACGAGTCGAGACACGGGCCGCGAGCGCGTCCACGAGACGTTGATGGTCTGCGCGGTGATCGATCGCAGAATTGGCCCCTTCGATGTCGCGCGTGACGAGCGAGTTGAACGCCTGGTCGAGGATTCCGACGGCTGAGCCGCGCGCGTCATCGACCTCCTTCCAGAACTTCGAATCCAGCCCCTTCGCCCCCGACAGGGCCGGGAGGGTTGAGGCGATCCGCTGGGCGTGGTAGCCGATTCGCTCGAGGATCTTGCCGATCAGTCGGTGGCCGTGGATCACCGCCGCCGTCGTCCGGTCGGACGCGGGAAGCGGCGCCGAGTGGGCGAGGTGGTACTGCTTCGCGACCATCCAGTAGAGCCGGTTCACGTCCTGACCGCGGAGACTCACATCGTGGGCCAGGCTCTCGTCCGAGGTCTTGATCGCGAGGATCGCATCCTCTAGCATGGTGCGCACCGTGAGATGCATCCGGCGGAGACACTTCTCCGAACTCAGTTCGGTCGGGTCGGAGAGGTCCTGGACGACGATGGAGTTCCGGGTTTCTTCGATGACCTCCGGTCCGATGACCAGACGGCAGAATTCCCGGGCGGTCCTACGGACGAACGGCCCCCGGTCCGGAGAGAACCGGATATCGATGAGGCCGAAGCCCGTGACGTAGGCCCCGATCATCTTCCGGATGAGGTGGTCGCGCGACTCCTCCCCCTTTTCGACAAAGATCTTCCTTCGAATCTGGGGGCGCTCCCCGGAGCGGGGACGGACGGAGACGGATCCGTCGGACTCGGTATCGACGAACAGCGTGTCTCCGGCCTTCAGTCCGGCGTTCGTGACCCACCGCTTGGGGAGCGACACGAGAAAGGTCGACTTCCCCGCGAGCTGAAGCTTCCGCCCTTCCATGCGTGCTGCCGCGTGACCGAATCTCTATGAAGTCTTAAGGATTGAATCAATAGAGACTATTTGTCATCTATAGTATCCATACCCCCCATAGCCCGCGACGGCGAGATGCCGAATGCTCCCGGCGGGATTCGAACCCGCGTTACGGGGTCGAAGGCCCCGAATCCTTGACCGGACTAGACTACGGGAGCACGGCGGTCAGAGGCCTACACCGCGCCCATCTTGAAATGTTCCTTCGACGGTCGCCCCCCCTCCCAGCGGGCCCGAGCCGGGCCCGATCCCGGAAACCACCCGAGGATCGTTCAGCTGGGCCGGGGCGGGAAGTACTCACTCCGCCGCTCTCCGGTGATGGCGTACACGGCCCGTTCCGCGATCTTACACGCGTTGTCCGCCACCCGCTCAAGATGCCGCGCGCCGAGAAGCTCGTACGCGAGCCGGTCGGTGACCGGCCCCCCGGCGTGCATTAGTTCGATGAGCCGCGCCTGGGTCTGGTGGAACAACTCATCGACCGCATCGTCGAGCACGAGTACGGCCTTCGCCGCCGCGGCATCTTCGATCACGAAGGCGTGCATCGCCTGACGCACCATCGCGCGGGCTCTCTCGTCCATCTCGCGCAGCATCCGGTGAGTGTCCTCGGTGGGGAGCGGAACGGTCGAGATGTTCCGGGCTAGATCGTAACCCAGACGACCGATCCGGTCGACGCAATTCGCAATCTTGAGCAGGGCCTCGATCGTCCGAAGGTCGCTGCCCTCCGGCTGAAGGATCGCGACCAGCCGGATCGCCTCCACCTCGACGGCGACATCGTACCGGTCGAGCGGCGCGTCGCGAACCGCGACGGAGCGGCTCAGCTCGACATCGGCGTTGACGAGAGCCCGGGTCCCGTCCGCGACCATCCCAACCGCCAACTCGGTCATCTCGGCGACGTGGTCTTTCAGCAGCCGAATCTCGCGCGTGTGCTCGTCGTCCGGAGTCTCGATTCCTTGCCTCATCCGAACCTCCCTGTGATGAACTGCTCCGTGAGCGGATTCTTCGGTCGCTCGAGAATGTCGGCCGTCGCGCCGACCTCGATCAGATGGCCGGTGTGGAGGAACGCGACCCGGTCCGAGACCCGAGCCGCTTGGCTCACGTTGTGCGTGACCAGCACCAGCACGATCTCCTGCTTCAGCCGCTCCATCGTCTGCTCGACCCGCTGGGTCGCGGCCGGGTCGAGCGCGCTGGTGGGCTCGTCCAGCAGAAGCACCTTCGGGTTCACGGCGAGGGCGCGCGCGATGCAGAGGCGCTGCTGCTGGCCCCCCGAGAGGGAGAGGGCGGAGCGGTCCAGGTCGGTTTTCACCTCATCCCACAGTCCGGCGCGGACCAGCGACTCCGTGACGGCCCGGTCGATGACATCCTCGGACTCGTGCACGAGGCGGAGTCCGAATGCCGCGTTCTCGAAGATCGACATCGGGAAGACGGTGGGGCGCTGGAACACCATCCCAATCCGCCGGCGCACCATGACGGGGTTGACCTCCCGGGCGTAGATGTTCTGGCCCGCGTAGTTGACTTTCCCGGTCACTCGGAGCCCCGGGGTCAACTCGACCATCCGGTTCAGCGTACGGACGAAGGTCGTCTTCCCGCATCCGGAGGGGCCCACCACGGCGGTCAGGCTGTGTCCCGGGAAGTCGAGGGTGACGTTGTCGAGGATCTTGCGGTCCTTCGCAAGGACGCTCAGGCCCTGGACGTTCAGGATTGGGGGTTCGTGCGGGGTCGGTGCGGCATCGCTCATTGATACAGTCCCTCGAGGCGCTTGCGGAAGCGGTTCGAGATCAGGCGGACGACCACGTTCAGGATGATGACGGTCACCATCAGGAGGAACGCCGCCTGGAAGGCGAGCGTCTGGAGGCCCGTCGATGGAGCCTGGGCGAAGTTCTCCCAGATCAGCTGGGTCAGGAACGTCACGGGCGAGTAGATGGAGTGCGGGGCCAGCACCCCGGGCGTTGTCGTCAGGACGATCGGGGCGGTCTCGCCAACGCCGATTGCCATCGCCAGGAAGATCCCGGTAAGGATCTGCGGGAACGCGATTGGCGTTCCGATCCTCAGGATGTACTGCGCCGGCTTGGCGCCCGAGCCGAGCGCGGCTTCGCGGATGTGACGAGGGACGCTCGTGAACGCGAGGTCGGCGGTTCGGAAGATGTACGGGGTCATGAAGAAAGACAGTGTGAACACCCCGGCGATGAAGGACAGTCCCCAACCGAAGTAGAGGACGAACGTGAAGTAGCCGAAGTACCCGAGGATGATGGACGGCGTGCCCACCAGAAGGTTCGCGGACATGCGGACCCACCCGGCCACGCGGTCGGAGAGGAACTCCGCGGTGGCGATGCCGCCGAACAGGCCAAACAGCACCGCGAGGAGGGTCGCGACCGTCATCACCTCGAACGTCCCGATGATCGGGACCCCGAGCGCATCGGTCCGGTACGGGCTCGTGCTCGTGAGGACGGTCCAACTGAGCGTCGGGACCGCCTTCGCGGAGATGTAGTACACCAGCGAGAGGATCGGCAAGATCGCTACGAGGAACAAGAGCGGCAACAACCGCCCGATCCATCGGTCGAACCCGAGCCGCCACCGGGTCCGGGCCGACCGGTCGTAGAGCAGGGACCGGCCCTCGGGTGCGACCGTGCCGGTCACGTTCATCGTTCGATCAGAGCCCCTGGACCTGCTCGGTGTAGAGCGAGGCGATCAGTCGGCGACCGAGGATGTTGACGACGAGCGAGATCGCGAGCAGCACGAGTCCCATCTCGGCCAGGGCCGCAAGGAACTGCGGGCTCCCGGTGCCCCCGATCGCGGAGTCGAGCAGTTCGAACATCTGCGCCGCGACCGTGTTGCCCGTGTCGTAGACGTTCTTGGGGAGATTGGTCGCGGCGCCAAGCACCATGGCGACGGCGACCGTCTCGCCGAACGCTCGGCCGAAACCGAGGAACGCCGCGCTGAAGATCCCTCGTCGGCCGTGAGGGATCGCGACCCGCCGGACGACCTCCCATCGGGTGGCGCCGAGCGCGAGCCCGCTCTCCCAGAGGTCCTTCGGGACCGAGCGAAGGGCGTCTCGGATCAGAAGGGTGGTGATGGGGAGCGCCATCAGCGTCAGGATGAAGATCGAGATCAAGATCCCGAGGCCGTCCGAGCGAA
>Ga0335078_10017031_pt1 | contig 10795 bp, 9 predicted proteins | sample Lox_Sample_32_FD_206711 | JGI IMG/M metagenome (GOLD analysis project Ga0335078, IMG submission 206711) | Soil microbial communities from Loxahatchee National Wildlife Refuge, Florida, United States - Lox_Sample_3.2 | ecosystem: Environmental > Terrestrial > Soil > Wetlands | place: USA: Florida... | reverse complement strand
CTTCGCGCCCAGAATCCCGAAATTCTCGTGCAGGCGATCGAGGATGCGCGCGGTCGCCTGTCCGATGGACTGTAGCCGGTCGTCATAGGACGTGATGCTGTCCACGAAATACAACGTGCCGACACCGCCCGATCCGCTTGCCAGTCGGACCCCTCCCTGGGCCCAGTCAGCCCGCTTCCTCTCCATCTTTCCGAATGGATTGCCGCGGCTTTGCAACGCCTTCAGAGGCTTGTGAAGAGATTGCGGCGCCTTGCCGTCATCGACCAGGCCACGCCGTAGATCGACGACTTTGTCGACATATTCGACCAGCAGCGGGCATTCAGCCTCGCAGGCGCCGCAAGTCGTGCAGGACCAGATCTCGTCCTCCGAGAGCAGGCCGCCAATAAACGGCTGGCCGTCTCTCGCCTGGCCCCAAACCGGGTAATGTCGGAAAACGTAGTCTCGAGCTTTGACCGAAAGCGAACGGGGGGAAAGCGGTCTCCCCACGGCATTCGCCGGGCATTGCTCCTCGCACCGCCCGCAGTCCGCGCAGGAGTAAAAATCCAGGATATGTTTCCACGTGAAGTCTTCCAGCTTCTTTACGCCGAACGCCCCGGCCATATCGAGGTTCTCGTCGGGCAGTCCCCAGCGAACCGGCTTCAAAGTCCCGCGCCGCAATTTCGCGAAGTAGATGGAGAACAGTGATGTCTCGACGTGAAACTGTATACCGAAGGGGCGGTAACACAGCAGGAAGAAGAAGGTGATCTCGTGGGTCAGATAGGCACCCAGGTGTAAGCGCCACAAGCCGCCCCATCCGGCCGATGCCAGCAAAGGATGGAGCATCCACGACAGCGATCCGCCGGCCAGAACGCCGGAGTCGATTCCCCGGCGCGCGGACCATGCCGAATGACTGGCCGCCAGGACGCTATCGGCGGCCATAAGCAGGGCGATCAGCCCGAGAAGAAAGACGGCATCCGCCGATCGCGGGTAGCGCGCCGGCCGGAACGCCAGGCGCCGCACCATGGCGGCGATCATGCAAACGAACACCATCGTCGAAACGTACTCACAGACGGTCGAATAGACGCCGGGTCGTTCGATTCCTTCAAATCTGTCGGATATCCCCAGCCCGAGAACGGCGAAAGCGCGGCTCGCCAGTATCAGGAACCCGGCGAAAATCAGCATGTGCAGGACACCCGCGAAGCGGTAGCGCGGATGCCGCCACTGCCCCAGCCAGAATTGCAGCACCCTGCCAAGACGCGTAACCGGCTGGTCGAATCGCGGATCAGGCTGCGCGGCTAGAAGCGGCTTCAGGCGGCGCGCCACAATATAGGCGAAGCAGAGCAATCCGATCAGGTGAAGCGCCAGAAACAGGTATCTCCCCGGTATGAGCCAGTAAGTAGCCTGCGCGATCGAGTCAAAATTCATGGGCACGAGGGAGGATGACCTCCGTTTTCCAGGATTTCGCGCCGGGATTGCCTCCCGGCCATCGCCGCTGATCAGATCGAGGCGATGACGCTCTCTACGGACAAGCGCTCATTCAGGATCAACCGCCGCAGAATACGCAGGTCATTCAGCATCCTGCGGCTTTTGTGCACGTGGCAGCCCAAGATTTTCAGTTTGAACATCGCCAGATCGATCGCCTGCGCGCGGCGCTGCTGGCCGTCTTTCAGTGCCTGGTCCCGGTCGTGCTTGAGGTCGGTAAGAACCTCGAGGAGCGTGGCAGCCAGGATGTTCATATATTCTTGTGCGCTCTCGATCGTCTCGAACGGCTGTTCAATTTCTTCCGCGAGCATATGCTTGCTCCCAGGGCAATTACGCCCGTGCGTCAGGCGTAGTCAATTGGGTTCTTTTCAAGCCACCGGGCGTCCCGGACGATGTTGATCTGCCGCATGGCGCCGCGTGCAAGGGCTCCGGTTATGCCTCGGGATGCCCAGGCGACTCCACACCCCATACCGATTGCGGCTCCCAGGATTCCGCCGACTGCGACGGTGTAGTTGGATTCACGAGGCGTGGATTTACCCCGATTGCCCCACGATGCGGTGGTTGCTCCTACCACCGCGCCGACCGCTGCCGGCGCCCACACCGACCGCAGCGGCACAGGCGCGCGGCCTGCTGCCTCGCGGGCAGAGGCGGCGCCATCCATTCCAGCCTGAACCAGGTTCACAGCGTAGCGCAGGACCGATGTATTCATCCGGCTGGCTCCCATGCAAGTGTGTTTCATAATTAAAGCTTCTTTTATCTGAAATAGTGAAACACGCTGCTTCTTACGAACGGGGAGAACGTGTCCACCCCGCATTCTTAACTCCCTGTATCGCAGCCCTCGTTTCCGAAGTAGTTTTCGCGACGCTAATTGGGGGCTGCAAGAGCGATAGTAAAGTGGCTGCGGCGGAAATGGTAGTCTACTTGTGTAGGACGGAGTTATACTTTCGTCTATGTCGGGTAGCTACATGTAAGTAAGGTAGGTTCGAAGGCGACGGTTGTGCTCATAAGTACATGCCGCGTCCGTGCCAAAGGAACCGCTCTTGCACTTAAGCGGATGAACCGGCTTTGACGTTTAGAACGGACTCCACGATCTGCAACAGGTCGCGGGCCCGGAACGGCTTGGCGAGCAAGTCCGCTGCTCCGGCGCCGACGGCGAGCCTTCGTAAGCGGCCATCGGCGTGTGCCGTAATGAAGATAACCGGAATTCGAAATCCGAAATTGATCACTCGCGACAGCATCTCCAGTCCATCCATTCCGGGCATCCGCACATCCAGGATCAGGCATTCGGTTTCCTTGAGGATTCCCGAACTAAAGAGGCTTTCGGCTGAAGCAAAGGTCTGCGCCTGGTAACCGGCGGACCGGAGGAGAGCCTTGGTGGCTTCGCGCACAGATTCGTCGTCATCGACAATGCAAATCAGATCTGACCTCCAAAGGACCACCTATGTTCCGCGAGTATCGGAGAGGTCGGCGTCCGGGGGCAGCTTGCCATGGACGGTTAAGTCGGTAAAGATTCGCAATACGCGGACGTAATACGCCAAAGCCTGCGATTCTTCGTGCCGGGCGCGTACCAGCGGGGGCGGTACAACGCCGTCGTGCGCACCGCTTTCGGAATGCGCTTGCTGCATTTTCCGGCACTCCGTCGTCGCCACTGTGTACAAATTGAACGCTATTTCGAGCTTCAAGCGCCAGGAATCTTCCAGTTGCTCGCGCCAGGCTATGGAATCAGGAACTTCCGACATAGAGCTTGGCCATCCGGTTTCACCTGTTTCCGCATAGCGCGAGTCGTGCAATCCAAACGCCCTAACCACCCGGTACTCCTGGCATGTGGCGGCCTCGTTCGGTTTCCGTGAAAGCCCTGCCCCGCTTGCGAGCAGAAATCGAGGCTGCCTTCGGGTACTGAAGAGACATGGTATTCCGGCGCGACATAGGATAGCTAGTCGACTTGAGGCGAGGATCACTAGACTTTGGTCGAGCTTGACGGCCTCGAGGATCAACGATATGGCGGACGTGCTCTGTGACCGGTCGTCTCAATCGGCGGCGGACGCGTCGCTCCGGTAAAGCCGTTCTCCACTTCGTATGAGTTCGGCCAGAGATGCCGCTCTCATCTTGCTCATTACGCGGCCGCGGTGCAGCTTTATGGTGGCCTCGCTGGTACCCAGCTCGCAGGCGATCTGCTTATTGGCGAGACCCCGAATCACCAGTTCCATTACCTCCCGCTCGCGGGGGGTGAGGGATTCGAACCGATGGTGCAACTCCGCCATGCGCAAGCGCTGGGTCCGGTCCGCGCAGGCGCGAGCAATAGCCTGCTGCACGGCGTCCAGCAGATCCTGGTCGCGAAACGGCTTCGTTAGGAACTCCACCGCGCCGGCCTTCATAGCGCGCACCGACATCTGGATGTCGCCATGGGCCGTAACGAAGATTATGGGGATGGTGCTGTTGGCTTCGAGCAGCTTTCCTTGCAGGTCGAGTCCGCTGAATCCGGGAAGCCGTACGTCCAACACGAGACAACTAGGCAAGTCCGTACGGGCGCTGGACAAAAAGTCGTGAGCGCTGGCAAAGGTCTCGACCTTTAAGCCGACCGCCCGCAGAAGATTGCGCAATGCTTCGCGGATGGAAGCATCGTCATCCACGACGAATACGCAAGCATCTTCCTGAGCCACGACTTTCTCGAATCGGTTCCCCGGAGAGCGACAGAAGATTCCGCTCGCTGGCGCTAGGCCGATTTCCCGGCGGGGCAGTTGCGGCCTGCAAGTTCCGCGCAGCACAAACTGCGCGAGGCTCTATGAGTCATGATACGAGGAAGGTCTTAGTCTCACAATAGGTCATTTGTCGCATGTGTCAGTCATGGTCCAGAACTGGAGTCCAACTCTATGAACCGGGATGGCGCCGATCTATCTAGCAGGAGCTTACTGGCCATGTCAAACCGACCGATTATGCTGGAATTCACGGCACGGAACAAAACGGAGACTCTCTCAGTTTACCGACCGGGCTCGAGCGGCAGACTAAATTGAACGGTAAGCCCGGCGGTTTCATTCACTTCAGCCCAGATTCTCCCGCCGTGCGCCTCCACGATCGACCGGCTGATGGAGAGGCCCAGGCCCATGCCACCGGTCTTCCTCGTAAAGAAAGCCTCGAAGATCCGCTGCAGGTCCTCCGGGGTAACTCCCGTACCCGCATCGCAAACCGAAACCAGCACTCCGGGTTGCCCATTCGAATCCGTGAACCGTCGCGACGTCACCAGGAGATCCCTCGGTCCGCCCACGGACTCCATGGCTTCCAAGCTGTTCACGATCAGGTTCAGGATCACCTGCTGCAACTGGATTCGATCGCCGCACATTCGCGGAAGGTCTTCCGCGAGTTCAATCTGGAGAATAATCCGGCTCTTCAGAAGGGCGCTGTGGGCAAGAGCCAGAGCTTCCTGGATCACATCGTTGATATCCAACCAGTCCCGTTCCCGGCTCTCCTTTCGCAGGAATTCGCGAATGCGGCGAATCACCTCGCTCGCCCGATTGCCGTCCTTCACGATCAATTCCAATGATTTACGGACTTCGTCGAGGTTCGGCGAGTCCTGGCCCATCCAGCGGAGCGCGGCCTCCGCGTTGGTGATTACGGCGGCCAGGGGTTGATTGACCTCGTGGGCGATCGAGGTGGCTAACTCGCCTACCGACAACGCCCGGGCGACACGAGCCAACTCGGCCTCGGTTTCGCGTAAAGCTCTCTCCGCGGCCAAATTGCGCTCTCTCGCCCACAATTCCACCTGCTGCCTTTCTGTCCGCTTACGTTCTGTGATGTCGATCAAAGTGACCACACAACCCAGGAGTTCGAAACCGGGACTGGAAAGGGGCGCCGCGCCAAGAAGTAAATCGATCTTACGGCCATCCGGTGTAGCCACGGTCACTTCGGAATTGTGAATGGGGCGCGCTCGAGCGGTCGCCAGGATCTGCTGGAACGGGTAACTCCTGCCGGAGACGAGGCTGATCTGGAAGACTTCGTCGAACGTGCGGCCCGCGACGGGGAGTCCTGCCAACTCGTCGGCCGAACGGCTGGCCCGGTTGATCAGGCCGCCGGTATCGACCACCACCATGGCCTCCGCCGCCTGCTCCAGAATCGAACTTGCGAGTTTCTCCGCGCCGACAATTTCCGCATTGCGTTTCTGCTCGCTCAAGTCCGTGACAATGAGGCAGATCGATCCTGCGCCTCCGGCCGGCAGGTTTTCAGCCGACAAGTATGAGGGAACGGTGGCGCCGGCGCGGGTCTTCAACCGCGCTTCGACTTTGCGGCGGCCCGTACCCCGCAGGAAACTCGCCACCTTCTCGAAGTCCTCCGGATCGATGCAATCCTGAATCCGCGAGCCGATCACCCCTTCCAGGGGACGTCCGATCATGGTGGCGAACCGCTCGTTGGAAAAGAGAATCAGGCCTCCCGCGGTCAGAGTCAGGGCGCCTTCGGCCATGCCCTCGACCATCACGCGGTAGGCTTCCCCGGCTCCGGCGAGCGGGTGGATCCGGTCGCCATCCGCGCTGCCATGGACAACTCCGTCCAACTCGCCCGCGCGAAGCGCTCGCAGAGTTTCTTCGGCTTGTGCGAGCCGCTGCTCGAGATCGCGAATACGCTCCGTGAGTGGTTGGCGTTTCCTGCCGGCCATTCGCTAACCTCGCGGGATCAAGGTGCGCGCACCCGAGCCGATTTCCAGCCGGGCCAACATTCGTTCCATCCTCGAAAGATCGCCGATCGGTCCGCGACCGGTCGGCGGCTGCCAGTCTGTGCTTGAGGCGGGCACAATCGGTAGCTGCCCGCCAGGGTTCGTGGGCCTTATGCGGCGGGTTCCGATTCCGGCGGCGCCGGACAGGTCGCGGGATGCCGTTCGATGGCGGCCGCGCAATCGAGCAACGTCGTTTGCGGCCTGGGCATCCGCGGCAAAAACCAGGGAACCAGTTCCATCGTAACCCGGAATAGCCATTCCGGCGGAAGTTTCATGGCGAAACCGTTTCATCAATCTGTCACGTGGGCGCGAGTAGACTGATGAGCGTCGCTTGCCGGACGCGACGTCCAGAGGAGGAAATGATGAGCGCAGCAGCCGCCATGGTGTCCGTCGGCGATCGGGGAGTGCTGAATCGGGAGGTCTCGCACCCCCTCGCCGAGATATGGGTCGATCGTGATCTGTCGTGGCTCGACTTCAACGACCGTGTGATGGCGGAAGCCCTGGACGAGCGGACTCCCTTGCTGGAACGGGCGAAGTTCCTGGCGATCTTCACTTCCAACCTCGACGAGTTCTTTATGAAGCGGGTTTCGACGCTGCGCAATCGGGTCGTGCCGGAAGCCGCGAACCTGCTCTCGCAGATTCATGACCGGCTGACACACAGTCTGCGGCTGCAGGCGGACTGCTACCAGAACCGAATCGTCCCCGGATTGGCCGCCCATGGAATTCTCCTGAAGAATTGGGCCGACCTGACGCCGGCCCAGCGCGAGGAAGCGGAATCCTACTTCGACGCCGAGGTTTCCGCGGCCCTCACGCCGCTGGTATTTGACCTGGTCCACCCATTTCCGTTTCTGTCGAATTTATCTACTTCGCTGGCTTTTCTGCTGCACGATCCGCAGCGCCAGACCACATCTTACGCGCGCGTGAAGATTCCTTCCGACCTCCGCCAATGGGTTTCCGTCACGGCCGGCGTTCCGCAAGGACAGATGGCGTTCGTGCCCTTGCACGAGGTGATTCGCGGCAATGCGCAAAAGCTCTACGCCGGCATGCGGCTCACCGGGGCTACGCTGTTCCGGCTGACCCGCGACGCGGAAATCGATATCCAGGAAGACCCCGATGAAAGCCTGCTGAAAGTCGTCAGGGAACAGATCCGCCAGCGGCGGTACGAGCCGGTAATCCGGCTCGAGTTCGCACCCGGCTGGGATCGGTCGATTCGCCATATGCTGCAGCGACGGTTCAAACTCACCGCCGTGGACGTATACGATCTTCCCGGCGAGCTGGACTATACTTCCTTATTTCAAATTGCGTCGTTGCCCGTGGCGCCGCTCCGCGATTCGCCCTGGACTCCGCTCCGTCCCGCGGCGTTCGAGGAGAACGCCGATATGTTTGCGGCCATCCGCGCCGGCGATGTGCTGGTCCATCATCCGTACGAGAGCTTTGAGGACAGCGTGGAAGAGTTCATCGCGGCCGCGGCTGGCGATCCGCACACCGTCGCGGTGAAAATGACCGCGTATCGCGTCGGCGATGACACGCCTTTCGTGAAATCGCTGATGAAGGCCGCCGAGGCGGGCAAGCAGGTGGCATGCGCCATCGAAATCAAGGCGCGTTTCGACGAGGAACGGAATCTGCATTGGGCTGCCGAGCTGGAGCGGGTGGGCGCTCACGTGACGTTCGGAGTGCAGGGCCTGAAGACCCATGCCAAACTGGCCCTGGTGGTGCGGAAAGAAGCGCAGGGCCTGCGCGGCTACGTCCACATCGGCACGGGCAATTATCATGTGCGCACGGCCCGCCTCTACGCGGATTTCGGCCTGTTCACGTGCAACCCCGCCATCACGCGCGAGGTCATCAACCTGTTCCATCACCTGACCGGGCATTCGGAGGCCCCGCTCTCGAAGGCTTTACTGGTGGCTCCCAAGAACATGCGCCAGCGATTCCTCGAATTGATCCGGCGCGAAATCGCCAGCCGGCAGTCCGGCCTGCCGGCGCGCATTATCGCCAAGATGAACCAGCTCGAAGATCCGGAGTTGATCGAAGCGCTGTGCGGCGCGTCGTCCGCCGGAGTACCGGTGGACCTCATCATCCGCGGCTTTTGCTGCCTGCGGCCGGGAGTTCCGGGCCGTACCGAAACCATTCGCGTGCGGTCGATTATCGGCCGGTTTCTGGAGCATTCCCGGATATTCCATTTCGCCGCCGGTAAGGAGGATCCCGCGCAAGGCGAGTTCTATATCGGATCGGCGGATTGGATGTACCGGAATCTATCCAACCGCGTAGAGGTGGTCGCGCCGATTCTGGATGGCGACGGCAAGGCGCGCCTGTGGGAGATCCTGGATATCTGCCTCCGCGACCATCGCCAGGCGTGGGTGCTCGACCAGACCGGGCAGTACACTCAACTTCACCCCGACGCCTCGGACGATGGCCCGGAAACACTGGGAACTCATCAGTTCCTGATGGACCTGGCCAAGCGCAGGTCGATTGAGTCTCGGCAAGAGGCGTAATCCAGTCCGCCGCCGCCCAAACCACGGCAACATATATATTGTCTGTAGCCCCGACTTCCATGTCAGAAACGCCCGCTTCCGGTGTCTCCGCCATCGTCCTGGCGGCCGGCTCGTCTACCCGAATGGGCACGCCCAAACAGTTGCTGCGCATCGGCGGAAAGGCGCTGCTGGAGATTGTGCTGGAGACCCTCGCGCAGTCTCAGGTAGGAGAAATCATCGTCGTTTTGGGGGCTTCCGCGGAAGCCATCCTGCAGGAAGTGAAGCTCGGCGCGGCCAAAGGCGTGATCAACGAGGCTTATCGGGAAGGCATGGGAACGTCGTTGAGGACCGGGCTTGCATCCGTTGATCCGCGGGCTCGAGCCGCCCTCGTGGTGTTGGCCGATCAGCCTTTTCTGCGAGCCTCCACCATTGACCGGCTCATCGATCAGCATCGGGAGCATGCTCCGCGGATCGCGCTTCCGCTCTACCGGGGGTTTCGCGGCAACCCGGTTCTATTGGACCGATCGGTATTCGCCGAACTGGCCAATCTATCGGGAGATGTCGGCTGCCGCGCCATATTCGGCAGCCATACGGAGAACATTCTCAAAGTCCCGCTCGGCGATCCCGGAATTCTGCTCGACCTGGACACGCGGGGCGATTTCGAGAGTATCCGGGCAAACGGGCCTGGCCCGGAGCCGCCAATATTGGAAACCGCCGGCGTTCTCGCCAACGCCCGGCCGCAACTGGTAATCGTGGGCTGGGAAGACGTCGGGCGGGCACTCCTGCAACTCGGCTGCTTCCTGCGGTTCACGGTGGCTTTGGTCGATCCGTTTCAGCCGCTGGCGCAGACTCCCGGCGCCGATTGCGTGCTGCACAGTCTGGACTCTACGCTCCTACCGCCTTCTTCCGGCCGGTATGTTGTGATCGCCAGCCGCGGCCGGTTCGACGAGGAGGCTATCGAGCAAGCGGTGTGCGCGCGGGCCGACTACATCGCGCTCGTCTCCAATCAGAAGCGTGCTCGGGAAGTTCTCGGCAGCCTGCGGTCCAGAGGCATGGCCGCCGGGTCTTTGTCTGCCGTAAGGGCGCCCGCGGGACTCCCGATCGGAGCCGAAAATCCCGAGGAAATCGCTCTCAGCGTCATGGCCGAGATCGTGGCGGAGCGTCACCGGCGTCGCACTGGCTGATGATTTTCGCGCTCTCCGGTTCCTGGCGTTCCGCATCCAGGCGTGCGAACGGCTGGCCGTTCGCTCCGCGGCGCACCGCGACAATCTCGCTCATGACACTCAGCGCGATCTCTTCCGGCGTCGCGGCTCCGACATCCAAACCCGCCGGCGCCCGCACCCGCTGCAATTTCTCCTGCGGAATTCCCGAGGCCGCCAGGTATCCGAGGACGATCCGTGCGCGATGATGGCTGGAAATCATCGCGATGTACGCGGCGTTGGTGGCGAGGGCCTTCTCCAGCCACAGATGATCGCCCTTGTGCTGGGTGGCCAGCACGATGAACGTCTGTGGCCCGACGGCGGCTCCGCTGAGATCGAAATCGTCGGTCAGCAGGCGTTCGGCGTCCGGGAAAATCTCCCGGGTGGCGCCGGGATCGTCCACCGTGACCGAGAAGTTCATCAGCCCGCCGAGCCGCGCCAGCGCCTCGGCAATCGCCCCGTGGCCAATGATCAACAGCTGCGGCTTGGGCAGCACCGGCTCGATAAACACGTCCATGATTCCGCCGCATGGCATGCCCACGCCGAGGACTTCGTCCGTCAGATTCAGGGTGATCAGTTGCGGGCGCTGCTTCTCAATCGACTGCCGTGCTTCTTGCCGGACGGTGCTCTCGGCGCATCCTCCACCGACCCAACCGGAAACGATTTTTCCGTTGTTATCGATGATCGCCTTCGATCCGACTCTCGCCGATGACGAGCCCTCGACGCGCACCACGGTGGCGATGGCGAAGGGTTGGCCTTCGGCGGCCATCGCTCCGGCTTTGGTCAAAATACTCATCGACTTTCGCGGCGCTTCTATTTTATAATCCACCCAGCACTCAGAGGGTACAAGTTCTTTCGCGGCATTTGGAGGGCTAAATGATTCCCGCGTCATTCGAATACGCCAGGCCCGCGACGATTTCCGACGCCATTGCTCTTCTCGAACAGCACGGCGACGAGGCCAA
>Ga0335078_10017029_pt1 | contig 10796 bp, 16 predicted proteins | sample Lox_Sample_32_FD_206711 | JGI IMG/M metagenome (GOLD analysis project Ga0335078, IMG submission 206711) | Soil microbial communities from Loxahatchee National Wildlife Refuge, Florida, United States - Lox_Sample_3.2 | ecosystem: Environmental > Terrestrial > Soil > Wetlands | place: USA... | reverse complement strand
CCAGCAGCAGAAAACTGCCGAACGCGATCAGGTACGCGTCCAGCACCCACGCCAGGTTGGCCGGCGAGAAGCCCAGGTCGCGCTGCATCGCGGGCAACGCGACGTTCACGATCGTCCCGTCGAGCACAAGCACGGTATCTATGCTATGCTGCTCGAATGAGCGCTGATCACTGCCCCGGATGCGGAACGGCCCACCACTGGCTTGCGTGTCCCGAGGTCGAGCAGAGCGTGTTCCTGACCGAGGATCCGGAGTGGATCGCGGCCGAGGTCGAGGATCTGCTAGATGAGCTGAGCGGCGCCCTTCACCCGAACATCAGGCGCGAGATGGAACGGCGCCTAGCACAACTGCAGGAGGCATGAGCATGAGCAAGCAGGAGATCGCAGGGATGTGGCTCCGCGTCAGCACGGGGGCGCAGGATGAGGCATCGCAGGAGCCGGACGTACACGACTGGATCGCAAAGCGCGGCTATGAGGTCGGCCCTGAGTACCGGGTCGCTGGCAAGTCGGCATTCCACGGGCGCCAGCAGGCGGACCTCGATCGGGCGCTTGAGGACATGGCCGAGGGCCGGATCAACGTGCTCGTGGCGTGGCACCCGGACCGGATCGACCGGCGCGGCTCCGAGGCCGTCTTCGAGCTGGCGGCTCGGGCGAAGGAGGCGGGGGGACGGATCGAGTGGGCAGGCGCGACGGCGCGGCACCTGAACGAGGTCAACGTCATGTCTAACGGCCTGCTCGCGATCACCTCGGACATGGCGCGCGCCGAGAGCGAGCACAAGTCGGAGCGGATCCGGGCGAAGCATGCGACGCTGCGGGCGAAGGGAAGCGCGATCGGTCGGCCGACGTACGGCTATCGGATCGTCGAGCGCGACGGGATCAAGGTCTTCGCTCCGCGCGAGGATCAAGCGGCCATCCTGCGCGAGGCTCGGGACCGGTACCTCGGCGGCGAGACGCTCGACGCAATCTGCGAGGACTTCAACCGGCGCGGGATCCCCTCCCCCGGCAAGTACCGCGCGCCGCATCCGCAGGCGGGGAAGCCCTGCCCGTGGTACGCGAAGACGCTCGCGGGCCTCTTCCGGTCGACGTCGAGCGCGGGCCGTCGGCAGGATGCGTCCGGTCAGACGATCGCCACGTTCGAGGCCGTCTTCACCATGAGCGACCACAAGCGGCTTGTGCAGCGGCTCGACTCGCGCGCGAACCGACAGGGCATCTCGCCGGGGACCTCGGCGCTCCTGACCGGCGTCATCTTCACGGACTGCGGAGAGCCGATGTACCGGATCAAGGGCCGGACCGGCTTCAAGTACTACGCGCGGGGCGCCAAGGTCGGAGCGGACCTCGCAGGGATGGACACGCGCGTTTCGAACATCTTCGCCGCGATGGATTCCCCGCGCATGGTACGCGTGCTCGTGCCAGGCGCGAATAACTCGGACGCCATCGCCCGCTTGCGGGAAGACATGGCGGAAGCCGTCAAGGTTGGCGACTATGCGCGCGTCCCGGCGCTGGCCGCCGAGGCCGAGGAGCTAGAGCGTCAGGACCGCGACGAGCCGAACCCTGACCGGTGGGAGATGCAACCGGTGGGCGAGAGCTACGCGGAGACGTGGCAGCGGCTCACGGACGGCGAGCGGCGCGAGATGCTGAAAGACTCGGGCGTCCGCGTGGTCTACCGGGACGAGACAGACTTCACGGTCGAGCTTCCGGACGAACACATGAGCGCGCTCGATCACCGCATCGTGTCCGTGTGACGCGACCTCACATCGGTGGGACCGGCGGCCTCGGAGCGATCCGGGGCCGTTGCGCGTTGAAGAAGGGACCTCTTCGCGCATCCTCCGGCCTTCTGCGGGCCTCCGGCGGCCTGGGGATGACAGTCAGATCGGTCCTGACACCTGTCGGGTCACAAACCGGGTCTAGAACAGGACAGGCCTCTCGCGATACGGTGACACCTAATGCAGGATGACATCGCACTCATAGATCAGATCGACGCACTCGCACGCGACACAGTAGCCCTGAGGGCCTTCCTGGGGGCGCTGGAGCTTGAGGAGGCGGCCAGACTGGTCTCCGACCTCCAGGACCGCGCGCAAGACCTTGGGGAAGCGCTGGCGGAGTAAGCGGCCGGGAGGAGTAGCCCCGAGGGTGATCGTATTCTCCTCGGGGCTGTCCATGCAACGCGCGGGAGGGGGAAGGTAAAAACCTCCCCGGTACATCAAGGCCGCGCGTGGCCCAGGCCGCTATCCACCGATGGAATATCTACCTCGACCCGCCCTACTCGCCCGAGTCGACCCCAGGGGAAGGACCGGACTCGGGATCGGGATCGATTCCAGTGACCATTTTGACAACCCGGCGGTAGGTTGCCAAGAAAGACATCGACGAAAAAGCCGAAGTCCATTTCCGGTGCGTCATGGGTGTCGAGAGGCATTTCAGTCAGCGGATGAAACACCGTGCAGTCGAGTCTGGCAGCTAGGAACCAGTCTGCTGCCACGCAAGACTAGAGCCGTCATAGGTCACGTCGTACGTGCCATTGATCTTGGCGGCGATGCTCGCGTCTCGATCGGGTGCCGTCGCTTGGCACGTATATTCATTTCCAGTCTTGTAGACACAGCTAACGTCAGCCGGAACGTACGGAGACGCTGACAATGTTGTCGGATCGCAGTCAGGTTGGATCCCGGACCCCATGTACCCGGCCTCGGCGATGCAAACACCAAACTTCTGCTCAACAGTAGCCGTATCCCCCTGTGTGGGCATCGCGGTCGGCGTGGATTTCGGCGCAACGGTGATGGTCTTAGTCTGGCCGCCACAATCCGTGATGCCGAGCGCTACCACAAGTGCCGCAATCGCAACGAGTAACGGCCGTGAAGGCCGAAGCTTATTGCCTGAGAATCGTCGCACCTTGATTCCTCCTCCGTTCGAGGCTATGGGACCCACCACCGCGAGCGTCAGCTTGGCAGCCTGCCAATACCTCCGCATCCGTGCCGACTCCTGCACGGCTTCCGTAGTGTTCCGACAACACATCGCGCCACACGCGCGATTCCGCGTCAGTCTGCCAGCTACGTGGACAGCTACCGCACTCCCTCCCCGACCACTCCGGCGCGAGCTGCATGCCCATGCCTCCGCGATGGCGAGTAGCTCACGACCCGAGTGCGCAGCAGACTTCGGCGGCGGTCTTGTCGAGTGATCAGCTCGACGGCGCTCGCGCGGGGCGGACGGGTCGCTACTGAGCTGAGCCGTTGATCCCCGTGGGGGACTCGCCCGTTCAGGGGGTCTCGCTCACATCTCTCTTCTGAGGCAGGGTGGAAACGCCGCTGTGCTCGGCTATGCAGGCTGGACACACCACCCTTATCTGGTGCCCGCGATTCCGGTCGCGCAAAAACGAGCAAGGCCAGCGGATCATCGAGATCGCTCGGCGCGGCAACGTCCGGCTGTGCGAGCGCCCGGCAGTAGCCTGACCCATTTCCGCAGATCGTGCCAGGACGCATCTTCCGACATGCGGCAGATTCTCCGGTACAGCATCTGCTACATTTACGCAAATGCTGTATCAAGCCGACATCCCAGAAGCTACGCGCCAAGATCTTGCCGAGGCGCTGGGGTCGCCAGATCCGGAGGGATTGGCGGCTGAGCGACTACGCGAGTTGGATGCGCTTATGCGTCAGATCGACGTGGAGCGGCGGAAGTGGATCGGGGTTCAGGAGACAGCCAAGCTCTTTCCTGACGCACGACCAGGTTCGCCACCGGCCACGCCGAATGTCGCGCCGGCGCCTGAAAGCGGAGGCGAGTCCACCACGAAGCGCGTATATAAGAGTCTGCGCGAATACCCAGACCTGCTCCGCAAACTGTTCGATGAGGAGTCTCGTCGTACCTGGCGGACCGCGGACCTAACGGGTGAACTGATCGGGCGTGGCTGGGTCGACGGCGCGGAGCGCGAGGAATCGAATCGCGTCAGCCGCGCGATGAAGACGCTCGTTGAGGAGGGTTACGTCGTCAGCGTGAAGAAGGGGCAATACTTGCGGAAGTCGCCCCTAACGGACTACGACCATGCCGGCCGACTCGGGTTCCCAACCCCCGACCATCCTCCGGAGGGTGGTGGCATGACCGTCGTTGAGCGAGGCCGTGGTGGGCCATGAGATGAGGAGAGCATAAGCCGACCGGCCCTCTACAGCTCAAGCCCGGAGGCGGCCTGGCGGCGTAAAACCCCCGGCCGCCGCGCTGTCCTCATGAGATTCAACTGCGCAGCGGCCGGGCCGGGATCCTGCAACGCCCCGGTGGTGGAATTGGCGTACACGCTCGGCTTGGAACCGAGTAGCCGCCCTTGGCTAAAGGCAATGCGGCTTGCGGGTTCGAATCCCGTCCGGGGTACATGAGAAGTCTAGACCGTGAGAAGTCTAGACCGTCGCGAGGCCGCGACCTGCCGCCACAAGGTGGCGCCCGTTACGTGGCCGCTCCACTCCGCTGTTCGTCGCCGTCCCACCTCGGCGCCACGAGACGGCTCGTCAGCGCACGCGGTTCAGATCCCCCGATCTCGGGCGTCATCGCGGCCACTTCGGCGCGAGCTGCCACGCGGATCAAGCTCGACGGTCCAGCGCGGAGCGGGCCATGGCTCGCTGCGTGCGGGTCGAGAAAGCCGATGTCGTCCTTGAGTGTGCTAAGGACAATGGCGGTCAGTCGTTTACTTACACGGGGTACCCGGCTCAGCTCGGGAAGCACAACGAGCTGGCCGGGGTTCGCGAGGCTTGACAACTGAATACGGGGGCGCGGCCAGCCCTTCACCCATCGCGGGTACCTCGGGATCCGGTCACCAGGTCGTTTCTACTGCGAGCCTCCCCACCGGTGGGGTTAGGCGGCGCTCGGGCCGACTGATCAGGTCAGCGGCGCACGCTCGGGCCGGACTAGCGGGCGGCCCTGGAAGACTTGGGCGACAGCTTTCGCCATCGCCCGAAGGAGCGCGGCCAAGAAACGCGCTCTAGTCGCCGCAAGGAGGGGGCAGCGACCTCCGATCGTGCAGGAGAAACACGATCGAAGCTGTGGAAGGGTTACGACGCGAGCTGTTCGGCCACGGCGTTCGTGGGGGCCTCCTCGACCGGAGCCGAGCGACCCTTGAACACTGGGGCCTCCTCGCCCGGCAGCGTGACGCCGTAGCGGTAGATGACCGGAGTGTCGGCCTGGCGGCCACGGAAACTCGGATCCGGGCGATGGGCGAGGCGGTCGAACTCCTCGACGCGCGCGGCCAGTCCGTCGCGCTCTGAGCGAGCCTGGGCGGCCCTGCTCTCGGCGTCGGCAAGGTCGGCCTCAGCTTCCGCCAGCTCGGGCACCAGGAGGTCGATCAGCTCGGCGCCGTGGGCCTGAATGAACGCCAGGCAGGCGCCCTCGGCCTCTCGGACGCGGGCCTCGCCACCACGGCGCGCGGCCTCGATGATGGTGTCACTGGCGGCCACGGCTGCGGAGGCGGCGCGGTACTCCTCGATCAACGCGGTGACGTCGGCGTTCGGCTCTCCGGCGCGGGCCTGGACGGCCTGCTGAGCGCCGATGAGGCGGGACCTCTCGTCGTGAGCGCTGCGGAAGGCCTGACCCGATTCCTGGCGTCGAGCGACGATCGCGGCGTCGAGGTCGGCGAGTTGGGCGAACAGGCCCTTGGGCTTACTACTGGACATAGTGCTCTCCTGGTTGGTTGTGCGTGGCGCCGGTCGACGCCTACGCGGTCGTTGTTGTTGCCCCTGACGATGGGGCGATGGGTCAATGGGTCGAGCGGGGGAAGGTGATGCTCACCAGCTAGAGCGCGGTTCCTGGCGCTTCTGACCGAGGAAGGCTCCGAGCTGCTGTGAGTGCTGGCGCTCCAGCTCGTCGGCCGAGGGGGCCGGGCGCAAAGCCGGAAGGTCGTGATGACCGGCGCCGTTCAGGGTGAGGCTCGGAGCGATGCCGAACCGGCCCGTCGATAGGTCGCGGTGTCGCTCGCCTGCGGTTGGCTGGCGGGTCCCGGCGGTGGTCAGGTCCGCCACGAAGCCAAGCCGCTCGGCGACGCGTCTACTGCTCATTGAGACCTCCTGATCTCTCGTAGGTTGGCGATCGGACGCCACCTGACCTCGCGTGCGGGCGCGTGCGGGCCTGCGACGGCCTTCTGGGGGGCCTGCTGGGTAGGCTCGGGCGCCTCAGGGGCGCAAGCGGCCGGGGAACTCTCAGACCTCTGAGAATTGGTCGCGGGCGGGGCCTCGAACCGCCTAGTCAGCTCGGCGCGCGCGGCGGCCCTCAAGGCTTCGTCGGGGCTGTGCTGGAGTACCTGGCGCAGCCGGACGTCCGAGGTCGCCGAGAGGTCGCTCACGACTCCTCCCTAGTCCGCAGGCCGTCGCCAGGGATCACCAGGGTTCGGCCAGCGGGGCGCTTCGGGGGGTTGCGTCGGCACGCCTCCAACGTCAGGGCCGGGGCGTTCTCGGCCAGCCAGTCCTGCAGCTCATCGCCTTCGAGGTCCGGGCGATCCTGGGGCGCGATGTGCCAGAGCGGGTGCAGTCCGCGCGCGTACTCGGCGTCCCCCTGCTCGTCGAGGAGCCTGCGGATCTCGGATCCGTTCGTGGGGACGTGCTCCTCGTCGACGTCGGCGGCCGATGTGAGTCTGTTCTGCCTGCTCATCCGTTCAGCCTCGCTCTGCCTCCCCCGCGACGATCCTTGCGCTGCGCCGCTCGGGCCTCAACTCGGGCCTGGCGTTCGGTGGCAAGCTCCAGGCGCCGGAACGAGGTCTGGCCCCGCTGAATCTGCGCGACGAGCTGGGCGGCCTGGGCGCGCGCCTGGCGCTCGACCTCGACCAACGGGTGCGGCCGGACGACGCCGAAGCGGTCGTGCGTGGTCAAACTCCCGTGGGCCTTCAACTCGGCGCTGGCCTGGCTGGCCCGGTCGGCGGCCTCGCATGCGAGCGCGAGGATGACGATGTCGTCGCCGTCGGCCTCCAGGTGCCAGTCTCCGCAGACGGCGCGCCAGAGCGTCTTGCCCGCCTTCCGCAGGTGCGACGGCGGCCGGGGTACGGTGTAGCCCTCTTCGGGCATGGTAAGTCCCTCCTATTTGCAGGTACTTTCAGGTCTTTGCAAGCGTTTTCGGCCCGAATCGAGCCTAAATCACGGGTGGCGAGGGGGAAGGCGGAGATCTACTCCGGTGGATTTTCCCTGGAAACCGAGCGTTTCCCGGTGTTCGGCCGGTGAAATGGTTGCGGAGTCAACGGTATGGAACGTTCGAGGCTCGAAAACCTAAATCGCCTCGATCCACAGGCGTAAGCCGCCCTTGCTCCGGCATGCCCCCCCAGGGGGGGTGGTGCCACGTTCGGTGAGTCGGCGGCAGGTCCCGCGTTCGTCCACTCCAGCGGACAGAGATCGCTGCGTGATCGCTGCCGTATCGCTACGGCGCCCAGTCGTCCCAGTCGGCGTCGTCCCCGTCGAGCGGTTGCCGTCCGCGGTCGCGTAGGGAGCGGTCCACTACCGTCTCGTGAGCGTGCCGTCGCTGCTGTTGGTCGCTGGCATATCGGACCTGCCTGGGACGCACGGCCACGTTGCACGACTGGCACGAGGCACGCAGGTTCGTGATCTCGTTGGATCCGCCATCCGCTGCCGACCGTATGTGGTCGACGACCGTTGCTTCACCCGTGCATCCGGGGAGCTGGATCTGACAGCGATGACCGTCTCGCTTGAGGACCTGTCCGCGGGCCTTCTGCCAGCCTGGGGCGCTCGTGGCGCGGCTGGAAGGGCTTCGCGGAGGAGCATGCTCGGGGCATCGTCTCGTAGGCGCCTGGACGATCGCTCCACAGTTGTCCTGAGCGCATATGCCGAACTGGGTCACCTAAGCGTCCAGCTCTCGACGTAGACGGCGACGGCGATCAGGATCAGGGCGAGTAACAGAATCATCACGTCGCCACCCCAAAGCCCAGCTCGGATCGGCTGGCTAGCTTCACCGCACAGATGTCGCACAAAGGCGCGCGCTTTAGATGGGCTGCGACGGTCGACCGGAGCGCGTAGAAGTCGCGGACGACGCCGGGGCGCTCGGTGTGCCAGCAATGCTCGCAGGTCACGATAGGCGCGCCCTTGCAGCGGCGCTGATGATCGCGTCGAGCGCGTTCGAGCGACTGGACATCCGACCGCCAATGACCGGTCCCGCACTCGCACTCGGCCGCGAAGCCGCCCGCGGGGTGGAGATCCACTCCGTCGGGTAGTCGACGAGCCTCGGGGCGCCGTGGGCGCTCGGGGCGAGGGGTCTGGCGCGCGCCGTCGTGGTCGCGCTGGTCGTGGCGGTCGCGTCCGCCGCGCTTAGTTCTCCTGCTGGCCATGGTGGCCTACTCCTTCGAGTTGATGGGCGCCGGAATCCGTCCGGCAGCGGGGCCGCTCGCGCGCGGTGTTCGTCCCCGGCCGAAGTTGATCGATCGAGGGCGAGGGTGAAGCGGGTGATGTACGCCCGGCGTCATGGGCGTCAAGGGTCGGATTCGCCGCCCGTCAAGGGCTGGATTGCCACTCCGAGCGCCGCGCGCGCAGGTGAGAAACGGTTTCCGTTCTAGCCCTTGACACCCTTGACACCCACAAAGTCCCTGCAAATGGGCTACTTTTGAGCGTCGCGAGCGTCAAGGACCATGGCTGTGCAGCCCTTGACACCCCAGCGAGAACGTGCACGACGGCGCCGTCAAGGGCGTCAAGGGCTTTGAGCCTCGCCTACTGCTCTATGCTTGCCCCCGACGCCCTAGGTTGGAGGGAGAGGCAGGGGAGGTAGCCAGGCCCTAGGTTGCGAGCGCTGTCGCACGGCTGCGAGTCAGGAGACGGCGCTCGGGGGAGTCTGGCCTGTATGCACAGCACCTTCCCCCGCTTGACTTAGGTTGCGAAGCCCCTCCGTATACACGGGACCACGCTCCGGCCGGAGGTTGCGTGGAGGCCGAATGGCCGTAACGTCAACTACAGTCTCCCCCTACCTTTAGCCGATCTGTCACCGGTTTTGAGGCCCGTGGAGGTTTTCCCTGGAAATGCGCTATTTCGGCAATGGCGCCCAAGCATCCTTCGCGGCCTCCAGGAACAGCCTCATATCCCGCCGCCGGGCCGGGGTCGGGTTCGGTCCTAGGGCGCGGTGGATCGCCCTGGAGAGGTCGAGGATGACTCGGACCTCATCGTAGGTGAAGGTTTGCTGCTCGACGGGGATTTCGGTTGCGCTCACTGGATTAGTTCCTCAGGGATCGGGGGTCGAGTAGGGGGTGGGCTGGAAGGCGAACGATCGCCCCGTTATTCCAGCGGACGGATTCGCCCGGTGTCATTCCTCCGGCGCCACGGAGGCCGGGCCAGCGGACCGCACCTCGTCCGCGCGTGCGGTCGCGGTTTGCCATCAACTCGGCTATCTCGGAGGGATCCTCGATCGTCGTGCCGAACGCATCCGGATCATGGTCGACGAGCAGGTCGCCGTCGGCATCTCCCCCGCTGACAACGTGGTCCACGCGGCGGCCCGAGCGGTGTTCGCGGTGCGTGGCGTCCCCCAGACTCACCCGATCGACATCGCTCGCCAGGACGTCGAGGATGGCCCGGACGCGATACGGACCGAAGTCTCTAAACGCGCGCCGGACGCCGACGAGATCGATCCGAAGTTCCGATGGGAGGTCCGCACTGATCCGCTTGGCGTAGGCGAATATGTCTGCGTCGAGGCGATCGGGGGTCCGTGTCTCGCGGGAGCGCAGGCGCCGCACATTCGCCGTATTCTTGACCGTTGGCAAGCAGTCTTCGCAGAACCTAGCCTGCGGTCGCTTCCCGACCATCGAGCCTCCGCATCCGGCGCAGACACGAAGGTCTGGCTGCCCCTTGCGCGGTGCCAGGGGTCGGGCGCGCATCCTCGGCGTGCCATCGGCGGCATAGCCCAGGCGGATAGGATCGGCCGTCGCGGCCAGCGGCGCGCGCGGGCCGTCGAGCATGACAAGGAGTCGCTCAGGGGTCAACACGGCCTCCGTCGAGGGGCGCCGGTCGAGGGCCTCTTCGGCCTCCTCCTGCTCGTGCACGAGCCGGTAGAACTCGGCGTAGCCAAGAAGGTTCACGACTCCCCCTCCCGCTCGTCGAGCTGAATCCTGAGGTCGGCGGCCTCGATCGCGAGCGCGGACGTCAGGGCGACGAGCTGGCAATGCACGCATGCGTCGGGATTGCCGTCGAGGATGGCTTGCACGGTGGCGCCCGACTTGTCGGCGGCCTCATCGAACCCGTCGCCGTTGCCGTCGAGCGATGCTTCGAGCGCGGACTGCCAGATGTCAATCAACGCTTCAACGTGGACGCGGTGCTCATCCGCACCGGTGAACGGATCGGCGGGTAGGTCGCTCATGACCGGGCCTCAAACGCGGCGGCCCGAGCCTCCGCGAACGCGATGACCGCAGCGCACGCTTCCGTGCCGCGCCGGAAGGCAACGCGGGCTAGTTCACACTCGCTGACGATCCGCTCGCGCTCCGAGGTCACGTAGGACCTGACGGCGATCGAGATCAGCGCGGAAACGGTGCGGCCCGTTAGCTGGGCGAGGTCGCGGAGGTCGGCCAGATCATCGTTGGCGATCCTCGCGGTGGTGGGTGTGCTGATGGTGCTCGGCATGCTCTCTCCTTAGGTTGGGGTCTCGGGTGGACCCGGTAGGAGAGAAGCTAGGCGCCAGGCCGGACGATTTTCCGGCGCTCAAGGTCCCCGAGGCTCAAGGCCCCCGAGGTTCCTGCCGATCAGCTAGATACCGTTCCTCTACTGTCGAGCACCATCATCAACTGCCCCAGGCACACGACCGCGAGCGCCACCCACCGTCGACGTTCGCCATTGACCAGGTTCCGAAAAACTTCCATCACACCA
>Ga0335078_10017028_pt1 | contig 10796 bp, 6 predicted proteins | sample Lox_Sample_32_FD_206711 | JGI IMG/M metagenome (GOLD analysis project Ga0335078, IMG submission 206711) | Soil microbial communities from Loxahatchee National Wildlife Refuge, Florida, United States - Lox_Sample_3.2 | ecosystem: Environmental > Terrestrial > Soil > Wetlands | place: USA: Florida... | reverse complement strand
GGTCGCCTCCAGCACCAGGGCGAGGTCGTCCCCGGTCATGGCGGCGGACACGAACCAGTTGTGCCGGGGATGCAGGTAGGCGCCGCCGCGCAGGGCCTGCGCGGCGAACACGCCGGCCAGCTCGCGGCCGGTGTCCCCGGCGAAGGTGAGGTAGGGCATCACCGGCGGGCCGGTGTAGTTGACGGCCAGATCCCAGGACCGGGCCTGGTCCAGGATCCCGTCGCGCAGCGCTTCGCCCTGGCGGTGCATTTTTTCGATGGCGTCTTCCTCGCGCAGCGCGCCGATGGTGGCGACGGCGGCCGCCATCGGCACGGCGGAGAACCAGAACGAGCCGGTGACGAAGACGTCCTTGGCTCCGTCGCGGAACGCGTCGTTGCCCAGCACCGCGGCCAGCGCCCGGCCGTTGGCGATGGCCTTGCTCCAGGCCGACAGGTCGGGGTCCACGCCGACCGGCTCCCAGCTGGAGCCCAGGTGCAGCCGGAACCCGCAGCGCACGTCGTCCAGGATCAGCGCGGCGCCCGTGCTGTCGCAGAGGGTGCGCAGGCCGCGGGCGAACGCGGGATCGACCAGCTCCTGGTCGTACCCGGCGTCGTGCTTGAACGGGCTGACCATGATGCCGGCCAGGTCATCGCCCGCCTCGGCGGCCGCCTGCCGCACGCTGGCCAGGTCGTTGAAGGTGTAGTAACCGAGGTTGGCGTGGTCCGCCGCCGTGACCCCGGCCGGCCGGGGCGTGCACCACGGTGCGGCGCCGTGGTAGGCGCCCTTCGCGACCAGGATCTTGCTCCGCCTGGCCTGCGCGCGGGCGATCGTGCAGCACATGGTGGTGGCGTCGGTGCCGTTCTTGGCGAAGATCGCCCAGTCCGCGTGCTTGACCGTCCGCACCAGCAGCTCGGCCAGGTTCACCATGACCGGGCCGGGCGAGTTCATGCAGTCACCGAGTCTTGCCTGTTCCGCGGCGGCGGCCTCGACGGCCGGGTGCTGGTGGCCGAGCACCACCGGGCCGTAGCTGCACATCAGGTCGACGAACTCGTTGCCGTCCACGTCCCAGACCCGCGCGCCGCGGCCGCCCCGCATGAACTGCGGGTAGGCGCCGCCCGGGGCCGCCTGGTGCCCGTACATCCCGCCCGGGATCACCGCCCTGGCACGTTCCCTGAGCTGCCGGTCCGTGCTGATCCCTGCTGGCTGGGTCATGTCATCCGCTCCTTAATCCGGCCGGCCGCGGCCGGCTGTACGCCGCTCAGGAAGTCCAGCACCTGGCCGAGGTTCTCGATCCCGGCGTCCGAGCCCAGGCCGGTGGCGACCAGGGCGCCGCAGGCGAGCCCGAGCCAGGCGGCGTCGAGCGGAGCCGCGCTGGCCGGGTCAGGGCCGGCCAGCAGCCCGGCGAGCAGGCCGGCGGTGAAGCCGTCGCCGCAGCCGGTGGTGTCCACCACCTCGGTCTCGAGCGCGGGCAGTCTCACGGGTGCGCCGCTGTCCTGCCAGGCGACCAGGCAGCCGTCCGCGCCCAGCGTCACCGCCACCCCGCCGGTGCCCAGCGCCAGCACGTCGTCGATGGCGCCGGCAGGCTCGGTACGTCCGGTGAGGGCGAGGATCTGGTCCCCGTTCGGCAGGAACCAGTCCGTCACGGCCAGCAGCGGGGCGAGCCGTTCCAGGTCCCGCGGACGGCCAGGGTGCAGCACGTCGACGGCGACGAGCGCCCCTTTCGCCCTGGCCGCCCTGGCTACCTGGGCCAGTTCCTCGCCGGTCAGCCCGGCGAGGGCGTCCGGGGCGCCGATGAGCAGGGCCCGGCTGCCCGTCATCCGCTCCAGGTCGATGTCGGCGTGGCTGAACAGCGGCGTCGCGCCCGTCACGTGCAGCGCGGGACGCTCGCCGTTCGGCCGGATGGGCAGGATCGTGGCCGACGTCTGGACTCCGTTCTTGCGGATCAGCCCGGCGGTGTCGACGCCGTGCCCGGCCATCGCGGCGACCACGATGTCACCGAGCAGGTCGTCGCCGAGGGCGCCTACGGCGAGCACCCTGGCGCCCAGCTTGGCCAGGTCCACGCCGGTGCCCGCGGCCGTGCCCGCGGCGGTGGCCCTGATCTCCCGCAGCCGGACACTGCCCTGGCCGGGCGGTATCGTCTCGACCGGCCGCCCCAGCACGTCCAGGATGTGCGCGCCGAGCACGGTCACGGTGCCGAGCGGCCAGGCGGCGTCGTGCGCGCTCATGCCAGTGCTCTCATCGGCGGGCCCTCATTGGCGGGCTCTCATGGCCGGGCTCTCATGGCCGGCCGCTGCGTCGCTCGCCGTAGCGGCGGCGCCGGGACTCGGCTGTTACCTCGTCGAGTTCGGCGGCGGACAGGGTCGAGGGTTCCCCGTAGCTCAGCGCCAGCCGGTAGGTACGGGCCAGCCACTCGAGCAGCAGCGCCCGGTCGTAGGCCTGCGCCAGGTCACGGCCGTAGGTGACCGCCCCGTGGTTGCGCAGGATGACGGCGCTGCGGCCGTCCAGCGCCTCGACGGCCGCCGCGGCCAGCCCCGCCGACCCGAAGCGCACGTAGGGCGCGACCCGGACCGGCCCGCCCAGGCCGGTGATCGCGTAGTGGATGGCCGGCAGCTCCGGCCGCGACGCGGACAGCGCGACGACCTCCGGCGAGTGCGTATGCACCACGGCGCCCGCCTTGGTCGCCGCATAGATGGCCAGGTGCATGGGCGTCTCGGAGGACGGCGTCTCCGGCACGTCCACCTGGGTGCCGTCCAGGGCGACCAGGCAGACGTCGTCCGGCCGCATGTCGTGGTAGCTGATACCGGACGGGGTGATCGCCACGATGTCGCCTGCCCGGACGCTCATGTTGCCCGCGCTGCCGACGGCCAGCCCGTCGGCAAGCAGGCGTGCGCTGTAGCTGACGAGCTGCGCGCGAGCCGCCTGAAGCCCGTCGGGGTCGCTGCGGTACACTAATTCCGGATATTAGACGGACGTCCGACAAAAAACCAGGTGCGCACGGCCTGGGAGGTGCCCGGCGCGGTCCGAGGGCGTTCGCGGCTCGCAGGGGAAGCACTCGCAGGGGAAGCACTGGAGGCCATGCCGAAGATCGTCGACTGGGATGCCCGGCGCGACGAGATCCTGTCGGCCACCTGGCGGGTGATCGCGCGAGACGGCATCGCCAAGGCCACCATCAGGGCCATCGCCCGCGAGGCGGGCTGCTCCCGCGGCATCCTGGCGCACTACTTCGACGACAAGGCCGACATCCTGGGCTCGGCCCTGGTGATGTCCCACCGCCGGGTCGTGGCCCGGATGGAGGCCCAGGCGGCCGGGCTCATCGGGCTGGCCGCTCTGCGCGTCATCATGCTGGAGGCGCTCCCGCTGGACGCCGAGCGCGACCTCGAGGCCCAGATCGAGATCAGCTTCTGGGGCCGGGCGCTGGGCAACCCGGCGCTGCGCCGGCTGCAGCACGCGGAGTTCGACCGGTTCACCGACCGGCTGCGCGGGCATCTCGTGGAGGCGGAGAAGGACGGCGAGCTCCGCGACGGCGTGGATGCCGAGCTGGCCGCCCACCAGCTGCTCGTCCTGATCGACGGGCTCAGCGCCGAGCGGGTGCTCTATCCCGACCGGGTCAGCCCGGACCGCCAGCGGCAGATGCTCGACGAGCTTCTCGGCCAGTTGCGCCGCTGAGCCGAGCCGGGGGTGTCCCCGTCCGGCACAAAAGAGCGGGCCGCGGGGACGCGGGCCGGGCTATCGCATTCGGATGCGCCTGCGGGACGGCCGGTTGCCTGCTATCCGTTCAGGGTGACAACCTGATCGGCCTGGCGGATCACGGCGGGATCGTGGGTGGCGCAGATCACGGTCTGGCCCTCCTCGTGAGCGGCGGCCGCCAGCAGGGCCGCGACGGCCCGGGCGTTGCTCTCGTCCTGCCTGGAGGTCGGCTCGTCGGCGATCAGCAGCCCCCGGGCGCTGGCCAGCGCCCGGGCCAGCGCCAGGCGCTGGGCTTCCCCGGCGGAGAGCCGATGCGCGCGCTGGCCCGCCCGGCCGGCCAGGCCGGCCCGGGTCAGCACGGTGACCGCGCGCTCGGCCGCCGAGTCCGCGTTCCAGCCGCGTATCCGCAACACGAGCACGGTATTCTCCTCGGCGCTCAGGAACCCGATCGGTGCGGGCTCCTGCGGAAGGTATCCGATCCGCTGCCGGCGCAGGCTCGCGAGCTGCTCGCCGTCGCGGTCGCCGAGCGGGTGACCGTCGAGCATCACCTGCCCCGAACTCGGCCGGTCGAGCCCGGCCACCAGCCTCAGCAGCGTCGTCTTGCCTGCCCCCGAGCGACCCGTGACGGCGGTCATCAGTCCGGGCGCGAAGTCGTGGCTGAGCCCGCCGAGCACCTGGCGCCGGGTCAGCCCGTGCCCGTAGGTGCGCGCCACCGAGCACAGCCCGACCCGGACCGGGCTCCAGCTGGCGGGCGGCTGCGGCAGGGCGGCGGCCGCCGGCGCGGCACTCGGGCCGGAACCGCCGGCCGCCCGCGTCACGATCACCCCGCCCCGGGCGGGCCGCACCCGGGCGCGCTGGCCCTTCCCGGGGCCGATGCCGGCCTGGGTGAGCAGGTCGGCGGGGAGCCGCAGCCAGCCGTCGTCGACCACGAGTGCCTCCTCCCCGTCACGCCGGTCGCCGGCGATCCGCCCGTCCCTGATCAGGACGGTGCGGTCGGCGATCTCGGCCGTCGCCGGATCGTGGGTGACCACCATGACGCTGGTGCCGCTGGTGCGGGTGAGCCCGACGATGAGCGCGCGGGTGACCTCGGCGCTGGCGTCGTCGAGCTCGCCGGTCGGCTCATCGGCGAGCAGCAGCGCCGGGCGGTGGGCGAGGGCGGCACACAGCGCCAGCCGCTGCCGCTCGCCACCGGACAGCTGCCCGGTCAGCGCGCCGGCCCGGTCGGCCAGCGCCACGGCCTCGAGCAGCTCACCGACGCGGGCACGGCGCTCCCGGGACGGCACTCCCCGCAGCGTGAGCGGCAGCCCGACCGCGTCCCGGATGCGAAGGTCCGGACTCAGCGCGGACCCGGCGTGCTGCCCGAGAAACCCGACCAGCTCGCGGCGGAGCCGCGACCGGGAGCCCGCCGGCATCCGGCCGATGTCGCGCCCCAGCACGTGGACGATCCCGGCTGACGGCGGCTGGAGCCCGGCGACTACGCGCAACAGCGTGCTCTTCCCGGCGCCGCTCGGGCCGAGCACGCATAGCATCTCGCCCCGGGCCAGTTCGAGGTTCATCCCTGCCAGCGCCGCCGCATCCCCCTCGTTGCTGCGGTGAACGCAGAAAACGTCCTGCAGCTCGACGATCGCCTCGCTCACCGGGCTGCGCTCCCCCCGGGCCCGATCAGCGCCCGAGTCGCCAGCCAGCCCGCGAGGGCCAGGACCGCCAGCACGCCGGCCCCCCAGACGGCCAGCGCGGCCCACGGGACCACCGTCAGCACCGGCGGGCGGGGATCGCCGACGGCACCCACGGCGCGAACGCTCACCACGGCCAGCCGCGTCAGCAGCACCGCGATCCCGAGGCCGGCCGCCACCCCCAGCGTGCTGGCCAGCGCGAGCCGGACTCGCAGCTCGGCCCGGAGCCCGCGCGGACCGACCCCTTGCTGCTCGAGGTCGGACTCGACCCGCTGGTCACGGGCCCCGCCGAGAAGCGTGGCCAGCAGCCCGACGACGGCCAGCAGCACGGACAGCGCCGTCGCCGCGATCAGCGTCCCGAGCACCCCGCGCGCCACCGGCGCGTCCCGCAGCTGACGATCGAGGTCGGCACGGAACGAGGAGTCGAGCTGAGCCAGCGCCCCGCTCGCCAGCGCGGCGCGCAGCCGCCCGGGGTGACCGGTCCCGATCCACAGCTCGTCGGCCCGGCCCTGGCCGGGGAGCTGGGCGTCCAGGGCCGCCGCGAGCGTCGCCTCATCGGCGACCAGGAAGCCGGCCGCGTCGGAGGGAAGGGTGGGGAAGCGGCCGAGGGTCCCGACCACCCGCGCGGTCACCGGGAGACCGTCGACCGTCAGGGCGATGCGCCCGCCGGGTCCCGCGGCGGCGGCGGTCTGCGGATCGGTGAGCACCGGGACCGGGTGCGTATCGGTGGGCTGCGCCGGCCGGAGCACACCGGGCATCCCGCTGGCGGCGAAGCTGACCATCGCCAGCGGACCGCCACGCCCGGGACCGCCGGGTCCGGCCGTGGCCGCCGCGCCCGTCCCGCGCCAGGCGCCGAGCGGTACCCGCAGCAACGGTCCCCCGCGGGCGGGCAGCGCGAGCAGCGGCCCGAGCTCGACGCGCGTCTGGGACTGAGTTGCGGCGGCCGGGTTCTCGCCGTTCTGATGGCCGTTGGTGATGGCAAGCCCGGTGGGTTCGTCAAGCTCCAGGGCCTCGAGCTCCCATCGTCCGCGCGGCACCGGGGCGCGCAGCGATGCCGGGTCGGCTCCGGCTGTCCCGAACGCGACCTGCCGGATCGCCCCCTGGGGATCGCGCAGGTCCGCGGTTACGTCGACCGCGAGGCCCGGTGACGAGGCTCGCAGCGACAGCCACTGCGCGCCGGCCGGCAGCACCGGCCCGGGCACCCGGACGGGGCCGCCCGGCTCGAGGCGCCGGGCGAGCACGGCCAGCGGCGCGGAACCGTCGCTCTCCCGCCAGCCGTGGATCTGGGTCAGGCCGTCGGCGGGAACGCCGAGCGCGGGAATCGTCACCGTGCCCCCGCCACTGGCGTAGTTGGCCTCCGTCCGGCGGACGGGCAGCACGGGACCGGCCGAGAGAGCCTGCCAGCGCTGCAGCGGAGCCACCTCGAGCGGGGTGCTGAAGTCCGGCCCCGGCGAGACCAGCGCGTCGAGCGGGACGCGGTCCGCCGCCTGGTCGGCCGCGCCGCGGATCAGCGTGGACCGGTAGGCGAGGGAGAAGCCGCCGAGGCCGACGGCGACGGCGATGAACGCGATGGCCAGCGCCGCCAGCCAGGGCGAGCGAGCCAGGTTGACGAGGGCGAGCCGGGCGAGCACCGGGCCGCCGCGGGCCAGGCGCTCCGCTCCGCGCAGTACTGCCCCGGCCGCGCGGAACGTCAGGACCCCCACGGCGATACAGCACAGCGGCGCGAGCAGCAGCGCCAGCGCGGGATCACTGCCCGTACCTCCGCCCAGCGCCGCTACCAGGGCCGACGCCGCCGCGACCGCGAGCACGTCGACCAGCCTGGCGCTGCGCACCAGCACCAGCGCGCCGAGCAGCGCGGTCGCCGCCAGCCACCCGGCCGCCAGCGCGATCACCCCGGCCGGGGTGATCAGGCTGTGCCTCAGGATCGCGCCAGCCGGTTCCCCTTCGCCGCTGGCCAGCAGGGCCGCGGCGCCGATCCCGCCGACCGCGCCGGCGATCAGCGCGGCGGCGCACAGCCACCCCGATTCCGCCGCGACGAACAGGACGCGCTGCCGCGTCCGGGCCCCCGCGTGGTCGAGCCGGTCGAGTTCGGCCCGCTGATCGCGGCGAAGCCCGCCGGCGGCCAGGACGACGAACAGCGCCAGCGCGGCGATCGCACCGCCGCCCGCGAGCAGCAGCCGCGTCGGTGCCACGCTCGCCTGGGCCCGTGCGTCGTCCAGGGCCGTGAACGGCGCGCTCAGGCTGAACTGGCTCCCGCTCAGCAGCAGGCGGGCCTGCGAGCGGGCCAGCCGGTCCTCAACGCCGGACAGCTGCCACCACCGCAGCCCGGCGATCGTGAGCGGTGCCAGCCAGCTGTGCGTGCGGTACAGGCCACTCAGTCCCGGCAGCGATTCCAGTCCGGCGACATCCCAGGTCACGAGCACCGGGCCGGACCCGGTAACGCCCGCACTGGACGGCACGAAGCCGAGGGGGACGGCCGAGCGCAGCGGCGCCGACCCCACCACCTGGATACGGACGCCGATCGCGGCCAGGGTGGCGGGGACCTGACCGCCGCCGGCGAGCAGCATCGGGCAGCGCTCCGGGCGGCAGGGTCCCAGCCGGCCCAGCGCAGTGCCGGAGAGCCACCGGCCGAGCGGGGTGATCGCGGCCGGGCGTACGACCACTCCCCCGAGCCGCACCTGGTTCATCAGCAGCACCTCGGTCTGCGCCCCCAGGCCGAGCCCGTGCAGCAGGGCCCGCGCCTGCGCTGCCACGCCGGGGCCGACCGGGCCCTGCCAGGTGACACGGACCTCGCTGTCCGGCGCCGACGTGCTGGTGAGCACCGACCGGGCGCTCTGGTCACCCGCGACTTGCGACTGTGCCGCCACGCCCGCAGCGAACGCCGCCGCGAGCGCCATGCCCAGCGCGGGCAGCAGCCACCGGGCCGGGCGCCGCCGGCCCCGCGCGGCGGCCAGCATCAACGGCGCGAACAGGCCCCGCAGGCCAGCCAGAGGGCGCCGGTAGCGCACGGCCTCATTGTCGCATGCACGCGGACGTCGGCGACGTGCCGCGGACCGGCGCGGATCCCATGGTGACCGTTTCGTAACCATGCGGTTAATCTCCGCGATACCCGGATCTGGCATGCTCCCCTGCCAGGACCGCCGGATCAGGGCCTGCCCGGCGGGCACGAACGGGAGGGAACGACTCATTCTCCACCGACCCAGAGCAGATCCCGGCGATGAGCTCACTCCATTAGGTGCCGGCCCGCGAGCAGGGGCCAGGCAAGCCGACGGTGCGCTGCCGGGTCGGCGGCGCGGCGGGGCGCCGGCCGGCCGACGCGATTGCGGCGGTGCCGGCCCGGCCCGGGTTCCGGCGGAATCGACGCGAGGGCAGGAGCGGTCGTCGCAGAGGACGTGATCAGGCTGTTCATCCCTCGGCTGCCGCACCGTCGCACGGCCGGACGGACGGTCACCGTGCTCCCGGGGCAGCCGCACCATCGGAATCAACGAGAGGAAGATAATGAGACGAATCCATGCAATCGCTGCCTTGGCCGCGGTCGCCCTCGCGGCGGCCGGCTGCAGTAGCAGCGGTAGCAGCACCGCCGCCGGCGGCAGCACCTCATCAGGCAGCGCGTCCGGCAGCACGGTGGACATCTACTCAAGCCTCCCGATGCAGGGAGCCTCGAGCGCGCAGACCATCCCGCTGGTCAACGGGATCAAGCTCGCGCTCGCTCAGGCCGGCAACAAGGCCGGCCAGTTCACGGTGAACTACCAGGTACTCGACGACTCGACCGCCGCGGCCGGGAAGTGGGACCCGGGCCAGACGGCGGGGAACGCGCGCAAGGTGGCCTCGGATCCGAAGGCCGTCTTCTACATCGGCGAGTTCAACTCCGGGGCCAGCGAGGTGTCGATCCCGATCCTCAACGAGGCCGGCATACCGCAGGTGAGCCCGGCCAACACCTACGTCGGCCTGACCACCAGCCTGCCGGGCAGCGCTCCCGGTGAGCCGCAGAAGTACTACCCGACCGGGAAGCGGACCTACCTGCGGATCGTGCCGATCGACTCGATCCAGGCCGCCGCGGACCTGATCGCGATGAAGAACGCGGGCTGCACCAAGGTCGCCGTGGCCAACGACAAGGAGGCGTACGGCGCCGGCCTGGCCACGCTGCTCGAACTGGAGAAGAGCTACTACGGGATCACGATCACCAGCAACACCGGGATCGACCCGACCGCGCCCAACTTCCGTTCCTACGCCTCGACGGTCCAGGGCCAGGGAGCCGACTGCTTCTTCTTCGCCGGCATCGTCTCCAACGGCGCCGTCCAGATCACCAAGGACGTACACTCGGCCATCCCCACCGCCAAGGTCTTCGGTGGTGACGGGGTGTGCACGGACTCCTACACGGCGGCGTCGAAGGGCGGCGTCCCGGCCGCGATCGACCCGCTGATCGAGTGCACGGTCGCGACCCAGGACCTGGCCGCGTATCCGGGCGGCAAGGCGTTCCTGGCCGCGTACCAGGCCAAGTACGGCGTGGCCAACCCCGACCCGTACGCGATCTACGGCTACGCGGTGATGCAGCTCGCGCTGAACACGATCAAGAACCTCGGTGCGCAGGGCAACAACAAGTCCGCCGTGCTGTCGGCCCTGTTCGCGGACAAGTCGGTCCAGTCGGTGCTGGGCACCTACGGGTTCGACAAGAACGGTGACACCACGCTGAAGTCCTACGGCGTGTACAAGGTCGGGTCCAACGGCGAGCCCGTCTTCTTCAAGACGGTCACGCCTACGAAGACGGTCAGCTAAAGGCCACAATGGGGTGGTGGGGGGCGCACCGCTCTCCACCACCCCGGTAAGGTGCCATCCGCACACCGCTCAATACTCCGCACGGAGCCATGGAAACCACGACCGTTTCTCCGCCCAGCCTGCCCGCGGCACCGGCCCGCTCGCTGGCGGCGGTTCGCCGCCACGCCGGCCAGTGGGGCCTGATCGCGGCGCTCGCGGCGCTGCCGGTCTACTACGGCATCCACGATCTGGTGTTCGGCTACCAGGTCACGGTGGCGGGCCATCAGCAGACCTACCACGACCTGGCGAACCTCGGCTACGACTTCGCCCAGGGCCTGTCCAACGGCGCGATCTGGGCCCTGATCGCGATCGGGTACACACTCGTCTACGGGATCATCGAGCTGATCAACTTCGCGCACGGCGACGTGTTCATGATCGGCTCTTTCACCGCCGTGGGCCTGTACAGCGTGTTCGGGCTCACCCCCGGCATGGGCGCCGCCGCGCTGACCGGCTTCCTGCTGCTGACGCTGATCATCACGATGATCGTGACGGGATCCCTGAACGTCCTGATCGAACGGGTCGCCTACCGGCCGCTGCGCAGCGCGCCCAAGCTCGCGGCGCTGATCACCGCGGTCGGCTTCTCGTTCATCCTGCAGAACGTCGGCCTGCTCTGGCGCGGCGGCTCCCCGCAGAGCGTGCCCG
>Ga0335078_10017027_pt1 | contig 10796 bp, 7 predicted proteins | sample Lox_Sample_32_FD_206711 | JGI IMG/M metagenome (GOLD analysis project Ga0335078, IMG submission 206711) | Soil microbial communities from Loxahatchee National Wildlife Refuge, Florida, United States - Lox_Sample_3.2 | ecosystem: Environmental > Terrestrial > Soil > Wetlands | place: USA: Florida... | reverse complement strand
GAAAATTGCGCGAGAAACAATGTGTATTCGGCACGTTTATCGAAATTCCTGCGCCACCGATTGTCGAACTGCTGGGGCTGGCCGGGTTCGATTTCGCAGTCGTAGACTGCGAACATGGCCCCATTGACAGGGACCAGTGCGAACAATTGGTTCGCGCATCGCTTTCCAGCGAAATTAGCGTTCTGATTCGAGTGGCGGAGCATTCGTCGGCCGCTATCATGGCGCAGCCTCTGGACCAGGGTGCAGCCGGGATTCACGTGCCGCATGTCACTTCTGCCGAAATGGCCCGGTCTGTCGTGCAGGCTACTCGATATCATCCGCTCGGCGAACGTGGCATTCAACCGTACGTGCGGGCAGCCAGCTATCGTTCGTTTGCCACCGCCGACTACTTAACGACGGCTAATGACGAAACCTTACTGGTCGCCCAGGTTGAGGGCATAGAGGGTATAGGGAACCTGGAATCCATCCTGCACGTCGAAGGCATTGATTGCGCATTTGTGGGACCTTACGATCTATCTCAGTCTCTGGGTATTCCCGGCCAAGTCCGGGATGTCCGCGTGAAAGACGCCATTTCCTCTGCAGCCGCGATGGCAACGCGGCTAGGGAAGAGGCTCGGAACTTATTGTGACGATGCCGAAACTGCCAATGAATACCGGGACTTGGGGGTTTCCTACCTCACCGTCAACATCGATGCCGGTATGTTTCTGGCCGGCGCTCAAGGTCTGATGGCGAAGCTCAGACGCTGACCTCTTTCTCCTTCCAAGTCTTCATCCACAATCTTTCGCGGCCCTGGTGCGCTATTCCCGACTGGAAGTCGCCTTCTCCGATGCGAATAGATAAGGTGCGGCGTGCGGCGCGCGGCGCGCTGTCCGCTTGATTCGTGCGCCGGAAGCCTCATTTCGTTGAGGTTTTGGAACTTGACATCGTTCTTCAAGCTCGACTAAGATCGCAGTTCTGAGTCGCGTGATTTGCTTCTATATTATGGAACAGCGAGAGAAAGCAATGTCCTTCAAGTTTGATTTCGAGGAAATGCAGAAGTTCATGTCCAGTATCAACATCCCACCTCGGGATGCCTATGATCTACCAACCTCTCCGCTCCGCTTTCCCGACGGTGGCGTTTATCGCAACGAAATTTCCAGCATCGAGCGGCCTTCCACACTTCGCGCCATGCAGGATGAAGCTCGCAAGTATAAGGTCAAGATTCACCGCGTAATTGCCGTCACAATGGGCGCCACATTGCTAACCATGGACGAACTCCGGGACATGGCAAACATGGCCGCCGACGAAGAGACCGAGCTGGTGATTTTGCCTGGGCCGCGCGTCTTTTGGGATATCGGCAAGATGTCGGCTACTCCTGAGGGAGCATACAGCGGAATCCGGGTAAGAGGAGCTGATTACCTGTCCTACACCATTGCTGACATGATGCGTGCCATGGAAGCTGGAGTGCGGGGATTCCTGGTATGGGATGAAGGTCTGCTGATGGTGTTGGTGGAAATGCGTCGCCAGGGCAAGATTCCACGGGATTGCTTTTTCAAAGTATCGGTGTTCACGGGACATGCGAATCCTGCCGGTGCCAAGGTAGTTGAGAATCTCGGAGCGGACACTTGGAATCCGCTACCGGATCTTACTCTGCCGATGCTGGGAGCGATTCGAAAGACCATCAAGATTCCGATGGACCTCCATATATCGATTTTCGATTCGCAGGGGGGCTGGTATCGTCCCTGGGAAGTGCCGGACATTTGCCGAATCTGCGCCCCCTGCTACCTGAAGCAGGAGCCTGGAAAGTCAGTGGCCGACCTGTGCAAGCCGTGGAGCAGCGAAGAGAGCCTGGCTGATCTGGCGCGACAAAAGGTCCGCAACGTGCAGATCATGGAGGAACTCATTCAGCGGATTCATCCAGAGCTGTTGCAGGCAAGCTCCGCCCAAGAAGAGCCGGTTGGTGCAAAGCGGTAAAGAACGATTCGAGGCCTTCAGCTGCCAGCCAAAATGGCGGCTGGAGGCTTTTTCTGTGTGTCGCATTTCCCTAATCTCACTCGTCTGCAGCTCCGCGTCGGGGGACTACATGATAAGAACGAGTATTGCCCGTCTGCTCTCCTGCTTATGCTTCGCGTGGATTCTTGGCTCACCGCTTGCACTGCATGCACAAGCCGGGCAACCCGCCGAGCCACGGGTTCTCGACAACCTCTTCGTGGTTCGAGACACCAAGACGATTCGCATCTCCTCCTATGATCGCAAGGGCGGCAATGAGGATTTCATCAGGATTGCTCCTGGAGAAACCAAGACCATAGCCGAAATCCCGGGAACAGGAGTTATCCGGCGGTTTTACATGGCCCCTTATGCCGGAGACCGAATGCGCTTCCGCAAAGTAATACTGCGCATGTACTGGGACGGTCAGAAAGACCCCTGTGTCGAGGTGCCTCTAGGCGATTTCTTCGGCTCTGGCTTGGGGACGCTCAGACAGTTCCATTCTGCCGCCATGGACGTGAACCCCGGCTTTGATGGCTTTGACTTTGACGGCATGGTGTCCTACTTGCCCATGCCATTCGCAAAGGGGGCGCGTATTACGGTCGAGAACGATGGCGGGATCAAGGATTACATTCTCTACTACCACATAGAGTATGAGCAGTACCCGGACGGAAAGTTGCCCCCGAACTCGGGTCGCTTTCATGCCCAGTGGCGTAGCGTGCTGAGAACTCCGGTAAAGCCCGACGTGGAGAAGAATACTCAGGAAAGTAGTGGCTTCAACCTTACCGGTGACAATAACTACTTGGTGCTCGATGCCGCAGGCCGTGGAACTTACGTCGGCCTGTTTCTAACTGTAGATAACCTTCCCGGAGGATGGTACGGCGAAGGCGATGACATGATTTTCATCGACGGTGCGAAATGGCCGCCGACCTACTCCGGCACTGGACATGAGGAAATCTTCAATGCTGGAGCGTGTCCCGATAAAGAGTTTTCCGGACTCTACACTGGTTTTTATTTGATTGAGGACCTAAAGACGCCCTGGCACGGGAAAAACCAAATGTATCACTTCTATGTAAACGAACCGGTCGTGTTTCAAAAAGACATCAGGGTCACAATCGAGCACGGGCACAACAATAATTTTGAGAACTCCTATACCTCGACTGCCTTCTGGTATCAGATAGAGCCGCATAAGGCATTTCCGCCCATGCCCGCCGCAAAGGACCGCCTGCCGTTGTGGCCGGAGGGCGTGTCCGAAGCTCTCGAAAAAGAAACCGAACTGCGAGCGGAGGTGGCGGGAATCTTATCTACTGGCAAGATCAAGCTCAGCCCAGAAGATGGTGCGCTTTGGCGACAACTGGAAATTGCCCGGAACAAGGAATTCCACAGTTTGAAATACGACGATTTTATTCGCGATGTAAACGCTACGGATAAGATCGCAGAAAAATATCGCCAAGGCACTTCCGCCGGCCCAAAGTAAGGCCAATCGACAAGACTGTCTCACTAGGAGCCCCGTTCACAAGGGATAGGAACATGTTGAGAATTGGCATTCAGAGACCGTTTTCTCTTGTGTATGGTCTTGCCGCTTTGCTGGTTCCGCTGTCAACGGTCGCGCAGACAACCTCAGGAGAGCGCGGCCGGCTTCTCGATAATCTGTTCGTCCTCCAAGATAATGAGACTGCGCGAATCTCATCCTACGACCGCAAAGGCGGCAACTTTGATTTCGTCCGCATTGCCCCTGGAGAAACGAAAACTATTGCGGAAATTTCCGGAACCGGCATCATTCGCCGCTTCTACGTTGGCCCTTTTGCGCTCGATCGCATGCGCTACCGCAAGGTGATTCTGCGCATGTATTGGGACGGACAGAAAGATCCCTGTGTTGAGGTACCTCTGGGAGATTTCTTCGGTTCGGGGTTAGGCACGCTGAGATATTTTCATTCCATAGCGGTCGATGTGAATCCTGGCTTCAGCGGTTGGGACTTCGATGGTATGGTGAATTACCTTCCAATGCCTTTCGCCAAAGGGGCGCGCATCACGGTCGAAAACGACGGGGATGTTAAGGATTTCCTGTTGTGGTACCACGTGGAATACCAACGTTATCCGGACGGAAAATTGCCGGCGAATTCAGGACGGTTTCATGCGCAATGGCGGCGCGTTGCCAAGACCAAAGTGAGAGAGGGGCTCCCAAAGAATTCGCAGCTTGGAGCCGATCTGATGGGCAATCTCACCGGCGACGACAACTACGTCGCTCTGGATGCGAAAGGACACGGTAGTTATGTCGGCCTTTTTCTGACCGTCGACAATCTCCCGGGCGGCTGGTACGGAGAGGGCGATGACATGATTTTCATCGACGACGCCAAGTGGCCGCCTGCCTACCCAGGCACCGGGCATGAAGAGATTTTCAACGCGGGGGCTTGTCCCGATACCGAATTCTGGGGTCTCTACACGGGCTTCTACTTGATCGAAAATCTGAATGGTCCGTGGGGCGGAAAGAATCAGATGTACCACTTCTACGTGAACGAACCGGTGGTATTTCAGAAATCGATCAAGGTCACGATCGAGCACGGTCACGACAATGACTTCGAAGACGACTACACCTCGACCGTATTCTGGTATCAGGACGAGCCGCATAAGCCATTCCCGGCCATGCCGGCTGCGAAAGACCGGCTGCCGGCGTGGCCGGAAGGGGTCGCGGCAGCTATCGAGCAGGAAACCGATCTACGGCATCTGGTCGCGAGCACATTGTCTTCCGATGGAATACTCCATATGAGCAAAGAAGATACGACTCGTTGGGAACAGTTGGAAGCAGCGCGGAACAAGGAGTTCCGGGCCTTAAAACTCGACGACTACGTACGCGATGTGAAAGCCGCGCAGGAGATGGTGGGCAAATATCAACGGGGATCCCCGTAATCAAACGCGCCAAGCGAGCGTAGGTGAATCGACCTCTACCGGGTCGGCGGCGAGTAACATAAAGGACGGGATGTAGCCCTGCTTGATCGAACCGGGGCACGGCATCAATATTACAGAAGGACGAAATTAACTCGAGGCAGCCTTTGCGATGGAAACTGTAAATCTCGAGGACGTAGCAATTGTCGGTCGTCCCGCCTCGGACAACGTAGCCGTGGTGGCCGTTGATTTTCTGGATCGGGGCACCCAACTTCGATATTCGGATCGCCTGATCACCATGATCAGAAGGGCGCAGCGGGGCCAGAGCTTCGCCATTCAATTGATCCCAAAGGGTGAACCGTACATCACTCTGGGAGATCCCTTTGGAATCGCCGCTCAAACCATGCAGCCCGGCGATTCGATTGAAGAAGAAAACTTCGCGGCCGAACTGCCGCAGCTCGAGGTTGCTTACCGCGAAAACCCTTCCGCAGCAACCGTGCCGGAATTGGCGGCCCGTACCTTTGATGGGTATGTGCGTGACGACGGAACCGTAGGAACAAGAAACCTCGTAGGCATTGTTACGTCCGGCATGTGCTCGTCCACCGAGGCCCGTGAAATCGCCCGGAGGGCCATGCATGAAATCTATTCCCGGGAAAAGCATCCCAATGTGGACGGAGTGGTTGCGGTCGTGCACGAGTCTGGATGCGGTATGCCGGATGGCGCCGGTCTTACGCTTCTCAATCAGCTTCTAACCAACACTTTGAAGCATCCAAATCTGGGCAGCGCTATCTACCTGGATCTGGGCTGCGGGAAAACTTGCGTGGAATGTTCGGTGCCGCTGTTTCAGAATCGGATTCCCAATTACAACCAACGCGTCGTAAACATGACGGTGCAGCAACAGGGAGGCAGTCGTAAGACGATCCTGAAAGGCCTTGAAGTAATTGAAGGGCTCCTGGAATACGCGAATAAGTTCTCACGAAAACCGGTTTCCATTTCAAACTTGATTGTGGGAACAAAGTGCGGCGGATCGGACCGCTGGTCTGGATTAACAGCGAATCCCGCTGTCGGAGTAGCGGCCGACATGTTCGTGAAGGCCGGCGGCGCCGTATTTCTGCCGGAAATTCCGGAACTCCAGGGTGCGGCGATGATCGACCTGGTGCGTCGCGCGCGCAATCCCCAGGTTGGCCACAAATTGATGGACTCCCTTGACCGCTTCCAGAAGTATGTTGAGCTGTTCGGGGAGAACTTCGCGGAGAATCCCACACCCGGCAACAAAAAGGGTGGGCTGTATAACATCTACCTCAAGTCTACCGGAGCAAAAGCCAAAGGTGGAACCACTACGGTCGAAGGATTGCTCGAATACGGCGAATGGTTGGGGAAACGTAGGGGACTCTACGTGTTGTACACCCCCGGGTATGACCAGCTCTCTACTCCCGCGTTATTCCTGAGCGGAGCACAGGTAGCGCTATTTACAACCGGCCGCGGCACGGGCATTGGTAATGCGCTGGGACCGGTTGTGAAGGTCAGTTCCAATACGCTGCTCTGGAAGAACAACGAGGATATGGACATTAACGCCGGAACTGTATTGGACCGCACCGAGACGGTGGAAGACGTAGGAAGGCGAATCTTCGAGGAAACAATTGCCGTCGCGTCCGGTCGAAAAACGGTCGCAGAACAATCCGGAATTCACAATGAATTCAAAGTGTGGGAATCGTTGTGGCCGGCCCTGTAAGAAAAAATGGCCTCAGCATCGATCACTTCAATTAAAAGGCTCCACTCACAAACGGCTAATCGCAGGAAGGCTCTTTGGCGCCTTGCTGCTTGACTTTCCGGATTCTAGAACGCAGAATATGTTCCCGCACAACGGACCTGCCTCTCTGCTTTTTGTCCGATAGCAGTACGAGCTAATCGAACAATGCAGGCTGGATCATTAAGACCGCTGAGGCCGAGGATATGGCATCCCAAACTAACGATTGCTCGAGCTATGTTCGCGGTAGCTCTGAAGTGGCTCTGCTGGACAAGTGCATAGGTAGAGTTCTCGACGACTCGGCCAACAAGCATCCTGACGAGGACTGTCTGATCTCATGCCACCAGAAGAAGCGCTATTCCTACCGGCGATTCCTGGAACAAGTCGACCTCGCCGCCCGAGGCTTGCTGCATCTCGGGGTCAAGAAAGGGGATCGGGTGGGGATCTGGTCACCCAATTGTGCCGAATGGGTCATAGCCCAGTTTGCCACAGCGAAGGTTGGCGCCATACTGGTGAACATTAACCCCGCGAACCGGGCGTTCGAACTGGAACATGTACTGCGGCAGTCCGAAACCCAGACCCTGCTGTTTGCCGAGGGATTCCGCGATATTAATTACGTTACAACGTTGCAAGAAATTTGTGGAGATTTGGCAACCCGGGAGCATGGAAACCGTTCATCGCTCGCGCTGCCCGACCTCAAGAACCTAATTTTTCTGGGAGTTTCGCCCGTTCCCGGAACCATGCTCTGGTCCGATCTCTTGGCCGCCGGTGAGTCGGTTTCGTGCAATCTCCTGAGGGAGCGGGAATCCGCCCTGCACATCGACGATGCAGTGAATATTCAATACACTTCCGGCACCACCGGACGGCCGAAGGGCGCAATGCTTTCTCATCGGAACATCGCGAACAATGGTCAACTGGTCGCCAACGCGATGCGCTTCACGCATCGGGATCGCCTCTGCATTCCCGTGCCCTTCTACCACTGTTTTGGAATGGTCTTAGCAAACATGGCGTGTGTGACGAGCGCCGCGACGATGGTGATCCCTGCGGCTTCGTTCGATCCCCTGCTGACTTTGTTGGCCGTCCAAGAGGAGCGCTGCACTGCATTGCACGGCGTTCCAACGATGTTCATCGAGGAACTAGAACATCCTAGATTTTCTGAGTTCAACCTACAGTCGTTGCGCACGGGCATTATGGCAGGCTCGCCGTGTCCGATCGAAATCATGAAGCGGGTGGTCCACGACATGCACTGCCGCGACCTCACCATCGTTTATGGTTTGACGGAATCGTCCCCCGGTATCACGCAAACCACGCCCGACGATCCGATCGAATTGAGGGTCGCGACGGTTGGTAAAGTTCTTCCGCATACGGAAGTCAAGATTATTGATCCCCTGACAAAGGAGACGGTTCCCCTGGGGACCGCGGGCGAACTGTGCACACGGGGATATCTCGTCATGAACGGTTACTACAAGAATCCCGAGGCGACCAAGGCCGCAATCGACGAAGACGGTTGGCTCCACAGCGGCGACCTCGCAGTTCTCGATCTGCGAGGATATTTCAGGATCACCGGTCGCGCCAAGGACGTGATCATCCGCGGCGGCGAAAACATTTATCCGCGCGAAGTGGAGGAATTCCTCTACTCTCACCCGGCGATCGTGGGCGTACAAATAGTGGGCGTGCCTGACCGTAAATTTGGAGAAGTGGCGGCCGCGTGGATCAAATTGAGACCCGGCTGCACTTTAGCAATGGACGAACTGAAGGCCTTCTGTAAGGGAAAGATTGCCGATTTCAAGATACCCCACTACTTGAAAATCACCGACGATTTTCCCATGACCGTGACAGGTAAGATTCAGAAGTTCCGCATAAGAGACATTTCCATCAAGGAGTTTGGGCTCGGAAATCTCCAATGATCTTTGGCCCGGCAGCTCGGAAAAACGCCGACGGAGGCGGCTTGAAACTCACGGGCTGCTGTCGACCGTCATTACGACCGCTTCGTATGGGGCAGGTCTGGAAATTGCGGTAACCAAACGGCGGCATAGGTTTGTTGTTCATCATAGGTATCTCCTTGGTCAAGAACGCGTCCACTTTCGGCGATACCGTTTGCAAAAAACCGGCGGCGACTTGCCTTAGAACTCTCGCCTCGGTGGAGAGTCGAGTTGAAAGATGCAAACGCTGCATCCAGCGATAAACACTAATCGTCTCGATTGCCGATCTGCTCATTTCTTCGTCGCCTCTAGCGTACCGATCTGATTCGAATACACGCAAATTCGCCGCTCGGTTAAGGTATTGAATCACGAGTCGTACGGACGCACCCAACACTTGGGTGAGCGTTGCTGTCCGCAAAATGGAATCCATGTCCGCACCTGCAGGATCATCAAGGAGAGAATTGCCGATATGCTCCTTTTCCGGAACTTCCCGGAAGCACAGGCTTCCCTTCAAAAAGCTCTGGCACTCAATCCGAATTCTGCCTACGTCCATGAGGTTCTTGCTGGTTCAACAACGTGATGGGGAGGGCTCTTCCTGTGATTGACTTACCTGAATGCTAGTTCTAAGATTTGGCGCAATAGGGAACGACCGAAGCGGCAGCGATTTCCGAAGGCCTATGACGCTGCTTGTGGGGATCATCTCGAAGAACAAAAAGAGTGGGAGACCATCAATGGCACAGTCTATCGAGCAATTAAAAGCAGCCATCAGGGGGCAGCTAATCCAGCCGACTGACGCCGCATACGATGCGGCCCGCAGAGTCTACAACGGAATGATCGACAAGCAGCCGAAGCTTATTGTGCGTGCTGTTGATGTGGGCGACGTGATAGCGGCAGTCCGCTACGGGCATGACAACGGACTGCTCACCGCGATTCGCGGTGGCGGCCACAATGGGGCTGGTCTCGGCACCTGCGACGGCGGACTCGTGATCGACCTTTCGCAGATGAAAGGCGTTCGCGTCGACCCGGTGGCGCGTACGGCACGCGTTGCGGCGGGATGCGTTTGGGGCGACGTTGACCATGCTACTCATGCTTTTGGGATGGCCACGCCATGCGGTTTCATCTCGACCACCGGAGTTGCCGGACTGACTCTGGGAGGAGGCATCGGCTATCTAACGCGCCGTTATGGGCTGACCATCGACAATTTACTCTCCGTGGACATGGTTCTCGCGGATGGACGATTCGTTACCGCAAATGCTAAGGAAAACGACGATCTATTCTGGGCTGTACGAGGCGGTGGTGGAAACTTCGGCGTCGTGACTTCGTTCGAGTTTCGGCTGCATCCGGTGAGCACTGTCCAATTCGGCCCTACGTTCTGGCCGCTTGAGCAGGCGGCGGAAGTTCTGAAGTCCTATCGCGAATTCATTCTTACGGCTCCCGAACAAGTGAATGGGTTCTTTGCCTTTCTCACGATCCCTCCTGCACCAATGTTTCCCGAAAACCTTCATATGAAGAAGGTCTGTGCCATTGTCTGGTGCAGCACAGGAACCGCTGAGGAAACCGAGAAGGCGACCCGCCCCATGCGCAGCGTGGGAGCGCCTTTACTCGATGCGGTTGGCTCTGCGCCGTTCCCAGCAGTGCAGAGCACTTTTGATGGTCTGTTTGTTCCCGGATTGCAGTGGTACTGGCGGGCCGACAACTTCACAGGGCTGAGCGATGCGGCTGTCGCGAAACACGTCGAACACGGCTCGAAGCTGCCGACGATGCTTTCGACTATGCACCTTTATCCTGTCAACGGCGCAGCGCAACGGGTGGGCAAGAACGATACAGCCTACAGCTTCCGGGAAGCCTTGTTCGCCGAGGTCATTGTCGGGGTAGACCCTGACCCGGCTAACGCGGGGAAGATCACAGATTGGTGCAAGAACTATTATGACGCGCTGCATCCCTACTCGGCAGGGGGTGCCTACGTCAACTTCATGATGGACGAAGGACAGGAGCGGGTTCAGGCTTCGTTCCGCGATAATTACGGACGCCTTGCTGCCATCAAGAAAAAGTACGATCCTACAAACTTCTTCTGCGTGAACCAGAACATCAAGCCAGCAGAGTGAGGGCTATTGGGTAATGTGCTGCGGCGGCTGATTTATCCCCAATCCGAGGAACATCTGACGAGTCCCGGCAGTGCGTTGGGCACGATCTGCTGAACAGTATCCCGCTGAACTAATTGAAAAGATATGGTCGGGGAGAGAGGATTTGAACCTCCGACCCCCTGGTCCCGAACCAGG